>ERZ1645185.838-NODE-838-length-12962-cov-4.829162_pt1 | contig 12962 bp, 11 predicted proteins | sample MGYA00575351_ERZ1645185 | MGnify/ENA primary metagenome ERZ1645185 (study PRJEB40838, sample SAMN11284767) | freshwater sediment metagenome | isolation source: river sediment | host: Sediment | place: India: Jana village, Kanpur | collected 2015-12-17 ...
TGGCCGACAAGCTTGGCGCAGCGGTGGGCGCCTCGCGCGCGGCGGTCGACTCGGGCTATGCGCCGAACGACTGGCAGGTGGGCCAGACCGGCAAGGTCGTCGCCCCGACGCTTTATGTCGCGGTCGGCATCTCGGGTGCGATCCAGCACCTTGCCGGCATGAAGGACTCAAAGGTCATCGTCGCCATCAACAAGGACGAAGAGGCCCCGATCTTCCAGGTCGCCGACTACGGCCTCGTCGCAGACCTCTTCACCGCCGTCCCGGAATTGATCGAAAAGCTCTGACCCGCCTGCCGGGCGAGGTCATCACGGGCGCCTTCGGGCGCCCGTTTGCTTTTCCGCAATTTGAGCCGCATGCGGTGCCAGTGCATGGGCGATTCGCCGGTGCAGACGCTCCTGACCGTCCGCCTGCCCCGGACGACGGGGATCTGTCGGTCCGACGATGATCTCGACCAGCGGTCGATCGCCGGAGATCGCCGAAATCATCGCCTGATCGACCAGGGCTGGCGTCAGCGCACCCCCCAGAATCCCCTGGTCGGGAACAGGTGTTTCGGCAAGCCAGACCAGCATGGTCCGCGCGGGGAGGCGCGCCAGAAGTTCGCCCATCCGGGCGATCCAGCAACGGCGCAACTCCTCCCGGAGGGTCGCGAACCGCTGCGGGTCGACCTCGCGCAGCCGCAAAACGAGGTGATTGGTGAAGTTGAACTCGATGAAATCGAGCCCGGGATAAAGCGTCCTCAGTTCGGGCATGATGCGCAGAACCCGGTCGTTGCGCCGCGGATGGACACTGTAGAAACGGTTGGACAGGTTGATGGCGCCCGGAAGCTGCAGGAAGGCCGTGGTCGCGTTCGCCGCGATGCAAGCCGCGGACGGATCGCGCAAGTACACGTCCGCGCCGGCATTCGGCAGGCCGAGATTGATCACCATGCGGCCAAGGCTGTGTTCGAGCAGCGTGGGCCAAGGTTCTGCAACGTCGCGCCCGAAGGTTTCGGTGCCGCCAAGCGCGACGCAATAGTCACGGGCCGGAGCCCGAAAAGGGCCACGAAACAGAAGGCGCGAGTCACCATAGCGACAGGGCGCATAGTCCACCGGCGCTTCGCCGGGAAACGCGTAAGCCATTCCACCCACCAGAGTTCGATCTTCACCCGCGACTCAGACTGCCCGATCTGGCTTTCCAATCCGCTAAACGTCGCATTTGCCGCGTATTCTCATCAGTGTCGTGGCTTGCCTCTGGCGCGCGCCGGGGCATATGGTTTCTGCAATCGCAAAGGAGTGGGCAGAATGGATATCCGCACAGTCGGCATCGTCGGCGCTGGCCAGATGGGAAACGGCATCGCGCATGTCTTCGCGGTCGCGGGCTATGATGTTCTTCTGAACGACATAAGCGAAGAGGGCCTGCAGAAGGCCGTCGCGACGATCGACCGCAACCTGGAACGGCAGGTGTCCCGCGGCAAGATTTCCGCCGAGGACAAGGCCGCGGCGATGGCCCGGATCAAGACCACGATGACGCTGACCGACCTTGGCCAGACCGACCTCGTCATCGAGGCGGCAACCGAGCGCGAGACGGTGAAGCAGGCGATCTTCGAGGACCTGCTGCCACACCTGAAGCCCACGACGATCCTGACCTCGAACACCTCGTCGATCTCGATCACGCGGCTTGCCAGCAGGACGGACCGCCCTGAAAAGTTCATGGGCTTCCACTTCATGAACCCGGTCCCGGTTATGCAGCTGGTCGAGCTGATCCGCGGCATTGCCACCGATCAGGAAACCTACGAGAGCCTCCTTGCCGTGGTCGAAAGGCTGGGCAAGACCGCCGCCAGCGCCGAGGACTTCCCGGCCTTCATCGTCAACCGCATCCTGATTCCGATGATCAACGAGGCGGTCTATGTCCTCTACGAAGGCGTCGGTACCGTGCGGTCCATCGATGAGGCCCTGAAACTGGGCGCGAACCATCCGATGGGGCCGCTGGAGTTGGCCGATTTCATCGGGCTCGACACCTGCCTGGCGATCATGAACGTCCTCTACGACGGTCTTGCTGACACGAAGTATCGCCCCTGCCCGCTGCTGACGAAATATGTCGAAGCTGGCTGGCTGGGCCGGAAAACCCAACGCGGCTTCTACGACTATCGCGGCGAGGTTCCGGTTCCGACGCGCTGATCCGGCAGACTAGCTGATTTCGACCGACCGAGGAACCGACGCTCGAACAGGTGCCAGGATGCGTACCCGAACGCCAGCGCCAAAGGCAGCGACAGCAGAGTGAGCTTGGTCGGCGAAAGGTTCGGCTGAATCACCGCAAACAGCGTGATCTGAATCGGCCAGCCCCAAAGGTAAATGCCGTAGGATGGATCCCCGAGTCTGGAAATCCGGTGCAGGATCGGCCACCCCCTTTGTGCGAACCAAAGCACAGGATAGGCAATCAGCGCAGGGAACAGCAGCTGACCGTACTGATGCCATCCGTTCCAGCCAAAGGCCAGCGCGACCAGCGGCAACAGGCAGGCCAGGGCAAGGCTGCCCCGCGCCGAATGACGGTGGCCCAAAGCGAACAGCGTCATCCCTGCCGCAAAGCTCGGCGCGCTGAAGGCAAAGCTGCCCACGAATTCGGTGATTTGCAGGTTGACGAAAAGCGTTGGCAACACCGCGATGATGACGGCCAGTCCGGCAGCAGCCAGCGCCGGCACCCGAAGCAGCAGCATGACGCCAACGAAGAGGTACCAGGTGAACTCTTGCCGGATCGTCCAGAGAACGCCGTTGGCAACCTGAGGGACCAGATCGGTCGGCCCGACCGCTTCGCCGAACGAAACCGAGGGAAGCCATAGGGACGAACTGCGGAACGTCAGGACGCTCGCCAGTTCCTTCCACGTGTCACTCGACAACAGAAAGGCTCGCGGCCCATCCAGTGCGAAAAGCGGGCACAGCAGAACCACTACCAGGATATTGCAGAGCCAGAAGCCGGGCATGATCCGGCGCACCCGCCTTACCAGATAATCGCCCGCATTGTGCGACCTTTGGGCGCTGAGGCTGACCAGATAACCGCTGATCACGAAGAAGATCAGGACACCGTAAAGCCCAAGGATCCAGCCGGTTGCCGCCTTGAACGGCTCCCCCGCTTCGGTCCGGGTTGCGATCAGGTAGGAATGAGAGAAGATGACACTGGCCGCAGCGATGATCCGCGCGGCATTGAAGCCCAGAAGCTCTCCCTGTGGAGCCGCAACAGGGCCGGAAGGCTGCTTTCGCCGCAGCATCTGTTTTTCAAGCATATGCCAGGAGGCGTATCCGAACATTACTGCGATGGGGATGGAGATCGCCGCCAGAAGATAGGGCGAAATGGAAGGCCCCATAGCTGCGCGCACGACCTGCTGGATCGGCCACCCCCAGAGGTAGATGCCATAGGACGGGTCACCGAAGGCAGACAGGCGCGGCAGCACGGTCCATTGCCGCTGCCCGAACCAGAGAATCGGGTAGGCCGCCAGGAAGGGAAAGACCATAGGTCCGGTCTTGGGCCAATCCGCGGAAAGCCAGATCGCAAGCGCAATGAGGCCAACGCAGCCAAGTGCGACTGCCCCGTGAGCGCGATGCCGGGTTGTCAGGGCGAACAGCAGCATCCCTGCAGCAAACGACGGGGCCAGATAGCTGAAGTCGCCAATCACCTCGTTGCCGAGAAGCGTGTTCGACAGGTGCGGCGCGAATGCCAAGGCGGTCCCGACACCCGCTGCAGCAAGGGGACGACGGCGCAGCAGGAAAACCAGCGCTCCGGCCATCACGTAGCAGACAAGTTCGATGCGAATGGTCCAGAGAACGCCGTTGGCAAAGAAGTAGAGATAGTCGTCGGGTGCGATGGGCGGATAGAATGTGACCCTGTCCCAGAAGGTCAGCGACCGGTTCTGGAAGGTAAGGGTTTTAAAGAGTTCGCCCCAGCTTCCCGGATCTGTCAGGAACCGCACCGCACCGGCATTCGCGAACCAGGGGCAGACCACCAGGAACACCAGCAGGTTGCAGACAAGGAAACCCGGCAGAATACGCCGCAGCCGCTTTTCCGCGAAGGTCGCGGGATCGGTCGACCGCATGGCGCTTTGGGTGATCAGGAAGCCGCTGATGATGAAGAAGAAGAAGACAGAATAGATGCCAAGGTTGATGCCGGCTAGTCGATGGAACGGCTCGTTGGCGTCAGTAACCTGCAGCAACGGAAACGAATGCGCAAAGATTACACCGCTCGCGGCAAGGATGCGCAGCAGGTCCCAGCCCGGCAGGCTGTGTGCGCCATCGTCGGAGGTCGGTCGAACTTTGCTGCTCAAAGGCCTTCTTTCAATTCCGACCAGCGGTCAGGATTGACCCAGGGCCAGCGTCGTCTCGCGAAGGAAAGCACAAAAGCCGCGCGGATTTGAGGCCCATTTGGCACATTCTTCGGGCGGGATCGGCTGACCAATCACCGGCGCCTGCGGTTTGTTCAGCGCGTGCTTGATTTCGTGCAGCAAAAGACCCTGCCGGAAGGTCGGCGAGATCTTGTCCGCGATGTGGTAAATGCGCGAGTTCTGGCCGGGAAAGAAGATCGGCAGGACGGTCGCGCGGCTCTTCTGCACCATCTTGGCGGTGAAGACGTTCCACTCGGCCTCGATGGCGTCATCCCACCAGCCGGTCGAAGTCGCGACCTTGCCTGCCGGGAACAGGATCACCACACCACCATCCGCCAGATGGTCCATCGAGATGCGTCGCATCTCGAGTCCCTTTTCCTGCGCATCCGCTTCATGCGGGAACGGAACCGGGACCATGTGATAGGCGATTTCCTCGATCCCGGTCAGAAGCGAGCGGGTGAGAATCTTGAAATCCCCCCGGACCTGCATGACCAGCCGCGCCATCACCAGACCATCGACAAGGCCGTGTGGATGGTTGGCGACGACCACGACCGGACCCGTCTTCGGGATCAGCGCGACCTGTTCGGGCGGGGTCGTGACCTCGATTCCCATGATGTCGAGCGCGCGCTGCCAGAATTCGAGACCGCGTGCTGGCCCGAGCGCCTCGAACCGCCGGATCAGATGCAGCAACTTCAGCTTGCCGCTGAACAACTCGATCGCGCGGATGATGCCGGCCTTGGTCGGATCGTCGAACGTGCCCGCATAGGACAGCCGCCGCTTGTCATAGGGACGATAATCGGGATCACCGATCTGGCGGCCCGCTTGGTCGACATCTTCTGACAAGGATTCCATTTCCTCCACCGTGGCGCACGCCCATCGGCGCCCTGGTTCAGAAGGATTCTCCGAAACGGTCGGCAACGAGCGCTTCCAGCGCGGCTGCGAGTTTCTCGGCCTCTGCCCCACTGGTCCGGACCTCAATAGAGGTTCCACGCGATGCTGCCAACATCAAAAGACCCATGATCGAATCGCCCGAGACCGACATGCCGTCCTTCGTCACCGTGGCGCTTGCGTCATGGTTCTCGACCACTTCGACGAACTTTGCGGATGCCCGGGCGTGAAGGCCCTTTTCGTTGATGATCTGCAGCCGCCGTTCCGTCATTGAGCGTCGTATCCGTTGTTGAGGTCCATGCTGTTGATGTACTTGCGCCCCGCCTCGAGCGCCGCCTCCACCGCCACGGGTACGCTGAGCGTGCGGGATTTGGCAAGTTTGATGAGCAGGGGAAGATTGGCGCCGTAGATGATCCGCCGGTCCGTTGCGACACAGGCACGCAGGCTCAGGTTCGACGGCGATCCGCCGAACATGTCGGTCACCACCACCACGCCGTCACCAGTATCGACATCATCAGCCGCCCCGCAGATCTCGCGCTGCTTGGCTGCCCGGTCGTGGTCATCCTCGATCGAAATCGCGCGGACACCGTCCTGGTGGCCCACGACATGCTCGACGGCGGACAGGTATTCCCGTGCCAAACCGCCATGTGCGACGATCACGATCCCGATCACGCGCGGACCATCTTCAGTTCACCCCAGTTCCTTGCCCGACGTTGCTGTCGCCCGGCGTTCCAGCTCGCGGTGGCGCATCGCCACCGGCCAGCCAGCTTCTGACAGCACTTTGCCGAGTTTTTCTGCAACTGCAACAGACCGATGCTGTCCTCCTGTGCATCCGAAAGCAATTGTCAGGTGCGACTTGCCCTCTTCGACATGAGCGGGAAGCAAGAGCTTGATGAGATCGGTGAGTTTCTCGAAATACGGCTCGAACTTCGGATCGGCGGCGATGTGGGCCGTGACCAGGCCGTTGCGCCCGTCAAGATCGCGCAGATCCGGCGCCCAATAAGGATTGCGCAGGAAGCGGCAGTCGAAAATCATGTCGACCCCGCGCGGCAGACCCCGCTTGTAGGAAAAGGACTGGACCGACACCGCCATGCGCCCCTTCGGCGCACGGCCAAACCAGCGACCGATCTCGGCCTTCAGGTCGTGTGGCGACATCTCTGTCGTGTCGACCAGATGATCCGCCCGCGTCCGAATCGGGGCAAGCAGATCGGCCTCGCGTTCCACCCCTTGCGCCGGGGTCTCGGCCGGGGCCAGCGGGTGGCGGCGCTTGGTCTGATTGAAACGGCGGACCAGTTCGTCAGCTGCGCAGTCGAGATACAGCACTTCTGCCGTCACGCGGTCATCGCGGTTCAGGCTGTCGATCAGCTCGATCAGCGCGGTCACGTTGAAGTCGCGGTTGCGGACATCGAGGCCAAGTGCCACTGGCCGGTTTAGCGGCGGGCCGTCAATCAGCCGGGGAACGAGCGACAGGGGCAGGTTGTCGATCACCTCATACCCCATGTCCTCAAGCGCATGGATCGCGGTCGAGCGGCCAGCACCGGACGGACCCGTGACAAGAACGAGCCGCTGCCCGGTCCCTGCCTCTTTCTGGCCGTCCATCCGAATTCCCTCCGTCTCCCCGGCGTCAGGCGCTGCGCCCATGTTGCAGATATAGCAGCAGAGACGCCGGAAAATGGGGAACGCGGGCCGATTTCACAAGGTCGATGCGTTGCCCGTGCAACACGATCTCGTGCTTTTCGGGCAACCGTGCATCCTCTTCCTGGCCAAGATCGACCGCAAGAACGATGCGCGCCTCGGGCACAGCCGGCACCGACAACAGTCCAACCTGGCGCGCCTCGATCAGGTTGGTGATGGCCGGAGGGCAGCGGGCAATCAGCGCGTCCCCGGAAGGCAGCAACTCGACCGCATCATCGGCGACAAGATCGGCGCCAAGCCCGATCATCTGCAGCGCAAGCGAGGACTTTCCGGAACCCGTGGGACCAAGGATCAGCAAACCTCGCGCCCCCACCGCCACGCAGGACGCGTGCAGGATAAGCGGCGCAGGTCCAGTCACACCGGCAGGCCCACCACGAAGCGGGCGCCAAGCGGCTCGGAGGTGATGTCGGCATTCGTCGGGCGGATGTTCTCGGCCCAGATGACCCCGCCATGCGCCTCGACGATCTGCTTGGAGATGGCAAGGCCAAGGCCAGAGTGATTGCCGAAATCACCCGAGGGTCGTTCCGAATAGAACCGCTTGAAGATCTTGGTCAGCGCCTGCTCCGGAATACCGGGGCCGGTATCCTCGACCACGACCAGAACCCGGTTCTCACGCTGCCGGGCCCAGACCCGCACAGCATCCCCGTCCTCGCAGAAGGAGATCGCGTTGGTGATGAGGTTCACGAAAACCTGCGCCAGCCGCGCCTCGAGCCCCTGGATCACGATCGGCTCGGGCGGCAGGTCGGTGATGAAATCCACGCCCTTCTCGCCCGCCTGCTTCGACAGGTATTCGCTGAGGTTCGACAGGGTCTTGAGCAGGTCGAAAGAGGTTTCCTCTTCCTTCACCAGCTCGCTGTCCAGGCGCGAGGCATTCGAAATGTCGCTGACCAGCCGGTCGAGCCGACGCACGTCATGCTCGATCACGTCGAGCAGCTTTTCCCGCTGATCGTCACGTTTGGCGACCCGCATCGTACCCACGGCCGAGCGCAAACTGGCCAGCGGGTTCTTGATCTCGTGCGCGACATCGGCCGCAAACTGTTCGTTGGCGTCGATCCGGTCATAAAGCGCCGCAACCATGCCGCGCATGGCGACCGAGAGCCGTCCGATCTCGTCCGGCCGCGCCGCCAGGTCAGGGATGCGGACGCGCCCCGGCGCCATCTTGCGCGCATTGCGGTCCCGGCCCAGTTCCGCAGCCGCCGCCAGATCGGCGAGCGGATTGGCGATCGTCGAGGCCAGAACCAGGCTGAGACCGATCGAGACGAGCAGGGCGATGATGAACATCTGCAGGACCTGCTCGCGCTCATAGCGTACCAGGCGATCGATCTCGCCTGCGGCGCTGGTCAGGGCGACCACGCCAAGCACGTCGCCGTTGCGCTTGATCGGGGTTGCGACGGAAAAGATCGCCGCGCCGGTCTTCTGATCGTGGCCGGTCACGGCCCGCGTCTCGCCCCCCTGCGCCGAATGCTGGACCGTTACGGCCTGAGCCAACGAGTCCGCCGTTTCCGGTTCTGGCGCACCAATGGTGAACAGGCCCGACACGCCCTGCCAGACGAGGTTGAGGAAATCGGTGATGATCGTGGAGCGATCCTTGTCGCCCAGATCGGGGTCGGGACGGGCGGCGCCAACCGCCCGGCTAACAAGCTGTCCCGTGGGGTCGAACACGAAGACCTCGACCCCCGGCGCAAGCTGGATCGTGTCCAGCGTTCCCGGCACATCGATACCGTCGCCCGAGGCCATGTTCACGGCCCCGGTTCCCGGGATCTGCGCCTCGAACACGTTGGCGATCAATTTCGCCTCGGTCACAAGCCCCTCCTCGCGCTGCAGCACGAGGCTGTCGCGGAACGGGTTCATGAACAGCACGCCCGACACCAGGATGACGAGCGCGAGCAGGTTGAAGACGATGATCTTGCGCGCCAGCGGCGAGCGGTTGAGCGAGACGATACCGCGCCGGTGCCGATCGGCCCGAAGGGCTTCGTCGGTCAGGGTTTCGGGCGAAACCCAGTCCTCGCCCAGCAACACATCACCATCCCGCGGATTCGCGGGCTTGGCAGTGCTGTTGTGGCCGGAACCAAGGCGCGGCAGGGATGTCATTCTTCGTTGTAACGGTAACCGATACCGTAAAGGGTTTCGATGGCCGAGAAATCGTCGTCGACCGTGCGCATCTTCTTGCGCAGCCGCTTGATGTGGCTGTCGATCGTGCGGTCGTCGACATAGACCTGATCGTCATAAGCCACGTCCATCAACTGGTCGCGGCTCTTCACGAAGCCGGGCCGCTGTGCAAGCGCCTGCAGCAGCAGGAACTCGGTAACCGTCAGCGCGACTTCCTTGCCTTTCCAGGCGACCGAATGGCGCAGCGGGTCCATCCTCAGATGGCCGCGCTCCATGATCTTGGTTTCCTCGGTGACGGCGACCTCGCCCGAGGCGATGGCTTCCTGCCGGCGAAGCAGGGCGCGGATACGCTCGACCAGCAGACGCTGCGAGAAGGGCTTCTTGACGTAATCGTCGGCGCCCATGCGCAGGCCAAGGACCTCGTCGATCTCGTCATCCTTCGAGGTCAGGAAGATCACCGGCATCGAAGTCTTCTGCCGAAGCCGCTGGAGCAGGTCCATCCCGTCCATCCGCGGCATCTTTATATCAAGAACGGCCATGTCCGGCATCCGCCGGTTGAAGGCGTCGAGCGCCGACTGGCCATCGTTGTAGGTTTCAACCTCGAAGCCTTCAGCCTCAAGAGTCATGGCGACGGACGTCAGGATGTTCCTGTCGTCATCCACAAGGGCGATCCGTGACATCTGCTCTTTCCTGTTCTGCCGGTCTAGCCGATTTTTTTGACATGATCCGCCATTCGCCCCCACTTAATCAACAGATAACTGCGAATCACCCCACCCGGCGACCCTCAGCAGATGCAAAAATTGCTCAGGAATGGCTAATTTGCCTCACTCGCGGAAGTTTGTTTCGGCGATCTGCGTTTGGTTGCGCTAACGTCTTGATTGTATGCTGTTCTGTCCTGCTCGCCGTGTTATATGAAAGTTGCGCGACCGATCCGAGGCCGCGCCGGCACCTTCTGGCCCAAGGTGATCGCCCCTATTTTTTTGAGGAACCTGCCGCGTGACCGGCAGCGGGAGAGCTTGCAGAAATGACCATCGGACGCGTGAATCCGGCGCACAAGCTGGAAGATCAAGGTATCACCGGACTGGGTAAGGTCCACTACAACCTGCTGGAACCGGCCCTGATCGAGGCCGCGCTGCAGCGGGGCGAAGGCCATCTTGGCCTTGGCGGTGCTTTCCTGTGCTCCACCGGCGCCCATACGGGCCGTTCGCCCAAGGACAAGCATATCGTCCGCACGCCCTCGGTCGAGAAGTCGATCTGGTGGGAAAACAATGCCGCGCAGACGCCGGAGGCCTTCGATCGCCTTCATGCTGACATGCTGCAGCACATGAAGGGTCGCGACTATTTCGTGCAGGATCTTTATGCGGGGGCTGATCCTGCCCATCGTCTGGATGTGCGGGTGGTCACGGAACTGGCCTGGCATGGCCTGTTCATCCGCCACATGCTGCGTCGTCCTGACGCTTCGGAACTGGCCGGCTTCACGCCCGACTGGACCATCATCAACTGCCCGTCCTTCAAGGCAGACCCGGAGCGTCACGGCTGCCGTTCGGCGACGATCATCTCGATGAACTTCGACAAGAAGCTGATCCTGATCGCCAATACCGCCTATGCCGGCGAGAACAAGAAGTCGGTGTTCACGCTGCTGAACTACCTGCTGCCCGAAAAGGGCGTGATGCCGATGCACTGCTCGGCCAACCACGCGCCGGGCAACCCGGTCGATACCGCGATCTTCTTCGGCCTGTCCGGCACCGGCAAGACCACCCTTTCTGCCGACCCGAGCCGCATCCTCATCGGCGATGACGAGCATGGCTGGTCGGACCGCGGCACCTTCAACTTCGAAGGCGGCTGCTACGCCAAGACCATCAGCCTGTCGGCCGAGGCCGAGCCGGAGATCTACGCGACCACGACCAAGTTCGGCACCGTGGTCGAGAACATGGTCTACGATCCCGAGACGCTGGTCCTCGACTTCGAGGATTCGAGCATCACGCAGAACATGCGCTGCGCCTATCCGCTCGACTATATCTCGAACGCGTCGGAAAGTGGCCTCGGCGGCCATCCGAAGAACGTCATCATGCTGACCTGCGACGCCTATGGCGTTCTGCCGCCGATCGCGCGGCTGACCCCGGCGCAGGCGATGTATCACTTCCTGTCGGGCTTCACCTCGAAGACGCCGGGCACGGAAGTGGGCGTGGTCGAGCCGATCCCGACCTTCTCGACCTGCTTCGGCGCGCCCTTTATGCCGCGCCGGCCGGAAGAATACGGCAAGCTCCTGCAGGCCAAGATCGCCAAGTTCGGCGCCTCCTGCTGGTTGGTGAACACCGGCTGGACCGGTGGCGCCTACGGCACCGGCAAGCGGATGCCGATCAAGGCGACCCGCGCGCTGCTGAAGGCGGCGCTCGACGGCTCGCTGAATGGCGCAAGCTTCCGCAAGGACCCGAACTTCGGCTTCGAGGTTCCGGTTGCCGTGCCGGGCGTGGATGCCGGGCTTCTCGACCCGCGTTCGACCTGGGCGGACGCGGCGGCCTATGACGCGCAGGCGAAGAAGCTGGTCGGCATGTTCGCCGACAACTTCGGCCAGTACCTGGCCCATATCGACGACGACGTGAAAGCTGCGGCGATCGGCTGATCGCCGCCCGGTGCCGGGGGCTGCGTCCCCCGGCAACCCTGCGCCGGAGCGGCGCCTGCCTTCAGGATCATGCGCAGATCGGCAACCTCTGACGGGGGCTGTCTGCCCCCGCGGGCCTGCAGCCCGTCCCCCGAGGATACTTCCAAGCGGAAAATCCCATTTCCGACGCAAGGGGCGCGGGCCCATCGCGACACTTTTGTGCGCCGCGATTCCATCCTGCGAATTTTTGTTGCGCTGCAACTGCGAAAGAACTAGTCAATCCCGACACTCGGACTCACCCATTGCCTGATGGAGGTACGCCATGCCGCATGATGGTCAACCCGCGACCCACAGCCCCGTCCTGAAAGGCCTGCTCGGCCTTGCCGGCGGCGCGCTGCCCGAAGCGGAAGCGCTGTTCGATGCCGCGCGCGAGGCGGTTCGTTCCCGGGTGACGGTCGGCGGCAAGATCTCTGCGGCGGCGCTGGAACAGGACCAGTTCACCGCCCATGCCCTGTCGTGGCTGGCCACCTATGTCGAGGCGTTGCGGCAGATGCTGGCCTGGGCGCAGCGTCTGGAAGAGGCGGGCACGTTCGGCGAGATGGAGGCGCTGCTTCTGCAGATCGCCTATGGCGAATACCTCAGCCAGATCACCGGCGGCATCCCGATGAGCCAAGGCGAAATCGCGCGGCTGTCGGAATTCGGCATTGAAGTCACGCCCGGAACCGAATGGCAGACGCTGGCGGCCGACGGTAACTCGGCGGCGGCACGGGCGCGGCTGGTCGCGCTGATGCGCGACAACCATGGACGTGCGACCTTCGGCGCGACCGGCCTAGACGACGAACTTGAGATGATCCGCGAGCAGTTCCGCCGCTTCGCCGACGAGCAGGTCATCCCCAACGCTCATGACTGGCACCTGAAGGACGAGTTGATTCCGATGGAGATCATCTCGGCCCTGGCCGAGATGGGTGTGTTCGGCCTGACCATCCCCGAGGAATTCGGCGGCTTCGGCCTGTCGAAGGCCTCGATGGTCGTCGTGTCGGAAGAGCTTTCGCGCGGCTACATCGGCGTGGGTTCCCTTGGCACCCGCAGCGAGATCGCGGCGGAACTGATCCTGTGCGGCGGCACGCCCGAGCAGAAGGCGCACTGGCTGCCAAGGCTTGCCAGCGGGGAGATCCTGCCCACGGCCGTTTTCACCGAACCCAACACCGGTTCCGACCTCGGCTCGCTGCGCACCCGCGCGGTGAAGGTCGGTGCCGATTGGGAAGTGACCGGCAACAAGACCTGGATCACCCATGCCGCGCGCACCCATGTGATGACGCT
>ERZ1645185.839-NODE-839-length-12960-cov-3.896397_pt1 | contig 12960 bp, 14 predicted proteins | sample MGYA00575351_ERZ1645185 | MGnify/ENA primary metagenome ERZ1645185 (study PRJEB40838, sample SAMN11284767) | freshwater sediment metagenome | isolation source: river sediment | host: Sediment | place: India: Jana village, Kanpur | collected 2015-12-17 ...
GAACGGGCGGTGAAACGCACGTAACCGTCGCCAAACTTGTCGGCAATGTCGGACAGTTCGCGGATGGTATAGGTATCCATCTGACGCTGGGTGCCGGCCTTGACGGTCCAGATCGCGTCGCCGGATTCGGCGCGGTGATACAGGACACCAGGCTTGGGATGGGAGTGGAACACCCACTTGCCGTAGTTCTTCTTCATGACCGGATGCATGTAGGGCATCGGGTCCGGTGCGCCGCTTTCGATCGGGGGACGCAAATCAGCCATGTTATAACCTCCAGAGTTTGAAACTCCGCACGGGAGCTCCCCCGTGCGGCATTGATTACCAGCTTTAAGCCGTGATCAGGCGCTCTTGCGCTCTTCCCACTTGGACACTTCCTCTTCCCAGCCATCCATGCGGACGTAGGGGTTATTACGCGGCTGGGCGATCATGTTGGGATCGATTTCCAGACCAATGCCTTCCAGGAAGTTAACCAGGCCAATACGGTCGATCATCTCACCCGTACGCTCGTGCTCCAGAGCGTTCTCGGCAAAGAAGTCGAGGATGTTGCGAGCCATTTCGCCCAGTTGCTCGAAGTCTTCATCAGATTCCAACTTCATGAACGGAACGACCACCGTACCCATGGTTGCACCAATCTTCAGCACACCCTTGCCGCCCACCAAGATGGTGACACCCTTGTCTTTACCAGGCAGCATACCGCCGGGGATAACGTTCAGGCAGTGCATGCAGCGCACGCAATTGTGATTGTCGATTTCCATGCAGTCTTCAGCATCAACCGCAACAGCAACAACGCCATCAGCCTTGCTTTCGGTGCCGATTTTCTTCAGGGTCAGCGCCTTGGTCGGGCACATGCCGATCACCTGATTGACCAGCTCGGTCTTGCCGTTCTTGGCAACCCAGGCCTTAACCAGCTCTTCATTGACCTGCATGTTGTCACGCCAGGTGCCGATGGTCGCCATGTCGGAACGCTGAATGGCGTTCACGCAGTCATTACCGCAACCAGAGAACTTGAACTTGAACTTGTAGGGCAGCGCCGGACGGTGCATGTCGTCCAGGTTGTTGTTGATGATGGTGCGCAGGGCACGGGCTTCGTCGTAGCAGGACATTTCGCAACGGGCAGCACCCACACAGGACATGGAGGTACGCAGCGCGGGGCCGGCACCACCCAGGTCGAAACCGTTTTCGTTGAACTCGTCAAAGGCGGGCTGCACGTTTTCGGTCTTGATACCCTGGAACATGATGTCGCCAGACTGACCATGGAAAGCAATCAAGCCGGAACCATGCTTTTCCCACACATCGCACATCCAGCGCAGGGTTTTGGTGTCGTAATGCATACCAGCGGGCGGCTGGATACGGAGAGTATGGAATTCAGCAGCATCGGGATAGAGAGGCTTGTGGTTCTCGTCCTTCAGCTCGGTAAAACGGGGAATCACGCCACCACCATAACCGAACACGCCAACCGTACCGCCCTTCCAGTAACCTTTTTTAGTCTGGTAGGAAGCTTCCAGCTGACCCATCAGATCAACCATCATGTCGTTGTCTTTGGCCAGACGCTTCAGGCCGGTCACAAAACTGGGCCAGGGACCGCTTTCCAGCTGGTCGAGCATGGGCGTGTCATACATTTTCTTAGCCATGTTTACTCTCCATTTCAATATTCAAAAAAACAAAAAAACTCACATGTGAATTACGGCAACCCAAGGGAATAAACCACCAGACACCCACCGGGATCAGCGACAGGCAACCGGCTTTATTACGCAGAAAACTGCATACCCCTCTACCGTACCGGGATACTACGCTTTAAGTTTGCAGCCACACCATTATCAGTATGGGGTAATCCAACCTACCCATTTGGGTTATATCCCACTCCCCCCTGCCGGGCGGCTGTTCAACTTGACCCTTCAGTGCCAAACTGCGAAAACTTTTGAATGTTAGCACCAGTTAATATTGAATTCCACTGCCCACACCCCAAGTTTGCGGGTCTGGGCACTATAGCAAAATTAACTTATTGATTTTTCACATCAGAACGGTTTGCACATGGACGACATCGAGATTACCAGCCTGGAAAAATTCACTGCATCACCCTACCGGCAGGAAGTCGAGTTACAGCACGTCACCCATCGTGCGGATTACGTCACCTTGCGTGTGCGCATCCGCGAGATCAAGCGTTTCACCATCTTTGATATTGACCCGCACACAGCACGATTGTGGGGACAGGCCATGCTGGACTGGGCCAACAAGCAGCCAGAACAAGCGAGCAGCAGCATCGGCGAAGGAGAATCAAAATAGGCTGGCTGTATGAGGATCACGCAGAGGCCAGGGAACTGGACCTCTCTGCGGTCTCGGACGTTCAGTTTGAGCTGAAGGGTCACGCCCTGCCGCTGGATCACGCTTGGCTGATATATCAGGGAATGCTAAACATTGCACCCTGGCTGGCCGAGGACACCCTGCTGGGCATTCATCCCATTCAGGGCGCTGACACGGGCAACGGAGAAATGATCCTTAACCGCCGCACCAAAATGGTCGTCCGCGCTTCCGCTGCCTATATCGAACAGCTCTGCAAGCTGAGCGGGAAGCAGTTTGCTGTCAATCAATACACCCTCAGCCTGGGTGCGAACAAAATCAAGCCACTCACCCAGCACACGCCCTTATATGCGCATACGGTTTGTACTGGCAGCGAAGACGAGAAGACGTTCACCCGCGATATTCTCGGTTATCTGGACGCCATGGACATCCAGACCCGTTTTATCTGCGGGCGCCCGCAAAAATTCTTCGATGGTGAGAAAATAGCGACCGGATACAGCCTGATGTTGCACGGCCTGCCGATTGAACACGCCATACGCGTGCAGCAGCAAGGTTTGGGATTGCACCGGAAACTGGGTTGCGGCATATTCATCCCCCACAAATCCATTACCGCCGTCGGCGCCATTGATGCGGTGTAGTTTATTTTTTGTTCAATTAACCTGAATAGGAGAGTCAACATGGGAGTCATGTACAACGGCGAAGAGCTGGAAACCGGCGAAGAGGATTTTCTGCTGGAACCCGTCTATGACGACGAAATCTGCCCGATTCTGGCAGAGCGCGAAAAAATCACCCTGACCGACGATCACTGGTTTGTGATCCGCTGGCTGCGTGACCAATACAAAACCGAAGGTCAAACCCCCAACTTCCGCAACATGATCAAGGCGCTGGATGAGGAAGATGACAGCAAGGACTGGAAAGCTCTGCTGTACACCCTGTTCCCCAACCAGCCCGCGCGTCAGGCTGTGCGTATCGCTGGCCTGCCCAAGCCTTACGGCAAGGGCGGATACTAAAATTAACTCCACCACATCGTGGGTTAGTTATTAGCCGAGGGCGGTCGCTTCAAGCGACCGCTTTCCACTCATGGCTCACCGCTCGGTATATTAAGCTCAGAATTCACATGTCCTACACCACACTCGTTTCCACACAAGAACTTGCCGCGCAACTGGGCAACCCCAACTGGATTGTGCTGGATTGCCGCTTTACGCTGACAGATCCCAACGGCGGGCGCATGGCCTATGAAGACGGCCACATTCCTGGCGCACGTTATGTACATCTGGATGACGACATGGCAAGCCCGGGTGGATCGGGCGGACGCCATCCCTTGCCAGATCCCAAGACCCTCAGCGCCAAGCTCTGCAGGCTGGGCGTAGGCATCAACCGCCAGGTCGTTGTCTACGATGACAGTTTTGGTTCCATGGCTGTCCGCATGTGGTGGCTTTTACGCTGGCTGGGCCATCCGGACGTCGCATTGCTGGATGGCGGTTTTCCGAAGTGGCAGCGCGAAAAGCGCCCCATTGCCAAAGAGGCGCCCATTGATCTGCATACCGCAAGTTGCCCTTCACTGCCTGAGCGCAGCATGTGGGTCAACGCAACAGAAGTTGAGACTGCACTCAAAGACCAGAACCTGCGCCTGATCGATGCGCGTCCTGACCGACGCTTTACCGGTGATTACGAGCCGCTGGATCCTGTGGCGGGTCATGTACCCGGCGCCATTAACTGGCCGTTTGAAGAGAATCTTGATTTCGACGGCACTTTCCTGGCACCGGAAGCGCTACGCGAAAACTACCAGGCATTGTTAAAAGGTGTCGCTCCGCACCAGGTCATTCACATGTGCGGCTCAGGCGTGACTGCCTGCCACAACATTCTGGCCATGGAAGTCGCCGGGCTCTCAGGCTCACGTCTCTACCCGGGCTCGTGGAGCGAATGGATCACCGACCCAAAGCGCCCCGTCGCAACGGGCGAATAAAGGAAAAAACATGAGTGGCATACGCGTCAAAACAAACTGGTTTCGCGAGGGTGATGACCCGCGCGGTCCACAGGAACAGGCTTCTGCCTTCGCCATCACAATCTGGAAGCTGGCTGACAAGGCGGTGATCAACCTGTCCAATGCGGACTACGACATCATCACACCACAACGCGGCTTCACGCTGCTGTCCGAGCTTATCGCCTACATGGTGCAACTGGTGGATCGCCTCATCTACAAACGCATCGACGACGAGGAGCGGGCAGAGTTGATCGGCGCGCTGGGCGTGAAAATGGCCGAAATTCTCGAATCCAACATTCATGACGTCATGAATGACCACGGCCATCCTTATGTCGAGGCCATTCTTAATCGATTCAATCAGCGCTGGGGTGATTACGCCGAGTTTGATTACGACCCGGAAAACCCAAACTTCCAGGTCAAGCGTTATCTTGCAAACTGCCTCCGTGAAGTGATGGAAGCGCGCGACCAGTCCTGGATTGCCGACCAGATCATCGAAATCGAAGCGCCCGCCTTTCTTGGTCCAATCCAGAAGCAGATTGACGCTTTCTACCCCAAATACACCGGCCCCACGGACGGCACAGTTTGATTCACCCCGACAGCCCATTTCATCCCGACAACGCGACGGGCTATGCCGACTGGCGGGCCGCCAAATTGCGTGCTTATCCCACCCGGGCAGAAGATCTGCTGGTTAAGATTGAGAATCCCAAGGCGCTAACAGCAGACGAACACGCATTGCTGCTGGCGCAACTGCAAAAAACCAACATCGCCATCTACGTCGGTCCTGACCTGGGCGCGGACAAAAACGTCCCGCGCATGTTGGGGCAGCAATTTGGATTGCATCGCCTGGATGCCAACCTGCTCTCTGACGACGACGGGATTACCACCCTGACCGTGGCCGACGAAACCGAAAAAAAGGGCGAGTTCATTCCCTACACCGACCGTCCCATCCGCTGGCACACAGACGGTTACTACAACCCGGCTGGGCGCTGGATTCTGGGCATGATGCTGCATTGCGTGAGTCCCGCCGCCGAAGGTGGCGAAAACGCGCTGATGGATCATGAAATGCTTTACTTGATGCTGCGCGACACAAACCCTGCACATATTCACGCACTGATGCAGGAAGATGCCATGTCGATTCCACCGCGAATGGACGACAGCGGCATTGCTCGTGCCGAAGAAACCGGCCCGGTTTTTTCCACCCTGCCAGGCGGTCAACTGCACATGCGCTACACCGCCCGCACCCGCTCCATTGCCTGGAAACAGGACAATGCCACACTCGCCGCCGTCGCCGCCATCGAAAAACTGCTGACACAAAATCTGCCCGGCATGTTCCGTCACCGCATGGAACCCGGCACGGGCTTGATCTGCAACAATGTACTGCATGACCGCACAGGATTCATCGACAGCCCACAACAAAAACGCATGGTGTTCCGGGCGCGCTATTATGACCGTGTTGCCAACACATAAGCGCCAACTTCATTAGCCCATGTCCCAGCAGCTGACCCTTTCCCGCGCCGCAAAGCTTATTGGCGTTACACGCGGGGCCCTGCAAAAACGCATCAAGGAAGGCGGCCTGCATTCGTTTGATGGCAGCCTTTCCACTGACGAGCTGTTGCAGCTCTATCCCGACCTCCAGCTGGAAGAAAGCGGACTGTTCGAGCGTACGCAAAAAATCAAGGAAGACGCCTTCCGCAGAAGGGTTCTGGATCGCACCCTGCCCGCCAAGGAAGTGCTGGCCGAACGCCTGTATGAACAAAGCATGGAACTGTATGACGTCAAACAGCACCTGCAGAACTACCACACCTTGGCTGTTGGCCTGCAGGAACAGATTCAACAATTGCTCAACACCCATCCAGAATCCGGCGAGGCATTGACTCAACTGGACGCCTGGCTGGAAAAGGAATTGCAGCGCGTGCTCGGCAAGGAGCAAAAGCCTGATTCGCTGGCGGTGATGGATGCTATGCTGAGGGTCATGTCCGCCCACGTTACCTTGCAGCCTTCGGGCAAAGATTATTTTGTTGAAGGCAACGACACCTTGCTGGAAGCCGCGCTGAAAGCCGGGCTGGCGCTTAATTACGGCTGCAGCAGCGGCAACTGCGGGTTATGCAAGGCTCGCGTCATTTCCGGCCAGGTGATGAAAACCCGGCATTTTGACTACGTCATGTCCGACCCCGAGAAACAGCAGGGCTATACCCTCATGTGCTGCCACACTGCGGTCAGCGATGTCACGCTGGAAGCACTGGAAGCACACTCAGCCGACGACATTCCCGCGCAACAACTCACTGCCCGGGTCAAGGCCGTCACCCCGCTTAGTCAGGACATGATGCTGCTGCATCTGCAAACACCCCGCACTCATCGTCTGCGTTTTCTGGCCGGGCAAAGCGTTACGCTGGGACATGTCGACGCAGGCTCCGGCGAATTCCCCATCGCCAGCTGCCCGTGCAATGATCGCGACGTACAGTTTCATGTGCAAAAAGGCATGGGGGGTACCTTTGGCGCCCGCGTCTGGAACGGTCTTAAATCGGGGGAAAACGTCACGGTTTACGGCCCGTGGGGAGACTACGTATTCAAGGACGACTCTACCAACGGCATCGTATTCATCGCATTCGATCGTGGCTTCGCCCCCATCAAGAGCCTGCTTGAACACAGTATGGCACGCGAATCCGCCGACGACATGATTCTGGCCTGGGGTGTCACTCAGCAGGACGGGCACTACATGAACAACCTCTGCCGGGCCTGGACCGATGCACTGGAAAACTTCCATTACCTGCCTGTTTCACTTCACAATCAGGCACAGGCCGCTGACGCAGTCAGATTGGTCATTGACCCATTGCTGGCGCAATTCCCCAAGGTTCGCAAATTCGATGTGTATCTGGCCGGGCCGGATGAACTCATCAACGCCGCCGAAACCCAATTACTCGCCGCTGGATTCAGCGCAAAACAAATTTCCGTGCTGGCCGCCTGAACGCGGCAAGCCCAATCCAGAAACTTTCAAGGAAACAGCATGACCGAAGAACAAATCAACGCCGCCAATCTGGAACAGCGCATCCTGCGCGCCATGCGCAAAACCCTCGCCAGCGTTGTCAAGGACGCCACACCGCGTCAGGGCACTTCCGGATTCCTGTCGGATGACACGATTGACCAGATCAAATCCTGCTTTGAACTGATTGCTTCGCGTGAGCGCGAACTGGCCGCCACGCTGGGCTTATCTGAATCCCGTCCCGGCTTTGTGGACGACCCCAAAAGCGCACAGACCATTCAATTCCCGCGTAAAAAGCCCGACAGCAACACTCACTGATAGCTGGCCACTTCGCGGGTCTGCACATCAAACCCCACGCGCAGCCAGCCTTCATGGCTTTCCACCACTTGTGTGAGCGACAGGCGATAAACCACTTCATCGTCCCGTAACGTTACCGCACGCTTGTGTTCAAAGCATTCAGCAGGCAACAGCAGGTTACTGGTTGCCCCATGGCTGGCGTTGGCCAGCGGCAGAAAAATCGCGATTGAACGCATCATTTCTCCGCTTCCGGCTTGCCAGCCAATCTCCACCAACTTTGGGTGCTTGCTTAATGACTCTGCGCCAACCAAGTTCTGCCCGGCTTCCTCGCGCACCCAGCGCACTGCAAGCAATTGCCAGTTTTTCTCGCCCGCCTGTCGGCTGGCCACCAGTAACTGGCTCAGCAAAATCTCTTGCGCCTTGGGGGCAACCAGGCCCAGACCTTCACGGCTTTCGTCCCGCAATTGCCAACGCTCAAGGTTGGCTGCATCCGACGGGTTCGCGCGCATCGCTGCAATAACCGCCTGAATTCCTACCGCAACCGCCACATCTCCGTTAGTCGGCTTGCGCGCACTATCCCTGCGTGCGCCAACCCGGCCAATAATCCGCGCTATCTGCTTGCACATAAGTCCAGTCTGAATATCCTTGACCCTGGCCGCCTTAGCCTCAAGTTCGCCCACAACACCCTGCAACTCCAGATACCGCAAACGTTTGCCCGGCGCCCAGCGATCTTCGATTTTCTCAGCGCCCAGGGAGGCAGACAGATCAATCATGTGACTATGCCGATCCCGACGCAAGCCAATCTCGGGAATGGGCAAGGCATCCAGCCCTTCCAGAATGGCAGCCATGGTATGCACCTCGCGCGGCTGAAACACATGCGGGTTGGCCAGGTCAAACAGCAACGCAAGCACGTATTCACGCGCACAGCTGGTTACTCGCCCCTCCACCTCAATTTCACTCAAGACGTCACCCGCCATTTCAGCCATGCGGTAAACGCGGTGCAGTCGCCTCCACGCCATCTCACCTGGCCGTTGCCCACGGTAATAGTCCCAGCGCATGGCAAGCGCCACATAACGCAAATTCTTGAGAATGACTTCCGCACTCCAGGATTTCAGCCTGACCTTGTCGTCTCCCCGCAACACAAGTTTTAGAAACTGCAGATAAGCCGTAGCCATCTGGTTCCAGAACAATTGCGCCTCGCGCCACAAAGTTTGCCTGCCCAGGTGATTGGTGTCCGGCGTCCCGACATACTCAGCCACAATGCCGGCCTGCATCGGCAGGCCGGTTTCCTCCATCACCTTGAGTACCTTGATGCGCTTGATCGCATCGCCGCGCGTATCGCCGTTGAAACGCTCCAGCCCCTCTACCAACGTATGGTGCATTTCATATTCAGAAAGCCTGGGTAACTTGTCCAGCCAGCGTTGTGTAGTGCGTGCCGAAGACAGCATGGTGGATTGCAATGACCTCTCCCGGCTGCCAATCGTGCGCACGCGCTGGAAAAAATTGAAAATCGACTTCATGCCCGCATCATCTGCGTTCCTGGACAACTTGTCCATGCCCTGAAGACGCTCTTCCAGACAGAATGACAACCATCGACGACCAATAAACTAAACCGTACAATACGCGGGCTTTTGTTCCGACGGCTTCTCCAAAATTAGTCAGCGGAGCTAAAACCGGCAGTGCAAATGTTTAGGAAGCGTGGCAGAGTGGTTGAATGCACCGGTCTTGAAAACCGGCAATGACGCAAGTCATTCGTGAGTTCGAATCTCACCGCTTCCGCCAGATTTTGTGGCCTGAGAGGTTTCGGCGCAGCCAAAACCATTAGACTGGATGCAGATTGCGGAGTGGAATCTCACCGTTTCAGCCAAACATACGACGATAATGGGCGTTCCTGATTTTGGTGCTCAGCCAAATTACCTTGAAAACCCTCCTCACCCCCGCCAACCACGACCGCGACAGCGCGGGCATGACTTACGTCTATCCAGTGGTATCGCGTCGTGCCGGGGGCGTTTCAGTCGGCATCAATCTCAACCCCAACAATGCCTGCAACTGGGCCTGTGTGTATTGCCAGGTGCCTGATTTGCAGCGAGGCGCGGCGGCGAAGATTGATCTGGCACTGCTGGAAAACGAACTGCGCGCATTGCTCGAAGACATCCTGCATGGCAACTTCATGCAGACCCGCGTACCGGAAGGCGCGCGACGGCTGAATGATATTGCGCTCTCCGGCAATGGCGAGCCAACCAGTGCGAAAGAGCTTCCCGAAGTCATCGACCTGGTTGGCCGGGTCATGGACGATTTCAAACTCATTGGCAAAATCAAGCTGGTACTGATTACCAACGGCAGCCTCATCGACCGGCCACGCGTGCAGACTGGACTGAAGAAACTGGCAAGGCTGAATGGCGAAGTTTGGTTCAAGCTGGATAGCGCGACAGAACCCGGAATGCGTCGCATCAACCAGACCCGTATCTCGCCGCAAAAACAGTTTGAACGACTAACTCTGGCCGCACATTTATGTCCTGTCTGGCTGCAAACCTGCGTGTTTGCGATGGATGGCGTACCGCCCACCGCTGCGGAACAATCCGCATATCTGGATTTGATAGGCGATTTGCTTGGGCAACAGACTCCCGTCAAAGGCGTGCTGCTTTATGGTCTGGCGCGACCCTCGCTACAACCCGGCGCAGAGCGTCTGTCGGCGCTGCCCGAAGAATGGCTGACCCAATTCGCGGATAAAATCCGTACATTGGGTATAGAGGTCAAAGTATCAGCATGATTTTCGGCATCGGCGTGGATCTGGTGGAAGTCGCCCGACTTGAGCAGGGTCTGGCGCGCTACGGCGAACATTATGCAGACCGGATTCTTGCGCCACCGGAGCACGCCGGTTTTTTTGCCAGCAACGATCCGGCGCGGTTTCTGGCCAAGCGTTTCGCCGCCAAGGAAGCCTTCGCCAAGGCTGCCGGTACCGGCCTGCGCGCGCCCATCACGCTGCGCAATATCGCCGTGCAGCACACTGCACTCGGACAACCGCAATTCAGCCTCAGCCTGGAAGTTGAACACTGGCTCAGAACACAGCACATCTCGGCCTGGCACTTATCCATCAGCGACGAGCGCAGCCATGTTGTCGCCTACGCCATTCTGGAGCGCACATGACACTCGGCCCCTTGATGCTCGACGTGGCGGGCACACAGTTGACCGACGACGACAAAAATCGCTTGTCGCATCCGCTGGTGGGTGGGGTCATCCTGTTCAAGCGCAATTACGAAAACCCGACTCAGCTTGAAAAACTCACCGCTGACATTCATGCGCTCAAATCGCCACCGCTGCTGATTGCCGCCGACCAGGAAGGCGGACGCGTGCAACGCTTTCGTGAGGGATTTACCCGCCTGCCGCCCATGCGAATATTGGGAGAAATTTACGACCAGCATCCGCATCAAGCCAAAACCCTGGCGCGCGAAGTCGGCTATGTATTGGCTGCGGAGCTGCGCACACATGGCGTGGACTTGAGCTTTGCGCCAGTGCTGGATCTGGACTTTGGCGTGTCATCGGTCATCGGCGATCGCGCATTTCACCATGAGCCGCAGGCGGTGATCGAACTCTCCCATGCGGTCATGCTGGGGATGAAAGATGCAGGCATGGCCGCCTGCGGCAAGCACTTTCCCGGCCACGGCTATATTGCCGCCGATTCGCATGTCGCCATCCCCGTGGATGAACGCGACTACGCAGATATTGCCTTGCATGACCTGCTGCCATTCCGTGCGCTCATCGACATGGGGTTGCCGGCCATCATGCCCGCACATGTAATTTACCCCAAGGCAGATGCGGCGCCAGCGGGATTCTCGCGCTTCTGGCTGCAAACCATATTGCGCCACGAACTGAATTTCCAGGGCATGATTTTCAGCGACGACCTGACCATGGAGGGCGCCTCCGTAGCCGGGGATATCACCGCACGCACTCACGCGGCACTGGAAGCCGGGTGCGACATGGCATTGATCTGCAACCGCCCCGATCTGGCTGATGAAGTGCTGGCAAAACTGGATTTTGACTGGCCTGCCGCCAGCCGCGCCCGACTCGCCCGCCTGCATGGCGAACCTCATCCCCTTTCCATGACGGCGCTGCTGGAACAAACCGCTTATACCCGTGCCCGTCACGCCATCGCCAGCCTGGGGTTGGAAAGCGGCAATCTTGCACTGGAAAACGGGCACGGCAACTGTGCCGACCCCACACAGGCACACGTCAAACCCGCATGAGGCAAACGCACCACCACGGCCATTCACGTGTGGATCACAATGCGCCGCACCAGCACCACGGACATGCCCACCGCACTTATGGATGGGCATTGCTTCTGACCCTGAGCTTTGCCATTGTTGAGGCTATCACCGGCTGGTGGTCGGGTTCGCTGGCGCTGCTATCAGATGCCGGCCACATGTTCACCGACAGCCTGTCCCTGCTGCTGGCGGGCATGGCCGCTTGGTTTGCACGCAAGCCACCATCGGCACGACATTCTTACGGGCTGGTTCGGCTGGAGATACTGGCCGCACTGCTCAACGGCCTGTTCATGCTGGCCATCGTTGCCAGTATCGTGGTCGAGGCCATCAGTCGTTACCGCCATCCAATGCCGGTAAATGGCCAGGCCGTGATGCTTGTTGCCTTTACCGGCCTGCTGATCAATATTGGCGTGGGCTGGTTACTGGCACGCGGCGAAGACAGTCTGAATCGCCGCGCCGCGCTGATACACGTCATTGGCGACGCCCTTGGCTCGGTCGCCGCGCTAGCGGCTGGCCTGGTCATCATCATTACTGGCTGGCTACCCATTGACCCCATCCTGTCCATCTTTGTGGCGCTGCTGATTACCGGCTCCACGCTCAACCTGCTGCGTGAAACCGTGCATGTACTAATGGAAGGCGTGCCCGGCAATATCGATTTGAATCAGGTGGGCTACAGTCTGTCCAAGCTGAACGGCGTGGCACGCGTACATGACTTGCACATCTGGACACTGGCTTCTGGACAGATCGCACTCTCGGCGCATCTCAATTTGCGCGACATTTCAGACTGGCCGTGCATCCTGCATGATGCACGCGAAGTGCTTAATCATGACTTCGGCATCGGCCATGTCACCCTGCAACCCGAAATCATCGCGGCACACCCCGTTCAATTCAAACATGATCACACCTGACCATACACTGCCGGGTTGCCGCGCCTGCCCGCGCCTGGCCAGCTTTCTGGATGAAGTGCGCAATACTCATCCCGACTACCATGCCCGCCCCGTCACTCCATTTGGCGCCGACCAGCCGCGCCTGCTCATCGTTGGCCTGGCCCCCGGTATGCACGGCGCAAACCGTACAGGCCGTCCTTTCACCGGCGACCATGCCGGCATTCTCCTCTACCAGACCCTGCACAAATTCGG
>ERZ1645185.840-NODE-840-length-12952-cov-4.625107_pt1 | contig 12952 bp, 14 predicted proteins | sample MGYA00575351_ERZ1645185 | MGnify/ENA primary metagenome ERZ1645185 (study PRJEB40838, sample SAMN11284767) | freshwater sediment metagenome | isolation source: river sediment | host: Sediment | place: India: Jana village, Kanpur | collected 2015-12-17 ...
GAGATAAGCTAGTGACTGGAGTTCAGACGTGGCCTTCCGATCTCGTCGGTGCGGTCCAGCACCTCTTTTTTCTTCTCGATGACGTGCAGCGCCGGCTTCTCGTCGCCGTCGATCTCCTCGGCGTCGTCCTCCGCTTCGGCCTCGGCCTCCGGCTCGTCGTCGCCGGCGTCCTCGCTCTCGGTGAGGTTGATGCCCATCTCGGAGAGCGCGGACATCACGTCCTCGATCTGCTCGGACGACATCTGATCCTGCGGTAGCGCCGCGTTCAGCTCGTCATACGTCAGCCAGCCACGCTTCTTCGCCTTCGCGATCAGTTTCTTGATCGACGCATCGTTCATGTCGATGAGCGGCGCGCCGTCGGCTTCGCCGTTCTCATCCTTACCCTTGGGCTTCGCCGGTGCTTTGGTCGCCATCCAGGTTCCGTTCCTTCATGGGCGCCGACGTATCATCCCCGCGTCGCGCCTCTGCCAAATCGATAAGTTCTCGTTCGACACGCGCCTTTTCAGCGCGAAGCCGTTGTTGTTCCTCGAATTCCGACTGGACCAGGGAATCGTAGCGCGCACGCAGATCCGCCAAATCCTCATCGATGCGTTGCAGCGCCATAAGGTGGCCCACAACACATGCCAAGTCCTGATCCGCAATCGCGGCGGGCGTCCGGGGTCGCGTGAAGCTGAAATCGAGGCGGTTGCGAGCATATCGCTGTTGCCTGATGTGTTCCGCGTACTGACCGAGCCCTTGTGCTGCTAGGTCGTGCGCCAGGCCGTCTTTGTCAAGATTCGGATTACGCGAAACCGCGGCAAAAATTGCAGTTCTCAGCGCCATGAGCTGAGGATCGGCGATATAAAGGCTGGCGATGTCTTCCGCGTGCGCCTCCGCGAGTTCCGGCCTGTCGAGCAGGCCGCGAAAAATCGCGTACATCTGCTTTTGCGTGCCTTCGACACCGGCGCGCTCCTTGGCCGCGCTCGACGCCCCGCGAATGACGGGCATGAAGCGGTTTTGCCGCCGCGCCTGGAACATCGCATCAAAGCGCTCGCGGAACTCGCTCTGGTAGAGCGAGGCGACGGTCTGATTCTGGATCGCGTGCGCGTGCTCGAACAGGCGCTGGCGGACAGCGGCGCGGCGTTCGGGCGTGGCGGTGTCGACGCCTTCGGTCTCCGCCTTCCACAGCGTATCGATCAGGCTCTCCGCGCCGTTCACGAGGTCCGTGAACGCGGCGAGGCCTCGCGCTTTTGCGAAATCGTCAGGGTCCTGACCCTGCGGCATCGTGATGAAACGCAGCGACTTTCCGGGTTCGAGCAGGGGGAGGGCGCGCATCGCGGCCCGGATCGCCGCGCGGCGTCCGGCGGCGTCGCCGTCGAAGCACAGCACCGGCTCGGGCGCGACGCGCCACAGGAGCTTCATCTGGTCTTCGGTGAGCGCGGTGCCCATCGGCGCGACGGCCTCCGCGAAGCCGACCTGCGCGAGGCCGATTACATCCATATAGCCTTCGACGACGACGATGCGGCCCGACTTGCGTGCGGCGGGGCCGGCCTTGTCGAGGTTGTAGAGCAGCCGGCCCTTGTCGAAGAGCGGCGTATCGGGGGAATTCAGGTACTTGGGCTCGCCCGCGCCAATGATGCGCCCGCCGAAACCGACGACGCGCCCGCGCGGGTCGCGGATGGGGAACATCAAGCGGCCGCGGAAGCGGTCGTAAGGCTCGCGGCCCTCGGCTTCGATGACGAGGCCGACCTCAATGAGCTTGCGAATGTCTATATCGCCGAGCGCGGCCTTGAGCGCGCCGCGGCTGTCGGGCGCGAAGCCGAGGCTGAAGGCTTCGATCGTCGCGGGTTTCAGGCCGCGCTTCTCGATGTAAGCGCGTGCGTCCGCGCCGCCGAGGCCGGAAAGCTGCTTGCGGAACCAGTCGCTTGCCGCGGCGGTGACGTCATGAAGTCCGGCGGCGGCCTTCGCCTTCGCGCGCGCCTCCGGGTTTTCCTCCGGCATCTCCAGCCCGGCTTCCGCCGCGAGGCCCGCCACGGCATCGCGGAAGCTGAGGCCTTCCTGCTCCACCACGAAGCGGATCACGTCGCCATGCGCGCCGCAGCCGAAGCAGTGATAGAAGGCCTTGTCGTCGTTGACGTAGAAGCTTGGGCTTTTCTCGTTGTGGAAGGGGCAGCAGCCCTTCATCTCGCGCCCGGCCTTGAGCAGCTTCACCCGCCGCGCCACCACGGACGACAGACTCACCCGGCTCCTGATCTCGTCGAGGAATTGCGGGGGGATGCTCATGCGGGCAGGGCTATCCCGCCAGCGCGGCTTTGACGACTCCGCTGACGGTGCTCATGTCGATCTGCCCGGCGTGGCGCGCCTTCACCTCGGCCATCACGCGACCCATGTCCTTGGGGCCGGCGGCGCCGATTTCGGTGACGATGGCGGCGACGGCGGCTTTCACCTCATCCGGACCCATCATGGCGGGAAGGAAGGATTCGATGACGGCAAGCTCCGCCTTTTCCTGTGCGGCGAGCTCGTCGCGGCCGCCCTGTTCGAACATGGTGATGGATTCGCGGCGCTGTTTCGCCATCTTCTGCAGGACATCGACGACGATGACGTCATCGTCCGGCACGGATTTCGCGGTGCGCAGCTCGATGTCGCGGTCCTTGAGCTTCGCGAGGATCAGGCGCACGGCGGCCAGCCGTTCCTTCTCGCCCGCCTTCATGGCCGCCACCTGCGCCGCCTTGATGTCGTCGCGAATCATGCTTTTCTTCCCTTTAAGAGCAAGCAGCCCGTCTAGCCGCCAAAAAGGCAAAAGAATAGATTGACGCTCCGGACCCTCGCCAATAGCTAGGCGCCTTAGCCACAAAGCACCAAACCAGAGTCGAAGGGGCCAGACCACGTGTCCGACGCCAAACCCGCGCGCGCACCCAAAGGAGCCACGGGGGTCTTGATTCTCGCGGACGGCACAGTGATCTGGGGGCGCGGTTTCGGCGCCGAGGGTCACGCGGTCGGCGAGGTTTGCTTCAACACCGCGATGACGGGCTATCAGGAGGTGATGACCGACCCCTCCTACGCCGGGCAGATCGTCACCTTTACCTTTCCGCACATTGGCAACGTTGGCGCCAATATCGAGGATATCGAGGCGGATACGCCCGCCGCTGTTGGCTGCGTCGTGCGGCAGGATGTGACGGCGCCGTCGAACTTCCGCAGCCTCGAAGGCTTCGAGGCGTGGATGAAGCGCAAGGGGCGCATCGGCCTTTCGGGCGTCGATACGCGTGCTCTGACGCGCCGCATTCGCGAGCTTGGGGCACCGAACGCAATTATCGCGCACAGCGCCTCCGGCACCTTCGACCTTGATGCGCTGCTGGCCGAGGCGAAGGCCTGGCCCGGCCTCGAAGGCATGGACCTCGCCAAGGACGTCACCCGCTCCGTGCGCGAGGACTGGTCCGCCGGCCCCTGGCATCTGGGACAGGGCTATGCCGCCGGCGAGGCCGCTGACGGCAAGCCCCACGTCATCGCCATCGACTACGGCGCCAAGAACAACATCCTGCGCAACCTCACCGCCGCCGGCGCCAGCGTCACCGTTGTGCCCGCCACCGCGAGCTTCGAGGAAATCATGGCGCTCCGCCCGGACGGCGTGTTCCTGTCGAACGGTCCCGGCGACCCTGCCGCGACCGGCGAATATGCCGTTCCGGTCATCAAGAAGCTGCTCGACGCGAACGTGCCCCTCTTCGGCATCTGCCTCGGCCACCAGCTGCTCGGCCTCGCCGTGGGCGCGAAGACGACGAAGATGCATCAGGGGCACCGCGGCGCGAACCATCCGGTGAAGCGGCTCTCCGATGGTCTCGTCGAGATCACCAGCATGAACCACGGCTTCGCAGTCGATGCCGATACGCTCCCCGCGAACGCGCGCGCCACGCACGTCTCGCTGTTCGATGGTTCGAACTGCGGGCTGGAGCTGACGGACAAGACCGCTTTCTCGGTCCAGTATCATCCCGAGGCGAGCCCAGGCCCGCAGGACAGTTTTTACCTCTTCGAGAAGTTCGTGAAGGGACTGAAGTAACAACCATGCCCAAACGCACGGACATCTCCTCCATCCTTATCATCGGCGCGGGCCCCATCGTCATCGGGCAGGCGTGCGAGTTTGATTATTCGGGTACGCAGGCGTGCAAGGCGCTGCGTGAGGAGGGTTACCGGATCATTCTGGTGAACTCCAACCCCGCGACGATCATGACCGACCCGGACATGGCGGACGCGACTTATGTGGAGCCGATCACGCCGGAGATCGTCGCCAAGATCATCGAGAAGGAGCGGCCCGATGCGGTGCTGCCGACGATGGGCGGGCAGACGGCGCTGAACACGGCGCTGGCGCTGGCGCGCGACGGTACGCTCGAAAAATACGGCGTCGAGCTGATCGGCGCGGATGCCGAAGCCATCGACAAGGCCGAGGACCGGCTGAAATTCCGGCAGGCGATGGACAAGATCGGGCTGGAAAGCGCGCGATCCGGCATCGCGCATTCGCTCGACGAGGCGTTCGAGGTGCTCGAGCGCACGGGGCTTCCCTCGATCATCCGCCCCAGCTTCACGATGGGCGGTACGGGCGGCGGCGTCGCCTACAATCGGCAGGAGTTCGAGGAAATCGTGCGCGGCGGGCTCGACGCGAGCCCGACGACCGAGGTGCTGATCGAGGAATCGCTGCTCGGCTGGAAAGAGTATGAGATGGAAGTCGTCCGCGACCGGAACGACAATGCCATCATCATCTGCTCGATCGAGAACGTCGACCCGATGGGCGTCCACACCGGCGACAGTATCACCGTCGCCCCGGCGCTGACGCTGACCGACAAGGAATATCAGATCATGCGGAACGCGAGCATCGCGGTTCTGCGTGAAATCGGCGTGGAAACAGGCGGTTCGAACGTCCAGTTCGCAGTCAATCCGAAGGACGGCCGCCTCGTCGTCATCGAGATGAACCCGCGCGTCTCGCGCTCATCGGCGCTCGCTTCGAAGGCGACGGGGTTCCCGATCGCCAAGGTCGCGGCGAAGCTGGCGGTGGGGTACACGCTCGACGAGATCGAGAACGACATCACCGGCGCAACGCCGGCGAGCTTCGAGCCGACGATCGACTACGTCGTCACCAAGATCCCGCGCTTCGCGTTCGAGAAGTTCAAGGGGGCTTCGAACACGCTCACCACGGCGATGAAGTCGGTGGGCGAGGTGATGGCGATCGGCCGCTCGATCCACGAGAGTATGCAGAAGGCGCTGCGCGGCCTCGAAACCGGGCTGACCGGCTTCGACGAGGTCGAGGCGCTGATGGGTGCAGGAAACGACGAGGTGGAAGCCGCACTCGCGCTGCCGACGCCGGACCGGCTGCTCGTCGTCGCCGACGCGATCCGGCGCGGCATTTCGGACGCCGATATCCACCGCCTGTCCGCCTATGACCCGTGGTTCATCGCGCGTATCCGCGAGATCGTGGACGCCGAGGAAAAGGTTCGCGAGAACGGCCTGCCGAGGGACGCCGAGGGCTTCCGCGCGCTGAAGTCGATGGGCTTTTCGGACGCGCGGCTCGCAACGCTTGTCGGCTGGCACGAGGCGGCGGTCGCCGAGCAGCGGCGCGGGCTCAATGTCCGCCCGGTGTTCAAGCGCATCGATACCTGCGCCGCCGAGTTCGAGGCGAAAACGCCTTACATGTATTCGACCTACGAGGCACCGAGCTTTGGCGTGCCCGAGGACGAGAGCCAGCCGACGGACGCGAAGAAGGTCGTGATCCTCGGCGGCGGACCGAACCGGATCGGGCAGGGCATCGAGTTCGACTATTGCTGCTGCCACGCCTGTTTCGCGCTCGACGAGGCGGGCTACGAAACGATCATGATCAACTGCAACCCGGAGACGGTCTCCACCGACTATGACACGTCGGACCGGCTGTATTTCGAGCCGCTGACCACCGAGGATGTGCTTGAAATCCTGAACGTCGAGATGTCGAAGGGCACACTCGCAGGCGTCATCGTGCAGTTCGGCGGGCAGACGCCGCTGAAGCTCGCACAGGGGCTTGAGGACGCGGGCATCCCGATCCTCGGCACCTCACCCGACGCGATCGACCTGGCCGAAGACCGCGAACGCTTTGCGAAACTCGTCGGCGACCTTGGCCTCAAGCAGCCCTCGAACGGCCTTGCGCGCAGCCTTGAAGAGGCGATCCGCGAGGCCGACCGTATCGGCTACCCGGTGCTGCTGCGTCCGTCCTACGTGCTCGGCGGCCGCGCGATGGAGGTCGTGGAGAACCAGACGCAGCTCGAAACCTACATCGCGACGGCGGTGAAGGTCTCCGGTTCCTCGCCCGTGCTTGTCGACCAGTATCTGCGCGATGCAGTCGAGGTCGACGTCGATGCGCTTTCGGATGGCACGGATGTCGTCGTCGCGGGCGTGCTTCAGCACATCGAGGAGGCCGGCGTGCATTCCGGCGACAGCGCTTGCTCGCTGCCGCCCTATAGCCTGGCGGCAGAGGTGATCGCCGAGATCGAGCGGCAGACCGTGGCGCTTGCGATCGCTCTGAAGGTCAAGGGCCTGATGAACGTGCAGTATGCCGTGAAGGACGGCGAGGTTTACCTCATCGAGGTGAACCCGCGCGCCAGCCGCACGGTGCCGTTCGTGGCGAAGGCCATTGGACGGCCGATCGCGAAGATCGCGGCGCGCGTGATGGCGGGCGAGGCGCTCGCCTCGTTCGGCCCGATCAACCGCGACATTCCGTATATCGCCGTGAAAGAGGCCGTGTTCCCGTTCGCGCGCTTCCCGGGCGTCGATCCGATCCTTGGGCCGGAGATGAAGTCGACCGGCGAGGTGATGGGCATCGATGTCGATTTCGCCACGGCCTTCGCCAAGAGCCAGCTGGGCGCCGGGACAACGCTGCCCGACAGCGGCACGGTCTTCGTTTCGGTGAAGGATACCGACAAGCCGGTGATCCTTGCCGCTGCCAGGGGACTGATCGAACTCGGCTTCCGCATCGTCGCGACCTCGGGCACGGCGAGCTACCTTGCGGAGCAGGGGATCGCGGTCGAGCCGGTCAACAAAGTGCTCGAAGGACGGCCGCATATCGTCGACCGGATCAAGGACGGCGACATCGACCTCATCTTCAACACCACCGAGGGCGCGCAGAGCCTGAAGGACTCGCAATCGATCCGCGCTTCGGCGCTTTACGGCAAGATTCCGTACTATACGACGGCGGCGGAATCGCTGGCGACGGTGATGGCCATCCGCGCAATGCGTCAACAACCCCTTGCAGTCCGGTCGCTGCAATCTTACTATTCTGATCTCGATACCTGATCCCCGACAGTTCTGGCGAAGAGACGGCGGATTTTCCGGCGGAGGGTCGGTTTGCCGGGGGAGTAGGCTAGGAGTGGGTTACGAACATGGCGACGCTTGAAAAGCTTCCGATCCTGCCGTCCGGTCATGCGAAAATGCAGACCGAGCTGCAAAAGCTGAAGACGGTTGACCGTCCCGAGGTCGTGCAGGCCATCGAGGAAGCACGTGCGCACGGCGACCTTTCCGAAAACGCCGAGTATCATGCCGCGAAAGAGCGGCAGGGCCAGATCGAGGCGCAGATCATCGAGCTGGAAGATCAGCTCGCACGCGCGCAGGTGATTGATCCAACAACGCTTTCGGGCGACAAGGTGGTGTTCGGCGCCACCGTTGATCTCCTGGACGAAGACGACAAACCCGTCGTTTACCAGATCGTCGGGCCCTACGAGGCCGATGCCAAGCAGGGCCGCATCTCGTACACGTCCCCGCTCGGTCGCGCGCTCATCGGGCGCCGCGTCGGTGAGGAGGTCGAAGTTTCGACCCCGTCCGGCGACAAATACTACGAGATCGTCAAACTCAACTTCATCTGAAAGGCGGAAAGCCGGTGGAAGCTGAACGCGTGGATCTCGCGACCCGCGCGATCATTATCGCCTGCGTTCTGATCCAGCTCGCGGTGACGCTTGGCGGACCCGGTTTCGAGATGGCGATCAGCATGGGCGGGGGGCTGATCCCGGCGCGGATCAGCGGCAGCCTCGCCTTCGATCACGCGATCCCGGCGCCTGCGACGCTGGTATCGTCGATCTTCCTGCACGGAAGTTGGGCGCACCTTGGCTTCAACATGCTGTTTCTTGCGTGGATCGGCCGTTTCGTGGAGGCGGTGCTCGGCCGCTGGCGCTATCTGCTGCTGTTCTTCGTCTCGGGCATCGCGGGCGGGCTCGTTCAGGTCGCGCTCGATCCCGGTTCGCCAATCCCGGTTGTTGGGGCAAGCGGCGCGATCTCGGGCGTGTTCGCCGCGCACGCGATGATCTTCGGGCGATCGGGCGGGAAGGGCGAGTTCGCGCGGGCGTTCCAACTCGCCGCGCTCTGGATCGGCCTTCAGGTCGCAACGGGACTCGTGCTCAACACAGATGGCGGCGGTATCGCGATCGGCGCGCACGTGGGCGGCTTCGTGGCGGGCCTGATCGTCGCCCTGCCGCTCGCCCGCGCAGCGATCGCGCAACGGTTCCGTTAGGCGGAGGGGCCCGCGTCGGGCTCCAGCAGCCGGTGCAGGTGCACCACGACATACTTCATCGCCGCGTCGTCCACGGTGCGCTGCGCATTGGCGCGCCAGGCATTTTCCGCGCTCTTGAAGTCCGGGAAGATGCCGACGATGTCGAGCGCGGAGAGGTCTTCGAACTCAAGCCCGCGCGGGTCCGTGACGCGACCACCGAATACGAGGTGGAGTTTCTGTTTTTCAGTCTGGTCCATGCACGTGCGCTATAGCGCCTCGAACTCACGCTGCAAGCGTTCCAGCGTCGCACCGGCCCAACGCTCGAACTCCGGCGCTGCCCATGCCCTGTGATCGCCCCTTGCATACGCAAGCGCGTTGCGGTGGTAGATCATCGCGTTCATTCGGTTCGCGATCCAACTGTTGTGGGTGCGGATCACCTTGGCGGGAGAGCCGACGACGATGCTGTTCGGCGGCACTTCCGTGCCGTCGCGCACGAAAGCGTGCTGGCCGACGATGCTGTTGTCGCCGATCACCGCGTCGTTGAAGATCGTGGCGTTGACGCCGACGAGAACGTTGTTGCCGAGCTTGCAGGCATGGATCGTCGCATGGTGCGTGATCGAGCAGTAATCGCCGATTTCCACCGCACGGCCCGGCTCTGCGTGAACCATCACGAAGTCCTGGATGTTCGTGAAGCGCCCGATCCGGATATGTTCCGCTTCAGCGCGCATGACCACGTTGCACCAGGCCGAAGAGCCCTCCTCGAAACGGATATGACCGTAGAGCTGTGCCGAGGGGTGGATGAACGCCGCAGCTTCGCGGTCGATGACCGATGTCATGCGGATTTACGATCCTTCATGAACTGGACGAGCGCATCGAAACCATTCTTCTGGATATAGGCGGTGAAGTCGGCCTCCTGCGTCAGCGACAGGTTCACGCCCGCGACCGTGAGGTTATCGACGACATATTTGCCGTTCTGGTTCTTCTTCACGGTCCAGATTGAATCGATCGGCTGCGCCCCGTTGTTTCGGGTGACGCGGGCGTAAACGTCGATGGTGCCGCGCGTACCGCGGGGCACGGTGCGCATGACCTTGAGTTCACTGTCGGCGAACTCGAACAGGTTGTCGGTGTAGGTATCGACGACATAGTCCGGGAAGGCAGCCTGATAGGCCTGATACTGCTGCTTGTTGATCGTCCGCACATGGCGGCGGATCAGGCGGTTGCCGATGTCGGTGACCGCGAAGTTCTCCTTGAGGAGCGCGCGGAACTTGGCGCGCACGTCGTTCTTGTCGTTCGACTTGTCGCGCAGCACCGCATAGGCGCGCTGGGAGAGATCGGCAATGAAGGCGCCGGCTGCCTTGCCGTTTTCAGCAGATGCTGTCGTTGGCGCCGCAAGGCTGGCAGCGGGCGTGGCAACGGCCGCCGAGGCGAGAAGAATCGCGATTGCGCGAATAATCATGGATGAGAACTCCGTCCGCTTGGCGTTCGCTTAGCGCGACGCCTTCAAGAGGTAATCGACGACCGCCTTGCGCTCGTCAGGCTTCTTCAACCCGACAAAGGCCATCGAAGTTCCCGGAACCACCTTGCGGGGATTATCGAGATACGTGTCGAGCTTGTCCGCCGTCCACGTAAAGCCGGCCTTTTTCATCGCCGGCGAATAGCGCGGAAAGCTCTTTTCGGTGCCCGCAGTGCGTCCGATCAGCTTCTTGAGCGATGGCCCCTGGCGCGGCTTTTCGCCCGCCTGCGCCGGATCCCAGTGGCAGATGCCACAGCGGCTCTTGAACAGTTGCGCCCCATCGGCTGCTGCTGCCGGACCGGAAACCAGCACGGCGAAGGCAGAGAGGGCAACAAGCTTGAGCGCGCATGTTTTCATGTGGGTAGCTTTCTTTTCCATGCGGATGGAATGCGCGATCCCCTGTGAATCGGCGATTAATCGGTAATGTTTTTCGGGCTATTGTAAAGAGATGGACCCGCTTCTGCCCTCTCTTGCCGACGTCGAGCGGCTGCAGGAGAACGCGAACGCGGATGCCCGCCGCGCGCTCGCGCTGAAGCTTGGGCACAGCTACACGCAGCACCTGTTCGGCGACCGCGAGCGCGGAATCGCGGACGATATCGTGCGCGCCATCGCCCGCGACGTCGAGGTGGAGGTGCGCAAGGCGCTGGCGCAGACCATCGCTTCAAGCACGGACATTCCGCAGGACGTGGCGCTGCGCATGGCGCACGACGTTATCGAGGTCGCCGAGCCGATCCTGAAGGCGAGCGATCTTCTGGACGACGACATGTTGGTGGAGATCGTGAAGTCGCGGAGCGAAGACCACCGCGTCGCCATCGCCGCGCGGCCCGTGGTGCGGGAGCCGGTTTCGGCGGCGATCGTCGAACATGCCGAGGTGCGGGCGGTGTCGACGCTTGCCGCCAATGCGGGCGCGGACATCGCGGAGGCCGCAATGGCGCGCGCTGTCGAGCGCTTCGGCAATGAGGAGGCGGTGGCGATGCCGCTCGCGGATCGCCCATCGCTGCCGCTTGCCATTGCGGAACGGCTCGTCGCGCTGGTTTCCAGCCGTCTCAGGGCGCGCATGGCCGGGGAGGGCGACCGTTTCCAGCAGTTCGCGACGGGGCTTGCGCAGGTTTCGGAGGGCGCGGCGTTTATCCTGGGCGGCGGCGAAACCGACGTCCTCGACCTCATCGCCATGGTCGATCAACTGCACGCGGCGGGGAAGCTGCAACCCTCGCTCGTCATTCGCGCCGGGCGGCTCGGCGACCGCGAACTGATGCAGGCGGTCGTCTCAAGGCTCACCGGGCTTCGGTACGGCCTTGTGGTGGAAGCCTTCGATCAGCCGGACTCGGCGCGGCGGATGCTGCGCGAAGTGGGACTCGTGCCATCGGAAATCGACGAGGTTGTGCCTGCCGCCGCTTAGGCGAGCTCGGCGGGACCCTCATCCTCGGCAGTGCTGCCGTTCACGGCCTTGCCCTTGCCCCGCACAGCGGCTGTCGCGGACTTTGCGACTTCGGTCGCGCCTTCCTTGATCTCGCTGAAACGCAGCTTGGCGGCTTCCTTGATGCCAAGCTCGGCGAGCTTGGCCTCGCCGGCGGTGCGCGCGACTCGGGCCGCTGTCCGTGCTGTCGACGCGAGCTTTTCGCGGACAGGGCCGAGCGCGCGGTTCTCGCCGCTGCTGCGCGGGAGGAGCGCGCCGATGATCGCACCGAGCGCCGCGCCCGCAAGCACGGCGACGAGCGGATTTTGGTCGACGCTTTCGGCGGTGCGCTCACGCGCCCTTGCCGCCTGCATCTTCGCGCGCTCCGAATAGTCCGCGGCACGTTCGCGCGCGGTTTCCCAAGCGTCATTCGCGTGCTGGCGTGCGGAAGCAAACGTTTCGCCGGCAGCCTCGCGCGCGGCCTGCGCCTTGTGCGTCACCGTCTCGCGCACCTGTTGTGCGGTCTGTTTCACGCTTTCAAGCCGGTCCTTCCCCGGCGCCTCGTTGCCGAAGTCATCTTCGTACTCGCTCATGGCCGGTGCCTTTCTGTCTTTCCGATAATGCCGCGCGCCTGCCACCATGCCGGCAAGCGCGCCGACGATGGAGATCGCGCCAAGATTGTCGCGCGCTGCCTGGCGGCCGCGTGCAACCAGTTGTGCCCCTCGTTCCGTTGCCGCGTCGATAGCCTCGTTGGCGATCGTGCGGGGATCGAGGCGGTGCCGGATCTCGCCCACTGTCAGTGCGATGCGTCGTCGCGCGTCGGCGGCGTCCGCTTCATACAGGGCCGTATCAACGATCTTGTCGCTCACGTTTTGCTCCGGTTGCGCAGCAGGGACGGGGGCTCGAGCACGACTTCAAGGCGCCTGCGCCCTTCAACAAACAGCAGCCACGATGCGCCTGCCGAGATCAGGGTGACGATCACCACCGCCAGGAAGAAGCCGACAAGGGGACCGATCAGCACGACGAGCGCTGTCGCGACCCCCATCAGCGCCACGAATGCGAGCGCGACCGAAGCGCTCAGCAGCCCGAGCGGCAATCGCGCGAGCTGGAGCCGCCGCGCGATCTTCGCCCCGGCAATGCTGACCTCCGCCTGCACCAGATCGCCGCCTTCGTCGACGAGGCGCTCGAAGAGATCGGAAATCTTAACGTCCTGATCGGCCACCCCTGTTGGTCCTCTCAGGCTTCAGCGTCGTCGTTGCGGCTGGCCTTGAAGAAGCGCGAGATAATGAAGCCCGCGGCCGCTGCGGCGGCGATCACCAGAACCGGCGACCGGCGCACCATCTCGCGCGTGTCGTCGATGATGTCGTCGACCGTTTTTTCGCGCATCCGCTGGGCGAAGGATTCCACCGAATCAGCGGCTGAATTGATGATGTTCGCAAGCGGCTCCGCCTGCGTGCCCTTCAGCTTGTCGGCGGCTTCGCGCGTGACGTTGGAGACGCTACCGAGCGTTTCGGCGGCGCGGGTCTTGCCTTCCTCGGCGGCGCTGCGCGCCTTAGTAGAGGCTTCGGTCTTGAGC
>ERZ1645185.842-NODE-842-length-12941-cov-5.082027_pt1 | contig 12941 bp, 13 predicted proteins | sample MGYA00575351_ERZ1645185 | MGnify/ENA primary metagenome ERZ1645185 (study PRJEB40838, sample SAMN11284767) | freshwater sediment metagenome | isolation source: river sediment | host: Sediment | place: India: Jana village, Kanpur | collected 2015-12-17 ...
TGCGACACGTTGGCGACGAAGTCGCGGCGCATGTGCTCCAGGCGCATGGTGCGGGGAAGAACGCTGGCAGCTCTGGAAGGAGACGGGCAACTGTCTGACGAGGCGCTGATCATCGCTGCGTACCGCGCGACGCAATACGGTGAAGCCGTCCGATACCGGTCAACCTATGACGAGTTGACCTCGACCGGCTCACTTGGCCTCATCAAGGACCCGATGCTGCGCAAAACGGCGCTCCAGATTTATAACAGCCTGGCCTATGAAAACCTGAAATCAGAAGGCATCAATTCACGTTACCGGATTGCCTTCCGGATGAAGATGCCAATGAATGTCCAGAATGCCATTGCAAGCAAATGCGGCGACCTGCCCCAGGACGTGGGAAATTATTCGAGAGTAGATACGTCGCTTGATTATGACTGTACGACCGGCCTCGCGCCGGAAGACATCAAGAACGCCGCCCGGATATTGCGCTCAGATGTTGTCTTTGTTGAGTTGCTTAGGCTTCGTATTGGTGATGTAAAATCCCAGTTAGGTAACGCCCAATTGTTTTTAAGCAATGATGTCAGGGAAAACATTCTAACCATGTCCAAGGAAAACCCATGATCCTGCGCCGCCTGTCGCAATCACTGAAGGAACAGAACTGGACGGCAATCTGGATTGAATTTATATTGTTGGTCGTCGGTGTGTTTTTGGGTATTCAAGTCAGTAATTGGAACGCTGCGCGTGTCGAACAAAAGCGTGCCGACGAACTGTTTGTGCGCCTCATCAAAGACCTGCATAGCGAGAAGAGAAACATTGAGGCCTTACGAGATTATTATGCAACAACAGCAGCGTACGCCAAAACGGCATTGCGCGAATTTGAAAAGCCGGGTTCCGTTGATACTGAAACCTTTGTCATCAGCGCCTATCAAGCTAGCCAATGGCAGGATGTCGCTTCCAGCCGCTCGACCTTTGAGGAGATCGTCGCAACGGGCGCCATCAGCTTGGTGCGCAATGCGAGAGCGCGTGATTTGCTCATTGGTTTTTACGAGTACGATGTCACTAAATCCATGACGTCCACATCTCGTCCGCGCTACCGAGAGTTGATGCGCGGCGTGATGCCGTATGAAATTCAAGAAGCCATTAAAGCAACCTGTGGTGATCAAATGAAGTTTGTCGGTCGCACATCGCTTTCCTCGCTTCCAAAGCAATGCGATATCGATGTTCCTGCACAAGAAATAGAACGCGCCGCCAAGGTCTTGCTCGCCGAGCCGGGTTTTGAGCAAGCGTTGCGCTACCAACTGGCTGAAAATGATACCAAGGCCGCTTCTCATACAGCGACAGCCAAATCGATTGTGCCACTAATTGAGGCTCTTGAAGGGGGCATTCGATGATCCTCCGCCGCTTGTCGCAATCACTGAAAGAACAGAACTGGATGGCCATTGGCATCGAGTTCTTCTTGCTGATATTCGGTGTTTTTCTCGGAATCCAGGTGGCGAACTGGAACGAGGCGCGCCGGGATCGCCAGGCTGAACGGGAGTACCTTGATCGCCTGAGGCAGGAGATTGCCGTGATTCTGCCGGAGGCACGGTCCACCAGGGATCATCTTGTCAAGGAGAATGCGCTGATTGAGGAACTGCGCGTCTTCCTGGCCACGGGCCAAGGTGGCGCCAATATGGATGTCCGTCACTGCATCGCAGCGAGTCGTTCCCATATCTATGCCGCGGCAATCTACTACCCGCCGACAATCAAGGAACTGATTTCCACCGGGCGAATCCTTTTGATTCGCGACCCTGCCGTGCGGACGGCCATCATGGCCTACGACCAAACCAGCGCCAATATGACCCAGTTGCGCACGGATATTCAGATCGACCGAAGGGTGCTTGCCCGGTATCACCCAGCGCTGATTGACTCCGGACTTTCGGGCGATTGGAGCGGCGCGCGCTGCGACTTCATGGGAATGCGGCGCAACCAGGCTTTCATGAACGATTTCATCGACAACCAGCATCGCTATGGGGCCTATCTCGGCACGCTGGGGCAATACCAGACCGAGGCGCTGGCAACGCTGGCCAAGGCGCTCGAAACGCCCCCGCTGCGCGCCTCAAAGGCGGCATCAAACAGCAACCCGGATGGTGGATCTGCCGATGTACGGAGGACAACACCATGATTCTTCGCCGGGTCATTCAACACGTAAAAAAACAGGAATGGACCGCGATCTGGATTGATTTGGTGATAGTCGTCGTCGGCGTGTTCATCGGTATCCAAGTATCGAACTGGAATGCCGCGCGCGCCGATGATGTCAGGGCGCAAGCCTATCTATTGCGCATTCAGGGCAACTTAAATACAGACATCCAAAACATGGAACGCCGTAAAGTGTATTGGACTCAGGTTATCGATTATGGCAACAATGCCATTAATTATTTGGAAACCGGTGAGCTGGTTGATGGCTCGGCGTGGAAGACGGTGTTGGCGTTCTATCAGGCCAGCCAATTGTGGCCATGGGCGACAATCGACACGACGTACCAGGAATTACGCAATGGCGGTGAATTGGGACTGATCAAGGATGAGCGCATGCGGACTGCCTTGGCTCAGTATTACATTGAAGGCAGCGGCGATGATGTCGATTATATTCTGGCCTTTCAACCGGAATACCGGAAAATAGTTCGAGGTTTGACGCCAACCATTGTTTCGAACCAGATCTGGGAAAAATGCTTTGAATTGCCGAATGCGAGCGAGCAATATTTACTGGATTGCGAATCGCCGATGTCGGAAGCCGAGGCGCAGACCGTGCTCGACAATTATCGAAAAGACCCAAAATTGCTGTCAGAACTGCGTTTCTGGGTCACTAATCAGGAAGTGGCCATAAAGGTTGTCGAGAATACGCGCAATTTAGGCCGTGCGATGCTGGAGCGCATGGATAATGCGGTGAAGTAGGAGCTTGGATGCACGTTTCAGGCCCGTGATCAGACGATCCAGCGCCGCGCGATGGCCTTGCGTGACAATGCCACCAAGCCAATGGCGACCAGCAGCACTGTACCCTGCATGGCCATCACGGAGGTGCCGGCGTCGACACCGCTCAGCAGAAACAGGCCGATGTCCTGCACGATCACGCCGGCCAGCGAAAGCTCCAGCAGCAGCGCGGCCCAGCGTTTGCGCAGAATCAAGCCAAGGCTCCCGGCCGCACCGCCCCAGACCGCGACGGCGGTGGCGGCCACTGCCCATGCCGGGCGGGATTCGTAAAGCGCCCGCTGCGCCGCATCCATGGCAGCGATGTCTTCCGGGGTCAGCATCACGTCACTGAGGTAGGCGGCGCAGCCGATCAGATTCCAGAGCAGGGCGAGGATGCTGACGGGCAGGTACCACTTCGGGGCTTTTTCCATGGCGGTCTCGTGTTATCCGGGTTTGCACAATTACATCCGCTGGCGGCCCGTCTGTCAAGCCATCCGGTTCAGGGCTGCGTAGGTGCGCGAAAGCCTTTGAATATCAGCCACAGCGATAGGATGATCTGACCAATGCCCAGGGGCGCTATCAAACGAAAATCAACATCATGGCCGAACAGCGGCATTGAAACCGCGACCATCTGCGACAGGCAGGCCAATAGCCCAAAACCAGCCAACCAACGCGGGATCAAGCGGAAACGAAACATCGCCAAATAAAATGCGAATAGCATTGCGCCCGATACGATCAGGCTGATGTAGTGTGTCCAGTTGCGTGTTGATCTGACCACGATGCGAAGACCTTGATACATCGCTTCCTGCGCGCCACCTGCTTCGGCATACGCTTTGCTGAGCGATACCATCGACATCACGCTGATGTTCTCGGCGACCGTCAAGGCGAAGCCGGCGGTTGCCAAAGCGAAGTAGAACAGGGCCAACGGCTGCGAATAGGTTTTGAACAGCGGATACAACAGACTGGCGACCGCAAGCGATACCAAGCCCATCGCGACTGCAATCAACACCGATTGGGCGATTTGCGATGCGTGCGGCGCAGCGTTGATCATGAAGCCCGGCTCACCGAACAACGGTGCGGTGAATACGAAGTTAAGCAGGATGCCTGCTACGACCTCCAACAGCAGCAGCGCGCCGATGATGCGGCCGGTGCTTATAGTTGATGCCATGATTGCCGCCCCTTATTGCGTTTGATTACCGCAAGTATCCGCCATTCCGGGCGTTGCGGCATGTGGCATTGGTCACGGCTCCGGTAATCGGACGGTTTATCAGGATGTCAGCGGACGCTCACTTGAACAGGGTGATCATGCTGGTGATGGTCGCCATCGAAGCGCTGACCGCGTTCAGCACATCGCTGGTCCTGCGCAAGGAATACAGGTCGGACGCCAGTTTTTTTGTCGCCGCTTCGAAGCCGGGCAGTTCCGCGGCGAAGTCTGCATTGATGCTGTCCAGCAGGAGACCGTTGAATGCGGTGATGGCGAGGCCGATTTCATACAGGTTCCTGTTGTACTCGGCGAATTTCTCCGGCTTGGCGTTCCGCATATCGAGCAGCATCAGTTCATCGCGGATCCTGTACAGGTTGTCCAGGGAGGATTTGATCAGCTTGCGCTGCTCGGCGTTTGCCGCAATCGTTTTGGCCATGGTGGAGCTCCTTGTGTTGGGTTTGCACCGTTCATTTTCCGGCCGCTCTCTCGATATCCGCTTTCATGGCGATGAGCTGCCGGATGTCCTTGATCTGCTGACTGATGATGGTCTGGTCGTAAGACTCCGACAGCGCGGCGCTCCAGAGCTCGATCTGATACATCGATTGGTCGCGGCCGGCCTGGCGGCTTTCGTAATCCTTGATGAAGGCCCGGGTCTTCAGGTACAGCATGCGGTCATCGACCCACTGTTCGTTCATTTTGTCGTTCTGTTCGGCATAGGGCACTTCAACCTTTTCCACGTAAAACCGGTTGGTCATGCTGGTCAGGTCGCGGAAGATGTTCATCTCGGCCCAATCAAGGATTTCGCCCTGTAGGGCCAGCGCCGTGGCGATCACATCCACATCCCGCTCCACGGCCTTTTTCACCTTCCGTGAATGGATCTGGTCGGAGATGACACGTGTCAGCTGCACCAGCGCGTCCTTCTTCTCGCGGCTGATCACCGGTGCGCCGCGCTGGCCATCGTCCAGCGCGCGGTTCATGCCGTTGACCTGGGTTGCCAGGTTTTCGACCGCCATGGCGTTTCGGTCGGCCGTCGGATCCCTGACCAAGTCCTGCAAGCCGATGAAATAGGCATTCACCGCGTCCAGGGAGGCTCTCAGCCGGTAGGCTTTCCCGGCATTGCCGATCAATCCCGTATTGGATTTATCCAATCTGTCCTTCATCGCCTCGTCGGAAAATTCGGGGTTGCCCAGCATGTTTTCGGGTACTTTCATGAACAGCATGGATTGGCTGTCGGAATGGTTCGCCGATTTGATCGACTCGTCAATGAGCAACGCGGTATTGCGTGTGTATTCCGCACCGGATGTGGCGATGTCATCGGCATTCTTGGCTTCGAAGGACAGGCAACCGGAAAGACAGGCAAGCATACCGGCCGCGGCAATGGATCTCAGGTTCATTTCTCCCCCGGCTGAAGCGATTCGGATTGGATGCTCTTCAACGCTTTTCCATTAGATAGTGCCAGATGCCCTGCGTCAAGTCAGACATCGTCCGACAGCTGTGCGCCGATCCTAGCCAGTTCCACGCCCAGCGCTTCCCGGGGCACCGTTTCATTGCTGATGGCGATGTCGAAATTGACCCGTTCACGACCAGCGGCATCCTGCAGGAGCTGCGAATCCAGCGCGGTCATGTCGATGCCGTGATCCGCCAGCACAATCAGGACGTCGCGCAGCATGCCAATGCGGTTCGGCGCTTCTATGGTCAGGGCGCGGCTGCGGAGGTTGCCCAAGCGCACCAGCGCGGCTTCCGAGGATGCCGCCATGGCATGGCGCCAGTTTCCGGTTGGATCGAGCCGTTGTGTGCCATCGCTGAACAGCTGTTCCAATGCGGCGCGTGATTGGCCGGCTTGGCGGATATGTGTCAGGTTCTGCCGCAGGTCATCCAGCAGGGTTTGCCCGAACGGTTCGCGCAACGCCGTGGCGATGATGCCGGCCGAGATCTCCGGGCGTTGCGCGGCAACCCGGCCCAGACCGAGTTCGGCCAGCAGGTAGTTGGCGGAGGCCAGGCCGCCCAGTTCGCCGACGCCGATGTCCAGCTCGGCCAAGCCCCGGCCCAAGGCATCGATGAGCAGGCGTTGCACGACATGCGGCAGCATCTGCAGCACGGCCATCAGCTCGGCGTGATGCCTGAAATCGATGCGCCGGCAATGCATGCCGAGCGCGCCGTAGATGGCCTGCGCCAGACTGTCCGCCCCGGAGGCGTTGGCCCCGATCGGCATGATCAGGGCGTTCTGTCCGAGCAGCACGCCGGTCGAAGCGGCCATCGGGTGCGTCGAGCACACGCTGTTTCCCGCCGCCGCGAGCTGCTGCAGGCTTTCGCTGAAGCCGCTCTTGTTTGTGGCGCAGTCAAGGATGAGCTTGCCCTGCAAGGTCGTCCGATAAGCATGCAAAAGGGCATCGATGGCTTCATCGGGAATGGCGATGAATACCGCGTCGCTTGCGGCGATGGCCGCCGCTGCGGCGTCGGCACCGTCTTGCTTTTCCACAATGTGCACGATGGTGCTGGATTCCGCCAACACGCCCGCGATGCGCTTGCCCCAGCCGTTGCCGCCGCCGAATACAGCGCAGGTCAACGGAGGGGCGTCCGTCAGCGGTTCGTTCATGAGTCCAGGTCCGGGCAGGAGGGTTTGTTTATCGAAACCGGGAATCGAATGCGTGGCGTACTGACCGCATCGCGTTGCAGGGAACCATCGGCATTCAACTGGATGCGGAACAACTCCGATTTGCACGCCTGCGGCAATGGCTCCAGCTGCAGCTCATAGAATTCACCGGGTTCCGCGGTGAACACCGGCGCTTCACAGATCGCGGCCTGTGCGTCCGCCAGCGCGGCGGCACCGGCCCCGCCTGGATTGGTGGCTCCCATCAGGGAAGTCAGTATCGATTGTTTGGGCATGATGAAGCTGGTGCCGAAAGCAAATGGCCGGCCGGCTGGAATGCGCCGTTCCAAGATGCCCTCGCGCGGCGCTTCGCTTTCCGGCATGCCGATGCGTACGGCATCGGTTTTCCGGCCGCCGCTGACCCATCCTGCATCGGCGGATTTCCTGCAGGCTACCGGGTCGTACTCGGCGATATGCACGGAATAGGCTTCCGGGTTGAGCAGCAGCACACGCAGCCCCGCCGATTCCCCGGCGGGTTCGACATATTTTCTGGCATGCGCCGGAGCGCAGGCCGCGACAAGCACTACGACGGCCAGGCCCCTGATCATGCCCTCAGTTCCTGTAAGCCAAGTTCCGCCAGCATCTGTACCATCTGGCCTGCTTGCCGGGCCTGGTCGCTCGAAGCATTGCCCTGCTGCGCGCGTTTGGCGACGCCTTGCGCGATGGCGGCCAGGCGGAAAAAACTGAACGCCAATACAAAGGCCCAATCCTCGGGAATTGTCCGCCCGGTGAGTTTGGCATAACGGCTCAGGATCCACTTTTCGTTGGGTATGCCAAGCGCCTCCCGGTCCAGTCCGGCCAAGCCCGGCAAGGCCGGATTTCTCGGCAGTCGCAACGCCATGCAGAAGTATCCCAGGTCGGCCAAGGGATGGCCCAGCGTGGACAGCTCCCAGTCGACCACCGCGCGAATGCGCAGGTCGTTTTTTCCGAACAACAGGTTGTCGATGCGGAAATCGCCGTGCACCAGCGCTATGCTTCCGTCATCGGCCGGGCAACGCGCCGGCAGTCCGGCGATCAGGCTGTCCATCGCCGCGATGGGCCCGGTTTCAGAGGCGTGGTACTGGTCCGACCAACGCACGATCTGCCGTTCGAAATAATTTCCGGGTTTGCCGTAATCGGCCAGGCCGGTCGCATCCAAGGGGACTGAATGGATGGCGGCCAGTGTATCCAGGATTTCTTCGTAGCAGGCGCCGCGCTCCGGCAGGCTCAGCCCGGGCAGCGAGGGATCCCAGAAAATGCGGCCGTCTATGAATTCCATGACATAGAACATCGAGCCGATGATGCCGTCGTCAAGGCACAGGTGGTAGGGGGCCGCAACCGGCACGGGTCCGCCGTGCAGGGCCTGCAGGACCCGGAATTCACGGTCGACGGCATGCGCCGAACTGAGCAGTTTTCCGGGTGGCTTGCGGCGCAGCACATAATCGCCGCTTTTGGCCTTGAGCAGAAAGGTCGGGTTGCTTTGTCCGCCTTTGAACTTGCTGGAGAACAGCGGACCTTGGAAGCCGTCGATGCGGCCTTCGAGATAGCGTGCCAACGCCGCGTCATCGAGTTGCAGGGAATTCGGGTCTGTCATGGCGTCGGGTTATCTCAGCATGCCGCGGGCCAGCGCGGCGATATGCGTTTCATCCGGGCCGTCGGCCAGGCGCAGGCAGCGCGCGCCCGCCAGGGCATGCGCCAGGAACGGATGCTGCAGGCCCTCGGCGCCGAACAGCTGGATGGCGCGGTCGATCACCGCGTACGCCATGCGCGGCGCGACGATCTTGATCATGCCGATTTCGTCCTTGGCGCCCTTGTTGCCGAGCGCGTCCAGTTTGGCCGCGGCATTCAGCGTCAGCAGCCTGGCTTGTTCGATCTCGCAGCGCGACAGCGCGACCATCTCCTGCACCATGCCCTGTGCCGCCAGGGGCTTGCCGAACGCGATGCGGGTTTTCGTGCGTTCGACCATCAGCTCCAGCGCCCGCTGCGCCAAACCGATCAGCCGCATGCAGTGATGGATGCGGCCCGGCCCCAGGCGGGCCTGCGCCAGGGCGAAGCCGCTGCCTTCGGACTGGATCAGGTTGGCCTTCGGAACGCGGACGCCGCTGAACGACAGTTCCATGTGTCCGCTGGGCGCGTCGTCGAAGCCGAACGCCTCCAACGCGCGCACGATGCGCACGCCAGGGGCGTCCATCGGCACCAGAACCATGGAATGACGTGCATGTTTATCGGCGCCCGGGTCGGTAACGCCCATCACGATCAGGATTTCGCAGCGCGGGTCGCCGGCGCCGGTGATCCACCATTTCCGGCCGTTCAATACGTAATCCGCGCCGTCGGACTCGATGCTCAGCGCGATGTTGGTGGCATCCGAGGAGGCCACCTCCGGCTCGGTCATCGCGAACGCGGAGCGGATCTCGCCGCGCAGCAGCGGCGCCAGCCAGCGCGCTTTCTGCGCGTCACTGGCGAAATGCGCCAGAACTTCCATGTTGCCGGTATCGGGCGCGTTGCAGTTGAACACCTCCGAAGCCCACAGCACGCGGCCCATCTGTTCGGCCAGCGGCGCGTAATCCAGGTTGGTCAGGCCGGCGCCGTGCAGGGCGTCGGGCAGAAACAGGTTCCAGAGCCCGGCCTGCCTGGCTTTTTGCTTCAGGTCTTCGATGAGCGGGGAGGGCGTCCAGCGCGTGGCCGGGCCTGACTGCCAGGCTTCGACGTCGCTTTCAGCCGGATAAACATGGCTTTGCATGAACTCCGCCAGCTGCTTCTGCAGTTCAAGGGCGCGCGGAGAAAAGTTGGAAAGTGTGGTCATGGTCTGGCGGCTGGAGAAAGTGTGTGTTCCTGAAGTATAGCGTTACTCCGCCGGAATCCATGCTTTGCCTAAGTGGGCTCGAAAGAAATCCGCCCCCAGCGTCCGGGCCTTTTCCATGTTGTTTTCCGGTATCGAATCGATGTCCGGGTAGTTGTCGATGGCGGTGTCCAGGCTCGCTTCACGCAGCAGGTGCAGCATCGGGTAAGGGCTGCGGTTGGTGTAGTTGGCGGCGTCATCCGGCCCGGCGTCGGCGAAGCAGTAGTCCGGGTGGAAGCTGGCCACCTGGTAGACGCCTTCGTAGCCCTGTTCGGCCAGCAGATCTTCCGCAAGCTCTGCCAGATCCAGATAATCGAGAAAGTCCGCGAAGCCCTCCGGCAGGATCAGCAATGTGGTTTCGGTTTCGGGGTGCGCATCCAGATGCCCGCATTCGTCAATCAGCCGCTGCAGCGCATCGGCCGTGCCGCCGTTGCCGCAGACCGTGAAGCGCACCGCATCCCGGCGCAGTTCGCGCTTGGCGAACGGGCAGAAATTGAGGCCGACCACCACGTTTTCGATCCACTGCCGGGTTTTCGCGATGACAGGGGGTTCCTGCGTGGGCTGGTCTGTGGTGTCAGGGGCCTGCGGGATGCTCATTTCACGTCCGTGAGTTGCCAGTGGTTGCCGGCCAACAGCCTCATCCGGTGCTTGAACGCCGCACCGTTGAGCGAGGTGTCGGCGACCAGCGAAATGCTCAGGTCATGCTGCGCACCGATTACCTTCGCGTTGGCGTCGATGGCCAGCAGTTGCGGATCAACCCCCTCGGCATCGTCTTCATCCATGCCGGCCAGCCAGGACTGGATGTAGGCCGGATCGCTCAGGGCGCGTTGCAGCTGTTCGGCGAAGGCTTCCGCGCCGTGTGCGGAAAAGCTGAGCTGGCTATTTGAACCTCGCGCGGCTTTCGGGTCGGGCAGGGAGATATAGAACTTCATGATGCCTCCAAAAAGGAAAGCGCCGTTGCCGGCGCCTTCCAGTTTAGCAAAATCCGGGCTTTAATCGCCCTGGGCTTCCATGGTCGGTCCGTACTCCTGGCCGACGCTCAGCCCGGTCTGCTGCTGGTTGAAATAAAACACCGGCGCCGGGCGCTGCTTGCCGCCGATTTCCGCCATGGTCGAGGCGTCGAACAGGCGTCCGTTGACCATCACATATGCGGTGTCGATGGTGTTCTGGATGTTGTCGAGCGGATTGCTGTTGGTGATCACCAGGTCCGCGCGCTTGCCCGGCTCAATCGAGCCAAGTTCGGACGAAAAGCCCAGGTAATCCGCGCCGTCGATGGTCGCCGCGCGCAAGGCCTGCCATGGGCTGAAGCCGCCCTGCACCAGGCTCCAGATTTCCCAGTTCGGCGACAGGCCCTGCATCTGGCCATGGCCGCCGATCTGGATCTTGATGCCGGCATCGCGCAGGCGCTTGGCCTGTTTGGCCACTTCGATATGGTAATAATCCCATTCCGGAGCGGATTCGCGCCGGATCGCGCGGGCGTCGAGGGCGTCGCGCGGGTAGAATTTCAGGAAACGCGGGTTTTCCCAGATATTCATCTTGTTGTACCAGTAATACTCGCCGTTCACGCCGCCGTAGCCGACCACCAAGGTCGGCGTGTTGCGCACATCGGTCTGCTTCCAGGTGTCCACCACGTCCTTGTAAAGCGGCGCGACCGGGATGTTATGCTCGATGCCGGTCACCCCGTCAAGCATCATGGTCATGTTGTGGTTGAAGGTCGAGCCGCCTTCCTCGACCACCAGCACGCCCTGTTCAAGGGCGGCCTGGTTGATCTGCTGGCGCTGTTCGCGACGCGGCTGGTTATACGACTTCACGCTGAACGCGCCGACCGCCTTCATGCGCGCGATGGTGTTGCGGGCGTCTTCGAGCGAATTGATCACGGTCTTGAAATCGCCGTCCGCGCCATACAGGATGGTGCCGGTCGACATTACCCGCGGCCCGACGATTTCGCCGGCTTTCTGCAGTTCGGCCTGCGAAAAGACGGTTTCCGATGTGGCGGAGGGGTCGTGCATGGTGGTGATGCCGAACGCCAGGTTGGCGTAATAGGCCCAGTTCTGCTGCGGCACCACGCCGGAATTGAAATGCGCGGCGTGTGCGTGGGCATCGACGATGCCCGGGAACAGGGTCTTGCCTTTGGCGTCAATGATCCGCGCATCGGCAGGCACGGCAACATTGCCGCCAACCGCGACAATTTTATCGCCTTGCACCAGCACGGTGCCGTTTTCAATCACTTCCTGCGCGCTTTCGGCGTTTTTCATGGTGATGATGCGCGCGCCTGTGAATGCGATGGTCTCACTGGGCCTGTCGCTTGGCACTGAAAAGCCCATGGCCACCGGCGCGGCGTTCTGCGCCTGCTTGAGCTTGCGCGTGTGATATTGGTTGCCCAGCATCCAATGCACGGTGTTGGCATCCGACCAATGCAGGTAAGGGCCTGCGGTGCTGGTCAGCTTGGTCACCGGTACGGCGGTGGTGTCCTTGCTGAGCTCGATGCTGCCGCCGTAGGCCGGCAGTGGCGCCACATAGGCGTTGTACAGCTCGGTGAACGCCACGTGCCTGCCGTCCGGGCTGAGCTGCACGGAATCGGCGTATTTGAGGCTGAGCAGTTCGCGCGGCCTGTCTCCGTTGATGCCGATGCGCATCACTTTCTTGGACAGGTCGCCGCCGCTCATGTACAGCACGTGTTTGCTGTCGGGCGTGAACTGCGGTTCGCCGCCGTCGGCGATCTTGTTCGGCGCCCAGGCGCCTGCCGGCGTCACGTAGATCCCGCGTTCGCTGCTGTTCAGGCTGCCGGTCAGGGCGCTACCGCCGGCTTTGATGTACACGATGTGCTGGCCGTCCGGTGAAAAGCGCGGCTGGTAATAAAAGCCCGGCCCGGTGCTCAGCGTACGTACTTTGCCGGTGGCCAGATCCAGTTCACGGATGCTGCCCTGTGTGGCGTCCGACCAGGTGGTGTACAGTACCTTCCGGCCATCGGCGCTGAAGCTGGGCTGGTATTCGAACACCGAATCGTCCCGTGTCAGGCGCGTCGGCGCGCCGCCTGCGGCGGCGCGTTTCCAGAGATGGCCGACGGCGTGGAACAGCACGGTCTTGCCGTCCGGCGAGGTCGCTACGTCGCGTAGCATCTTGACCGTGAAGGCATCGCCTTCCAGCTGGTTTTGAACCCTGATCGGGGCGGTCAGTTTCTGCTCGATCTCGGCGTTGAAGGCGATGTTGGCCGGCACGCCGGTCTGCATATTGACGCGCCACAGCTTGCCCTGCGCACCCTGCAAGCCAGTGTCATCACGGCACCTGCTACGGTCGTGTCGCTGGTCGCGTCGGCACCCTGGCAGACGCAGACCCCTGCGGCC
>ERZ1645185.843-NODE-843-length-12934-cov-5.100008_pt1 | contig 12934 bp, 11 predicted proteins | sample MGYA00575351_ERZ1645185 | MGnify/ENA primary metagenome ERZ1645185 (study PRJEB40838, sample SAMN11284767) | freshwater sediment metagenome | isolation source: river sediment | host: Sediment | place: India: Jana village, Kanpur | collected 2015-12-17 ...
GGCTCGGCTTCTTCGGAGCCTCGATCCTTGGGCCCATGATCGTGACCGCCGCGCTGTCCCTTACCGGGCTGATCCACTCCCGCCCGCCTGCCGAGGCCATTCTGGCGGCGCAGCTTTTCATCGGTATCAGCATCGGGGTCCAGTACGTGGGCGTCACCTTGCGCGAACTGCGGGGCTTTGTCCTGTCCGGCCTCGCCTTTGTCGCCATTCTGGCGGTTCTTGCCGCCGCCTTTACCGAGCTTGTTACCCTGACGGGGCTCGCAAATCCGGTTGAGGGATTTCTGGCCTTCGCGCCGGGCGGGCAGGCAGAGATGACGGTACTTGCGCTGGTGGCGGGTGCCGACCTTGGCTTTGTGATCCTGCATCACCTGACGCGCATGGTGGTGGTTATCCTTGGCGCGCCGGTCGCGGCCCGCCTGATCGGCATCGGGCGACCGGGTTCCTAGACCGCAGATCTGCGTGATTCCACGGGTGCCAGTCGCCGTCTGTATCGGATCGGCCCTGTCGCTGACCAGCGCCGTGATGTGGCTGGCATAGTGCAACCCTGCCTCTTCTCGCGGTATCTTTGGCCGTAAACTGCGGAAAAATGCGGCTGGGATGACCAATATGGCTGCGCAGGCAGGCAGTCTCGACAGCGTCGGGACAAGGTGTTGAAAAAATTGTCGACAAAATGATTGACAAAAAGGTCCGCAATTCTGACAGTGAAGACAGGACCGAACGACCGCAAAGCCTTCGTCCATCACCAGCTCGCAAGTCCCGGCACCAGACCGGGAGGAGACGGGCCTTCAACAGGGACCGACCATGATCTTGAGAACCACCCTGCTTGCCGGCGTAGCTCTCGCCTGCCTCGCCACGACCGGAACCGCGCAGACCCTGCGTTGGGGTGCCGCACGCGATATCAACTCGCTGGACCCGTATTCCTATGGCTCCACCTTCACCATCAGTTTCCTGAACCACGTCTATGAAGGTCTGGTGCGCTATGATGCCGATCTGAAGATCGAACCGGCGCTGGCGACCGAATGGGAAGTGATGCCCAACAACATCTGGCGCTTCAAGCTGCGCCAGGGCGTCAAGTTCCATGACGGCGCCGAATTCACCGCAGACGACGTTGTCGCCTCGCTCGCGCGGGTCAGCCATCCGGATTCGCCCCTGAAGGGCAACCTGCCGGCCTACAAATCCGCCACCAAGGTCGACGACTACACCGTCGATATCGAACTGGTCGGCACCTATCCGCTGCTGCTCAATGACCTGACGAACATCCACATGTTTGATGCAGGCTGGCTGAAAGAGCACAACGCCGAAGTCCCGACCGACGTGGCCAAGAAGGTCGAGGGCTATCCGACCTTCAACGCCAATGGCACGGGTCCCTTCATCGTGGAAAGCCGCGTGCCCGACAGCAAGACCATTCTTGTCGCGAATACCGGGTGGTGGGATGCGCCCAAGCACAATCTGGAACGCATCGAGTTCACCCCGATCTCGTCCGAGGCGACGCGCGTTGCGGCGCTGCTTTCGGGTGAGATCGACTTTACCGAAAAAGCGCCTGTGCAGGATCTGCCGCGCCTCGCCGCTGCGCCGAACGTCAAGGTGATGGAAGGCAACGAGCTGCGCACGATCATGTTCGGCTTCAACTTCCAGGACAAGCTGCACAACGGCGAGCCGAACCTCTTCAAGGACAAGAAGATGCGTGAGGCGGTGGGCCTTGCCATCGACCTGAACCTGATCCGCGACAAGGTGATGCGTGGGAAGTCACGCGTGACCGGGACGGTCGTCGCCCCCGCGATTCCGGGCTACGATCCGGCCCTCGACACGCCGCCGGCCTATGATCCGGAAAAGGCCGCAGCGATGATCAAGGAACTGGGTGCCGAAGGCTATGCCTTCGAGATCATGTGCTCCAACGACCTCTGGGTGAACGAGGAAGAGATCTGCAACGCGCTGGTGTCGATGCTGACCCGCGTCGGCCTTGCCCCGCGCCTGAACATCGCCCCGAACGCCGTCCAGCAGGTCAAGCTGACCAATGGCGAGGCGGACATGTTCGCCTTTGGCTGGGCCAACGAGCCGATGCTCGACAGCTATTCGATCCTGCTGCAGACCTTCCAGACCAAGTCGGACAACGCAGGGGTATTCAACTGGGGGGGCTGGTCCTATCCTGAGATGGACAAGCTGATCATCGCGGCCTCGACCGAACTTGACCGCGAAAAGCGTCTGGCCCTGCAAAGCGCTGCGCTCAAGATCGTGAAGGACGAGTCGATCATGCTGCCGTTCCATCAGCAGCCGATGGCCTGGGCCACTTCTGACAAGGTGGAGAGTGTCGTCCAGCTTTCGGACAACAAGGGCCGCCACTGGCTGACCCGCATGGCAGAGTGATCGCGCTGAACCAATCCCTTGCCCGGCGCCAAGCGCGCCGGGCCAACGCATCCAACGGGAGCTGGTAACGTGATAGTCTTCCTTATCAAACGGCTGGCCAATGCGGCGCTTGTCATGCTTGTCGTGGCGCTGATGGCCTTCATGATCTTCCGCTTCGTCGGAGACCCCATTCAGCTCATGGTGAACGAGCAGACCTCGCAGGCCGAGCGTGACGCGCTGCGCGAGCGACTTGGCCTGAACGAGTCGGTGGTCATGCAGTACCTGCGCTTTGTCGGCAACGCAGTGCAGGGCGATTTCGGGATTTCCTATCGCAACCAGCAAGAGGTGATGAGCCTTATCGCCGAGCGTTTTCCGGCGACGATCGAACTGGTGCTGATGGCCACGATCATTTCGCTGGTGGTGGGGGTGCCACTTGGCGTCATCACCGCGATTCACCGCCGGAAGTGGTATTCAGAGGCCTTGCAGTTCGTCTCGATCATCGGGGTTTCGCTGCCCAGTTTCGTGATCGGTATCCTGCTGATCCTCGTGTTTTCCGTCATGCTCAACATCGCACCTGCCTTTGGCCGGGGGGATGTGGTCAGTATCGGCTGGTGGACAACCGGGCTTTTGACACCGTCGGGGCGCGCCGCCCTGATCCTGCCGTCGATTGCGCTGTCCTTCTATCAGATCACGCTGGTCATGCGCCTTGTGCGGGCCGAGATGCTCGAGGTGCTGCGATCGGATTTCATCAAGTTTGCCCGTGCCCGCGGCGTTCCGGCCTGGCGGGTGCACTACAGCCATGCCCTGCGCAACTGCCTGATGCCGGTGGTGACAATGACGGCGATGAACATCGGCTCACTGATCGCATTCGCGCTGATCACCGAGACCGTGTTCCAGTGGCCGGGCATGGGGCTTCTGTTCATCCAGGCGGTGACCTTCGTCGATATCCCGGTGATGGCCGCCTATCTCTGCATCGTCTCGTTCATCTTTGTCGCGCTGAACACGCTGGTGGACATCACCTATGCGCTGATCGACCCGCGCCTGCGCAACAGCAAGGCCTAAGCCATGACAGTCAATCTCACATCCCCCGGATTGCTGACCCGTATCCGGCAGAGCGATCTGTGGTGGTCGTTCACCCATCAGCGCAGCGCGGTCCTTGCGGCGATCCTGCTGACCGTGCTGATCGTGAGCGCCTTTACCGCGCCGCTCTATGCCCCGCAGAACCCCTATGATCCGGCTCAGCTGGAACTGTGGAATGCCGAGATCCCGCCGATCTGGCTGGAGGGCGGGCAATGGCCCTATCTTCTGGGCACCGATACGCAGGGCCGCGATATTCTTTCGGCCATCCTTTATGGCTCGCGCATCTCGATCCTGATCGGCATCGCCTCGGTCGTGCTGGCACTGGTCATCGGGATCGGGACCGGTCTGGTCGCGGGTTACTATGGCGGCATCGTCGAAGATGCACTGATGCGGGTGGGCGATATTCTTCTATCGATCCCGACCATCCTGATCGCGATCCTTGTCAGCGCCATCGTGCGGGAATTGCTGCCACCTTCCTTGCGCGATGTGGGGGCAGGCGGGGTCCTGGTGCTGGCGATCGTGCTGAGCGGTTGGGTACAATATGCCCGGACCGTGCGCGCGCAAACAGCGGTCGAGCGGCGCAAGGAATATGTACAGGCGGCGCAACTCCTCAAGGTGCCGGCGCGGCGCATCATGTTTCGGCATATCCTGCCCAATACCCTGACACCGATCCTTGTCGCGGCGACGCTGAACTTTGGCATGGCCATCCTGACCGAGGCGACGCTGTCGTTTCTCGGGATCGGGATGCCGCCCAGCCAGCCCAGCCTTGGCACACTGATCCGGCTGGGCAACCAGTTCCTGTTCTCGGGCATGTGGTGGATCGTTCTCTTCCCTGTGATGCAACTTTGTCTGCTTGTCGTCTCGGTCAACCTGCTGGGTGACTGGCTGCGCGACGCGCTGAACCCGAAACTGAGGTAAGTGATGAGCGATCTTCTGATCCGGAATATCCGCCCGATGGGTGGCGCAGCCGCCGACCTTCTGATCCGCGACGGGCGCATTGCCGCAATCGGGGCCGCGCTTTCGGCGACCGGCGTTGCGGTCGAGGACGGGCAGGGCGCCATTGCCATCCCGACCCTTGTCGACGCGCATACCCATCTGGACAAGACCACCTGGGGCATGGGCTGGTATAAGGGCCGCAAGGGTGGCAGCCTGCAGGACCTGATCGACAACGAGCGGAACGCGCGTATCCCGCTGGATCTTGATGTCCATCGCCAGTCGATGCGCCACGCCCTGCAACTGATCGCGAATGGCACGGGCCATATCCGCAGCCATGTGGATGTGGACCACGACCACAAGCTGACGCTTCTGGAAGGCAAGTTGCGCACGCGTGAGGCGTTGCGGGGGGCGGTTGACATCCAGATCGTCGCCTTCCCGCAGTCAGGCCTTATGATCCGTCCGGGCGTCTATGATCTGCTCGACGAGGCGCTGGCCATGGGCGCCGATGTCGTGGGCGGGCTCGATCCCTCGTCGATGGACCGTGATCCGAAGGCCTCGCTGGATGCCATTTTCCGGCTGGCGGAAAAGCACGGCAAGCCCATCGACATCCATCTGCATGAATATGGCGAACTCGGTGCCTTCACGCTGGAGGAGATCATCGCCCGGACCCGCGCGCATGGGATGCAGGGCAAGGTCGGCGTCTCGCATTGCTTCTGCCTTGGGGCGCCAAACCCGCATCGCGTCGGCCCGCTGATGGAGCAGGTTGCGCGTGAGGATATTCGCATCTTCACGACCGGCCACCCTTCGGCCGAGGTTCCCTCGCTGCAGGACATGCGCGCAGCCGGCATCAAGGTCGGACTGGGCTGCGACGGTATCCGCGATACCTGGGGCCCATGGGGGCAGCCTGACATGCTGCACCGCGCCCGTATCGTTGGCATGAAGAACCGGATGCGCCGTGATGACGAGCTGGAGCTTCTGCTTGACGCAGCCTCGCGCGGCGGGGCCGAGGCGATGGGGATCGAGGCGCGCGGGCTGGTTGTCGGCGCCGCCGGGGATCTGACGCTGGTCGCGGGCGAGACATTGGCGCATGCCGTGGTCGAAGAGGCCCCGCGCCCGCTGGTGGTGAAGGGCGGGCGGGTTGTCGCGCGCAACGGATCGCTGGCCCTTGCCGGGATCACCATGCCATGACCGGGCTTCGCGATCTGACGCTTGGCGCGCATCCGCAGGGCCGCACCGCCCTTTGCGCCGACTGGGTGCTGGGCCACGACCGGGGCGGACACTGCCTGATCCCGAATGGCGAGGTGGTCTTTGAGGCCGGCCGCGTCCTGCATGTCGGCCAGACATTTCCGGGTGACGTTGCCCGACGCATCAACCTTGGCCGCGCGCTGATCTCGCCCGGCCTGATCGACCTCGATGCACTCTCCGACCTCGACACCACGATCCTGACCATCGACCATACTCCCGGATGGGCCAAAGGACGCGTCTGGCCGCGCAGCTATGTCGAGCGCGGCCCCTACGAGATGTATTCTCCCGAAGAGCTGGCCTTTCAGAAGCGCTTTGCCTTCGCACAACTCTTGCGGAACGGGATCACCACCGCCGCGCCCATCGCCTCGCTGTTCTATCGCGCATGGGGTGAGACCGTGGCCGAGTTCGACGCGGCGGTCGAAGCCGCAGGTGAGATGGGGCTCAGGGTCTATCTCTCTCCCGCCTATCGCTCTGGCGGTATGGTGCTTGAGGGGCCGGGGCAGATGGTGCCGGTCTTCGACGAGGCCCTTGGTATGGAAGGGCTCGATGCGGCCGTAGCGTTCATCGGCGCGCATGAGGGGCGGTTTGGCGGGCTGGTGCGCGGGATACTGGCACCTGACCGGGTCGAAACCTGCACTGCCCCGCTGCTACGTCGCACCATGGAGGCCGCGCGCGATCTGGATTGCCGGGTGCGCCTGCATATGGCGCAGGGCGAGATGGAGGTCAGGACCGTTCAGGCGCTGCACGGGACCACCGCGCCGGACTGGCTGGCACGCGAGGGGCTTCTGAACGACCGCATTCTTGCGCCGCATGCCACGAATGCAACCGAGACCGACCTGGCCCACTATGCCGCGCATGGCATCAGCGTCGTGCATTGTCCGCTGGTATCGGCACGGGGCGGGTCGATCCTGCGGTCGTTCGGGCGCCTGCGCGCGCGCGGCATCAACATCGCCATGGGGACCGATACGGCTCCGGCAGATATGCTTCTGAACCTGCTTACGGGCCTGATGGCCGCACGTATCGCCGATGCGGAAGCCCCGCACCAGCGCAGCGCCGACTTCTGGGAGGCAGCCACTCTGGGTGGGGCGCGGGCGCTTGGCCGCGACGATCTGGGGCGCCTCGCACCAGGTGCGGCCGCCGATATTGCGGTTTTCCGGCTGGATGATGCCGTGATGACCCCGGCAATCGATCCGATCACCACCCTTGTCACCGGAGGCTCTGGCAAGGTCACGCAGGCGACCTTTGTCGCCGGGCGGCTGTCCATGTGCGAGGGCCGTGTGGCCGGCATCGACATGGATGCCGCTCAGGCGCGCGCGCAGGCCCAGTTCGACGGGCTGGTTGCCAGGTACCCTGAACGCAGTTGGCAGCACCGGCCGGTTTGCGAACTGTTCCCCCCCAGCTTTCCCATTCGACAGGAGGTCACCCATGACCAGCATGCCCATGCTTGATGTCCGCGACTTGCGGGTGGAGTTTCCGGGCCGCCACGGCTCGGTCACCGCGCTGGACGGGGTATCACTGACGATCGCAGCCGGTGAGATTCTGGGCGTGGTCGGCGAATCCGGTGCGGGCAAGTCGATGACCGGGCTTGCCGTGCAAGGCTTGCTGGAACCGCCGGGCCATATCGCGGGCGGTGAGGTCTGGCTGGATGGCCGTCGCATCGACACACTTTCTGAACGCGAGATGCAACATGTCCGCGGCCGCGAGATCGGCGCGATCTTTCAGGACCCTCTCACCTCGCTCAATCCGCTGTTCTCGGTCGGGCGGCAACTGATCGAGACGATCCGCCTGCACCTGCCGCTTGGCCGGGCCGAGGCGCGACAGCGTGCCATCGCGCTTCTGGCCGAGGTTGGCATCCCCGGACCGGAAGAGCGGGTTGACCATTATCCGCATCAGTTTTCGGGCGGCATGCGCCAGCGGGTCGTGATCGCGCTGGCACTGGCGGCCCGGCCCAAACTGATCATCGCGGATGAGCCGACCACCGCGCTCGACGTGTCGATCCAGGCGCAGATCACCTCACTTTTGCGCAAGCTTTGCAAAGAGCATGGCACCGCAGTGATGCTGGTGACCCATGACATGGGTGTGATCGCCGAAACCGCCGACCGTGTAGCCGTCATGTATGCAGGGCGGCTGGTCGAGATCGGCCCCGTGGCCGACGTGATCGCGCGGCCCAGCCATCCCTATACGCGCGGGCTGATGGGCTCTATCCCCACACTTGGCGCACGCGTGCCGCGCCTGCAGCAGATCGATGGCTCGATGCCTCGTCTCGATGCGATCCCGAAGGGCTGTGCCTTCAACCCCCGCTGCCCCCATGTGATGCCGCGCTGCCAGACCGAGCGGCCCGAACTTCGCCCCAGTGGCTCTGGCCTCAGTGCCTGCTGGCTGAACACCCAAGCACAGGAGCGTGCGGCATGACCACTCCAGCCCTTACCGTCACCCATCTGACGCGGCTGTTCAACGTCTCGGCGCCATGGCTCAACCGCGTGATCGAACGCAAGCCCATGGCCTTCCTGCGGGCGGTCGACGACATCAGCTTCACCGTGCCCTCGGGCGGCTGTCTCAGCCTTGTGGGCGAGAGCGGCTGCGGTAAATCCACCGTGGCGCGGCTGGTCACCGGGCTTTACCAGCCGACCTCGGGCCAGATGCAGTTTGCCAAGGGCAAGGATGGCAAGCCGTTGGCGGCACAGATGATCTTTCAGGACCCCTATGCCAGCCTCAATCCGCGCTGGCGGGTGTTCGACATTATCGCCGAGCCGCTGCGCGAGCTGAAACTGCGCGATACCGAGGCCGAGATTGCCGAGCGTGTGGGCGAGCTTCTGACGACCGTGGGACTGGTTCCGCGCGACGGGCGCAAGTTCCCGCATGAGTTTTCCGGCGGGCAGCGCCAGCGCATCTCGATTGCGCGTGCGCTTGCGACCGAGCCGGAGTTTCTGGTCTGCGACGAGCCGACCTCGGCGCTGGATGTGTCGGTGCAGGCGCAGATCCTGAACCTGATGCGCAAGCTTCAGGACGAGATGGGGCTGACCTATCTGTTCATCAGCCATGACATGAGCGTGGTCCGCCACATGTCGGACCAGATCGCCGTGATGTATCTGGGACGCATCGTCGAACAGGCCGAAACCGAGGTCCTGTTTGCCGATCCCAAGCACCCCTACACGCAGCTTTTGCTGGATACGATCCCGAACGTCGCCGATCCGCGCCGGGATCGCGTGCCGCAATCGGGCGAGGTGCCAAGTCCGATGAACCCGCCATCGGGTTGCACCTTCCATCCGCGCTGCCCGCAGGCGGATGCGCGCTGTGCGGCAGAGCGACCCGAGATGCAGGCCTATGGCGATGGCAGCCGTGTTGCCTGCCATCGGGTGGCCGAAGCCATGGCCGCACTGGCCGTTCCCACTGTCGGGAATTCAACTGGACAACGCCTCTCGGCCTGACCGGGACGGGCGATGAACGGGCCGCGTCCTGGGGATGGCGCGGCCCGTTTTGTTTTGCCCGGCTTGCCGAAGTGCCCATGCCGAAGGGTCCATGGCGGCAGAAAAGAACCGCGCCGATCGACTGGCGCGGTCAGGTGTCCCAGGAGAGGGCGGGAGTAAGGGTCAGGCGCTTTGCGCGAGGCCGCAGGTGCCCTTGGCACGCGGATAGTCGTAGGCGCCGATCTTCGATGTGGCATAGCCGCCACCCACAAGGCCTTCGGCAAGCTTGATCGCAGCCCGGACCCCGTCGATGACCGGCACCCCGGTGCGCGCCTGCAACCGTTCGCAGAGGTCGGACATTCCCGCGCAGCCCAGCACCACAGCCTCGGCGCCATCAATGTCGCGCGCGGCCTCGATCTCGCGGATCAGGCGAGCCTCGGCGATTGCGGGATCAGCCTCCAACGCCAGCACCGGCAGATCGACCGATCGCACCGCCCGGCACCGCGACCCCGCGCCGTAAGAGGCGACCAGATCCTCGATAATCGGAACCGACCGGGGAAGGGTGGTCACGATGGAAAAGCGGGTCGCGATCGTCGTCACCACCTGCACGGCGGCATGGCAGATGCCGATCACCGGCCCGGCCGCGATCTCGCGCGCGGCGGAAAGGCCGGGATCATCGAAACAGGCGATCACATAGGCGTCTATACCCCGCGTCTCGCCCGTGCGGATCAGGTCGAGCATGGCGGGCACCGAAAGCGCCTCGTCGGTATGGCCTTCGATGCTGGCGGGCGTGCCAGAGGGATTGACGGCCTCGATCTGGGTGCCGGGAAAGGCGCAGAGCCGCGCGCTCTCGCCGATCAGCGCCGTCATCGATGCCGTCGAGTTCGGGTTGATCACAAGGATCTTCATGGCTCAGGCGCTCCTTTCCTGACGGTCCAGCACCGAGGCGAGGCTGGGGCCCGGCATGTGGAACTGCCGATCCGAGGTGATGTAATTGTCTGCGTGCAACCGGGCGATCGGCTGGTAGCGATCAGGGTCGACGTAACGCCCCTCGGCATCCAGGCAATCGCGCCGCACATGCATGTGCACGACCTCACCCAGAACAATGACGCGGCGTTCAAAGTCGATCAGTCGTTCGACCCGGCATTCCATCGCACAGGGGCTTTCCTTGACACGGCGCGCAGCCACCTTCTCGCTCGGCAGGGCGGTCAGACCTGCGAGCGAGATCTCGTCGACGTCCGGCGCAACGCTTAGCCCGCAGATCAGCATGGCATCGGCTATCGCCATATCGACCATGTTCACCACAAATTCATGGCTGCGACGGATATTGCGGACGGTGTCCTTTTCCTGCCCGTCGGGGCGGGTCTGGATGCCAAGGATGACGATGGCCGGATCATGCGAGAAGACGTTGAAGAAGCTCATTGGCGCCGCATTGTCCTGCCCGTTCTCGGACAGGGTAGAGACCAGCGCGATAGGCCGTGGGCCGATGAAGTTTGTCAGCAGGCGGTAGCGATCCTGCGCCGTGATCTGGGTAAAATCGAAATCCATCGGCCTTCCTGTCGACTTTTGCTGAGACCGGCGACAGACGCGAGAATCCGTCCGGACCTACTTGGTTGCTTTACTCGACAATATTGTCTACATTTCTGTAGTCAACATCTGATAGCCCTCAGATTGACTTTTTGAGGCGGGCAGCAAAAATGCGCTGAAGCTAAGGAGCCCCTATGTATCACAGCAAGGAAACGGTCACCGGCGCAACAGCGGAGATTTGCGAACGTATCTGGCTGTCCATCGCCGAAAAGCGGCTCAGACCGGGTGCGCGGCTAAAGGAAGAACAGCTGGCCGAGATCTTCGATGTCAGCCGTGCGCGCGTGCGTCAGGCCCTTGCGGTGCTGGAAAGCGACGGTCTGGTGACCATCGTTCCCAATCGCGGTGCCTTTGTATCCGAGCCCGGCGTCGACGAGGCGCGCGACGTCTTTCATGTGCGCAAGCAGATCGAGGCGCGCGTGATAGAGCGGTTGATCGACCGGATCACCGACGAGGAAATCCAGCTTCTCGATGACCATCTGAACAATGAGCGCGAGGCCGACCAGCGCGGTGACACCTCGGCGATCATCCGGCTTTCCGGCGGGTTCCATCTGCTCTTGGCCGAGCTTGCAGGGTCGAGCTTTCTGTTCGGGATCCTGCGCGACCTGATTTCACGCAGCTCGCTGATCACGGCGATCTATCGCGGCCGGCATCTGCACAACTGTGGCCCGGATGAGCATGCGTCTCTGATCGAATGTATCCGCAAACGCGACAAGGCGGGGGCGATGCGGATCATGCAGGCGCACCTGCAGCACGTCGAGGATGAGCTGGATCTGACAGAGGAAGTGCCGACGACCCGCGATCTGCGGCAGGCATTGGGTTGAACGGCCGCTCAGACCAGGATCGGATAGGCGGCAATACAGGCCGAGAACAGCAGAAGCCCGCTTGCCAGCTGGCGAAAGACCGATGACCGCAGACGTCGCGCGACCCATCGGCCGGCCCAATCGGCGGCGATGAGGGCAGGCAGGGAGGAAACGGCCAGAAGGATGGTTGACCTGTCTGCCGCGCCCCCGTGGATCAAAGCGGGCAGCGAGATGATGGACAGGATTCCGAAGAACATGACCAGCGTCGCCCGGACCTGATCGGGGCTCAGCGGTCGTGCCAGCGCATGCAGCACGACCGGGGGGCCGGGCATGGCCGCAAGGCCCGCCATCAGCCCGGCGATCGCCCCGGCGAGCGGGGCAGGCGCGCGCCCGATCAGACCGGCCACCCGCGCGGGCGCGGCGCGCATGACAATGGCCACGACCACGAGGGCTGCCAGCGCGAGCCGCGCCTGATCGGGCGGGATGGTCAAAAGCGCGATCTGGCCCAGTGGGATCGCGGGCAGCGCGCCCACAAGAAGGCGCATGAGGTATCCCCGGTCCAGATGCCTCCACGACGCCGCGATGTCGCGCGGGATCATCGCGACCTGCAACAGGATCGTCAGGGCCACCGCCTGTGGCAAGGGCATCTGCAGACCCAGAAGTGGCACCGCCAGCAAGGCGAACCCAAATCCGGTGACGGCGCGTGCCAACCCCGCGACCAGAACGGCCCCGAGGATCAGCACAGTGATCACGCCTTTGCCTCACACTGGGCCGAGGTGACAGCGATCACTGCCAGAACATCATCGGCGCTGCAGCCCCGCGACAGATCGTTGGCCGGGCGGTTCAGGCCCTGCAGCACCGGGCCGATGGCCGTGAGCCCGCCAAGGCGTTGCGCGATCTTGTAGCCGATGTTGCCGGATGCGAGGTCAGGAAAGACGAAGACGTTCGGTCGCCCTGACAGCCGGCTTCCGGGCGCCTTGCGGCTGCGGATGGCATCGTCAATCGCCGCGTCGAACTGGATTTCGCCGTCGATCTCCAGATCCGGGTCACTTTCGCGAATACGCTCCAGCGCCTCGCGGATGCGGGCAAGGCTGTCATGCTCGGCCGAGCCGGCGGTCGAAAATGACAAAAGCGCCACGCGCGGCGGTTCCTTCAACAGGGCGCGTGCCGAGGCAGCAGAGGCGCGGGCGATGTCGGCCAACTCGGCAGCGGTCGGCGTGATGACCAGACCGCAGTCGGCAAAGACCATGCCGCCCTTGATCGGCGCATCCTTGGCGCAAGACAGCATCAGGAAGAAGCTCGACACCGTGGTGATGCCAGGGGCGCGACCGATATAGTGCAGCGCAGCCCGCACCGTATCGGCCGTGGTCGCAACCGCGCCGCCGACCGTGCCATCGGCCTGGCCCAGACGCACCCGCAGTGCCGCCTGAACCAGGGGATCGCGCGCCAGATTGCGCGCCTCTTCCAGTGTCACGCCCTTGGGGGCGCGCAGCCGGTGGCATTCCGCCGCCAGCAGATCCAGATCGGGGGCGTGGA
>ERZ1645185.844-NODE-844-length-12911-cov-10.054838_pt1 | contig 12911 bp, 10 predicted proteins | sample MGYA00575351_ERZ1645185 | MGnify/ENA primary metagenome ERZ1645185 (study PRJEB40838, sample SAMN11284767) | freshwater sediment metagenome | isolation source: river sediment | host: Sediment | place: India: Jana village, Kanpur | collected 2015-12-17 ...
CACAAGATCAACAACTGCATCGGCCAGATCCTGCTGGCGAAGCGGATGGGCAAGACGCGGATCATCGCGGAAACGGGCGCCGGCCAGCATGGCGTGGCAACCGCGACGGTGGCCGCACGCTTTGGCCTGCCGTGCACCATCTTCATGGGCGCGCGCGACGTGGAGCGGCAATCGCCCAACGTGTTCCGCATGAAGCTGCTGGGGGCAGAGATCGTGCCCGTGAAATCGGGCAGCCAGACGCTGAAGGATGCGATGAACGAAGCCCTGCGCGACTGGGTGACGAACGTTCACGACACCTTCTACATCATCGGGACGGCGGCCGGGCCGCACCCCTATCCGGAGCTGGTGCGCGATTTCCAGAGCGTGATCGGAACCGAGGCGAAGGCGCAGTTGCAGGACGCCGAAGGGCGCCTGCCCGACGTGGCGGTTGCCGCGGTGGGCGGGGGATCCAATGCCATCGGCCTGTTCCACCCCTTCCTCGATGATCCGGTGGACCTGGTGGGCATCGAGGCCGCCGGCCATGGGCTGGACAGCGGCGAACATGCCGCCAGCCTGAGCGGGGGGCGGCCGGGCGTGCTGCACGGCAACAAGACCTATCTGCTGCAGAACGAGGACGGGCAGATCACCGACGCCCATTCGATTTCCGCCGGGCTGGATTATCCCGGCATCGGCCCGGAACATGCCTGGCTGCATTCGATCGGGCGCGTCCGCTATGAGAGCATCACCGACGGCGAGGCGCTGGACGCCTTCCAGATGCTCTGCCGCGAGGAGGGCATCATTCCCGCGCTGGAGCCGGCCCATGCGCTGGCCTATGTGGCGAAGCGCGCGCCGCAGATGGCGAAGGACCAGATCCTGCTGATGAACCTGTGCGGGCGCGGCGACAAGGACATCTTCACGGTTGCCGACGCGCTGGGGGTGAAGCTGTGAGCGACCGCATCCGGGACCGTTTCGCGCAGCTGGAGGGCCGGGCCGCGCTGGTGACCTTCGTGTGCGGGGGCGACCCGGCACCCGAGCTGACGGCGCCGATCCTGCACGCGCTGGTGCGCGGCGGCGCCGACATCATCGAGATCGGCATGCCCTTCACCGACCCGATGGCGGACGGCCCCGCGATCCAGGCGGGGAACATCCGCGCGCTGGGCGCGGGAATTTCGCTGCGGAAGCTGCTGGCGATCGTGGCGGACTTCCGCCGGACCGATCCGGCCACGCCGCTGGTGCTGATGGGCTATGTGAACCCCGTTCTGGCCTATGGCGCGGGATTCGCCCGCGATGCGGTCGCCGCCGGGCTGGACGGCGTGATCCTGGTGGACCTGCCGCCCGAAGAGGTGGGGGAACTGGATCTTTCCGGCCTGCACCGGATCCGGCTGGCGACGCCGACGACGGACGACGCGCGCCTGCCCGCGGTGCTGAACGGCGCGTCGGGCTTCCTCTATTATGTCGCGGTGGCGGGCGTGACGGGGCAGAACAGCGCCGAGGCGGGCGACATTGCGGCGGCCGTGGGCCGGCTGAAGGCCGCGACCCGGCTTCCCGTTGCCGTCGGCTTCGGGGTGAAGACGCCGCAACAGGCGGCGGAAATCGCGCGGCACGCGGACGCGGTGGTGGTGGGCTCTGCCATCGTGGACCTTGTGGGGGCAGCAAGCGCCAGGCAATCCAACGATATTCCGGGCGAAGTGGAACGCTTCGTGACCGCACTGGCGACCGCCGTGCGTTCGGCCCGGCTGGAGAGTGCGGCATGAGCTGGCTGACCCGTTCCCGGCAGCGCCTGACGAGTTTCATCGCGCGGCGCGAAACCCCGGACAATCTGTGGACGAAGTGCAAATCCTGCGGCGCGATGCTGTACACGCGGGAGTTCGAGGCGAACCTGAGCGTTTGCCCGGAATGCGGCCATCATGAGCGGATCCGCGCCGAGCAGCGCTTCGAGATGCTGTTCGATCCGGGCTGGGAACAGATCGCACTGACCAGCCCGCCCGACGATCCGCTGCACTTCAAGGACCAGAAGCGCTATCCCGACAGGCTGAAGGCCGCCCGAAGCGCCACCGGCGAACAGGATGCGATGCAGCTGGCGCAGGGGCAGATCCGGGGCCGGCAGGCCGTGGTGGGCGTGCAGGACTTCGCCTTCATGGGCGGTTCGATGGGGATCGCGGTGGGCAATGCCTTCGTGACCGCCGCGCGGGCCGCCATCGCGGCGAAATGCCCCTTCGTGCTGTTCACCGCGGCCGGCGGCGCGCGGATGCAGGAAGGCATCCTGTCGCTGATGCAGATGCCGGCCACGACGGTCGCCATCCAGGAGCTGAAGGACGCGAAGCTGCCCTATATCGTGGTGCTGACCGACCCGACGACCGGGGGCGTGACGGCGAGCTATGCGATGCTGGGCGATGTGCATCTGTCCGAACCGAGGGCGCTGATCGGCTTTGCCGGGGCGCGGGTGATCGAATCGACGATCCGGCAGAAGCTGCCCGAAGGCTTCCAGCGGGCCGAGTTCCTGGTGGAACATGGCATGGTGGACATGGTGGTGACCCGTCAGGACCTGGCCGACACGCTGGGCCGGCTGATCGGCCTGTTGACCCCCGCATGAGCCTGCAGCCGGCGGATTTCGCCCGCTCTGACCACCCGGTGCTGGACCGGCTGCTGAAGGCGGCCGGGCAGCAGCGCATCAAGGGCGTGGACCTGACGCTGGACCGCATCGAGCGGCTGCTGAAGCGGATGGCGAGCCCGCATCTGAAGCTGCCGCCCGTGTTCCATGTGGCGGGCACGAACGGCAAGGGATCGACCTGCGCCTTCCTGCGCGCCGGGCTGGAAGCATCGGGGCAGCGGGTGCATGTGTTCACCTCCCCTCACCTCGTCCGCGTGAACGAGCGCATCCGGGTGGCGGGCACGCTGGTTTCGGACGACGACTTCGCCGAGGCGCTGGCCGAGGTGCTGAAGTTCAACGCCAGCCAGCCGCTGAGCTTTTTCGAGGCGATCACGGCGGCGGCCTTCCTGCTGTTTGCGGCCACGCCCGCGGACGCCACCATCCTGGAGGTGGGCCTTGGCGGGCGGCTGGATTCGACCAATGTGGTGCCGAACCCGCTGGTGACGGGAATTGCCAGCCTGAGCCTGGACCATGTGGCGATCCTGGGGCCGACGCTGCGCCACATCGCCGCCGAAAAGGCCGGAATCGCCAAGCGCGGCGTGCCGCTGGTGACGCAGAAATACCCGGCGCAGATCGCGGGCGCGGTGGCGCAGACGGCGATCCCGCGCGGCGCGAAGCTGATGGTGCGGGGCGAAGCCTGGGATGCCGCCCCCTATGAAGGGGCGCTGGCCTTCCGGCTGCTGGCCGATGCCGACGCCGAGCCCCTGAAGCTGCCGCTGCCGAAGCTGCCGGGCCAGCACCAGCAGGACAATGCGGCGCTGGCCGTGGCGATGCTGCGCGCCCAATCGCAGCTGGCCGTGCCCGACAGCGCGCTGCGCAGCGCGATGGGCTGGGCGCAGTGGCCCGCGCGGCTGCAGCGGCTGGCCGCCGGGCCGCTGGCCGCCGCCCTGCCCATGGGGGCGGAACTGTGGCTGGATGGCGGGCACAACCCCGCCGCCGGCAAGGCGCTGGCGGCGCAGCTCGCCACCGCGACGCCGCCGCTGCCCGCGCAGCTGGTGCTGGGGATGCTGCCCTCCAAGGATCATTCGGGCTTCATCCGCAGCTTCCCGCGCGGGACGCGGATGACGATGGTGCCCATTCCCGGCCATGCCCATGTGCCGCCCGAAGAGCTGGCCGCCTTTGCCACGACGCATGGCATGAAGGCCGACGCCGCCAGCGACGTGCCGGCCGCGCTGGCGCTGGTGGATGGCCCCGCCCGCGTGCTGATCTGTGGATCGCTGCACCTGGCGGGCGAGGTGCTGCGGGTGAACGGGCCGTTGCCGGGCTGAGGCGCCCGGCGGCCCGCTCTCAGGCGTTCCGCGCCATCAGCCCGCCGTCCACCGGGATCGTTGCGCCGGTGATATAGCTGGCGCCGGGCGTGCAGAGGCTGACGGTGATGTGGGCCACTTCCTCTGGCCGGCCATAGCGGCGCATCGCGGTGCGGCGTTTGGCATAGAGCTGCTTGTCCTCTTCCGGGACATTCGCCGTCATCCCGGTGTCGATCGGGCCGGGGCAGACGCAGTTCACGGTGATGCCTTCCTTGCCCAGCTCGACGGCGAGCGCACGGGTGAGGCCGGTGACGGCGGCCTTGGCGGCGCAATAGGCGCTGTCCATCGCGGTGGCGCCCAGCGCCTCGGTGCTGGCGATGTTCACGATGCGTGGGTGGGCAGACCGGCGCAGCAGCGGCAGGGCGGCCCGGATCACGCGCATTTCCCCCGTGGCGTTCACCCGGACGATGCGCTCCCAAAGCTCCTCGTAATCCGGGTGATCGATGGGGGCGAAGCCGGCGATGCCTGCGTTGTTCACCACCGCATCCAGCCTGCCGGCCCAATCCTCGATGTCGGACAGCACGTCGGCGACGCTGGCGGGATCGCCGACGTCGAGCGCCCAGGCGCGGGCGGCGGGGCCGCAATCGCGCGCGACGGCCTGGGCGCCGGCGAGGTTCACATCCGTCACGGCGACGCGCGCGCCCATGGCGGCGAACTGGCGGGCCGTTGCCGCGCCCATGCCGCTGCCCGCGCCGGTGACAAGCGCGATGGCGCCTTCCAGTGAAAATCCCGTCATCTCTGTCTCCCTCTCTGCCTTTGTCTGGCACAGGGGTGGCGGCGCGCAACCCGCTATGAAAAGAGGCCGTGGAGCCGGGCGGGCGGCTTCCGCACAGTGCGCGCGGGGAGAGAGACGCATGGAACCGACGACGCTGGAGCTTCGGCAGGACGGGCCGATCCTGTGGGTGGTGCTGCACCGGCCAGAGGCGATGAATGCCTATACCGCGACGATGGGGGCAGATATCGCCGCCGCCTTCCACCGGGCCGACCGGGACGATTCGATCCGCGTGGTGGTGCTGACGGCGAAGGGCCGGGTGTTCTGCGCGGGCGCCGACGTGTCGGCCGGCGCTGGCGCCTTCGATACTGAAAGCGGCGCGGGGGCGAAGAATTTCGGCGGCGGCCGGCACGGCGAGGACGGCGATTTCGTGGCGGCGATGATGGAGTGCCGCAAGCCCTCCATCGTGGCGTTCAACGGCGCGGCGGCGGGCGTGGGGCTGACGCTGACACTGCCGTGCGACATCCGCATCGCGGTGGATAGCGCGAAGTTCGGCTGCGTGTTCACGCGGCGCGGGCTGGTGCCGGAGGCCGGCTCTGCCTGGTTCCTGCCGCGCATCGTGGGGCTGCCGACGGCGCTGCGCTGGTGCCTGACGGGCGCGATGGTGCCCGCCGCCGAGGCGCTGGCGGCCGGGCTGGTGAGCGAGCTGTGCCCGGCGGAGGCGCTGGAGGCGCGGGCGCGCGCGCTGGCCATGGAGATTGCGGAGAACACCGCGCCGGTCGCCGTGGCGCTGACGCGGCGGCTGCTGTGGCGGCATTCGGCGGAGGACAGCCCGAAAGGGGCGCTGGCGGTGGATGCGCGGCTGAACATCGCGCTGGGCAAGGGCGCGGACGTGCATGAGGGGGTTTCGGCCTTCCTGCAAAAGCGGCCGCCTGCGTTTCCGGGCAAGGTTTCGACGGACCTGCCGCAGCCCGACCTGTGGGCCGAACGGCTGCTGAGGTGACGGCTTGCCCCGTGGAAGCGGGGGGGCCATAGGCTTCGCCCCATGCATGACCTGAAGGCCCTTCGCGCGGACCCTGCCGCATTCGACACCGCCATGGCGAGACGCGGCGTTTCCGGCGCGTCTGCCCCGATCCTGGCGGCGGATGCCGCGCTGCGCGCCGTGCAGACGGCGCTGCAGACGGCGCTGGCCCGGCGGAACGAAGCCTCCAAGGCGATCGGCGCGGCCAAGGCGCAGAAGGACGAGGAGCGGGCCAATGCGCTGATGGCCGAAGTGAGCCTGCTGAAGGCGGAGATCGCGGGCGGCGAGGCCGAGGAGCGGGAGCGGGCGGCTGCCCTTGAGGCGCTTGTCGCCGCCATTCCGAACGCACCGGCCGACGACGTGCCCGACGGCGTGGACGAGCATGGCAATGTGGAAGTGAAGCGCTGGGGCAGCCCCCGCAATGGCGGCGCGGAGCATGACGCGCTGGCCGAAAGGCTGGGCTGGAACCCGGATGCCTCCGCCCGGCTGGCGGGCGCGCGATTCATGGTGCTGGGCGGGCAGCTGGCGCGGCTGCACCGGGCGCTTGGGCAGTTCATGCTGGACCGGCAGATCGCGGCCGGCTGGCGCGAAACGGTGGTGCCGCTGCTGGTGCGCGACGAGGCGGCGTTCGGCACGGGGCAGCTGCCCAAGTTCCGCGAGGACCTGTTCCAGACGACGGACGGCCGCTGGCTGATCCCGACGGCCGAAGTGTCGCTGACCAACCTGGTGCGCGAGCAGATCCTGGATGCCGAAGACCTGCCGCTGCGGCTGACGGCGCTGACGCCCTGCTTCCGCAGCGAGGCGGGCGCGGCCGGCAAGGACACGCGCGGGCTGATCCGCCAGCACCAGTTCGAGAAGGTGGAGCTGGTGACGATCTGCCTGCCGGAGGTGTCCGACGCGGAGCATGAGCGGATGACGCTGGCGGCGGAAGCCATCCTGGAGGCGCTGGAGCTGCCCTATCGGCGCATGCTGCTGTGCGCGGGCGACATGGGCTTTTCCGCGCGCAAGACCTTCGACCTGGAAGTGTGGCTGCCGGGCGCGGGCGCCTGGCGGGAAATCAGCTCGGTTTCCAACTGCGGGGATTTCCAGGCCCGGCGGATGGACGCGCGCTGGAAGTTCCGGGGCGACAAGGGCACCAGCTTTGTCCACACGCTGAACGGATCCGGCCTTGCCGTGGGGCGCACGCTGGTGGCCGTGCTGGAGAATTGGCAGAACGCCGACGGCAGCGTCACCGTGCCGACATCGTTGCGGCCCTACATGGGCGGCCTTGAAACGCTGACACCGGAGAGCTGACCTTGCGCATCCTGCTGACCAACGACGACGGCATCCACGCACCCGGCTTCGCCGCGCTGGAACGGATCGCACGCCAGATTTCCGACGACCTGTGGTTCGTCGCCCCGGCGGAGGAACAATCGGGCGCGGGCCATTCGCTGACCCTGACGCGGCCGATCCGGGTTCGGCAGCTCGGCGACCGGCGCTTTGCCGTGGCGGGCACGCCCACCGACAGCGTGATGATGGCGCTGGGACACCTGATGGAGGGGCAGAAGCCCGACCTGATCCTGTCAGGCGTGAACCGGGGGCCGAACCTCGCCGAGGACCTGACCTATTCCGGCACCGTTTCCGCCGCCATGGAAGGCACGCTGGCAGGCATCCGCTCCATCGCGCTGTCGCAGGCGATGGCGGACTACAGCTTCGGCAAGGAAAGCTTTTCCGCCGCCGAGGCGAGCGCGCCGGACATCATCCGCAAGGTGGCCGAGGCCGAATGGGGCGACGGCGTGCTGGTGAACATCAACTTCCCGCCGATGCCGCTGGCGCGCGGCGTGCGGGTGACGGAACAGGGCTTCCGCGATTACGGCCACATCCGCATCGACGCCCGCATCGATCCGCGCGGCTTCCCCTATTACTGGTTCGGCTATGGCCGGGAGGTGGAAACGCCCGCCCACCGCAGCGACCTGGAAGCGATCCGCGACGGCTATGTTTCGGTGACGCCGCTGCACCTGGACCTGACCCACCGGCAAACGATGGCGGCGCTTCAGGCGAAGCTGGAAGGCTGAGCCGGGACGGACCGGCCGGAACCGCGGGGGGCCGGAATTGAAAAGGGGCGGCAACGCCCCCGCGCTGCCGCCCCTTTCGTGACGATCCCGATCATCAACCCCTGTTAGGTGACGAACCTGTCTCGTGCCGGCTGCTTGCCCCCGCCGGCGCGGCCAACCATGCACACCGCATGCCAAGTCTGAAACATTTATAAAATCGTTCGAAATCAATCGATTGATGGGATCGCATTCCGAGGCCGGATTGCAAAGCTGTAAAGTTCTCCGACTCTTTTGCCGCAAAGCAGCACGAAACGGACGGGATTCCCCCCTGCGCCCCGATCCTCTAAGGCATCGGCGTGCGTCGCTTTCTGCCCCTTCTTCCGGTCGTGCTGATTTCGGCCTGCGCGTCTCCGCAGCCGAAGCCGCCGGCCGGCGCCAGCCGCATCACCGCGCAGAAGCCCCCCGCCCCGCAGGCGCCGCGCTGGCAGGCCGTGCCGGCGAAGGCCGACGGCGTCGCCGTGCCCGGCGGCCGGCGGCATATCGTGAAGAAGGGGGAAACCGGCCTCTCCATCGCCCGCGCCTATGGCGTGCCGTGGAGCCGGATCACCGCCGCGAACGGCCTTGACCGGGATTCCGTGCTGCAGGCCGGGCAGGCGCTGTTCATCCCCGCCGCCCAACAGCAGCAGGCCGGCCGCCCGGCATCGCGCCCCGGCCAATCCGCGCAGGGCGGTGGCGCCCAATCCGCGAACGGCGGCTTCGCGCTGGACGTGGACGACGCCATCACCGGATCGACCCCGGCGGGCGACGCCCCCGCCCGCCAGCCGGTGCCGCCCACGCAGGCGGCCGCGACCGTGCCGTCGATGGCCTGGCCGGTCGACGGGCGGGTGATCCTGTCCCGCTATGGGCCGAAGCCGGGCGGCCGCTTCAACGACGGGCTGAACATCAAGGCCGTTCGCGGCGCGCCGGTGCGCGCGGCCGCCGACGGCGAGGTGCTGTATGTGGGTGACGCCATTTCCGGCTTCGGGCTGATGATCCTGATCCGCCACTCCGGCGGCACCGTCACCGCCTATGGCCATCTGGAGGATGCGCTGGTCGATCGCGGGCAGAAGGTGCAACGCGGCCAGCCCATCGCCCGGGCGGGCAGCAGTGGTGCTGCGACCGAGCCGCAGCTCCACTTCCAGATCCGCCAGGGCCGCCGCACCCTGGATCCGGCGCTGTATCTGCCGCGCTGAGGGCTTCAGCGGCCGGGGCAGCTGGCCTCGGTGTTGACGGTGAAGCTGGAGGTGGAGGCGTTGTTGGGCGTCGCCAGCGTGAGCTCGACGCGGGCCGGGGTTGCGGCGCGGGTTGTCAGGCGGATCAGGCGGCAGTTGTGCGGAAAACAATCCTGCGTGTTGGGGTTCTGCGCGGCCGGAACATTGGCGGCGGTGGAGCGCAGTTGGGTGATGGTGACGGCGGCCGACGAGGGGGCCGTGAGGGTGACATCCTGCCAGCCCGTGTTGGCGCCCCGGATGGCGATCACATTGTCGATCGAGGGGTTGGTGGTGCACTGCATGGTGGGGCGCTGCTGGCCGCTGATCGCGCGCACGGGACCGATCGGCAGGCTGGCATAGCAGTCGCGCCTCGGCTCCCGGTCTTCCACGCGGGCGGGGCCCGGCTGGCGGCAGCGGGTGACGGGGCCGACGGTTTCGGTGGTGAAGCCGCGCGGGCAGGTGAAGCCGCGCGGGGTGAGCTGGGCGGGGATCACATTGTCGGGCCCGCGCACTTCCACCCGGGCCGTCGCCGGCAGGGCCGCGCAATGGCTGTTCTGCGCCGCAAGCGGGGCCGCGAGAGTGGCGAGAAGGGCCGCGAGGATGGCTTTGCGCATGTCGTGATTCTCCCGTTGCTCGTTCGCCTGTTCCATGGCCCGTCAGCGGGCGCTTTCCAAGTGCGGGCTGGCGCTGTAGGCGATTTCACATGTCCGACACGATTGAACCGACAGCGCCCCTGCCCGGGGACGATATCGCCCCCGTGAACCTCGTGGAGGAGATGCGCGCCTCCTACCTCGACTATGCGATGTCGGTGATCGTGGCGCGGGCGCTGCCCGATGTGCGCGACGGGTTGAAGCCGGTGCACCGGCGCATCCTGTTCGGCAGCCACGAGAACGGGTTCGGATCAGGAAAGCCGTTCCGCAAGTCTGCGCGGATCGTCGGCGACGTGATGGGTAAATATCACCCGCACGGCGACAGCGCGATCTATGACGCGCTGGCGCGGATGGCGCAGGACTGGTCGATGCGGCTGACGCTGATCGACGGCCAGGGCAATTTCGGATCGATGGATCCGGATCCGCCGGCGGCCATGCGCTATACCGAGGCGCGGCTGTCGAAGGCGGCGGAAACGCTGCTGGACGATCTGGACAAGGACACCGTCGACTTCGTTCCCAACTATGACGGGCAGGAGCAGGAGCCGAGCGTGCTGCCGGCGCGCTTCCCCAACCTGCTGGTGAACGGCGCGGGCGGGATCGCGGTGGGCATGGCGACCAACATCGCCCCGCACAACCTGGGCGAGGTGGTGAACGGCTGCCTGGCCTATCTGGACGACCGGGCAATCACCGCCGAGGCGCTGATGGAGCATGTGCCCGCGCCCGATTTCCCGACCGGCGGGCTGATCCTGCGCACCGGCGGCATCGCATCCGCGATGACGACGGGGCGCGGCTCCATCCTGATGCGCAGCCGCCATGTGATCGAGGACCGGCGCGGAACCGGCCAGCAGATCGTGCTGACGGAAATCCCCTATCAGGTGGGGAAGGCGGGGCTGGTCGAGAAGATCGCGGAAGCGGTGAAGGACAAGCGCATCGAGGGCGTGTCCGACCTGCGCGACGAGAGCAACCGCGAGGGCGTGCGCATCGTGCTGGAGCTGAAGCGCGACGCGGTGGCCGATGTGGTGCTGAACCAGCTGTGGCGATACACGCCTGCGCAATCCAGCTTCCCGGCGAACATGCTGGCCCTGCGCGGCGGGCGGCCCGAGCAGCTGAACCTGCGCGACGTGATCGAGGCCTTCATCGGCTTCCGCGAGGAAGTGATCGGGCGGCGTTCTCGCTTCCTGTTGCAGAAGGCGCGGGACCGGGCGCACCTGTTGCTGGGCCTTGTGATCGCGGTGTCGAACCTGGACGAGGTTGTCGCCATCATCCGCGGCAGCGCATCGCCGGCAGACGCGCGCGAGGCGCTGATGGCGCGCGAATGGCCGGTGGCCGAAATCGCGCCCTATCTGAAGCTGGTGGACGATGCCGAGCTGGAGATGGACGGCGAGGACCTGACGGCCGCCACCTATCGCCTGTCGGATGCGCAGGTGCGCGCCATCCTGGACCTGCGCCTGCACCGGCTGACGGCGCTGGGCCGCGACGAGATCGGCGACGAGCTGAAGGAACTGGCCGCCACCATCGCGGATCTGCTGGACATCCTGTCCAGCCGGGCGCGGCTGGAGCAGGTGATGCGCGACGAGCTGACCGCCGTGCGCGACCAGTTCGCCACGCCGCGCCGGTCCGATGTGGTGCAGGCCGATGACGTGGACGACGAGGACCTGATCGCCCGCGAGGACATGGTGGTGACGGTCACCCACTCGGGCTGGATCAAGCGCGTTTCGCTGGACAGCTATCGGGCGCAGAAGCGCGGCGGCAAGGGCCGCACCGGCATGGCGACCAAGGAAGAGGATGTCATCACCGAGATGTTCGTGGCGATGACCCACGCGCCGGTGCTGTTCTTCTCTACCTTCGGCAAGGTTTACCGCATGAAGGTGTGGAAGCTGCCCGAAGGCACGCCGCAATCCAAGGGGCGGGCGATGGCGAACCTGCTGCCGCTGGAGCCGGGCGAGAGCATCGCCACCGTGCTGCCGCTGCCGGAGGACGAGGCGGAGTGGAGCCAGCTGCATGTGATGTTCGCGACCGCGAAGGGCTATGTGCGGCGGAACAGCATGGACGCCTTCGCCAATGTGCCCTCCAACGGCAAGCTGGCGATCCGGTTCGAGGACGGCAGCGACGACCGGCTGATCGGCGTGGCGCTGTGCCATGAATCGCAGGATATCCTGCTGGCGGCGCGGTCGGGCAAGGCGATCCGCTTTGAAGTGACCGCCGTGCGCGAGTTCCAGAGCCGCACCTCGACCGGTGTGCGCGGCATGGACCTGGAGAGCGGCGACGAGGTGATCTCGCTGTCGGTGCTGCGGCGCGGCGGCAACAGCTCTGAAGTGCGCGAGCAATATCTGAAGTCTGCGGCGTGGAAATCCGATCCGGCGCCGCTGGATGGGCTTTCCGAAGAGCATTTCGCGCAGATGGCCGAGAATGAGCAGTTCATCCTGACCATTACCGCCAACGGCTATGGCAAGCGCAGTTCGGCATATGAATATCGCCGCACCAACCGGGGCGGGAAGGGCATCGTGAACATCGACACCTCCGAGCGGAACGGGCTGGTGGTGGCGAGCTTCCCGGTGGAGCCGACCGAGCAGCTGATGCTGGTGACGGACCAGGGCAAGCTGATCCGCACGGTGGTGAACACGATCCGCATCGCCGGGCGCGCCACGCAGGGCGTGACGCTGTTCAAGGTGGCCGACGACGAGCATGTGGTTTCCGCCGCGCGCATCCGGGAGAGCGACGAGGACGGCGAGGACGAGGTTTCGGAAGCGCCGGAGGGTGAGGCCGCGCCCGAATGACGCTGGTGCTGGGCATCGAATCCAGCTGCGACGAAACCGCCGTGGCGCTGGTGACGGCGGACGGCCGGGTGCTTGCCGAACGCATCGCCAGCCAGGAGGCCGAGCATCGGCCGTTCGGCGGCGTGGTGCCGGAACTGGCGGCGCGGGCGCACGCCGAACGGGTGGGGCCGATGGTGGAAGCCGTGCTGGCGGACGCAGGCGTGGCGCTGGCCGATGTGGACGCCGTGGCGGCGACCGCCGGGCCGGGGCTGGTGGGCGGCGTGATGGTGGGGCTCGTCACGGGCAAGGCGCTGGCCTTTGCGGCGGGGAAGCCGCTGTGGGGCGTCAATCATCTGGAAGGCCATGCCCTTTCGCCCCGGCTGGTCGCGCCCGAGCTGCAATTTCCTTACCTGTTGCTGCTGGTTTCCGGCGGGCATTGCCAGCTGATCGCGGTGGAGGGCGTGGGGGCCTATCGCCGGCTGGCGACGACCATCGATGATGCGGCGGGCGAGGCGTTCGACAAGGTGGCGAAGATGCTGGGGCTGGGCTTTCC
>ERZ1645185.845-NODE-845-length-12891-cov-13.896619_pt1 | contig 12891 bp, 12 predicted proteins | sample MGYA00575351_ERZ1645185 | MGnify/ENA primary metagenome ERZ1645185 (study PRJEB40838, sample SAMN11284767) | freshwater sediment metagenome | isolation source: river sediment | host: Sediment | place: India: Jana village, Kanpur | collected 2015-12-17 ...
CCCAGGCCTTGAAGCGGTCCACCGCGTAGGTGAGGCCGGAGGTGGTCTCGGTGAGGTAGGGCGTGTCGATCTGCTCGACGTTGCCCAGGCAGACGATCTTGGTGCCGGGGCCGGCGCGGGTGACCAGCGTCTTCATCTGCTTCGGGGTGAGGTTCTGCGCCTCGTCCAGGATCAGGTAGCGCGACAGGAAGGTGCGCCCGCGCATGAAGTTCATCGAGCGGATCTTGATCCGGCTGGCCAGCAGGTCGTTGGTCGCCGCGCGGCCCCAGGCGCCGCCGTCCTGGTTGTGGGTCAGCACTTCCAGGTTGTCGGTCAGCGCGCCCATCCACGGCGTCATCTTTTCCTCCTCGGTGCCGGGGAGGAAGCCGATGTCCTCGCCGACGCTCACCGTCGCGCGGGTCATGATGATCTCGCGGTAGCGCTGGGCGTCCATCGTCTGCGCCAGGCCCGCGGCCAGCGCCAGCAGGGTCTTGCCGGTGCCGGCGGTGCCGAGCAGGGTGACGAAGTCGATCTCCGGGTCCATCAGCGCGTTGAGCGCGAAGTTCTGCTCGCGGTTGCGCGCGGTGATGCCCCACACCGCATGCTGGCTGTGGCGGAAGTCGTCGACGATCTGCAGCACCACGCGGTCGTCGCCGACGCGCGCGACCTTCATCTCCGCGTCCTCGTCGCCCGGCAGGAACACGAACTGGTTCGGGTACCAGTCGTCGTCCTCGCCGCGGCCGATCTCGTAATACGTGCGGCCCTTGTCGGTCCACGACTTCAGGTCCTTGCCGTGGCGCTGCCAGAAGTCCTCGGGCAGGGCGGTGGCGCCGGTGTAGAGCAGGCTGAAGTCGTCCAGCGCGCGGTCGTTCTCGTAGTCCTCGCTGACGATGCCGGCGATCGAGGCCTTGATCCGCAGGTTGATGTCCTTGGACACGAACACCACCGGCGCGCCCGGGTCGGATTCCTTCAGCGCCAGGATCGCGCCGAGGATGTTGTTGTCCGGGATCACCGTGCCGAAGCGCTTGCCGGCATCGAAGTCGGCGGTCTGGAACAGCAGCCGGCCGGCGCTGGCCGCGCCGCGCAGCTGCAGGCCCTGCGGGCGCACGAGCGCGATGCCGCCATGGACGTCGCTGCTGCCGTGCGCCTCGATCAGCTCGTTGAGGAAGCGGCTGACCTGGCGCGCGTTGCGGCTGGCCTCGCTGGTGCCCTTCTTGCCGTTGTCGAGCTCCTCCATCACCTGCATCGGCAGGTACACATCGTGTTCCTCGAACTTGAACAGCGCGGTGGGGTCGTGCATCAGCACGTTGGTGTCGAGGACGTAGATGCGCTTGCTCCGGGTCATTCGGCTTTCCCTGTGGTCGGACAGCAGCGAGCCGCCACGGCCCGCGGGGCGGGGTGGCGGGATGGTCTTGGAACGGAGGGGGTCACTGGCCGGGTTCGGCCTTCAGTGCGTCGAGCACGGCCTGCGCATGGCCGGGGACCTTCACGGGCTGCCACTTGCGGCGGACCACGCCCGCGGGATCGATCAGGAAGGTGCTGCGCACGATGCCGAGGAATTCGCGGCCGTACAGCTTCTTCGGCTGGACCACGCCGAAGGCGTCGCAGACCGCGCCATCGGCATCGCTCACCAGCTCGAACTTGAAACCCTGCTTCGCGCAGAAGTTCTGGTGCGACTTCAGCGAGTCCCGGGAGACGCCCAGCACGGTCGCGCCGGCGCGCTTGAACTTCGGCAACAGGGCATTGAAGTCGAGGCCCTCGGTGGTGCAGCCGGGGGTCGAATCCTTCGGGTAGAAGTACAGCACCAGCCACTGTCCCGCGTAGGCGCCGAGGCTGGCGGGTCGGCCGCCGGACAGGGCCAGCGGGAGGTCGGGAACGCGGTCGCCGGGTTCGAGCATCGTCCTCAGTATTTCATCGGATCCATGATGGCGTCGAGGTTCAGGTGGTCGCAGAACTCGAGGAAGTCGTCGCGCAGCGCGGCGATGTGCATGTCGGCCGGCACGCCGATGGTCAGTTGCGCCGAGAACATGTCGGCGCCGGTCTGCATCGCCCGGTAGCGCGAGCAGTGCAGGCTTTCGATGGTGATGTGCTGGGAATCGAAGAAATCGGCCAGCTGGAACAGGATGCCGGGCTTGTCGGAGGCGATCACCTCGACCACGTAGGGCAGCAGGCTGGACTGCACGGGCTTGGGCCCGGTGCGGTACCACACCAGCTTCAGGCCTTCCTCGCGTTCCAGCTTGGTCAGCATGGTCTCGAGCTTGGCCACTGCGTCCCAGGAACCGGTCGCCAGTGCGGTGACCGAGACGTCGCGGCCGACCGTGGCCAGGCGGGTGTCGACCAGGTTGCAGCCGGAGTCGGCGATGCGGCGGGTGACGGCAAGCAGGGGCGACTGCGGATGCGTGCTGTACGCGTTGATCAGCAGGTGGTTTTCGTTCGGCGCAGGCCGGGCAGCAGGATCGGTCAAGGCGGCGTCCGCACGGAGGAGTGGTGCGGGCCGGAGGGGCCCGCCACGGGGACTCAGGATACTTGTCGCTGGTTTCCGCCCGCAAGTAAGATCAAGGCCGTCCCGCGTTCCCCGTCCCCCGCCGCGACGCCCGTCGCGCTTCCCTGCGAGCCCGCCCTTGCACCTGTCCGGCAGCATCACCGCGCTGGCCACGCCGTTCACGGCGTCCGGCGCCCTCGACCTCGACGCCTGGGCGCGGCTGCTGGCCCGCCAACTCGATGCCGGCACCCATGCGGTGGTGGTGGCGGGGTCCACCGGCGAAGCTGCCGCGCTCGACGACCACGAATACGAGACCTTGCTTGCCGCCGCAGTGGCGCAGGTCGACGGACGCATCCCGGTGCTGGCCGGCACCGGCCTGTCGAATACCGCCAAGACGATCGCCGCCACCCGTCGCGCCGCCGCGCTGGGCGCCGATGCCGCGCTCGTCGTCACGCCGCCTTACGTGCGGCCGACCCAGGCCGGCCTGCTGGCGCACTACCGCGCGGTGGCCGACGAGGGCGAGTTGCCGATCGTGCTGTACAACGTGCCCGGGCGCACCGGCTGCGACCTGTTGCCGGCGACCGCCGGCGAGCTGTCCTTGCACCCGCGGGTGCTCGGGATCAAGGAAGCCCGGGCGGAGGCGGAGCGCATGGACGCCTTGCTGGCGTTCCGGCGCCCCGGTTTCAGCGTGCTCAGCGGCGACGACCCGACCGCGGCGCGGGCGATGCTGGCCGGTGCCGACGGCGTGGTCTCGGTGGCCAGCAACGTGGTCCCGCGCGCCTTCGTCCGCCTGTGCGGGCTCGCCATGGCGGGCGAAGCCGGGGCCGCGGACGAGTTCGATGCCCGCCTGCACGCGCTCTACCATTTCCTCGGGGTCGAACCCAACCCGATCCCGTTGAAGGCCTTGCTGGCGCTGGACGGGATCGGCCACGGGCTGCGCCTGCCCCTGCTGCCGCTATCATCCACGCATGCCGCCGAGGCCGAGCGCCTGCACGCGGACATCGCCCAGCTCGAAGAACGTTGCCGCGCCATCGCGGCCTGACAGGAGAAACCGATGCACCGCACCCGCACCGCGTCCCATGCCCCGGCGCGCCTCGCCTTGGCCATCGCCGCCGTCGTCCTCGCGTCCGGGGTGTCCGGTTGCCACTGGTTCGGCAAGAAGGACGAGCTGTACACCCAGAGCGTCGAGTCGCGGCCGCTGGAGGTCCCGCCGGACCTCGACCGCCCGTCCGCGGACCGTGCCATGGCGCTGCCGTCGGCAGGCGGCAGCGCGACGGCCTCCGGCGTCGCCAGCGCGGCCGGCAGTCCGGGCGCCGCGGCGCCGATCGGCTTCAACGCCACCGGCGATCGCGACGCGCTGTTCGCCAAGGTCGGCCAGGTGCTGGCTGCCACCGAGGGCGTGACCATCGCCAACAAGGCCGAGATCCTCGGGACCTACGACGTCAGCTACATGGGCGCGAATTTCCTGGTCCGGGTCACCAAGGTGGGCGAGGGCGCCTACATCTCCGCGGTCGATCCGCGCGGCCTGCCGCCGACCGGCGAAGCCCCGGTGCGGCTCATCGGCGCATTGAAGGCGGGCATCGCCCCTTGAGGCTGATGCATCCTGCACGGGGAAGGGCGCCAAGCGGCGCCCTTTTCATGTGTGGGGACGCACGAAGGCACGATGGGCGAAGGTCGTGATCAGCGACCGAGACAGGCGCAGCAGCGACGGATTGACTGTGGCTGGCCCTTGCGTAAACGTTGGCTGAACCGTTGGGTTCGCGGTGGAGCATGGCGCTGTGACAGTGCGGGGACATTTCACATCAGGCCTCTTGCCCCTCATCGTGCTGACTGCAGCGGTCGCGGCCCTGGTCTCGGCAGTGGTGGTGGTCGTTGCGATGCGCACAGCCGATGCAGGCGTTGCGCGCGCGTCGGTAACTGCCCCGACCCTGCAGGACGCAGCAGAGGCCTTCCAGTGCAAGCGGGGGCTCACCAGGATTGTCGAACAGCGTGGCGTCGAAGATGGGTTCTCGAGGGCTGGAAGTGAGCCGTCCCGCATCCATCCGCGCTTGTTGCGCAATGGATTCTTCGCTGACCTGGAAGAGGGAGCGACCGATAGCTATCGGCTCCGTGCGTACGATGAACGTGGCGTGGACGGGTTCATCGTGGATCACTTCACGATGCCCCGGGACATCGTCTCCGGTCGATTGATCGTGCGCATGCGCCGAGATGGCAACGGCGCGGACAATGACGGTTTGTTCATCGGCGATCTGGATTACCTGGCGCACCTGGGCGCGGATCGTGGCCGACACAGCTTCTACGCAAGATCGGTCTGGACCGGCACCAACCTGAGTCGCTTGGCCGACGGGAGTGCACTTTGGAGTGCGGATCTCGCGCAGATCCACAACAACGCCTATTCGCCAACGACACGCTCGACATTCCTGGACTTTCTCAACGCGCCAACTCGCGGCCAGACATTCGATCTCTTGATAGGGGATGACACTATGGTGGATGCCTTGGTCTTGATCGCGTGCCAGAAGCCGCAGCAGGCCAAGGGCACGACCTTGTCCGAGCGGCAGGACTACAGCGTGGGTCCGGGCATTTCCTTTCTCACCTGCAGCGTGGATCGTTCGCAGCGGGCATGCAGTCCGTTTTCCGGGGACCGGTTGTGTTCGGTTCCGGGCCCGATCGCCTGTTATCGGGATGGCAATAGAGCCCCTCCGTCGGTCATTGAGCGAGGAACAAATTCAACCGCATTCGTTGGTGGCGAGGTCAGGCTCAGCAAACCCGAACGGGGCGACCGCTTCCCCAACCTCCGCAGCGCCGATGCATTCTGCAGGGAACAGTTCGGCCCGGAGTGGCGGGTATTGAACTACCACGAAGGCGGCGGCGGTGGCATCGTCTCCTACAGCAAGATCGCGCCCGGCACCCGTGCGCTGGTCAACATCGAGGATCAGCAGTATGGAAACTGCTGGGACCGTGAGGTGGCGCGATGACGTCGACCCGTTCCATCACGGTCGGCATTCTCGAGGATGACGAAGCCACGCGCGGCTACCTCGAGGGTGAGCTTTCGCGCGAGCCGGACTTCCAGATCGTTTTTTCATGCGGGCTCCTCAAGGATGCGCTGGCCGCACTGTCCAACGAGCCACCCGAGATCGTGCTGGTCGACATTCGCTTGCCTGATGGCACCGGCCTGGACTTCGTGCGCGCATACCGTAGGCAAACCAACGGGCGGGCGCTGATCCTCTCGGTGCTGGGTGATCGCACCACGGTGCTGCTTGCATTCGAGTGCGGCGCAAGCGGCTATCTGCTCAAGGACACACCAGCAGAACAGATCGCACGGGATATTCGCGCGTTGGTCGATGGTGGTACGCCGATCAGTGCCAAGATTGCCACTCATCTGTTGGCTGTGCTCAATGCCTCGTCGCAGGGGCGGGCCAAGCAGCAAGCGTCGCCCCTGCTCACGGCGCGCGAACTCGAAGTGCTGACCATGTTCTCGCGTGGGCTGTCTTATGCCGAGACGGCCGCAGCCCTCGGGCTTTCCTCGCACACAGTCGCTGATCACGTGAAATCGATCTACGCCAAGATGGAGGTGCATTCGCGCAACGAAGCGGTCTTCGAGGCGGTACGCAACGGGTGGTTAGAGCTCTGAAGCGGTATCGTCCGGAACCGGCAGCTGAAACGCGATGCGGGTGCCGCCGCCGGGATTGCTTGAGACATCGAACACGCCCCCGGCCTTGGCGATGCGTTGGCGCATGCCCTTGAGTCCCTTTCCGCCCGTCGTCGTTGCGGGGTCAAAACCGATGCCATCATCGCTGGCGACCGCAAGCAGCATCCTGCGATCCTGGTCGAGGCCGATCTCCACGCAGAAGCGCGTGGCTTGCGCATAGCGGATGCAGTTGGCCAGGATCTCCTGCAGGATGCGATAGAGATTCAAGGTTTCCTTCGGATCGAGGGTGACCGTCCGGATTTCGGGAGACAAGCGCCACTCCAGCGTCACTTCGGCCGCTTCCAGCTGTGGAAGTGCGCGCACGCGGAATGTCTCCAGCGCGGCATGCACATCGTGATTCAGCTGATCCAGGGAATCGACCATCATTCGAAGGTCGGTGAGGCCGTGTTGCAGCTCGCTAGCGATATCGTTGGGGGCGATCTTGCCGGCGCGGACACGCATGAGCAGACCCTGCAGATGGCCGCCGATGCCATCGTGCATGTCGCGCGCGAAGCGCTCCCGCTCTTCCAGCACGGCCGAATCGCGGATGCTCTGGTCGAGCAATTGCTGCTGCTGGATGATGAGTCGTTCCTTTTCCACCAGTACCTGACGTGCACGCGCCAATTGCTGTGGCATCTGGCGAATGCTGCGCGACGCAACGATCGGAGCTCCGCAGATCAGTAGCGGCAAGGCACCACTGGCTGCCAGTTGCAGCCAGAGGACCGGGCTGGTGGGTAGCCACGGCGTCATCAACAATGCCAGCCCGACCAATGCTGAAAGCGCAGCGGCCAAGTACATGCCGCACAAAGCAACGGCCTCGATGCCCTCTGCTTTGCCCCAGTGCATCAGGGCAAGCACGCTGCCCGAGAGTACAGCCGCAGCGCAGGCCCCGTATTGCCACGCGTGTTGGCCAGGCGGGGCGAACAAGCAAGCTGTACTACCGACGGTAACCAGCGCAAGCGCAACCACGCGCGGCCAGGGCTGTGCGGTCAGCGACAGCGTGAGGACACCGATGCCGCCGAGCACAGCGGCAATCCTGGCGAACATGCGAAGTCCACCAAACCAGCGCCCGAACTCTGAGGTCGCGTCCGCGACCGCGCGACGTGGACCCAGGTACATCGCGCGGATCCCGGCATGCGGCAAGTCGCTTGCTTGCAGGAGGTCGATGCGGGTCGTCCCGCCAGTGTCGGCGCGTTGCCCGATGGCGGCCGACAACAGCCATCCGCCCATGCCCGGAGCTGCCACGCCATGCTGTTCGCTGCCGGTGCCTGCGCGTGCGCCGTTCACGAACACCGAAAGTGGTCCGCCCGCATTGGGGATGAACAATGCCAGCTGGTCGTCGCGACTTTCGCGCGGGTCCAGTTTGAAGTGCCATTGCCGCTCAACGTCGCGAGGCCATTCGAACTGCTGAGAGAAGGGTAACGACCACGATACCGACATGGGGTGGCGTGCCTGCTCTTGGACGCCAGGTTCCATCAGCCTGACGCGATCAGGGGACAGGCGAGACAAACCCAATCGTTCCGGAGCCGGCGCCAGTTGCGACAGCACGGCAAGCAACGCCAGAGCGATGCAGACGATCAAAAGCATGCGGCGTCGATGCGCCCACACGGACGTTCCAGCCACCGCGGAACGTGTGCCGTCAGGAGGGTTCACGCGAGCCACTCGACATTCATCGGCTGGATACTAAATGGCCGGGAGGCGCTGTCCAGTGGCTGGGCATCCCATGCTTATGGGGCGTGGCCACGCGCGTTGGCAGAGGCTCCAAGCGCGCTAACTGCTTGCCGCCCGCACGCGCATGCGCAGGCGGCAGACACGATGCGCACGAGAATCCCTCCTGGGGGATACCCCCATGATTTCGGGATGTTGGATCAGTGGGTCTCGAGTCACGCTTCCCTGCACTTACAGGGGAGAGCGGTTATGGAGCTTAAGCGGCAGCACACACATGGCAGGCGCGCACGTGGCCGCACGCTGGGCGCGGCAGTACTGGCCGCGTTGGGGCTGGCCAGCCTGTCCCCGGTGCAGCAAGGTGTCGTGCTGACGGCGGCTGGCGCGACGGCGCTGTGGTCGGCTCCGGCTTTGGCTTCGATCACCATCCCGGGCGTTGGCGTTATCGTCAAGAAGAAGCCCGGCAATGCGCCGATTGTCGTTCCCAGCGACGGCAAGGGCGAAGTGCGCCTCACCGGGCTGGAGCCCGGCACCTACACCGTACAGGTCTTCGGCGGCGCGCAGGAGGTGCCAATGAAGGTCGGCCCGGACGGCACGCTGGCGTTTGTCGCATACGAAGATGCAAAGGGCGTCGCCCCCCCACCCAAGCCGCGCGCGGGCGGTCGCCGCCCCCCGCCGCCCCTGCCGGTGGTCAAGCGCTGGGCCGAGCAGATCGGCTTTTCTCACAATTCCGCCGTGCCGCCTCCGCCAGCGGTAGGCAGCCCCGCCGAATATTGCCCGAACGGCCCCTCCTGCGGCTGGAACGTGCTCGATCTCAACACCAACAGCGCCGACAAGATCGCCCGCGCCACCGGCACGTCGATGCAAAGCGCGGTGCAGATCGTGGTGCTGCGCGAAAAAGGCGGTCCCTACATCAGCATCGAGGACTTCGCCCGCCGCAATTGCCCGACCAACGCGATCGAGATGAACCAGGGCACGGTGAAAATCGCCGATGCCACCGTGATCCTCGGCCCCTCCACCGGCAAGCCGATCGCCCCGGGCTTCCAGTGTCAACCGAACGACGCCGGGCAATTCAGTCTGTACGGCAAAAAGCATAACTACGTCGGCCACGTGACGTTGTTGCGGTGATCCTTCCTCAAGCTGGAGCACACATCATGAAACATCTGGTCCTGGCAGCCGCCACACTGGTGGGTTGCGTCGCGGCAACCTCGTCCGCATGGGCGAAAGAACCCAATCAAGGCAACACGTACATCATTTGCAAGGATGGCACCCAGCAGTTCTACAACGCGCATCTCGGCAACAATCTGAATAGCCAGCAGATGGCGGAGAACACCGCTGCGCGACAAGGTGCGATCGATCGTTGCGGGTCTGGCAACTACAGTCCGGTGGTCAGTGGGCCGCGTGCTGCGCCGATCGGGCAGAGTGCTTCGGTCGCGGTGAACCCGCGGTCGCTGGGTGCGGTCACCCCGCGCGTGACGCTTGCGCAGACGGCAGCCAGTCTCAACGAGCTCGTCGCCAGTCCTCGTTTCATCGAAATGCGCCGCGCACGGGACTATCGCGGCATGCGGGATGCACTGGGCACGATTGGCGTGGCATTGGAGATGCCGAGCGAAGCGCAGGGGAAGCTGTGCCAGGCGCCCAGGCAATGGCTGTGGGCGCAGCGCTTCATCAACCACGGTCAAACGGAAAGCCTCAGCTGGGTGCTGGTCTGTGGCTGGCCGGGCGATGCCGTCACGCTTTGATCCGCTTTTCCAGCCAACACAAAGACCACAGGGGAACACCATGAAAGCGACACGATTGCTTGCGCTGTCCGTGCTTGCCCTCAGCGCCTCGGCCCTTCCGAATATGGCGTCTGCGCAGTCCTGGAATGTCTACAACTCCTTCAATTCCGGACCGACCAACACGCCCTCCATGGCCTCTCCGTGGATCTATGGGCAGCGTGCGGGTGCGGGTTGCGCCGGCGCTGCTGCGCCGCTTGCCTACAAGTACGATCCCAATGCGCCGGCCGGAACCGGGTTCGTGGGCTGGCAGGGCGTCAGTACGCCCACCATCGTGCCCTTGGTGGCCAAGAATCCAAACCCCTCCCAGATCGTCTACTCGACAGCGCAGGTACCTGCCAAATCGGTCTGGATGCATCCGGGCGAGACCGGCGTGAATCCCGTGTGTGCTGCCGTCCGCTTCAAGGCGCCGATGGCCGGCAAATTCCGGGTCAAGGGATTCTTCCGCTCGATCGATACGCATGCGAACACGGTGAATGGGTACATCTTCGCGAACAACGTGCTGGTGGCGGGTCCGATCGTCGTCAGTGGTCCGATGGGAACACAGGTGGCGTTCGACCACGTCGTCACCCTGGTGGGCAATCCACGCAACATCGACATCGCAATCGACGATGGCGGCAGCTATTACTTCGATTCCACCCTGCTCGATCTGTCCATCACCCGTTGCCCGCCCAAAGGCAAGGGCGATGGCAAGGGGCCGAAGGGGTCTGGCAATGGCCACCCCGACAAGGAGTGCGTTGTAGCGGGAGAAGGCACCTCCCTCGAGGGGAGCGTTCGCTGAATCTCACCTGCATCAGCAGATGTCGACCCATGGGCTGGACGCCGGTACCAGCGTCCAGCCCGTGGTCGAAGGAGCAATGATGGTGACTGTTCGCAAGGCAATGTTCGCAACCCTGCTTGCCACTGTGGTCGCTGCCTGCGACACCACGCATCCGCAAGCTAGCAACGCAAAGGACATCGTCGACAAGGAAGCGGCCCACGCCATGCCTGTCAAGCGACAGGCTGGCAATTGGGAAGCGCTGCACTACACCATGGCCTTCGAGGCGACCGGGGTGACGGGCAGCATGGCCGAGGTGGTGAAGGCGGGCCAGGCCTCCATCGGCCAGAAGGATTTCGGTGGTCCTGAGTGTCTCGATGCCGGAACTGCAGCCAAGGACGATCTCATGGCACGAATCGGGGAGGCCATGCATTTCGGGCCGGAGTGGACGATCACGCGGGCGACGGTTTCCGATAGGGGAAAGGTTGACTTCGCTGCGTCAATGGACGACGAAGTGCAGGGCAGGGGAGAAATGACCATTACGGGGGTGATCACGCCGACCACCACCGACCTCCTGGTGACCACCGATGCCTTCGAGCCGCCACCGGGAAAAGGGCACATCCATACCGTCATGAAGCAGGAAAACACCCGCGTGGGTGACTGCACCGCGTCGCAATGAGAGCCGTGTGTTGGCGGGGCTAGCCAGATGCGCGAACCGCCCTGGCTCGAGTCCGGCCTAGCGCTCCAGCAACGGCAGCTTGTTCGGCTTGCCGTCCCATTCCGCGGCATCCGCCGGCGGGTCCTTGCGGGTGGTCAGCACCGGCCATTCCTTCGCCAGTTCGGCATTGAGCGCCACGAAGGGCTCCTGGCCGGCCGGCACGTCTTCCTCCGGGAAGATCGCGTTGACCGGGCATTCCGGCTCGCACAGGGTGCAGTCGATGCACTCGTCCGGGTCGATCACGAGGAAATTGGGGCCTTCGTGGAAACAGTCGACCGGGCACACCTCGACGCAGTCGGTGTGCTTGCACTTGATGCAGTTCTCGGTGACGACGAAGGGCATGGGGACTGGTCCGTGGTGCGGTGCGGGTAGTTTAGCGCTGCAAAAAAACGCCAGGAGCGTTTTTTGACAACGCACAGCGTTGGCCCGAAGGGCTGCTGCCATGGATGGCGGCGGCAAAAAAGAAACCCGCGCATTGCGCGGGTTTCGGGAATTGGTACTCCCAAGGGGATTCGAACCCCTGTATCCACCGTGAGAGGGTGGTGTCCTAGGCCACTAGACGATGGGAGCACGGTCTCGCCGGAAGCTGTCCGGCGTCGGGGGCAGCTGGGCTGCACACCGAGGTTGCTAGTATAGAGCGCTGCGTCGGCTACTGGCAACGCACCCGATTGATCTCCAGGAACCCGCGGCTCGCCCGCAACGCATGACCGATACCGCCGCACAGCCAACCCCGTCCACGCCCGAACTGCGGATCATCCCGCGCGACGAGCACGACATCTCGCGCAAGCAGATGAGCCCGAACGCCCTGCGCGTGTTGTACCGCCTGCGTGAGGGCGGCTTCGGCGGCTACCTGGTCGGCGGTGCGGTGCGCGACCTGCTGGCCGGCATCGAGCCCAAGGATTTCGACGTCGCCACCGATGCCACCCCGGAGCAGGTCAAGGCGCTGTTCCGCAACTGCCGGCTGATCGGCCGCCGGTTCCGGCTGGCGCACGTGGTGTACGGGCGCGAGATCATCGAAGTCGCCACCTTCCGCGCCAACAGCGCCGACGACAACGACGACCGCCAGACCGACGACGGCGGCCGCCTGCTGCGCGACAACGTGTACGGCACCATCGAGGATGACGCGATCCGCCGCGATTTCACCGCCAATGCCCTGTACTACGCGATCGAGGATTTCTCGGTGCGCGACTACACCGGCGGCTATGCCGACGTGCAGGCCCGGCTGCTGCGCCTGATCGGCGATCCCGAAGCCCGTTATCGCGAAGATCCGGTGCGGATGCTGCGTGCGGCGCGCCTCGCGGCGAAGCTGGGCTTCACCATCGAAGCCGCCACCGCCGAACCGATCCCGTACCTCGCCCCGCTGCTGGCCGAAGCCGCCCCGGCGCGGCTGTTCGAGGAAACCCTGAAGCTGTTCCTGTCCGGCCATGCAGTCGCGAGCTTCGAGTTGCTGGAGAAGCACGGCCTGCTGCCCGCGCTGCTGCCGGAAACCGCGCAGGCGCTGGCCTCGAACAAGTCCGGCGCATTGCGGCGGATGCTGGTGCAGGGCCTGCGCAACACCGACGCGCGGGTAGCCGCGGACGACTCGGTGTCGCCGGCGTTCCTGTACGCGGTGCTGCTGTGGCCGGCCTATTGCCGCGCGCTGGCGCTGCTGCAGGCGCAGGGCGTGCACGCGGTCGAGGCCCAGCGCCGCGCCGCCGATCGCGTCACCCTGCACCAGGTCGCGCGCACTGCGTTGCCGCGCCGGTTCTCGCTGCCGATGCAGGAGATCTGGCTGCTGCAGCCGCGCTTCGGCCAGCGCCAGCGCAAGCGCGTGTTCCGCCTGCT
>ERZ1645185.846-NODE-846-length-12886-cov-6.839607_pt1 | contig 12886 bp, 8 predicted proteins | sample MGYA00575351_ERZ1645185 | MGnify/ENA primary metagenome ERZ1645185 (study PRJEB40838, sample SAMN11284767) | freshwater sediment metagenome | isolation source: river sediment | host: Sediment | place: India: Jana village, Kanpur | collected 2015-12-17 ...
AGGGCATCAGCAACGCGGCTTCGGTGCTGTAGTCGTACAGCGGGCGCGTGCCGGGCGCATGGATGTTCGGCGACACCGCCACCACGCCATCCAGCCAGTTGCCGGGCAGTTCGGCCGCGCGCAGCACCGCACCGGCGCCGTTGGACACGCCGACCGCCAAGGTACGCGTATTCTTCCTGTTGAACGGCGCGGCCTGCGGGAAGCGGCTGTCGAGCGTGGCCAAGGCGTATTCGCTGGCTTGGCGAACATAGCGGCCCCAATCGGCTTCCGGGTTGTCGCCCGAGTGCGCGTGCTTGACCGCGATGCCGGTGGCGCCGTTCGGATACTGGAATTCCTTCGGCGCACCGTCCTGGCTCAGGCTGCCATCCACGTTGAAGCCTTCGCCCGCCTGCACCAGGAAGCCGGTGCCGGCGCCCTTATCGGTGTAAGCCACGGCGCACCCGTGGTTCAGGCCCCAGGCGCCGGCCAGCGCGATGGCGCCGTAGATGCCGCGCGAACCGCTGGAGGCCGTGACCACCACGCAGCGTTTTTCCAGGTCGAAATCATCGGGGATCTGCACCATCACCCGATGCGGGTGGCCATTACCTTTCAGACGTAGCAAGGCGCTGTATTCGCGACCCGGTACCGGCGCGATGCGCCCGTACAGCTCACCATACCCGCCGCCCGGCGCCAGATCGGCGATACCGCGCCAGTTGGCCCACAGCGCGCGCGTGCGCAGCAGCTCCGGCGTGGTTTCGCCGGCCGGCGGCGCGGGGTTGCGCAAGCCGTCCAAGCCCAGGCCGGCCGACAGCAGGTCGGCGTGCGTGCGCAGGCTCTGCGCGACGGGCACCGGGCCGCGCGCGCAAGCCAAGGAAGCGGTACCGGCGAGCAGGACGCCGGCGATCAGGGTGTGCGTACGACGCATGGGGTTCTCCGGAGCGGACGAGGGGCTGAGCATACCGTAACAAAGCGCGCGAAGGCGGTCATGGTACCTTGGTACAGCAGAACCGCGCGGGCTTCCGGCGTATCGTATCGGCAGACACACAGCGTATGGCGGAGCCATGAACGACACCTTCCTCGCCGGCCGCACGGCTTTGGTCACCGGCGGCACCTCCGGCATCGGACTGGCCATCGCCGAAGCCTTGGCGGCCGCCGGCTGCCGCGTGACCATCAACGGCCTGGGCGATGCGGCGCAGATCGCCGCCGCGCTCTCGGGCATCCAAGCCCGCGGCACCCTGCCTGCGCGCCACGATCCGGCCGACCTGCGCGACCCCGAGGCCATCGATGCGATGATGGCGCGCTGCGCCGCGGACGGCGGCGTCGATATCCTGGTCAACTGCGCCGGCATGCAGATCGCCAAGCCGCTGGAAGCGCTGCCGGACGGCGCCTGGGAAGCGATCATCGCGGTCAACCTCAGCGCCGCCTACCACAGCATGCGCCGCGCGCTGCCGGCGATGGCGGCCAAGGGCTTCGGCCGCGTGGTCAACATCGCCTCGGTGCACGGGCTGGTGGCCTCGGCCGGCAAAGCGCCGTACGTGGCCAGCAAGTTCGGCTTGGTCGGCCTGAGCAAGGCCGTGGCGCTGGAATATGCCGCCGCCGGTTCGCGCGAGAGCGGCGGCGTCACCGTCAACTGCATCTGCCCGGGCTGGGTGGAAACCCCGCTGATCGAACCGCAGATCGAGGCACGCATGGCCGGCGGCAGCCGCGACGACGGCGTGCGCGCGCTGCTGCGCGAAAAGCAGCCGAGCCTGCGCATGTCGCGCCCAGAGGAAATCGCCGATTCGGTGCTGTGGTTGTGCAGGCGCGAAGCGCACAACCTCACCGGCACCACCATTGCCATCGACGGGGCATGGACGGCACAATAAGGCCATGAACCATCTGCTGGTCGCCGACGACCACCCGCTGTACCGCATGGCGCTGATCCAGGCGATCCGCGGCTTCATGCCCGAGGCGCGCATCGGCGAGGCGGAAGACCACGACTCGGTGATGGCCTATCTGCAGGCCAACCCGGATACCGACATCGCCCTGCTCGACCTGCACATGCCCGGCTGCCACGGTCTGATGGGCCTGGCTTCGATCCGCGCCGAGCATCCCGGCATCGCGGTGATCGTCATCTCCGCGCACGAGAACCCGGCCACCATCCGGCGCTCGCTCGATTACGGCGCGGTCGGCTACCTGACCAAGCGTACCGGCCTGACCGACCTCAAGAACAGCCTGAACGCGGTGCTGTCCTGCCAAGAATGGCTGCCGGCCTCGGTGCGTAAATCGGTGGCGCAGGCCCAGCTCAGCGCCGACGACCACAACCTGGACGAGAAGCTGGCCTCGCTCAGTCCGCAGCAGTTCAAGGTACTGACCCGGGTCACCCGCGGGCTTTTGAACAAACAGATCGCCGACGAGCTCGGCATCCAGGAGCGCACGGTCAAGGCGCACATGAGCGCCATCTTCGACAAACTCGGGGTCAAGAACCGGACGCAGGCCGGCGTATTGCTGCGTTCGCTGGAGCTGGCCGACCCGAACAGCGCCCTGCCCTAGGCGCGCCGCTTCGGCAGCAAGGCGGCCAAGGCGGTCTTCAATGCCAACGGCTTCACCGGCTTGTGCAGGATCTGGCAGCCGGCGTTGAGGATTTCGTTGCGCACCGCCTCGCTGCGGTCGGCGGTGACCACGATGCACGGCAAGGCCCCGACCTGCGCCTCGATGCGCGCCTGCAGGGCCACGCCGGTGTCGCCGGTGTCCAGATGGTAGTCGAGCACCAGCACATCCGGCCGCGACGCATGGCATAAGGCCAAGGCCTGCGCGGAATCTGCCGCCGCCAGCACCTCGCAACCCCATTGGCCGAGCAGCTCCTGCATCGCGCGCAGCACCTCGGGATCGTTGTCGACCGCCAGCACGCGCGCGACCGGCGCCGGCACCGCCGGTTCGGACACCGTCTTGGCGGCACGCGGCGCGGCCGCGACCGCCGGCACCGCCACCGCGAACATCGAACCCGCACCGACGCGTGATTGCAGGCGGATCGGATGGCCGAGCAGACGCGCCATGCGGTCGGCGATGGCCAGCCCCAGGCCCATGCCCTGGCCGGCGCGGTCGAGCCGGCGGAATTCCTCGAAGATCATGCCGCGGTCGGCATCGGCAATGCCCGGCCCGGTATCCCAGACCTGGATCCACAGCTGCCCGCCCACGCGCCGGCAGCCGAACAGGATGCGGCCGTGCGCCGTGTAGCGGATGGCGTTGGACAGGAAGTTCTGCAGGATCCGACGCAGCAGCTGCGCGTCGCTTTGCACCCACAGACGGCAGGGCACCGCATGCAGCGCCAGGCCTTTTTCATGCGCCAGCACCGTGAACTCGCTGGCCAACCCGGCCAGCAGCTCGTCCAGCGGGAACGTGTTGACGTCCGGCTTCATGCCGCCGGCGTCCAGGCGCGAGATGTCCAGTACGCTGGCCAGCAGGTTTTCGGCGGAGTTCAACGCGCCGTCGATGTTGGCCAGCGACGGCCGGTATTCGGCATGCTGCAGCTTCTGCTCCAGCGCGTGGCTGAACAGACGCGCGGCGTGCAGGGGCTGCGCCAGGTCGTGGCTGACCGCGGCCAGGAAGCGCGACTTGGCGCGGTTGGCGCGCTCGGCCTCGGCACTGGCCGCCTGCAGCTGCGCCGTGCGCTCGGAGACCCGCGCCTCCAGCGTCTCGGCGATCGCCTTGAGCTTGCGCTCGCTCTCGCGGAATTCGGTGACGTCGGTGAAGGTGGCCACGAAGCCGCCGCCCGGCATCGGATTGCCGCGGATCTCGACGATGCTGTCGCCGAAGCGGCGCTCGGTGATGTAGGCGGTGCCGGCCTTCATGTAGGCGATGCGTTTCTCGATGTCGGAGGGCCCTCGGCTGTCGCCGAGCAGGCCGCGCTCGATGTTGTAGGCGACCAGCTTCTCGACCGGCACGCCGACCTGCAACAGGTTGCGCGGATACTGGAACAGCGAGGCGTACCGGCGGTTCCAGGCCACCAGACGCAGCTGCGCATCGACCACGCTGATGCCCTGGCTCATGTTCTCCAGCGCCGCCTCCAGCACCTGCTGGTTGAAGCGCAGCGCCTGCGAGGCCTCGCCGACGATGGCCGCGACGGTGTCGAGGTCGGCGCCCTGCTCGCGCCGGGCGGCGTCGAACAGCAGTCGCGCCGAGGCCGCGCCCAGCACCGAGGACAGCTCGCGTTCGATACGCCGGCGCAGCACCGGCAGCTGTTCGCCGTTCTCCTCCTGCAGGCGCTGCACGCGCGCGGCCGGCAGGAAGCGCGCGGCGATGTTGAGCAGGCTGTCGCGGTTGAGGCCGTCGGCCGGATTGGCCGACTGCAGCGGCTTGAAATAGGCCGCATGCAGGTACGGCAAGACCGCGCCGGCCAGCAGGCTCAGCACCACGGCACGGCCGAGCCGGCTCCAGTCCTGCAGCCAGAACAGCGCGTCCGGCGCCAGCCAATGCAAGCCGAACGGCCCGTGCGCCAGCCAGTGCGGGCGCCAGCCGAAGCCCTCCGCCAGCGCCGGCAGCAGCAATACCCAGGCCCACAGCAGCACCGAGCCGAGCAAGCCGACCAGCACCGAGCGCGCCGGCATCTGCGGCCGCCAGACCGCGAACGCCAAGGCCGGCGCCAAGGTGCCGAGCGCGGAAAACGACACCGCGCCGATGTCGGCCAGCGCGTCGTTGTCGCCGCCGGCGCGGCTGTAGCCCCAGGCCAGCAGCACCAGCGCCAGGATGCCGACGCGGCGCGCCCACAGCAGCGGTCGGCTCAAGTCGCCGCGCGCGCGCGAGGCCGCGGGCGACCAGGCGGCCTTCAGCCAAAGCGGCGTCAGCCAATGGTTGGAGACCATCACCGACAGCGCCAGGGTGGCGAAGATGACCATGCCGGTGGCGGCGCTCAGGCCGCCGATGAAGGCCAGCAAAGCCATGCCGCCGTCGCCGCGCGACAGCGGCAGCGCCAGCACGAACAGGTCCGAATTGACGCCGGCCGGCGCCAGCGCCGCCTGTCCGGCCAACGCGATCGGCAGGATCGGGATCGCGATCAACAGCATGTACAGCGGGAACAGCCAGCGTGCGGTCTGCGGATCGCGGCCGTCGCGCGATTCGACGAAGCCGACGTGGAACTGGTGCGGCAAGGTGACCATGGCGAACACGCCGAGCAGGATCAGGGCCGGAAAGCCTTCGGCGCCGCCCTGGCGGATGGTATCGGGAACCTCGGCCGCCAGGTCGAAATTCAGCCACACGTACAGGCCGAGCGCGAGCATGGCGAACAGCTTCAGCAGCGACTCCACCGCCATGGCCAGCACCAGGCCGCGGTTGCGCTCGCTGACCGAGGCGCGCCGGGTGCCGAACAGCATGGCGAACGCCGCCATCACCAGCGCCACGTACAGCGCGCTGTCCTGCCAGGCTTCCGCGGCGGGCAGATAGGTGCCGCGCAGCATGCCGTAGCTCATGGTCACCGCCTTCAGCTGCAGGGCGATGTACGGCACGATGCCGATCACGGCCACCGCGGTGATGGCCGCGGCCAGCGTGGAGTCGCGGCCCAGGCGGCTGGCGATCAGGTCGGCGATGGAGGTGGCGTTGTTCTCCTGCGCCAGCTGCTGCAGCTTGCGCACGAAGCCGAAGGCCAGCAGGTAGAACAGCATGCTGCCGATGAAGGTCGGCGGCACCGGCCAGCCGGAACGCAGGGCCTGGGTCACCGTGCCGTAGAAGGTCCAGGACGTGCAGTACACCGCCAAGGACAGGCTGTACACGTACGGCCAATGCCGCGACAGCAGGCCCGGCCGGCGTTCGACCCACAGCGCGGTGCCGAACAGCAGCGCGATCCAGACCAGGGCGACGAGGATGAGTTGGAATTCGCTGAACATGGCGGGGCGCTGACGGTTCGCTCCACTCTAACCGAAATGCACGGGACGCACAAAAGGAAAGGGCCGCGATCGCTCGCGGCCCTTTCCGGTTCCGGTCCGGTGGGATCAGAAGTTGTAGCGGAGCGAGGCGTACCAGTTGCGCGGCATGCCGTAGTACGCGGTCTGGATGTTGCCGACCGAGGAGAACTCCTGACCGTCGGTCTTGTAGACCTCGTCGGTCAGGTTGCGCACGCCGGCGCGGGCCTGCCATTTGGCATCGGCCGAATCCCACACGCCGTACAGACCGACCAGGGTGTAGCCTTCCTGCATCAGACCCGGACGGTTGTCGACCGACAGCCAGGTTTCGCTGCGGTAGGACGCGTCGCCGCCGATGCTGAAGGTGCCGCCGTTGGCCAGGCTGAAGCTGTGCTGCAGCGCCACGCGGGCGGTGAACTCCGGCGAGAACGGCACGTGGTCGTGCAGATTGGCCAGCGCCGGGTTCAGGTCGACGCGCGGATCGACGAACTTGTCGTAGCGCGCGTCCATCCAGCCCAGTTGGGTCGACAGACGGGTGGCATCGCCCAACAACGCGACACCTTCGAACTCGATGCCGTCGATGGTCAGCTCGGCGGCGTTCAGCACCGGGAAGCTGAAGCTCGGCACCGGCGCGCCCGGGTTGGTGATTTCCGACACGCGCGCCTGGAAGTCCTCGTAGCTGCTGTGGAACGCGGCCAGTCGGCCGCTCAGGCGCTTGTCCGAGGACTGCATCTTGACGCCCATTTCATAGGTCCAGACGAATTCCGGCGCGAACTCCGGATTGGCGGCCTCGTACGCCGCGTTGGCGCGGCCGTTGAAGCCACCGGACTTGAAGCCGCGGTTGGCCGAGACATAGCCCATCACGTTGTCGCTGAACGCCTTCTGCAGGCTGGCGGACGGCGTGACCGCCGACCAGGACTTGTCGGTGTTGAGCGAGACGGTTTCGTTCAGGAAACTGAAAGGCGCACCCCAGAAGGTGCTGGTGGTGCGGAAATAGTCTTTGCGGTCCTGGGTCCAACGCACGCCGGCGGACAGGGTCCAGGTCGGTGCGAAATCCCAGCTGGCGTGCACGAAAGCGGCCTTGCTGTCGGTTTCCAGGTCGTCGCTGATGGTGCGCAGGAACGACACGCCGAACAGGTTGTCGGCATAGGCTTCCTGATAGGACGGCACCTGCTCGTTCATGTAGTACAGGCCGAAGGTGGCTTTCAGGCCATCGCCGCTGTCGTACTGCAGCTGCACTTCCTGGCTGGTCTGCTGCTGGTCGAGCGCCACCAGCACGTCGCCGAGTTCACGCTCGGAGGCGTCGATGTCGATGTACGAGTGGGTTTCCAGGGTACGGTGGGCGTTGATCGCCTTCAGCAGCCAGCGGTCGTTGATTTCCCAGTTGATGGCGGCGGTGACGCCCTTGTGCGTCATTTCCTGGCCTTTGTCCGGCGAGAACGAGGTGCGCGACTCGAAATCGTATTCGCCGGTCGGCGCGGCCAGCGGCGGCACGCCGCCCAGCGGCGCGGTCGGGCGACCCAGAGTCAGGGCGTTGTCCTGATGGGTATAGTCGAACGCGAGGCTGATGTCGAGGCCGTCACGCGGGCGCAGGGCCAGCTTGGTGCGGATGGCGGTGGTGTCCTCGTCGTTGTAATCCTGGCCGGTCACCGGATCGGTCACGTAGCCGTCGCGGGTGATCTTGGCGGCGGCCACGCTCATGGCGACCACATCGTTCAACTTGCCGCTGGCGTAGAAACGGCCCTCGGCGCGGCCGTAGTTGCCGGCGGTCAGTTCCACCGCGCCGCTTTCGTCGTCGAACGGGTTCTTGGTGGTGATCTTGACCGCGCCGCCGGTGGAGTTCTTGCCGTACAGGGTGCCCTGCGGGCCGCGCAGGACTTCCACCTGCTGCACGTCGAACAGGGAGAACAGCGCGCCGTTGATGCGCGAATAGTACACGTCGTCGACGTACATGCCGACGCCCGGGTCGAAGGTCTGCAGCGCGTCCGGCTGGCCGATGCCGCGGATGAAGATGTTGACGCTGTTCGAGGAACCGCGGCCCTGCACGATGTTCATGTTCGGCACCGAGCCCTGCAGGCCGTCGATGTTGGTGGCCTGCAGGTCCTTCATGTCGTCTTCGCTGAAGGCGCTGACCGCGACCGGCACGTCCTGGATGGACTCGGCGCGGCGGCGGGCGGTGACGGTGACGGTGTCCAGCGTCTTGGCGGCCGAACCGTCGGCGGCGGTCGCGGTCTGCGCGTCCTGCGCCTGCGCCATGCCGGCGACGAGCGAAAGGCCGATGGCCAGACTCAGATAGTTCTTGTTCATAGCTCTCCCTGGGGGTTGGGTGTTGTTGTCCGCGGCTGTAATACCGGTTGGGTAGCAGACTATGCCGTTTGCGCGGGGGCCGCAGTTGTACCTTGGTACAGTATGAGCGCGGGGGTGCTTTCACCGACACTGCAGGCCGGTTTCCGTCTCGAGTCCCCGCATGGATCTGCTGATCATCCTGGCCGCCCTGTCCTTCCTGATGTGGATCGCCTACCGCGGCCACAGCGTCATCCTGTTCGCGCCGGTGGCGGCGCTGGGCGCCGTGCTGGCGACCGACCCCGGGCTGGTGGCGCCGATGTTCACCGGCCTGTTCATGGACAAGATGGTCGGCTTCCTGAAACTGTATTTCCCGGTGTTCCTGCTGGGCGCGGTGTTCGGCAAGCTGATCGAGCTCTCGGGCTTCTCGAAATCCATCGTCAGCGCCGTGATCGGCCTGTTCGGACCGCAGCGCGCCATGCTGTCGATCGTGGCGGTGTGCGCCCTGCTGACCTACGGCGGCGTGTCGCTGTTCGTGGTGGTGTTCGCGGTCTATCCGTTCGCGGCCGAGCTGTTCCGCCAGGCCGACATCCCCAAACGCCTGATTCCCGGCACCATCGCGCTCGGCGCGTTCACCTTCACCATGGACGCCCTGCCCGGCAGTCCGCAGATCCAGAACATCATCCCGACCTCGTTCTTCGGCACCGACACCTGGGCCGCGCCCTGGCTCGGCACCTTGGGCGGCGTGTTCATCCTGGCCGTCGGCCTGAGCTATCTGAACTGGCGCCGGCGCGCGGCGCTGACCAAGGGCGAAGGCTACGGCGATCCGGACAGTCTGCAGAACGAGCCGGCCGCATTCAGCGGCGACCGCCTGGCGCATCCGCTGCTGGCGCTGCTGCCGCTGGTGCTGGTCGGCGTCGGCAACAAACTGTTGTCGATCTGGATTCCGCAGTGGTACGGCGACAGCCACAGCTTCGACCCGGCGGTGATCGGCAACGCCGCGCCGGTGGTGCAGGAAATCCCGAAAGTGGCGGCCATCTGGTCGGTGCAGGGCGCCTTGCTGATCGGTATCCTGGCGGTGCTGGCGCTGGCCTGGAAACCGGTGATCGGCCGCTTCAGCGAAGGCGCGCGCGCGGCGGTCGGCGGCGCCATGCTGGCGGCGATGAACACCGCTTCCGAGTACGGATTCGGCGCGGTCATCGCGGCCCTGCCCGGCTTCCTGCTGGTGGCCAACGCCCTGGGCGCGATCCCCAACCCGCTGGTCAACGAAGCGGTCACCGTCACCGCCTTGGCCGGCATCACCGGTTCGGCCTCCGGCGGCATGAGCATCGCCCTGGCGGCGATGTCGGAAACCTTCATCGCCAACGCCGATGCCGCCGGCATCCCGATGGACGTGCTGCACCGGGTGGCGGCGATGGCCTCCGGCGGCATGGACACCCTGCCGCATAACGGCGCGGTGATCACCCTGCTGGCGGTCACCGGCCTGACCCACCGGCAGGCCTACAAGGACATCTTCGCCATCACCCTGATCAAGACCTCGGCGGTATTCGTCATCATCGGCCTGTACTACGCCTTCGGGCTGGTGTGAGCGGCGGCGGGCAGATCGCGCCGACGCAAGACCTCCAACGCCTCCAGAATCACGGAGTCGGCGCGCAATAGCGCCGGCAGTTCGGTCGCCGTCTGCGGTGGCGGTTGCCGGCGCAGACGCGCCGCCGGCACCGTGATATCCGGACGCAGACCGCGCCGGTCGATGCGGGAGCCGTCGTCGAAATAGTAGTGCGCGATGGTCCGTATCCGTTCGTCACCGTCGGCCAGCGGCTCATGGCTTTGCACCGACGATTTGCCGTAGGTGGCGCGCCCGAACAGGATGGCGCCACGCCGGTGGGCCAGGATGCCGGCCAACAACTCGGCGGCCGAGGCCGTCGTGCCATCGACCAGCACAAGCACCTCGGCTCCGGGCAGCAAACCGCCCGGCGCAGCCAGAAACCGCAGATTGGCGATATCGGCCTGCCCACGGGTGCTGGCCAGCACGCCGTCATCGATGAATTCATCCGCCACCTCGATGGCGACGCTGACCGAACCGCCGTGGTTGCCGCGCAGATCCAGCACCAGATGGCGCACCGGCGCGCGCCGCACAGGCGGCTCCAGGGCGGCATGCACGGCCTGCGCGGTGCCGGCGTGGAAGGCGGGAATGCGCAGATACAGCGCGCCCTCGGCCAAGGGTGCGGCGAATACCGGCTGGTGCCCCAGACGCTCGATGTCGGCCCGGTCGCGGGCATCGATGACATGGCCGTGAACCACGGGTTCCGGCCTCGGCGCATCGGCCGTCGGCAGCAGCAGGGCCAGCAGGAAGAAGGGGTTCGGCATAGCGCATTCTCGCCGTTGCGCCGGCCACGGCGCAAGCCTGCCAGGCGGCCCGATGGTATCCTGTAAGGCACGTCCAAACCCGGGTGACCCGATGCGACTCCGACACGCCCTTCCCCTGTTGCTGGCCGGCACGCTCCTGGCCGCCTGCGCCAGCAATCCCGCTGTCCGGCACTATCCGCCGCAGGCCAGCCTGCAGCAACTGCAACGCCTGCCGGACGGCAGCTGGCAGGCGCAGGTGCGCCTGCAGAATTTCAGCACCGGCCCGGTGGCGTTCCATGAGCTGTCGCTGAAAGTCCGCATCCTGGACGGCGAATGGACCGAACTGGGCGGCGCCGAGCTGCCGAAGATCGGCGCCAACGCCGCCGAGGTGGTCAACGTGAGCGCGCCGTTCGGCCCGGCCACGCGCGCCGAGCTCGATGCGCGCTTGGGCAAGTCGCAACCGGTGCGCTACCGGCTGGAGGGCAGCATCCGCAGCATCGACCCCGGCCGCCGCTACGAACTGCAGTACGACGGCCGGCTGAACCCCGCGCCGGGCCTTGACGGCGTCTACCGCTGACACCTTTACCTGAAACCGAAGCACCGCCATGAACACCTATAAAGCCCCGCTGAAAGACATGAAATTCGTGCTGTTCGACCTGCTCAAGGCCGAAGGCACCTACCGCGAACTGGACTGCGCCAACACCGAGCGCGAACTGCTGGACGCCGTCCTGGAGGAAGCCGCACGCTTCGCCGAAACCGTGCTGGCCCCGATCAACGGCGACGGCGACCGCGAAGGCTGCCGTTTCGACCGCGACACCGGCGCCGTGTCCACGCCGAAAGGCTTCCGCGAAGCCTACGCGCAGTTCGTCGAGGCCGGCTGGAGCGGCCTGACCGCGCCCGAGGAATTCGGCGGCCAAGGCCTGCCGGAAAGCCTCGGTTGCGTGTTCAAGGAAATGATCGACGCCGCCAATCTGAGCTGGGGCAACTACCCGCTGCTGTCGCACGGCGCCACCGAGGCGCTGAAGCACCACGGCGAGGACTGGCAGCGCGAGGCGTTCCTGAAACCGATCGTGGCCGGCCGCTGGACCGGCACCATGTGCCTGACCGAGCCGCACTGCGGCTCGGACCTGGGCCTGCTGAAGACCCGCGCCGTACCCAATGCCGACGGCAGCTACGCCATCACCGGCACCAAGATCTTCATCACCGGCGGCGAGCACGACCTGACCGACAACATCGTGCACCTGGTGCTGGCGCGCCTGCCGGACGCACCGGCCGGGGTGAAGGGCATTTCGCTGTTCATCGTGCCCAAACTCAAGACCGGCCGCGACGGCGGCACCGGCAACCCGAACGCACTGCGTTGCGGCTCGATCGAGCACAAGATGGGCATCCACGGCTCCGCCACCTGCGTGATGAACTTCGACGGCGCCGAAGGCTATCTGATCGGCCAGCCCAACCGCGGCTTGAACGCGATGTTCACCATGATGAATTCGGCGCGCGTGGCCGTCGGCCTGCAGGGCTTGGGCCTGATGGACCGCGCCAGCCAGAACGCGCTGGCCTACGCCCGCGACCGGCTGCAGATGCGCGCCGCCACCGGGGCCAAATTCCCGGATAAGCCGGCCGATCCGATCATCGTGCATCCGGACGTGCGGCGCATGCTGCTGACCTGCAAGGCGCTGACCGAAGGCGCGCGCTGCCTGGCCTACCAGGCCACGCTGGAAATCGACAAGGCCGAACGCGCGGCCAGCCCCGAGGCCCGCGCCGAGGCCGAGCTGTTCCTCGGTTTCCTGACCCCGATCGTCAAGGGCGCGCTGACCGAATGGGCCAACGAATGCGCCTATCACGCGCTGCAGTGCTTCGGCGGTCACGGCTATGTGCAGGAATGGGGCATGGAACAGCTGGCGCGCGACGCCCGCATCACCACCCTGTACGAAGGCACCACCGGCATCCAGGCGCTGGATTTGATCGGCCGCAAGACCCTGCACACCCAGGGCGCCGGCCTGAGGCGCTTCATGGGCCTGATCGAGGCCCTGCTCGCGGCCGACCCGGACGGCGAATTCAGCCCCGCGCTGAAGGACGCCGCCGCACTGTGGGCGGCGGTCACCCGCGAAATCGGCGCCGCCGCGGCCGACGACGCCGATGCGCCGGGCGCGGCTTCGGTGGATTACCTGTTCCTGTCGGCCTACACCTGCCTGGCGTACTGGTGGGCGGAGTCGGCGCGGGTGGCGCAGGCCTCGGGCGATGCCGCGCTGGCCGAGAGCAAACGCGAGACCGCGCGTTTCTACTTCCAGCGCATCCTGCCGCGCGCCGCGCAGCACGCCGCCGCCATACGCAGTGGCAGCGGCAGCCTGATGGCCCTGGACGCCGCCTTGTTCTGAACCCGGCACCGGGCGAAAAAAAAGAGCCGC
>ERZ1645185.847-NODE-847-length-12883-cov-11.545370_pt1 | contig 12883 bp, 13 predicted proteins | sample MGYA00575351_ERZ1645185 | MGnify/ENA primary metagenome ERZ1645185 (study PRJEB40838, sample SAMN11284767) | freshwater sediment metagenome | isolation source: river sediment | host: Sediment | place: India: Jana village, Kanpur | collected 2015-12-17 ...
CGCAGCAGCCGGTTGGCGATGCGCGGCGTGCCGCGCGAGCGGCGCGCGATCTCGAACGCACCCTCGGCATCGGTAGGCACTTCCAGCAGCCCGGCCGAGCGGGTGACGATGCGCGCCAGTTCCTCGGGCGTGTAGAACTCCAGCCGCGCGACGATGCCGAAGCGGTCGCGCAGCGGGTTGGTCAGCATGCCGGCGCGCGTGGTGGCGCCCACCAGCGTGAAGGGCTGCAGGTCGAGCTTGATCGAGCGCGCGGCCGGGCCTTCGCCGATCAGGATGTCGATGCGGTAGTCCTCCAGCGCCGGGTACAGGATCTCCTCGACCACCGGGCTCAAGCGGTGGATCTCGTCGATGAAGAGCACGTCGTTGCGCTCCAGGTTGCTGAGGATCGCCGCCAGGTCCTTGGGCTTCTCCAGCACCGGGCCCGAGGTGCTGCGCAGGTTCACGCCCAGCTCGTGCGCGATGATGTGGCTCAGCGTGGTTTTGCCCAGCCCCGGCGGGCCGAACAGCAGCACGTGGTCCAGCGCCTCGCCGCGCTTGCGCGCCGCGCCGATGAAGATCTCCAGCTGTTCGCGTGCCTTGGCCTGGCCGACGTAGTCGTCCAGTTCCTTCGGCCGCAGTGCCCGCTCGATCGCCTCCTCGTTGGGTGAGGCGGGTGCGGCGCTGAGCACGCGGCGCGAGGGTTCGAAGCTGTCGGTCTGCAGGCCCATGCACCGATTATCGCGACCCCCGCGAACGCGGGGCGCACCCCCGCGGATGCGGGCGCTCGTTTCGGGGGGCGGCGCCTATACTGGCTGCATGATCACCCTGCGCAGCCACCTGCGGAGTCTTGCCTGGCTGGCGTTGACGGCCATGCTGGCGCTGGCGCTGCTGCCGGGCGTGTCGCATGCGCTGGCCGCCGCTCGCGGCGATGGCTACGACCTGACAACGATCTGCACGGCGCAGGGCACGCGCGTCATCGCGCTGGACATCGGCACCGACCAGACGCCGGCCCGGCAGGGCACGGGTGCTGCCGAGTGCCCATATTGCCCGCTCGGCAGCCATTTGCCTTGCCTGCCGCAGACGCTGCCAAGGCTGCTGTCGCTCGAGCAGACCCAGGGCCTTGTCGCCGCGCCGCCCCTTCGCGCGCCACGCACGGCTTTCACGTGGGCCGCAGCGCAGCCGCGCGCTCCACCGCCGGCAATCTGAGGCCGCGACGGCCACGCAGCGCACGCGCTCGAGGCGCGGCGCTTCGCTTCCCTGGCCTGAGGGCCCGGCGCTCGACCGGCCGTTCAGCACGGCGCTCGATCCTTCGCTGCTTGCGCGGCAGCAACCATTTCTCTATTCAGTTCGAGGATTCCGCAATGAAGAAGCACCTGTTCACCATTCTTGCCATGGCGGCCTTTGCCGCCCACGCCCAGACCAGCGTCAAGGACCCCTGGGTTCGCGGCACCGTCGCGGGCCAGAAGGCCACCGGCATGTTCGCTCAAGTCACGTCCACCGCGGGCGGCAAGCTGGTCGCGGCCAGCTCGCCGGTGGCCGGCGTGGTGGAGATTCACGAGATGGTCATGGACGGCAACGTGATGAAGATGCGCGCCGTCGCCGGCCTGGAGCTTCCCGCGGGCAAGGCGGTGGAGCTCAAGCCCGGCGGCTACCACGTCATGCTGATGGACCTGAAGCAGGAACTGAAGGCCGGCGACACGGTGCCGGTGACGCTGGTCATCGAGGCGGCCGGCGGCAAGCGCGAGAGCGTGGAGCTGAAGGCGCCGGTGAAGGCCCTGGCCGACGCCAGCGGCCACAAGAAGCACTGAGGCAGCGCTGAAGCTACCGGTTCAAGGCCTTCAGTGCCAGCTTGATGCCGTCGCTGACCGCGACGTCCGGCGGCAGTGCCTTCAGCGCAGCCGCCGCTTCCCGCTCGCTGTAGCCCAGCGCCAGCAGCGCCTGCACGATGTCGGCCTGCGCGTCGGTCCTCGCCTCGGCGCTCGGCAGTCCCAGCTCGGGGCCGAGTTTGCCTTTCAGTTCCAGCAGCAGGCGCTCGGCCGTCTTCTTGCCGATCCCGGGCACCTTGACCAGCCGGCCACTCTCCTGTCGCGCCACCGCGTCGGCAAGGTCGGCCACACTCAGGCCCGACAGTATCGACAGTGCTGTGCGCGGCCCGACGCCGCTGATGCGCACCAGCTGGCGGAAGGTCTGGCGCTCGTCCTGCGTGAGAAAGCCGAAGAGTTGCTGCGCATCCTCGCGCACGACGAAGTGCGTCAGCAGCGTGGTGCGTTCGCCGAGCGCTGGCAGGTTGTAGAAGGTGCTCATCGGCACGTCGAGCTCGTAGCCGACGCCCTGCACGTCGAGCAGCAACTGCGGCGGCGACTTGGCCGCGATGATTCCAGTCAGGCGTCCGATCATGCGCCGATTATCGCGAGCGCAGAGGCGGGGAGGGTGGTCCCTCCCCTGGCGAAGGCGCCAGCGGTTCGGGGCCGGGCCCGTTACCTGCCGAACAGGCCCATGCGCTGCGCCTCGAGCGCGGCCTCGGCGCGCGAGCTGACGTTGAGCTTGCGGTAGATCTGTTTCACGTAATCGGCAATGGTGTGCCGCGAGAGCGAGAGCTGCAGCCCGATCTCGGGCAGCGTGTAGCCCTTGGCCACGCGCAGCAGCACCTCGGTCTCCCGGTCGGTCAGCGACACGAGCGGCATCGTCGACGGCGACGCCGCCTGCGGCTTGGCCTTGGCGGTGAAGTAGGCCATCACGCGCCTTGCGATCGATGGCGAGAGCGGCGGTTCGCCCTGGCTGATGCGCTGCAGCTGCTCGACGATCAGCTCGCGCGCCTGTTCCTTCAGGATGTAGCCGAAGGCGCCGGCCTGCAGCGCCGGGAACAGATGCTCGTCGTCGTCGTGGATGGTCACGACCACGCTCTGGGTTTCGGGCTGGTGCTCGCGCAACGCGGTGACCACGTCGACGCCCGAACCGTCGGGCAGGCCGAGATCGACCAGCGCCAGGTCGAACTTGATGGCCGACACCAGACCGAGCGCATCGTGCACGCGCGCGGCCTCGGCGATCTGGGCGCCCGGGAAGACCTGCATCACCAGGCTGGACAGCCAGGCGCGGATCTGGGGCAGATCTTCCAGCAACAGGATGTTCATCATGGCGGCACTCCGCGGGCAGGGCGAACGATCCTAGCAGCGGGTCACGCAGCCTCGGTCGCTCGATTCAGCGGAAGCGTGAGCCGTATCACGGTTCCGTAGCCCGGGCCGGACTCGACCAGGCATTGCCCCTGCAGCTGCTTGGCGCGCTGCTTCATGCTCGACATGCCGTGGCCGCGATCGAGGCGGCCGTCGACCTCCATCGGGATGCCTTTCCCGTTGTCGTGCACGACGACCTGCAGATCGCCGTCGACGATGCTGCAACCCACCGAACAATGCGTGGCGCTGCTGTGCTTGATGACGTTGCTGACCGATTCGCGCAGGATGCGCGTGGTCTGCACGAAGGCACGCGCCGACAAGGTCTGGGTCAGCTCGTCGGCAGGCGTCTGCCAGTCGGCCTCGATGCCGGCCTGGCGCAGACGCGAGACCACCTCGGCCCGCCAGTCGCCGAGCGCATCGATCAGCTGCACCGGCTTGCCGGTGAGGCCGCGCACCGACAGGCGCATCTCCTCCAGGGCCTCGCGCGCCAGCGTGGAGATGCGCTCCGACTCGCTGGTGTGCACGATGGTCAGCAGCTTGGCGCCGAGGTCGTCGTGCAGGTCGGCGGCAATGCGCTTGCGCTCGCGCTCGGTGACCTTCTCGACGCGCAGCTCGGCCAGCTGCGCGAAGTTGCGTTCGATCTCGGTGGTGGCCTCGCGGATGCGCTGCTCGAGCTGCGCATTGCTCTGCTCGGCCACTTGCAACGCACGGCCCTGCTGCTGCAGCAGGCGCAGGCCCACCAGCACCATCATCACCGGTGTGGCGATGCGTGCGACGTGGCTCCAGGGGCTGCGTACGCCGAGGTGCTGCGACAGGTATTCGACCAGCAGCGCCACGCAGGCGATGCCCAGCAGCAGCGCCATCGGCCAGAACGAACGCGTGCGGGAGTGGTACTGGGTGCGCAGGTAGAAGGCGGCGGCCGCCAAGGTCTGCAGCGCGAGCATGGCGTACCAGAAGCTGGCCAGCAGGTTCAACCGCTCCGGGCCAGCCAGCAGCAGCGACGCCGGCACCACCAGGCACTGCAACGGCAGCGCGATGTCCAGCAGCCGGCTGCGGTACTGCGCATAGCGCAGCAGGAACTGGATGCATGCCATCGCCAGCAGCGGAAGCATCGCGCACAGCAGCAATTCGGACACCGCGTTGTCGATTGGCAGATCGCGAAGCCAGAGACGCGATTCGACGATCGCCCAGCCGACCGAAAGCGCTCCGAAGTAGGCGAGGTGGCTCTCGCGGCGGTTCATCCAGCCGAGCACGAACATGAAGCTGCCCATCAGCAGCAGCGTGGCACTGACCGCCTGCGGCACGGTCACGTTCAGCGCGCGCTGCCGCGCGTACACCGGCTCGAGCACGGAGAGCGGGCCGATGTCGAGTGCCGACAGGCCACCCGCGCGCTGGCGCGACGACACGCGCGCCAGCGCGTGGCCGACCACCTTGATGTCCAGCGCGTTCGTTCCTTCCGTGATCAGCCCCGCCGGCAGGCTGATCAGCTGCGGGTGGTTGCAGTTCTGGGTGATCGGCTCGTGCATGCGGCCGCCGCGATGCAGCAGCTGCCCGTTCAGGTAGACCTCCAGGTTGGTGCAGACATGCTCGATGTACAGCGCCAGCAGCTCGCCTCGTTCGGCCAGCCCCGGCGCGGTGAAGCCGACGCGGTACCACACCGGGCCATTGCTGCCGGGCCGGCTCAGCGACCAGTCGTCGGGCAGGTCCACCACCTGCGGCGCCGGTGCCGCCGGAAAGGACACGCTGTCGGAGACCACGGCTTGCGCCGCGTGCACGCGTACGCTTTGCGGCGGCTGGGCGCCGGCCACCGACACCTGCAGGCCCATCAGCAGCGGCAGCACGCACTGCAGCAGCCACGTCAGGCTGGCGCCGACAGGGCCGTGTCCGCGCCGGCGCGCGGTGAGCGGGTGGCATGCACGCTGCATCGGCCGAGGATTGTGCAGGACGCCAGCAGCCGGCAGGCCGCGCGACAATGTGCGCTTGTTCCGCATCCAGGCCCCGGCGACGGGGCCACCTTCGTGATCCTTCGCCACGCATTCACCCCGCTGGACAACGCCCGGCTGGCCCATCTGTGCGGGCCGCTCGACGATCACCTGCGCCGCATCGAGCAGGCGCTGGACGTGCGCATCACTCGGCGCGGCGAGCAGTTCCGCATCGAGGGCGAAGGTGCCGCGGCCACGGCGGCCAAGGCGCTGCTGCTGCGGCTCTACGAGAAGGCGGCAATGCCGATCGAGGCCGAGGTGTTGCAGCACGCGCTGCAGCAACGCGAAGTGCTGGCCGAAGACGGGCAGCCTGCGCAAGTCGTGCTGCACACGCGCCGCGCCGACCTGGCTGCGCGTTCGCCGAACCAGTTGCGCTACCTGCGCGGCATCCTGACCCACGACTTGAGCTTCGGAATCGGTCCGGCCGGCACCGGAAAGACCTTTCTGGCCGTGGCCTGCGCCGTCGACGCGCTGGAGCGCAGCGCGGTGCAACGCATCGTGCTCACGCGGCCGGCGGTCGAGGCCGGAGAGCGGCTCGGCTTCCTGCCCGGCGACATGGCGCAGAAGGTCGACCCCTATCTGCGCCCGCTGTACGACGCGCTGTACGACCTGATGGGGCTGGAGCGCGTGACCCGCGCCTTCGACAAGGGGCTGCTCGAGGTGGCGCCGCTGGCCTTCATGCGCGGGCGTACGCTGAACCATGCCTTCGTCATCCTCGACGAGGCGCAGAACACGACCACCGAGCAGATGAAGATGTTCCTGACGCGCATCGGCTTCGGATCGCGCTGCGTGGTCAACGGCGACGTGAGCCAGATCGACCTGCCGAAAGGGCGCACCAGCGGCCTCGTGGAAGCGCAGGCGGTGCTGGCCGGCGTGCAGGGCGTGGCCTTCACGCATTTCGGCGCGGAAGACGTGGTGCGGCACCCGCTGGTGGCACGCATCGTGGCTGCGTATGACGCGGCGCGGCAGCGTGGCGAGGCCGGCTGAAGCATGGCCCGCCCGTCGCTGCGCCTGTCGCTGCAGATGCCGGACGCGCGGCACCGTGCGCTGCTGCCCCGGCACCGTGTGGCGCGCTGGGTGCGCGCCGCGCTCGAGGCGCCGGGCGAGATCACCGTGCGCATCGTCGGCGAGGACGAAGGGCGTGCGCTGAACCGCGAATATCGGCGCAAGGACTACGCCACCAACGTGCTGACCTTCGATTACGCGCGCCGTCCCGAAGTGCAGGCCGACCTGGTGCTGTGCGCGCCGGTGGTCGAGCGGGAGGCCGCGTCCGCTGGCTTGCCGCTGCAGGCGCACTATGCGCACTTGCTGGTGCACGGCACGCTGCACGCGCAGGGCTGGGACCATGAACACTCGGCTGCCGACGCCGCGGCCATGGAGGCGCGCGAGTCGGCGCTGATGCAGGCGCTGGGCTTTGCCGATCCTTACCGGTGAGCGCTGTTCGGCTGGCAGTGTGACGCCCGGACCGGCGGCGCAACGCGCGCTTGCGGTGCACCTTCTGCGTTGACCGCGCCTGTGCGCGGCCGATCGCCCACCGCAATCAGCGGCCGCCCCGGGTCTCCCACACCAGCATCGCCGCCGCCAGGTCTTCGAGCGCGTTGCCCACCGACTTGAAGACCGTGCGGTCCGACGGCGAAGCGCGCCCGCCCGCCTGCCCACGGCACAGCTGGGCCAGCGTGCCGCGGACGTCCGCCGCGCCGAACACGCCGCGCGACATCGGGCCGAGCAGGTCGCCACTCTTCAGCAATGCCTCGTCGGTGTCGACGTAGATCGCGGCGTTCGTGAAGCACGCGTCGTCGGCCTCGCGCATCTGCGGCGTGAACCCGCCGATCAGATCCAGGTGGCTGCCGGACTGCAGCCACGCGCCCTGCAGCAGCGGCGCGGTGGCCAGCGTGGCACAGCTGACCACATCGGCCGCGGCTGCCGCCGCCGCCAAGTCGGTCACGGCCAACGCGTCCAGGCCCTGCGCTGCCCAGCGCGCCGCCAGTTCCTGGGCCTGGCCGGGCTGCCGCGCCCAGACTCGCACCTGTTCGATGGGCCGCACCGCCCGGTAGGCGTCCGGCAGCAGCGTGGCCACGCGGCCCGCTCCGACGACCAGCAGGCGCCGGGCGTCCGGCCGCGCCAGAAAGGAGGCCGCCAGTGCCGACGCGGCCACGGTGCGCCGCGCCGTGATCTCGTTGCCGTCGAGCTGCGCCAGCGGCTGACCGGTGTTGGCGTCGAAGAGCGTGTAGGTGGCATGCAGCCCCGGCAGGCTGCGCGCGGCGTTGCCGGGGAAGACGTTCACCGTCTTGATGCCCAGATAGCGCCCGCTGACCCAGGCCGGCATGATGAGCACCGTGCCACCGGTGCCGTCGGCGGTGCTCAGCGTGTGCGTGTGGCGCAGCGGCACCTCGCAGCCGCTGGCAAACAGGCGGCGCAGTGCCTCGACCAGCCGGTCGAAGGGCAGGGCCTCGCGCGTGGCCTGGGCGTCGACGAGCAGCAATTGCGTACTCCTTTGTACGCATCGTAGCCTGCACGGCTTGTGCCGATAATGGTGCATGGACAGTCCTGTGGCCTTGCTCACCGCGGCCGGCAGCGGCATCGGCGCCGCCGCGGCCCGCAGGCTTGCGGGCGAGGGTTGGCGCGTGGCCATCCTGTCGCCTTCGGGTCGCGGCGCGGCGCTGGCCGAATCGCTGGGCGGCCTGGGCGTCACCGGCTCGAGCCTCGAGCCGGCCGACCTGCAGCGGCTGGTGGACGGGGTGTTGCAGCGCTGGGGCCGCATCGATGCCGTGGTCAACAGCGCCGGCCACGGGCCGAAGGGCGCGCTGCTGGAGATCAGCGACGCCGACTGGCAGCGTGGCATGGACTACTACCTGCTGCACGTGGTGCGCATCGCGCGCCTGGTCACGCCGGTGATGCAGCGGCAGCGGCGCGGCGCATTCGTCAACGTCAGCACCTACGCCACCTTCGAGCCCGAAGCCGCGTTCCCGACCTCGGGCGTGTTCCGCGCCGGCTTGGCGGCCTTTGCCAAGCTCTATGCGGACCAGTATGCCGCCGAAGGCCTGCGCATGAACAACGTGCTGCCCGGTTTCATCGACAGCCTGCCGGAGAAGGCCGAGCGTCGCGAGCGCATCCCGATGGGACGCTACGGACACGTCGACGAGGTCGCCGAACTGATCGCCTTCCTGGCCTCGGACCGGTCGGCCTACATCACCGGCCAGAACATCCGCATCGACGGCGGGCTGACGCGCTCGGTGTGATGGCCTCGGCCCTGACCGCGCTGGCTCTGGCCGCACTGCTGCTGGTGGGAGGCCCGGTGCTGATGCAGGAACGCATGCTCTATTTCCCGACCCGCGTCAGCGTGGCGCAGGCCAGCGCAGACGGCCTGCAGCCCTGGCCTGCAGCGCAGGACTTCCGCGGCCTGCTGGCACCGGCGAAGGGCGAGCCGCGCGGCAGCGCCATCGTCTTCCACGGTAACGCCGGGCATGCCGGGCAGCGTGCTTACCTGGCGCAGGCGCTGAGCGCCACCGGGCTGCGCGTGATCCTGGCCGAATACCCGGGATACGGCCCGCGCGACGGCGCGCTCGGCGAGGCCTCGCTGGTGGAGGACGCGGCACAGAGCATCGTGCGCGCGCACCAGCAGTTCGGCGCACCGTTGCTGGTGGTGGGCGAATCGCTGGGAGCCGGCGTCGCAGCCGCGGCGGCGGCACGGCAGCGCGAGCAGGTGGCCGGCCTCATGCTGATCACGCCCTGGGACCGGCTGGAGAACGTGGCCTCCTTTCACTACCCGTGGCTGCCGGTGAAGTGGTTGCTGCGCGACCGCTACGACAGCGCGGCCCATCTTGCAAGCCTGGGCCGGCCGGTGGTCGTCGCGGTGGCCGCGCAGGACGACATCGTGCCCGAGCGTTTCGGGCGGGCGCTCTACGCCGCACTGCCCGAGCCGAGGCTGCTGCTGAGCCTGGCGCAGGCGGGTCACAACGACTGGCCGGCCCACGCCGGGCCGGCCTGGTGGCAGCAGGCGGTGGACTTCCTGTTGACGCGATAGACCCCCTGGGAGACCGCATGTCGCAAACCGAGTTCGCCACCGCCAAGACGCGCAGGGTGCAGGATCTGCCGGGCCCGAAGGGCTGGCCGGTGCTGGGCAACCTCCTGCAACTCGAGGCCGAGCGCCTGCATCTGCAGCTCGGCGAATGGGCGCGCACACACGGCCGCTACTACAGGCTGCAGCTGGCCAACCGGCAGGTGCTGGTGTGCGCCGACCACGAGGCCGTGGCCGGCGTGCTGCGCGACCGGCCCGAAGGCTTTCGGCGCACCGACCGGCTGGAGGCCATCGGCACCGAGATGGGATTGAAGCCCGGGCTCTTCGGCGCCCACGGCGAGGCCTGGAAGCGCCAGCGCCGCATGGTGATGGCGGCCTTCGACCCGGGCCACGTCAAGGCCTACTACCCGTCGCTGGTCAAATGCGGCGAGCGGCTGGCCGGGCGCTGGCAGCGGGCCGCACAAGCCGGCACCGCGATCGACCTGCAGGCCGACCTGATGCGCTTCACGGTCGATGCCATCGCCGGGCTGGCCTTCGGCAGCGACGTGAACACGCTGGAGTCCGACGACGACGTGATCCAGCGTCACCTGGACAAGATCTTCCCGAAGCTGTTCAAGCGCATGATCAGCGCCGTGCCCTACTGGCGCTTCTTCAAGCTGCCTTCGGACCACGCGCTGGGCCGGGCCTTGGTGGAGGTGGACCGGGCCATCGACGGCTTCATCGCCGCCGCGCGCCAGCGCCTGCAGGACGACCCGGCGCGCCGCGCGGCGCCGCACAACCTGCTGGAGGCGATGCTCGTCGCCGCCGACGAGCCGGGTAGCGGCATCGACGACGCCCAAGTGGCCGGCAACGTGCTGACCATGCTGCTCGCCGGCGAAGACACCACGGCCAACACGCTGGCCTGGTGCATCTGGCTGCTGCATCGGCATCCCGAGGCCATGGCGCGTGCGGCGGCCGAGGTGCGCGCGGTACGTGCCGAGGGCGGACCGGTGACGCTGGAGCAGCTGGCCCGGCTGGACTACGTGGAAGCGTGCATGCACGAGACCATGCGCCTGAAGCCGGTGGCCCCGCAGCTGCCGCTGCAGGCGCTGAAGGACACGGTGGTCGGCGACGTGAGCGTGCCGGCAGGCACGGTGGTCATCAGCCTGCTGCGCCATGACAGCGTGGACGATGCCTTCGTGCCGCAGGGGCTGGCGTTCCGGCCGGAGCGTTGGCTGGGCGAGGGGGGCCTGTCGCCCGGCTCGGCCAAGCGCATCTCGATGCCCTTCGGCGCCGGGCCGCGCATCTGCCCGGGGCGCTACCTGGCCCTTCAGGAAATGAAGATGGTGCTGCTGACGCTGCTGTCGAACTTCAGCATCGAATCGGTGGGCACCGAGGATGGCAGCGAGCCGGCCGAGCGCCTGATGTTCGCGATGGCGCCGGTGGGCCTGCGCATGCAACTGCGCATGCGTTCCTGAGGCCTGCGGCCGGCCGGCCTCAGCGTGCCTGCAGCCGTTGCACCGCCGCTTCGGCCTGTTCCAGCGATCGGACGATCGAGCGCTTCAGCGCCTGCAGGTCCACGCCCTCGGTGCTCTTCTTGCCTTCCAGGTAGCGCGCATAGACGCCGTGCACGATGGCCGCGCTCTTCCAGCGGTTGAAGCCGACGTAGTAGTCCAGCAGCGACAGGTCGCGGCCGGTGCGCCGGGCGTAGCGTTCGGCCAGCTCGCGGCGCGTGGGCCAGCCGGGCAGGGCGGTCGGCGGCGTGCCACGCACCGACGGCGGGTCGCCTGCTTCAGCCCACTGGTTCAGCGCGTAGGCCAGGTCGGCCAGCGGGTCGCCCAGCGTGGAGATCTCCCAGTCCACCACCGCGGCAATGCGGCCGTCCGGGCCGACCAGTGTGTTGTGCAGTCCGTAGTCGCCGTGCACGATGCGTGCCGGCCCCTGTTCGGGCACGTGATCCAGGAAGTACTTCTGCAGCGCGTGCGCTCGCGGGTCGTCCATCTGCGCGCCTGCGATCGACGCGTTCCACGAGCGGTACCAGGTCTTCAGCTGGCGGCCGATGTAGTCGTCCTTCTTGCCCAACTCACCCAGGCCCACGACGTCCGGGTCGATCGAATGCAGCTCGGCCAGCACGTCGATGAACGAGTGCGCGATCTCGCGGCGCAGCTGCGGTGGCGCGTAGGCTTGCGCGTCGTCGGCCGAGTACAGCGCATGGCCGTCGATGCGGCCCATAAGGTAGAACAGCGCGCCGGTCACCGACAGATCCTCGCAGAAGCCCAGCGCACGCGGCACCGGCACCGCTGTCTTGCCCAGCGCACTGATCAGCGCCCATTCGCGCGCCATGTCGTGCGCCTTGGGCAGCAATTCGCCCATCGGCGGCCGGCGGATCACCGCCTGCCGGCCCAGCGTGCCTTCGAGCAGATAGGTCAGGTTCGAGTGCCCGCCCTCGAGCCGGGTCCACTTCAGCGGCGGCGTCAGTTCAGGGACATGCGCAGCGATCCATGCCTCGACCCGCTGAACGTCGTAGCCGACCGGTGCCGCGTCTTCAGCCGAGGCCGGCATAGCGCTGCAGGTGATGGTCGGCATCGCCGAAGCGCTGGCCGATGGTCGTCAGGCGACGGAAGGTGTGCGAGATTTTCAGCTCCTCGGTCATGCCCATGCCGCCGTGCAATTGCACCGCCTCCTGGCTGACGTGGCGCGCCGCGTCGGCGATCTTGATCTTCGCGCCGGAGACGGCGCGCTGCCGCTCGGCCGCGGGCACGCCGGCGTCCACCTTGCTGGCCGCCAGAATGGCCATCGAGCGCGCCTGTTCGGTGTGGATGAACATCTCCACCATGCGGTGCTGCAGCGCCTGGAACGAGGCGATGGGCACGCCGAACTGCTTGCGCGTCTTCAGGTAGTCGAGCGTGGTCTCGTTGGCGTACTGCATGGCGCCGATGGCATCGGCGCATTGCAGCGCGGTGGCGAAGTCCACCGCCTCGTCGAGCAGCGGCAGCGCCTCGCCCGCCCGGCCGAGCAGCGCGTCGGCGCCCAGGCGCACGCCCGCGAAGCGCAGGTCGGCGGCGCGCTGGCCGTCCACCGTGCGGTACGGGTTCAGCGTGACGCCGGCGGCGCGCGGGTCGATAACGAACAGGCTGACGCCGTCGCCGGTGCGTGCCGACACCAGCAAGCGCGCAGCCAGCGGCGCCCCGACGACCACGCACTTCGCGCCGTTCAGCACCCAACCGCTGCCTTCGGCGCGGGCGGTGGTGGTCTGCGGCACCAGCTCGTAGCGCTGCCCCGGCTCCAGGTAGGCCAGCGTCAGCACGCTGCTGCCGTCGATCGCAGCGGGCAGCAGCGCGGCGCGCTGCGCCTCGCTGCCGGCGCGCGCCAGCAGCCGCGCGGCCAGGCCCACGTGGTCGAGCAGCGGTTCGACCACCAGCGCCTCGCCGCAGGCTTCCATCACCGGCATCAGTTCCACGGCACCACCGCCGAAGCCGCCATCGGCTTCGGGCAGCGCAATGGCGGTCAGCCCCATTTCGGCAAAGGTGGCCCAGGCCTGCGCGCTGCTGCCGGCGGCCGACTGCAGGATCGCTTTGCGCTGCTCGAAGCCGTAGGCCTGCGCCAGGTACTTGCGCAGTGAATCGGCCAGCTGTTGCTGTTCGTCGCTGTATTCGAAGTTCATCGTCGGTTTCCTACAGGCCCAAAGTCATCTTCGCGATGATGTTGCGCTGGATCTCGTTGCTGCCGGCATAGATGCTGGTCTTGCGGTAGTT
>ERZ1645185.848-NODE-848-length-12880-cov-3.675322_pt1 | contig 12880 bp, 12 predicted proteins | sample MGYA00575351_ERZ1645185 | MGnify/ENA primary metagenome ERZ1645185 (study PRJEB40838, sample SAMN11284767) | freshwater sediment metagenome | isolation source: river sediment | host: Sediment | place: India: Jana village, Kanpur | collected 2015-12-17 ...
GGCATCTTCGGTCGGCGCAACGGTGAGCGATTCGATGTTGTATCCACGCGCTGAGAACAGCCCAGCCACACGCGATAACGCACCGGATTCGTTTTCCATCAGCAGGGAAATAATATGGCGGGTGCTCATTACAGTTCCTCCGCCATAATCATTTCGGTGATTCCCATGCCACCAGGTACCATGGGGAAGACATTTTCATCCTGATCGGTGAGGAAGTTCATGAAAACCAGACGATCCTTCATGGCAAACGCCTTGCGCAAGGCCGGTTCGACATCCGCTGGCTTGTCAATGTTCATGCCCACATGACCATAGGCTTCGGCCAGTTTGACAAAATCCGGCAAGGAACCCATGTAGGATTCAGCGTAGCGCTCCTTGTAGAAAAACTCCTGCCACTGACGCACCATGCCGAGATAGCGGTTGTTGAGCAGGATGATTTTCAGTGGCAAATTGAATTCCAGACAGGTTGACAGTTCCTGGATATTCATCTGGATCGAGCCTTCCCCGGTGACGCATGCCACCATGGCATTCGGGTGCGCAAACTGCGCGCCCATGGCGTAGGGCAGGCCAACGCCCATCGTGCCAAGGCCGCCGGAATTGATCCAGCGGCGCGGCTTGTCAAATTTGTAATACTGCGCGGCCCACATCTGGTGCTGACCCACATCGGAGGTGACAAAGGCGTCGCCTCCGGTTACTTCCCAGAGTTTTTCGATGACGAACTGCGGCTTGATGATTTCCGATTCGCGGTTGTATTTCAGACAGTTTCGCGAGCGCCACAATTCAATCTGCGTCCACCAGGTATTGAGCGCGGTTTCATCGGGTTTTTCGCGGCTGTCCTTGAGCAGTTTGATGAGTTCGTCCAGCACTTGCACGACGTCACCCACGATGGGGACATCTACCTTGACGCGTTTGGAAATGGAGGAGGGATCTACGTCGATGTGGACAATGCGACGTTGTTCCTTGGCGAAATGCGCCGGATTGCCGATAACGCGATCATCGAAACGTGCGCCCACAGCCAGCAGTACGTCGCAGTGCTGCATCGCCATGTTGGCTTCATAAGTGCCATGCATACCCAACATACCGAGGAACTGGCGATCGGTAGCGGGATAGCCGCCCAGTCCCATCAGTGTGTTGGTAACTGGGTAGTGCAGCAACTTGGCCAGTTCGGCCACCTGCGCAGCGGCATCGCCCAATACCACGCCACCACCGGTATAAATCATGGGGCGTTTGGCTTCCAGCAGCATCTGAGCTGCTTTCTTGATCTGTCCGCTATGGCCTTTTAATACCGGACTGTAGGAGCGCAGGCTGACTGTCTCGGGATAGCTATATTCGGTTTTGTGGGCAGTCACATCCTTGGGGATGTCGACCAGCACCGGGCCGGGACGCCCGGTCGCAGCGATATGAAATGCTTTTTTGAGCGTTGTGGCCAAATCCTTGATGTCTTTGACCAAGAAGTTGTGCTTGACGCAGGGACGTGTGACGCCAACAGCATCCACCTCCTGAAACGCATCCAGCCCAATGGCTGGCACAGGCACCTGGCCAGAGATAATGACCACCGGGATCGAATCCATGTAGGCCGTGGCAATGCCGGTCACTGCGTTGGTGACGCCAGGCCCGGAAGTGACCAGCGCAACGCCGACCTTGCCAGATGCACGAGCGAACGCGTCAGCCGCATGCACGGCGGCCTGCTCGTGGCGAACCAGAACGTGCCTGAATTTGTCTTGCTTGAAGATTTCGTCGTAGATATTGAGAACTGCACCACCCGGATAGCCGAATACAAAGTCGACTTTTTCCTCGGCAAGGCAGCGCACGACGATCTCGGCGCCGGTTAATTCCATAAAAAACGCCTAATAAACAAAGTTTTCCGTAAACCGGAGAGGGTAACGGTTTAGCCCTTTCTGGTCAAGAAAGACCTTGTCAGGCGATGGTGGTATTCCTTATTCGTGCGAAATTTCGGCCAGCAGGGTCATGATGTCGTGCAGCGATCCCTGCCCATTTTGCACCATGCACACCAGGTTGCCATGTGAGCAGACCGTAACTTGTGCGCCATGCACTATCCAGCCCTGCGAAGGAGACCACCCGCGCATTTGTGAAAACAGTGAAAGAAGGTCCATATTGCCGGAAACCATGCGCCGATACCACTGGGAAAACTTGGCCAGGCGTTCGATCAGGTCGGGCGGCAACATGCCCGCCGAGTCCATGACGCTGCCATCATCCTGAAAACGGCATACCGCTACTACACCGTCCATTACCAATAATTTTTTAAGAGACATGCATCCCCCGTTCTAATCTGGCTTGTCTATTCAGGCTGCAGCGCAGGCGTGGATGGCTTCAAACGCAGTTTCGTAGTTGACGTCGCGATTCTTGACAATGACACCGCAACGACCATTGACGACTGCGGACCATTCCAGACCAACCATGGAAAAACCTTGCAATGGTTCGAAGCCTTTTTGCCCGGTGACATTCTCCCAGCCGCGCGCCTCCAGCGTTGCGACGGCCATATTGGCCACGCAGGAGTGGGCAAGTAGATCCAGTACTTGCGGGGTGATTTCAGTGCCTTCGCGTACGCGGTGGTCGGTCAAGTCACCTTTGTCGCTGTAAGTAAATGCTGCCAGCGCGCCGGGAATGTCCATCAATTGATCGAGCGTCATCTTGAGTGTTCTCCTGGGGGTCTCGAATTAGTACAGGGCTTCTTTTACGTCGCCGCCGATTTTGGCGTAGAGATTCATCAATAGGTCATCGCCCAAGTCGCCAATCTTGGCGCGCATGATGGTCATCACATCGTTTAGCAACTCAGGACGATTTTCAATGAAGGCAAAGTAGTTGCCGATGTTGCAGACGGTGGCGTGGGAACCCCGTACAATCCAGCCCTGTACCGGGCGGCAGCCGCAGTTCTCGGCGAACGAATCGAAGATTTCGGATTGCATGTTGACGCTCATGGTGTTGGAGCGACAGAGGATGGAAGCCATGCGCGCAAATTCTGCAGTGAGCGCACCTTCGAACGAAAAGCGGTCGCCGCGGTAGGCGAATTCTCCGGCGGCGATCACGCCGGGTATGGCCATGAGTTGCTTTACGATATGCATCGTTTGCTCCCTCCCGATGATTGTTATTTATTAGGCTGTATCGACGGCCCTTGTGCGCTGGGTGCGCATGAGTGCGACTATAGAACCACCATGAATGAAAACGCAACACCCCCCGAGAAAATAGATTCCAGAAAGTGTGGAGCGCGTGTGGAATACATACCCATAAGCCCACAGGCTGGTGATGAAATCCGCTTCGCCAGCCTGAGACGTCGGCTGGTGGTGGTGTTTTATGATGCACTCTTGCTGGCGGCCTTGCTGCTGGTGGCGGGGTTTGCCTATATACCGATATTTGGCGCTGTCCAAAGTGGCTTTCAGAAAGCGGTCTTTCAGCTCTATCTGTTGATAGTTGTCGGTATGTATTTTGTTATCTTTTGGTCGCGTGGCGGACAAACGCTTGCCATGAAAACCTGGCGCATCCGCCTGGTGATGGCGGATGGGCGCGCGGTTCCCGTATCACGCTGCGTATTGCGTTTTGTGCTCGCATCTGCCGGATTGCTGGCCGTGGGCGCGGGCTACCTTTGGGCGCTGTTTGATCGTGACCGACAGTTCCTGCACGACCGTATCGTGCAAACCCGCATTATCAACACCAATTAGTTCGCCATGTGCTGGGTGCCTATCGTCGCTCAAGACGATTCAGGTTGTGCCAGGCGATAGCCAGGAAAATTAAAGAGGGCGCGAGCGCAGTCAGAAACGGCGGCCAGCTGTTGAGCAAGCCCACGTGCGAGAACAGGCGGTTGCATAGATGGAAGGCTAGCCCCGCCATAATCCCAAAAAATATTTTGGTGGCGACACCGCCCGCACGTGGAGCGTGGAAAGCGAAGGGTAGCGCCAGCAGCATGATGACTGGCGTGGCAAGCGGGTAAAACAGTTTTGACCATAGCGCGATCTCGTGACGAGCGGTTTTTTGCTTGTTGGTGCGCAGGTGCTTGATATAACGCACGAGTGCGGGCGTGGACATTTTCTCGGGCGCCACTAGCAGTACGCTTAGGATGTCGGGGCTTAAAACGCTTTTCCATTCCCGTGTTTTTTCTGCGCTTACGGCGATTGCACCGCCAGGCGAAAACTGTGTGTCTGAAACGCTGGTCAGCATCCAGTGTTTGCTTTTCTCCCAAGTCCCCTGTTCAGCGGACACGATCCGTTTGAGTTCCCAGTTTTGATCGAATTCATATATTTTCAGTCCGCGCAAGGTGGCGTCAGGCAGAACATCCTGCGCGTTGATGAAGGCATTGCCGTCCTTGACCCATAGCCCGGACTGAAACGATTGCGCCACCACGGATTCGGTTGCCCGCAGTTTGATTTTTTGTGCGGACTGCTCGGACCAAGGCGTAATGAGTTCACTCACCAGCAGCGCCAGCACCGCAAAAATAAGTCCGGCAAGAGAAACCAGGCCTGCCACCTGTCGCACGGAATAGCCTGAGGTGCGGATGACCGCCATTTCAGAATTCATGACCAGTCTGGAAACCGCAAACAGGCTGCCAATCAGTGCGGCAATCGGCACAATCTCAGACATATGGCCGGGAATATGCAGCAGTACATAAAGCCCAACTTGCGCGAGACCGTATTTGCCACGTCCCATACTGCCGAGTTCATTGATCAGGTCAAAGAACGAAAACAGCAATAGGAGCGCCACAAATACAAACGCGCTAGATAAGGCCAATTCCTTCAGCAGATAACGAGCGATCAGGTTCATGGCCGCCCCTTGGGTTTGAACGGCCCGATACGCATACGATAAGCGTACAACCCGGCCAGTGCGGCAATGACAGGCAGGTGTGCAAGGAACAATCCAGCACCCAAACCAAGCTTCTCCTGCGTAACCCAGGCCTGGCTAATGGACATGAAGTTGCTGTAGATGAAGTAAATCAGCAGCGCCAGCACCAGACTGTATGAGCGGTTGGCGCGCGGGTTGACATAACTGAGCGGTATTGCCAGCAGAACCAGAAAGATTGCACTGATCGGAACATTGAGGCGGCCAATGAGCTCTCCGTTGGCTTCGCGCTGGGAATTGCCAAACAGCTCAAGCGTACCAAACTGACGGATGCTTTTTTCACGCGTTTTGACTTTGAGCGGGTCGAGACGAATCCAGTAGCGCTCAAACTGAATGACGCGGTATTCCTTTTGTCCCGGCACGCCCTCGTAGCGGCGACCTTTGCTCAGCAGCAGAAAACGTGTGCCATCTTCCAGCAACTTGTGCTCACCCTCTGCAGCGACCACTACGCCGACCTTGCCGCTATCGCGCGATTGCATGAAAACATTGCGTACCTTGCCGGTTAACGGATTCAGGTTTTCCACAAAGTAAACACGGTCACCATTGTGCGTTTCCACAAACAGGCCCGGGGCGACGGCAGAAGCGTCATTACGGCTCAGTAGTTCGGCCTTGTAAGTGTCCTTTTTACTCAGCGTCCACGGGATAATGGCATTCGTCAACAACGCCAGAATCAATACCATGGGCAGGGCAAAAACAAGCGCGGGCTTGATCCAGTCTGTCAACGACAGCCCGGCATTGAACCAGATGGCCATTTCGCTATCGCGCCAATAGCGCATGAGCGTGAACAACGTGCCGATAAACAGTGCAACAGCCATTAATACCGGGAGAAAATGCAGAAGGCTGAAGCCCAGGTAGGTAAACACAGCTTCGTTGGCCAGCTCTCCCCGGGCTGCTTCACCTAGCAGCCGGATGAACAGCGTGACCAGTGAAATGGCAATAAGGATAACCAAGGTCGCGCCGCTGGTAAGACTCAGTTCCTGGATAAGCGCACGGCGGTAAATCATCAGTCAGTTGGTGTTTTTGTTGTGCTGATAGCGAGGTGTGGCGCAATAACTTTGGCTAAGTGCGCCGGGTTTGCAAAGATTGTCACATTCATCATTTCGAGCAACATGAACCATGCCTGCAAAAAACGCCAGCCCCAAAATGAATGCGCCCCAATTTAGCATAAAAACCGGGTCTCCCGAGAAACTGCGCACGGACTGCATAGTGGTCGGCGTGTTTGAACAGGGGAAATTAGGCTCAACTGCAAGGGTGCTGGATAAAGCCAGCAACGGAGCGATTACCCGGGCACTGAAAAGTGGCGATATGGAAGGGCGTCCAGGCAGCACAGCCATGCTGCGAGACTTGCCGGGCATTGCCGCGCACAGAGTGCTACTGGTCGGGCTGGGCAAGGAAACGGAATTCAATGAAAAGGCCTACCGCGATGCTGTTGCTGCGGCAATTGGCGCTGTAAAGGCTACTGGTTCAAAAGAGGTGGTGCTGGCGGTATCAGACGCTGGTGTGGACAAGCGGGACGCAGCGTGGCATACCCGGCAGGCGGTGATTACTGCTGCCGATGCGCTGTACAGGTTTGACAGCATGAAAAGCAGCAAGGGCAACGGCGTAAATCTTGGTCAGGTTGCAATTCTTGGTGGTGATTCGACGGGTTTGAAGCACGGTGTGGCGATGGCGATGGGGATGCACTTTGCCAAGGATCTGGGCAACACGCCTTCCAATGTTTGTACGCCGGATTATCTTGCACAGCAAGCTAAAGCGCTGGCTAAGACCTATGGCTTCAAGTGCAAGGTGCTGGATCAGGCTGCGTGTGAAAAGCTGGGCATGGGCTCTTTCCTTTCGGTGGGCAAGGGCAGCGACAAGCCCCCCCGCTTTATCGAACTGCGCCACGATGGTGGCAGGAAGGGCGAGAAGCCCATTGTGCTGGTCGGCAAGGCCATTACTTTCGACGCAGGTGGAATTTCGCTTAAACCCGCTGCCGACATGGACGAAATGAATTACGACATGAGCGGCGGTGGCTCGGTGCTGGGTACTTTCCGCGCCATTGGCGAACTGGGACTTAAGCTGAATGTTGTCGGCCTGATCCCTTCCTGCGAAAACATGCCCGACGCGTCAGCCAACAAGCCCGGCGACATTGTGACTTCAATGTCAGGCCAGACAATCGAGATTCTCAATACGGATGCAGAAGGGCGCTTGATCCTGTGTGATGCACTGACCTATGCCGAGCGTTTTGAGCCGAAGGCGGTGATTGATATTGCAACTCTGACGGGTGCTTGTGTGATTGCGTTGGGCAATCTTCCCAGCGCCCTGTTTACCAACAACGCGGCCTTGGGCAAAGCTGTGGAACAGGCTGCTGACCAGGCATGGGATCGCGTCTGGCCTATGCCCCTGTGGGACGAATACCAGGATTTGCTCAAGAGCAATCTGGCGGACATGGCCAACATCGGTGGGCGTGCGGGGGGCTCAATTACGGCGGCGTGCTTCCTGGCGCGTTTTGCCAAGAAGTATGCATGGGCGCATCTTGATGTTGCGGGCACTGCTTATCGCAGCGGGCGTGACCGAAAGGGTTCCACCGGCAGGCCGGTTCCGTTGTTGACGCAATATCTGATTGAGCAGGCAAAATGACCGAAATCAGTTTCTACACCCGGGCAGCCAACAAGTTGACGGTGGCTCGTCAGCTTGTTGCCAAGGCGCGGGACAAGAAACTCAATGTACTGGTCTATGCGCCCGATCAGATGCTGGCTGCAGAAATCGACAAGCTACTCTGGACGCAACCTGCGCTGGGGTTTGTTGCGCACTGTCGGGACACTGACCCGCTGGCAACCGTCACCCCCGTGCTGATCGGCACACAGGCAGATCATTTGCCCAGCGCGGATGTCATCATCAATTTGTCTGACGAGCCGCCGCCCGTATTCAGCCGCTTTGAACGATTAATGGAAATCGTCACAGATGACGAAACAGACCTCAAGTCCGGGCGGGTACGCTACCGTTATTACAAGGAAAGAGGCTACCTGCTGGTTAATCACGACCTGCAGCAGGCCAAAGGGGGTTAATCATGAGTGCGGATCCCTTGTTGGACAAGATGGATGCGCTGCTGAAAAAGCATCGCGTTGTGGAAACCACGGTCGCACCTCAGGGCGCGTTGCAGAGCGCACCCCTGGTGCCACCACCATTGCCAGACGATGCCTGGTTGCCGGTATTGACGGATGTGGTGGCAATGGGCGAGGTCGAACAGGCTTCTTCATCCTTGCCGATACAACCGCAGGTTGTATTGGATCAAGCAGCTGCACCCAGTATCGACCCGGATGCATTGATGGTGGAGCTGGAACCCCGGCTCAGCGCGTTGATCCAGAACGCGCTCAATGCGGAAATCCGCAATAGCCTTGATAGCGCCCTGGCCAGCTTGCTGGCGCAACTGGATGTGCATGTGCGGGAAATCGTTCGCGAAACGCTCGACGAAAAAATGCGCAAGGGCTGACAGCCTGCTTTGTCGCTGCACGGGAGGCGGCTGCTTTCAATGCCCTGCCAAGCCAAACGGTATAATGTCCGACTTTGTCTTTCCCGTTTTGCTGCATGGAATCCGCTCAAACTCCCGAACTCGCCAAATCTTTCGAACCCCAGGACATTGAGTCCCGCTGGTACCAGCAGTGGGAAAGTGCGGGCTACTTCAAACCTTCCGGCAACGCGACCAAACCTGCTTACTGCATCATGCTGCCGCCGCCCAATGTTACGGGTACGCTGCACATGGGTCATGCTTTCCAGCACACCCTGATGGATGCGCTGATTCGCCTGCACCGTATGCAGGGCGACAATACCTTATGGCAGCCCGGCACCGACCATGCCGGTATTGCCACGCAAATTGTCGTAGAGCGCCAGCTGGATGCAAAAGGCGTGTCGCGTCACGATCTGGGGCGTGAACAATTCCTCGAAAAAGTGTGGGAATGGAAAGAACACTCCGGCTCCACCATTACCCGCCAGATGCGCCGTATGGGAACCTCGCCGGACTGGAGCCGCGAACGCTTTACCATGGATGACGGACTATCCCGCGCGGTGACCGAAGTCTTTGTCACGCTTTACAAACAAGGGCTGATTTACCGCGGCAAACGGCTGGTCAACTGGGATCCGGTGCTAGGTACGGCGGTATCCGATCTTGAAGTCGTTAGTCAAGAAGAAGACGGCTTCATGTGGCATATCCACTACCCGCTTGAGGATGGCACGGGTTATCTGGAGGTCGCCACCACCCGGCCAGAAACCCTGCTGGGTGACGTGGCCGTGGCCGTGCATCCGGAAGACGAACGCTACAAACATCTGGTTGGCAAGCATGTGCGCCTGCCCATCGCCGAACGCAGCATCCCGATTATTGCCGACGAATATGTTGACCCTGCATTTGGTACGGGCGTGGTCAAAATCACGCCCGCACACGACTTTAACGACTACGCTGTGGGCCAGCGCCACAAGCTGGCGCCTATCAGCATTCTTACACTGGATGCAAAAATCAACGAGCTTGCGCCCGTAGAGTATCAGGGGCTGGATCGCTATGTGGCGCGCGAAAAAATCCTTGCCGAACTGAAAGACAAAAATCTGCTGGTTGCGGCCAAACCACATAAGCTGATGGTGCCGCGCGGCGATCGTACCAATGCCGTCATTGAGCCCATGCTCACCGATCAGTGGTTTGTGGCAATGGATAGCCTGGGTAAGCGCGGCCTGGATGTGGTCAAGTCGGGTGAACTGAAATTCGTGCCGGAAAACTGGACGACCACTTACAACCAGTGGCTGGAAAACATCCAGGACTGGTGCATTTCGCGCCAGCTCTGGTGGGGGCACCGCATTCCAGCCTGGTATGACGAAGACGGTAATTATTATGTGGCAGCAACAGAGGCCGAAGCCGTCAAACAGGCGGGTGGCAAGCCACTCAGGCAGGACGAAGACGTGCTGGACACCTGGTTCTCGTCAGCACTATGGCCGTTTTCTACGCTGGGCTGGCCGGATGAAACGCCAGAACTGAAATCCTTTTTGCCCGGCGCGGTGCTGGTTACCGGCTTTGACATCATCTTCTTCTGGGTGGCGCGCATGGTCATGATGTCCCTGCACTTCACCGGCAAAATTCCTTTTCACGAGGTGTATGTCACCGGCCTGGTGCGCGATGCGCACGGCAACAAAATGAGCAAGTCCAAAGGCAATGTCATTGACCCGATTGACTTGATTGACGGCATTGCACTGGAAGACCTCATCGCCAAGCGCACTACCGGCATGATGAATCCCAAGCAGGCGGAAAGCATTGCCAAACAAACGCGTGCGGATTACCCCAATGGTTTCCCGGCGTTTGGCACGGATGCCTTGCGATTTACCTTTGCCTCCCTGGCCACGCACGGACGCGACATCAAGTTTGATCTGCAACGCTGCGATGGCTACCGCAACTTCTGTAACAAATTGTGGAATGCCACGCGCTTCGTGCTGATGAACACCGAAGGCAAGGATTGCGGGCAAGGGCAGGGCGCGCTTGAGTACTCCTTTGCCGACCGCTGGATTGCCAGCCGCCTTGACCAGGCAGTAGCCGAAGTGACTACTGCCTTTGGTGAATACCGGTTTGACATGGTGAGTCGCGCCATTTACGAATTTGTCTGGGATGAGTATTGCGACTGGTATCTGGAACTGGCCAAGGTGCAGCTGCAAAGCGGCAATGACGCGCAGCAACGCGCAACGAGAAAAACCCTGATCAATGTACTGGAGACGGCCTTGCGGCTGGCGCATCCGGTTGTCCCGTTCATTACTGAAGAACTCTGGCAAAAAGTCGCGCCGCTTGCAGGCACCGTCGCCGATGGTCAGGCCAGTATCATGCTGCAAACCTACCCGGTCGTGGATTCAGATTTGCGTGACGCTCAGGCCGAGTCCCAGGTTATGGAAATGAAATCTCTGATCGACGCGGTACGTGGCCTGCGTGGTGAGATGAAATTGTCCCCGGCGGCCAGAATTCCGCTGGCACTGGCAGGAGACACCGGGCGTTACACACCTTATGTCCCCTATCTGGCTGCGCTGGGCAAACTTTCCACTGTCAGCGTTGCCGCCGAATTGCCGCAGGGCGACGCGCCTGTGGCCATCGTTGGCGATTGTCGTTTGATGTTGCAGGTAGAAATCGACAAGGATGCAGAAGTCGCTCGCCTTAACAAGGAAATCGAACGTGTACAGTGCGAAATCACCAAGTGCAACGGTAAACTGGGTAATCCAAATTTTGCTGACAAGGCGCCCGCTGCGGTTGTTGAGCAAGAACGAAAAAGACTGAGTGAGTTTTCCGCGCTGGTCGAGAAACTGGCTGGGCAGTTGCAGCGTCTCAAGGCATAGCCATCAGCCGGGGGCTGCTGGCAGTCGAGGCCAGGCAGCCCACGTCTTGATAAAACAAAAGAGCCGCCAACAGGCGGCTCTTTTGCGCAAGGCGATAGATAGACTACTTCTTGGCACCCGCAACCGTGGCCAGTGTTTGCATGATCTCGTTGGGCGTGGACACAATACGCATGAAATGACCCATGCTCAGGTTGGGGTAAGCCAGTGCAATGCGATAGCGGCCATACAGCGCATTTACCGTGTTATTGACCACGTACAACTCGTACGGCAGTGCGGCAATGCCTTCCTGCGCGCCGATCTTGGCCACCCAGCGACCATCCCCGAGGGTTGCATCATTCATGGCCACACCGAAAACCGCCAATTTCTCATCCGGCATCACCACTTCATAAACCTTGCTGGTGTGAGCCGCACCCTTGGCCAGATTGTCGCGGATAGTTTTGACTGCCTGGTCAAAGCTGACATGTTCGGCCAGCCGGTTCTTGTCCGAGTCAAAGCGCTCCATGCCCACAATGTAGCGGTATTTTGGTAGGTCCCCCGCAGATTCATCACCACCAAAGCCCATGCCAGCGCCCAATACGCGGGCCAGTTTTTCCTGCACTGCCAGAACGGATTTTTCGGCCTTGCCAAACTGGCCACGGAAATAAGCGCGGTACCAATAATCCGGATTCATATAACTCACTGAACCGTCTGACTTGACGCCCACACGAATCCCGGCGCCAGTAATATTGGCGCCGCCCAAGGCACGGATGTCGTTCAAAATACCTTCATCGGCTACCACCACAACACCGTAGTCCGGCAACTGTTTGGGAAAGTAATGCCCCAATACTTGAAAGCCTGCGGCTTTCAGCTTGCTTTCCACCTCGGCAGCTGCCTTGGCAGTGGTGTTGGCGGCTACTTTCTCTGCCTGAATATATGGCGTAATTGCCCAGGACAAGCTGGCAGAGAGCATTAGCACAGCAGTGGCAATGACCTTTACAGCAAAACTCTTTAGCATTTCACACCTATTCATGTTGATGGTGAACTCGCATGGTGGCGAGCGGGTCGGCGAAAAAAAACCGGGCACGAAGCCCGGTTAGATTTTACATCAGAATATTCTGATTGTGGCTTACATCTTCCAGCTGTACTGGATGCCCAGAGAGTTCTGATACATCTTGATATTGTCTGTGCCGCCAAAGAAGAAATTTGCACCTGATACATCATTCTCAAACGCATGCATGTAGGAGGCGGTAATTTCATCTCCATTGGCGCGCGTGTAGGTAAAGCCCAGGGTAGCATGGTCTTCAATAACAGCAGGCGCGAGCACATTGAAGAAGGCTTCCATCGAATCGTTATTTAAACCAGTGGTTCCCGTGATTGGGTTGTTTGCATGGCTATAGCCGGCACGCAACGTCCACTGCGAGTTGTACTTGTATTCCATGCCTAGTTTCCAGACATTCACATCATCCCAACCAAAACCTGCGCCATTATTCAGGCCAGGACATCCGGGGCCGGGGCACGCAAAGATGTTGGCGCTGGGGTTGCCGATGGATTTGACGTCGCTATAGTTAATACGCTGGTAGTCCAGCGCCAGCCTGAAAGCGGGGGTGGCTTGCCAGGACACACCTAGGTTGTAGTTCTCGGGAATGTCAAAATCACCTTGTTCGGCGAACAGGCCAGCGTATTTGTCGAATTCCTGGAAGTTCATCCTGCTGGCATAGGCTGC
>ERZ1645185.849-NODE-849-length-12879-cov-16.643169_pt1 | contig 12879 bp, 13 predicted proteins | sample MGYA00575351_ERZ1645185 | MGnify/ENA primary metagenome ERZ1645185 (study PRJEB40838, sample SAMN11284767) | freshwater sediment metagenome | isolation source: river sediment | host: Sediment | place: India: Jana village, Kanpur | collected 2015-12-17 ...
ATCGACATGCCGGCGGGACCGTCGGAAGTGCTGGTCGTCGCCGACGCCCGCGCCAACCCGGTGTTCGTCGCCGCCGACCTGCTGTCGCAGGCCGAGCACGGGCCGGATTCGCAGGTGATCCTGCTCAGCGACGATGCGGCCCTGCTCGACGCGGTGGCGGTCGAGGTCGAGCGCCAGGTCGCGGCGCTGCCGCGCGCCGACATCGCGCGCAAGGCGCTGGCGCATTCGCGGCTGATCCGGGTCGCGGACATCGCCGAGGCGATCGCGATCAGCAACGACTACGCGCCGGAACACCTGATCCTGTCGGTACGCGAGCCGGAACGCTGGCTGGACGACGTGCGCAACGCCGGCACGGTGTTCCTCGGCGACTGGACGCCGGAGTCGCTCGGCGACTACTGCAGCGGCAGCAACCACGTGCTGCCCACCGGTGGCGCGGCGCGCGCGTGGAGCGGGCTGTCGGTGTCCAGTTTCATGAAGTCGCTGACGGTGCAGCACGCGACGCGTGCCGGGCTCGGCGCGATCGGCCCGTGCGCGGTGACCCTGGCCGAGGCCGAGGGCCTGCAGGCGCACGCCCGCGCGGTGCAGTTGCGACTGGCGGCCGGCGCATGAGCACCGCGTCCCGCCTGCTGCGCGAGGACCTGCGCGATTTCGCCGGCTATGCCTCGGCGCGCTCGCATGCGGTGCAGGGCGAGGTCTGGTTGAACGCGAACGAGTCGGCGCTGCCCTCCGCCGCGGATCCCGACGGCACGCTGCGGCGCTACCCGGATCCTCAGCCGCAGGCGCTGCGCAGCGCCCTCGCGGGGCTCTACCGCGTTCCTGCCGAGGCGTTGCTGGTCACCCGCGGCAGCGACGAGGGCATCGACCTGCTGCTGCGCGCGTTCTGCCCACCGGGGCGTGGCGCCATCGTGATTGCGCCGCCCGTTTTCGGGATGTACGCGGTCTGCGCGCGCCTGCACGGTGCGCGCGTGGTCGAGGTCCCGGCGCTGGATACCGGCGAGGCCTGGCGCAGCGACCTCGATGCGATGGCGAACGCCGCCGAAGCCTCGGGTGCCGGCCTGGTGTTCGTCTGCAATCCGGGCAACCCCACCGGCGAAGCGGTGCCGGCCTCCGCGATCGAGGCGCTCGCCGCACGGCTTGCCGGGCGCGCACTGGTCGTCGTCGACGGCGCCTATGCCGAATTCGCCGACGAGGTGCTGGACCCCGCGCTGCTGGACGCGTACGACAACCTCGTGCTGTTGCGCACCCTGTCGAAGGCGCATGCGCTGGCGGCGGCGCGGATCGGCAGCGTGCTCGCCTCGCCGGAGGTCGTGCGCCTGCTGCAGCGTTGCCAGGCGCCGTATCCGCTGGCGCAACCGGCGGTCGCGGCGGCACTCGCGGCGTTGGCGCCATCGTCGCTGGCGCAGGTCGCGGATGGCGTGGTGCAGGTGCGGGCGGAGCGCGCGCGGCTACGGTCGTCGCTGGCGTGCCTGCCCGGCGTGCGCGCCGTGTATCCCTCGCAGGGCAATTTCCTGTTGGCGCGGTTCGACGATGCGCAGGCCGCCTACGAGGCGCTGCTCGCGGCGGGCGTGGTGGTGCGCGACATGCGGGCCACGCCGGCGCTCGGCGATGCCCTGCGCATCAGCATCGGCACGCCGGCGCAGGACGATCGCGTGCTTGCGGCGCTGTCGGCCATGCGGAGGGCGGCATGAGCGCGCCGGTACCGGTATTGTTCGTCGACCGCGACGGCACCCTCATCGCCGAGCCGGAGGATTTCCAGGTCGATGCCTACGCGAAGCTGCGCTTCGTCGACGGCGTGATCCCCGCGATGCTGCGCTTGCGCGACGCGGGCTGGCAGTTCGTGATGGTCACCAACCAGGACGGGCTGGGCACCGAGGCCTTCCCGCGCGAGGCGTTCGAAGGCCCGCATGCGCTGATGCTGCAGGTGTTCGAGAGCCAGGGCATCCGCTTCCGCGAGGTGCTGGTCGACACCAGTTTCCCCGCCGACAAGGCGCCCACCCGCAAGCCGGCGACCGGGCTGGTGACCCACCTGCTGCGCGACCGCGGCATCGACTGGGCGCGCAGCGCGATGGTCGGCGACCGCGAGACCGACATCGCCTTCGCCGGCAACCTCGGCATCCGCGGCTTCAAGCTGCGCAGCCCGCAGTTCGGCGATGGCGTGTCCTGGGCCGACATCGCGCATGCGCTGGTGGACGCGCCGCGTACCGCCCGGGTGGCGCGCCGGACCCACGAGACCGACATCGTGGTCGAGGTCGACCTCGACGCATCCCCGAAGCCGGAGGTCGCGACCGGGCTGGGCTTCTTCGACCACATGCTCGAGCAGCTCGGCACCCACGGCGGCTTCGGCCTGCGCCTGCGCTGCAGCGGCGACCTGCACATCGACGAACACCACACCGTCGAGGACTGCGCGCTGGCGCTGGGCCAGGCCCTGCGCGAGGCGCTGGGCGGCAAGCGCGGGATCGCCCGCTACGGCTTCGTGCTGCCGATGGACGAGGCGCAGGCCACCGCCACGCTGGACCTGTCGGGGCGTCCGTACTTCGTCTTCGAGGGCGCGTTCGCGCGCGAGCGCGTCGGCGACCTGCCCACCGAACTGGTCGCGCACTTCTTCCACTCGCTGTGCCAGGCCGGCGGCATCACCCTGCACCTCGCGGTGCGCGGCGACAACGCCCACCACCAGGTCGAGGCCTGCTTCAAGGCGGTGGCGCGCGCCTTGCGGATGGCGCTGCGCCGCGAGGGCGACGCCCTGCCCAGCAGCAAGGGCGTGCTGTGAGGCGGCGATGAGCGAGCTGGTCATCATCGATGCCGGCGGCGCCAACCTCGGGTCGGTGCGCGCCGCGTTCACCCGGCTTGGGGTGGCGCCCGAGGTCAGCCGCGACCCGGCGCGCATCGCCGCGGCCTCGCGCCTGGTCCTGCCCGGCGTCGGCGCGGCCGGCCCGGTGATGGCGATCCTGCGCGAGACCGGCCTGGACGTTCTGCTGCGCGCGTCGCGCACGCCGCTGCTGGGCGTCTGCATCGGCATGCAGGTGCTGTTCGAGCGCAGCGAGGAGGGCGATGTCGCCGGCCTCGGCTTGCTTGCGGGAACGGTGCGGCGGTTGCCGGCCGGCCCGGGCGTACGCCTGCCGCACATGGGCTGGAACGCGTTGCAACCGGTGGGCGATTCACCGTTGCTGGCCGGCATCGAGGCCGGCGCGCAGGCGTACTTCGTGCATTCCTACGGCGTCGCCGCCAGCGACGACGCGATCGCCACCTGCACCCACGGGCAACCGTTCTGCGCGGCGGTCGCGCGCGGCCATGTCGCCGGCGCGCAATTCCATCCGGAACGTTCGGGCGAGGTCGGCGCGCGCTTCCTGCGCAATTTCCTGGCATGGACACCGGCGTGAGCATCCTCCCGATTCCCGCGATCGACGTCCGCGATGGCCGCGTGGTGCGCCTCGCGCAGGGCGATTACGCGCGCGAGACCCGCTACCCCGGCGATCCGCTGGCGCTGGCGCTGGCCTATGCCGATGCCGGCGCTTCGGTGCTGCACCTGGTCGACCTCGACGCCGCGCGCGCGGGCGGCTACACGCTGGCCCCGCTGCTGCAGGCCCTGGCCGCGGACGGACGACTGGCCGTGCAAACCGGCGGTGGCGTGCGCGACGAGGCCGACGTGCAGCGCATCCTCGACGCGGGGGCGGCGCGGGTGGTGATCGGTTCGCTGGCGGTGCGCGAGCCGGCGCGGGTGGCGGGCTGGCTGCGGCGCTTCGGGGTCGAGCGGATCGTGCTGGCGCTCGACGCGCGCCGCGCCGACGACGGCAGCTGGCGATTGCCGGTGCATGGCTGGACCGAGACCGGCGACGGCACCCTGGAGACTGCGCTGGCGTACTACGCCGATGCCGGCGCGCGCCACGTGCTGTGCACCGACATCGACCGCGACGGCATGCTCGCCGGTCCGAACCTGGCGCTGTACGCGTCGCTGGCCGCGCGTTGGCCTGGCCTGGCCCTGCAGGCCTCGGGCGGCGTGCGCGAACTCGCCGATGTGCGCGCGGCGGCCGCTGCGGGATGCGCCGGCATCGTGCTCGGGCGCGCCCTGCTGGAAGGCCGGTTCACCGTCGCGGATGCGCTGCGCGAGGCCGCGCCATGCTGAGCCGGCGGATCATTCCCTGCCTGGACGTGCGCGATGGCCGCGTGGTCAAGGGCGTGCGCTTCCGCGACCACGTGGACATGGGCGCGATCGAAGACCTCGCCCTGCGCTATCGCGACGCCGGCGCCGACGAGCTGGTGTTCTACGACATCACCGCCAGCCCGGAAGGGCGCGGTGTCGACACCGGCTGGGTCACCCGCGTCTCCGACCTGCTGGACATCCCGTTCTGCGTGGCCGGCGGCATCGACAGCGTGGACCGCGCGCGCGCCGTGCTGCACGCGGGCGCCGACAAGGTGTCGGTCAACACGCCGGCCCTGCAGCACCCCGGATTGGTCGATGCACTGGCCGCCGCGTTCGGCAGCCAGTGCGTGGTCGTCGGCATCGACTCGCTGCGCGACGACGACGGCGAATGGCGGGTGCGCAGCTTCACCGGCGACCCGGCGCGGACCCGGGCCGAATCGCGCCGCACCCTCGACTGGGTGCGCGAGGTGCAGGACCGCGGCGCCGGCGAAGTGGTGCTCAACTGCATGGGCAGCGACGGCGTGCGCGCGGGCTACGACATCGCCCAGCTGCAGGCGGTGCGCGCGGCATGCGCGGTGCCGCTGGTGGCGTCGGGCGGGGCGGGGGCGCCGGCGCATTTCCTCGCCGCCTTCGCCGAAGCCGACGTCGACGCGGCGCTGGCCGCCAGCGTGTTCCATGCCGGCACCGTGGCGATCCCGGCCCTCAAGTCCTTCCTCCACGACCACGGCATCGAGGTGCGCCTTGGCTGACACGATTCCATTCGACCCGGCCGCGCTGGCCTGGGACAAGGTGTCCCGCGACGGCGGGGATGGCCTGCTGCCGGCGATCGTGCAGGACGCCGACACCCTGCGCGTGCTGATGCTCGGCTACATGGACCGCGACGCATTGGCGGCGACGCTGGCGAGCGGCCGGGTGACCTTCTTCAGCCGCAGCCGGCAACGCCTGTGGACCAAGGGCGAGTCCAGCGGGCATGGGCTGACGCTGGTGGCGATCGAAGCCGACTGCGATGCCGACACGCTGCTGGTGCGTGCGCGCCCGGCCGGGCCAACCTGCCATACCGGGGCAGTGAGCTGTTTCCCGACGGCGCCGGCGGACAGCGTGGCCGCGCTCGATGGCGTGGTCGCCCGTCGCGTGGCCGATGCGCCCGACGGCAGTTACACCCGGCGGCTGCTCGACGCGGGGATCGCGCGGATTGCGCAGAAGGTCGGCGAGGAAGGCGTCGAAACCGCGCTGGCGGCGGTGACCGCCGACGATGCCGCGCTCCGCGGCGAGGCCGCGGACCTGGTCTACCACCTGCTGGTGCTGTTGCGCGCGCGTGGCCTGGCCTGGGACGACGTGCGCGCCGAACTGGCGCACCGCGCCGCCAGCTGACTCAGCGCGGCTTGCGGGTGTCGTGCCCGCGGGTGCCGGTCGGGCTGCCCATGCCGCCGACCAGGTTCTTCTGGAAGTCCTTCCACAATTCCATGTTGCGCTCGGTGAGCTGGTTCAGCATGGTCCACGGCGTCTGCCCGAGCATGCCGCCCATCTGCTGGCGGAACTGCTGCTGCTGCTCCAGGAACAGCTGCATCGAACGCTCGAGGTAGTTGCCCATGAAGCCCTGCAGCGAATCGCCGTAGAAGCGGATCAGCTGGCTGAGCAACTGGGTGGACAGCATCGGCTGCCCGTCCTGCTCGTGCTCGGCGATGATCTGCAGCAGCACCTGGCGGGTCAGGTCTTCGCCGGACTTGGCGTCGCGCACCTCGAAGGACTCGCCATCGACGATCAGCTGGCGCACGTCTTCGATGGTGATGTAGCTCGAGATCTCGGTGTCGTACAGGCGGCGGTTCGGGTACTTCTTGATGATCCGGATCGCAGTCATGGAGCAAACACTCTAGCGGCGCTGGCCGCAGCATGGCGCAGCGCAGCAAGAGTTGCAACCGGCGCAGCATGGCTGCAGCAAAACGGGCCGGCAAGCCGACCCAATACGGTCACGCCCGGCCGCGGAGCCGGGCGCGGATGAACGGAGAAGGCAGCACGTGCGTGCACCCCGGCGAAGCCGACGCCGGGACGACTACCAGCCCATGTGGTGGCCGCCGTTGATGTCGAGGTTGGAGCCGGTGATCCAGCCCGCCTGCTCGTCGGCGAGGAAGCCGACGCCGTAGGCGATCTCCTCCGGCGTGCCGAGGCGGCCGGTGGGGATGTCGGCGACGATCTTGGCGCGCACTTCCTCCGGCACCGCCATCACCATGTCGGTGGCGATGTAGCCCGGCGAGATGGTGTTGACGGTCACGCCGTTGCGCGCGTTCTCGCGCGCCAGCGAAATCGTGAAACCGTGCATGCCGGCCTTCGCGGCCGCGTAGTTGGCCTGGCCGTACTGGCCCTTCAGGCCGTTGATCGAACTGATCTGGATGACCCGGCCCCACTTGCGCTCGCGCATGCCCTCGATGACCGGGCGGGTGACGTTGAAGCACGAATTGAGGTTCGTGTTGATCACGTCGGTCCACTGCTCGGCCTTCATCTTGTGGAATGTGCCGTCGCGGGTGATGCCGGCGTTGTTGACGAGGATGTCGATCGGGCCTAGCGCGGCCTCGACCTCGCGCACCATCGCCTCCGCCTCCTGCGGCGAGGTGACGTCGCCCTTGGCGAGGAACACGTCGTAGCCGGCCTCCTTCATCTTCGCCTGCCACGCCCGGCCGCGCTCCTCGTTGCGGTAGTTGGTGGCGACCTTGTGGCCCATGTCGGCGAGGCGCTTGACGATGGCGGTGCCGATGCCGCCGGTACCGCCGGTGACGAGGGCGACTCTGGAAGACATGTGCTGCTCCTGGGCTGCGAAGGGATGCCCGGATTCTAGGCATCCCCGGCGACATTTGCGTTGTGCATCGCGGCGGATCGCGGGATCGCCCGGGTCGGCACGCGGTCCAGCCGGAACGCCGCGGTGGCCGCCGCGAGGAAGCCGGGCAGCGTGCGCCGGTCCGCGGCCGGCAACGGGTCCTGCCCGAGGCAGCGCCACAGGCCGTGCAGCGTCCGCACTGGGTCGGCCGCGTCCACCGGCAACGCGGCGTCCGACTTCGACAGCTTCCGCCCGTCTTCGCCCAGCAGCAGCGGCAGGTGCGCATGCCGCGGGACCGGCAGCCCCAGCAGTTGCTGCAACAGGAGCTGGCGCGGGGTCGAGTCCAGCAGGTCGGCGCCGCGGACCACGTCGGTGATGCCCTGCGCGGCGTCGTCCACCACCGCCGCCAGCTGGTAGGCCCAGAGGCCGTCCGCGCGCAGCAGGACGAAGTCGCCGACCTCCAGGTCCACCCGCTGGGCGACCCGTCCATGCACCGCGTCGTCGAAGGCGATGTGGCAGCCGTCCGGGACCCGCAGGCGGATGGCCGGGTCCGGACGCGGGGCGGTGGCGATGCAGCGCCGGTGGATGCCGCCGGTGGCGGCGAGGTCGGTCCGGCTGCAATGGCATTCGAAGGCATGGCCCTGCAGCAGCAGGCGGTCCAGCGCCGCCCGGTACAGCGCGCCGCGCGCGTGCTGGTAGGCAACCGCCCCGTCCGGCTGCAGGCCGAAGGCCGCCAGCGTCGCCAGCTGCCCGGCCGCGGCGCCCGCCACTTCGCGCGGGGGGTCGATGTCCTCGATCCGCACCCGCCATTCGCCGCCGGCCTGGCGCGCCAGCACCCAGCTCCCGAATGCGGCCAGCAGCGAGCCGGCGTGCAAGGGGCCGGTGGGGGAGGGCGCGAAGCGCCCGCGGTAGGGGGAGGTCGGCATCGGCGGCTTTTCAGATTGAATTTACCAACGGGCAGCCACACTTCCGGGGGTAAGCCGCGACCGGTGCCGCGGCAGGATGCCATCCATGCTCAAGCGACTGTTCCTGTTCCTGGCGACCAACCTGGCCGTCCTGGCCCTGGTCAGTATCGTCATGTCCCTGCTCGGCGTGAACCCGCACAGCTTCGGCGGCCTGCTGGTGATGGCCGCGCTGTTCGGTTTCGGCGGCTCGATCGTCTCCCTGCTGATGTCGAAGTGGATTGCCAAGCGCACCACCGGCGCCCACGTCATCGAGCAGCCGCGCAACGAGGTCGAGCAGTGGTTGCACGCCACCGTCCGCCGGCAGGCCGAGGCCGCGGGCATCGGCATGCCGGAAGTGGCGATCTACGATGCGCCGGAGATCAATGCGTTCGCCACCGGCGCCAACCGCAACAATGCGCTGGTCGCGGTCTCCACCGGCCTGCTGCGCTCGATGGACCGAGACGAGGCCGAAGCCGTGCTCGCGCACGAGGTGAGCCACGTGGCGAATGGCGACATGGTCACGATGGCGCTGCTGCAGGGCGTGCTGAACACCTTCGTGATCGTGCTGTCGCGCCTGGTCGGGCGCGCGATCGACGGCTATCTGGGCAACCGCGACGGCTACGGCATCGGCTATTACCTCAGCGTGTTCGTGCTGGACATGGTGTTCGGCCTGTTCGCCTCGATGATCGCGATGTGGTTCTCCCGCCACCGAGAGTTCCGCGCCGACGCCGGCGGCGCCGCGCTGGCCGGCCGGCCGAAGATGATCGCCGCGCTCGAGCGCCTGTCGCGGACCTACGGCGAAAGCAGCCTGCCCAAGCAGGTGGCCGCGTTCGGGATCAGCGGCGGGGTCGGCCATGGCCTGCGTCGCCTGCTGATGAGCCATCCGCCGCTGGAAGAGCGGATCGCCGCGCTGCGCAACGCGCAGCCCGATGGCGGCAGCGTCCGCCAGGGCGTGGTCGCCTGATCCGGCCCGTGCCGCGATGCACCAACGAAAAGCCCGCCATCCGGCGGGCTTTTCGCGTCGGCATGGCGGGCGCCGCGGTCAGCTGAAGTCGTAGGCCAGGTCGGGGCCGGGCGGGGCGAGGAACTCGCCCTGCACGAAATCGACCCCGGCCGAGAACAGCAGGGTCATGCTGGCGGCGTCCTGCACGCGGTCGGCGACGGTGCGGATCCCGCGCGACGCGGCCTGGCTGGCGATGTTGCGCACCTGCTGCTGGGACTGCGCGTTCTTGGCGAGGTCGTCCATGAACTGCGGGTCCAGCTTGAGCATGGCCGGCTCGACGTGGGACAGCAGTTGCAGCGAATTGAGGCCGGCGCCGAACTTTTCCAGCGCGATGCGCACGCCGAAGCCCGCCATGGTGGAGACGAACTCCTGCGCCGCGCGCAGGTTGGTGAACACCTTGGCCTCGGGGACCGCGAGCACCAGCGATTCGCCGGACACGCCGCTGCTGGCGAGGTGGGCGGCGACATGGCTGGCCATGGTCGGGTCCTGCACGGCGTCCTGCGAGAGCGACAGCAGGATCCGCGTGCGCTTGCCGGCGCGCATGCGTTCGCCGACCAGCGCCACCGCGCGGGCGATCGCCCAGCGGTCGATCTGCCCCAGCAGCCCGTGTTCCTCGGCGATCGGCAGGTAGGTGGCGGGTTCCACCGGTTCGCCGTCGCTGCCCTGCAGGCGCAGGAACATCTCGTACAACTCGCCGCCTTCGCCCTGCAGCGAGATGACCGGCTGGAAGTCGAGGCGGAAGCCGTCGCTGTCGATGGCCTCGCGGATGCGCGCGACCCAGGCTTCGATCCGCTCCAGCTCGGCGCGGTCGAGCGCGCCGGGGTCGTACAGCTCGATGCGGTTGCCACCCACGCCGACCGCGGCGACCACGCCCTGGTTGGCCTTGGCCAGCACCTGGCTGGTGCTGGCGATCTTCTCGCCGATCTGCACGCCGCCGATGCTGATGGTGGCGTTGAGCGAATGGTCGCCGACTTCCAGCACGTGGTCGGCGAAGGCGTCGCGGATCATTTCCGCCAGCGCGCTGGTGGCGACGTGGTCGCTGCCATGGGCGAGCAGCGCGATCTGCCGCTCGCCGAAGCGCGCGACCAATGCATCCGGGACTTCGCCCTGCAGGCGCTGGCCGATCGCGGCGATGAGCTGGTCGGCGGCGTCGAGGCCGATCACGTCGAGCAGTCCGCTGCAGTGGTCAGGTTCGATCAGCAGCAGGCCGTGGGCGGTGCCGTGCGCGGCCGCGTCGGCGACCGCGCCGTCCAGCGCCGCGATGAAGGTGGGCCGGTTGAGCAGGCCGGTGGCGGGATCGCGCTGCTTCAAGTCTTCCAGCTGGCGCGCCAGTTCCGGGTCGTGGTCCACCGCCTGCCGGCGGAAGATGACCTGCTGGCAGGGTTCGCCCTCGTACTGGGCCGCGGTGAACTCCATCACCGCGGGGAAGTCGCGGCCCTCGACGTCGCGCGCGGTGAGGCTGTAGCGCGGCGGCGGCGCCTCGCCCTTGGACAGGCGCTTGAGCAGCAGCTTGAAGTCGGCGACGTGCGCCGGCGCGACCAGGTCCAGCAGCGACATGCCTTCGATGTCCTCGAAGTCGTCGTAGCCGAACATCTCCAGGTAGGCCTGGTTGGCGCGGATGTGCATGCCTTCGTGGATGTAGGCGATGGGCTCGCGCGAGGAGTCGATCAGGGCGTCGCAGCGGCGTTCGGTTTCGCGCAGCTGGGCCTCGAGCTGGCGCTGCGAGCGCCGTGCGTCGAGGTCGGTCCAGGCGTCGCGGACCGCGCGCAGCAGTTGCTGGGGGCGGCCGCGCAGGGCCACGCCCTGCGCGCCGATGGCCTGCACGGCGTCGAGGATCTCGTCGTTGACGCCGTCGAGCACCGCGAGCAGGGGGACGTCGCGGCCGCAGCCGGCGACCACCAGGCCGACTTCGTTGAACGGCATCGCGGTGGAGGCGTGCTCGGCCAGCACCAGGTCCACGGACTGCTGGGTCAGCAGCCCCGCGAGCTCGTCCATCGACTCCGGGCGCAGCGGACGCACGGCGATGCCGGCGTTGCGCAGGCTGCTGACGATGGCCTCGGCCTCGTTGACCTGGTCGTCGACCAGTACCAGGCGCAGTGCGGTGTCCTTGCCGATGACCATGCGAAAGGGTGGGGGTCCGTGGGTCGGGGGATGACGGGAGGCTACATCATTCCGCGGGGGCGATGCGTCCCGTGGCCGCGTGCAGCGGGGTCTTGCCGGGCTCGCCGGCGATCTCGCGGACCAGGCGCGGGACCAGGTAACCGGGCAGGCGCGCGGCGAGCGCGGCGTGCAGTGACAGGGCCTCGCCGTCGGGCACTTCGAAGTGGGCGGCGCCGGCCACCCGGTCGAGCTGGTGCAGGTAATACGGCAGCACCCCGGCGACGAAGCCGCGTTCGCACAGGTCGGCGAGCGCGTCCACGCTGTCGTTGACCCCGCGCAGCAGGACCGCCTGGTTCAGCAGGCTGGCGCCGGTGGCGCGCAGGGCGGCCATGGCGGCATCGACGGCGGGATCGAATTCATTGGCGTGGTTGGCATGGACCACGATGGTGACCGGCCAGGGAAGGCCGTGCAGCCAGGCGAGCAGGCCGGCATCCACGCGTTCGGGCAGCACGATCGGCAGCCGGGTGTGCAGGCGCAGGCGGCGGATGTGCGGGATGCCGCGCAGGGCGTCGGTCAGTTCGGCCAGCTTGTGGTCGGCCAGCGACAGCGGGTCGCCGCCGGACAGGATCACCTCGTGCAGCGAAGGATCGGCGGCGACCAGGGCCACCGCCTCGCGCCAGCCAGCCGCCGCGGCGTTGTCGTCCGCGTACGGATAGTGGCGGCGGAAGCAGTAGCGGCAATGCACCGCGCAGCTGCCCGTGGCCACCAGCAGGGCGCGGCCGCGGTATTTGTGGATCAGGCCGCCGCCGCGCCGCGCCGCGCCGTCGCCGACCGCGTCCAGGCCGTACCCCGGGACCACGCGCTCCTCGTCCCGCACCGGCAGCACCTGCCGCAGCAGGGGGTCGCCTGGGTCGCCGTGGCGCATCCGCGCGACGAAGCCGCGCGGCACCCGCAGCGGGAACTGCCGCGCCGCGGCCTCGGACCAGTCACCGGCCAGTGCCCCGAGCCCCAGCATCGCCAGCAGTTCGCGGGGGTCGCGCACGGCCTCGCGCCATGCCGCCTGCCACCGGCGCGGCGCGGGGTGCTGCAAGGGGGCGGGGGCTGCGGGTATCATGCGGGGCTTCGATCCAATGCCTGTTCCGGCTTGGCCCGCCACGGGCCGGGGCGGGGCGAACCTGAACCCGACATTCTATGCCGCCCGCGCGGGTGGCCCCAAGGAGCACCCCATGGCCACCCTCGGCATGAACGACGTGAAGAGCGGGATGAAGATCCTGGTCAACAACGAACCCTCGATCATCTTCGAAACCGATTACGTCAAGCCGGGCAAGGGCCAGGCCTTCACCCGCGTGCGTTTCCGCCAGATCCGCACCGGCCGCGTGCAGGAAATCACCATGAAGTCGACCGACTCGGTGGAAGCGGCGGACGTGGTCGATACCGACATGCAGTACCTGTACACCGACGGCGAGTACTGGCACTTCATGAACCAGGAAAGCTTCGAGCAGGTCCAGGCCGACAAGGCCGGCGTCGGCGATGCCGCCAAGTGGATCAAGGGCGAGGAGGAGTGCGTCGTCACCCTGTTCAACGGCAACCCGATCCAGGTCACCCCGCCCAATTTCGTCGAGCTGAAGATCGTCGAGACCGATCCGGGCGTGAAGGGCGACACCGCCGGCACCGGCGGCAAGCCGGCGACGCTGGAGACCGGCGCGGTCGTGCGCGTGCCGCTGTTCGTCGGCCAGGACGAAGTCATCAAGGTCGACACCCGCAGCGGCGAATACGTCTCGCGCGTGAAGTAAGCGATGACCGACCTCGCCCCGCAGGCCTGCGATCTCATCATCGAAGCCGGCTGGGTGGTGCCGGTCGTCCCGCACGGCGTGGTCCTCGCGGA
>ERZ1645185.850-NODE-850-length-12873-cov-8.143392_pt1 | contig 12873 bp, 7 predicted proteins | sample MGYA00575351_ERZ1645185 | MGnify/ENA primary metagenome ERZ1645185 (study PRJEB40838, sample SAMN11284767) | freshwater sediment metagenome | isolation source: river sediment | host: Sediment | place: India: Jana village, Kanpur | collected 2015-12-17 ...
GCCGCCATCGACGAGGGCACCGAACGCCTGGCGCGCTCGCTGGCCATGGAGGACATCCTCGACCGCCAATGCGAAGGCTTCTCGCAGGGCCAGCGCACCAAGACCGCCATCGCCCGCGCCCTGATCCACGATCCGAAGAACGTGATCCTGGACGAGCCGACCAACGGCCTGGACGTGATGACCACCCGCGCGCTGCGCGAGTTCCTCAAACAGCTCAAGGCCGAAGGCCGCTGCGTCATCTTCTCCAGCCACATCATGCAGGAGGTGGCGGCGCTGTGCGACCGCATCGTGGTCATCGCGCACGGCAAGGTCATGGCCGACGGCAGCGCCGACCAGCTGCGCGCCCAGACCGGGGAGGCCAACCTGGAAGAGGCCTTCGTCAAGATCATCGGCAGCGAGGAGGGTTTCCACGCATGAACGCGCTCTATACCGTAATGCGCAAGGAACTGCTCGACCTGTTCCGCGACCGCAAGACCATCGCCATCTCGTTGGCGTTCACCCTGCTGGCGCCGCTGCTGATCCTGGGCATGGCCAAGCTGGCCAGCAACCGGATGTCGACCCAGCTGGAAAAACCGCTGGAGCTGCCGGTGATCGGCGCCGAACGCGCGCCGAACCTGATCAACTGGCTGTCCGGCCGCAACGTGGTGATCAAGCCGGCGCCGGCCAATCCGGAAGGCGAGATCGCGGCGCAGAACGTCGAGGTCATCCTGTCGATCCCGGCCGACTACGCCGAGAAGTGGCGTGCCGGCGAACCGGCCCCGCTGGAGGTCATCAGCGACAGCTCGCGCGACGACGCCCGCATCCCGACCGAACGCCTGAACGCGCTGCTCGACAACTACAGCCGCAGCGTCGGCGCCCTGCGCATGCTGGCGCGCGGCGTCAGTCCGTCCGCCGGCCAAGCGGTGCTGGTGGAGCGCAAGGACCTGGCCACGCCGGAAAGCCGCATCGGCCAGGCCCTGGCCTTTCTGCCCTACCTACTGATCCTGTCCGGCTTCCTGGGCGGCGCCTATCTGGTGATCGACGCCACCGCCGGCGAACGCGAACGGCAGTCGCTGGAACCGCTGCTGGCCACCCCGGCCGCGCGCGGCGCGATCATGAGCGGCAAGATCGCGGCGGCCTGCGTGTTCGGCATGTTCAGCCTGGTGCTGACCCTGCTGGCGTTCAAGGGCAGCTTCGTCGTGGCCGGCGCCATGGGCCTGAAGCTGAGCATCGGTTGGGCCGCGATCGGACAGATCCTGGTGGTGCTGCTGCCGATCGTGTTGATCGGCACCTGCCTGCTGACCCTGATCGCCGCCGGCGCCAAGAGCGTGAAGGAAGCGCAGAGCTACATGAGCGCGTTGATGATGCTGCCGATCATCCCGACCGTGGTGCTGATGGTCAATCCGATCAAGAACCAGCTCTGGCAGTTCGCCGTGCCGTTCCTGTCGCAGAACCAGCTGATCCTGAAGATCGTGCGCTCGGAAAGCATCTCGGGCAACGAGTGGGCGGTATACCTGGCCGCCGGTTTCGGCCTGGGCGCGGCGCTGTGGTGGCTGGCCGCGCGCCGTTACCACAACGAGAAACTGGCGATCTCGGCCTGATCCGGCCGCCGCCGCCGCGTTACGGAACCCCGCCGCATGGCGGGGTTTTCGTTTGTAGGCTTCGTATTACGGCCCGCAGACGCGGTTACGGCCGCCGTTCTTGGCCAGGTACAGGTTGGTGTCGGCCTTGGACACCAGCTTTTCGTGGTGGCTGATGTCGCCGCGTTCGGCCAGGCCGATGCTGACCGTCAGGCTCAGGCCGGGCGCGAAGCCGGCGCAGTCGATGGCCTCGACCGCCGCACGCAGGCGCTCGCAGACCTCGCGGGCCGATTCGGCATCGCGCTCCGGCAGCACCAGCGCGAATTCCTCGCCGCCCCAGCGGCCGCACAGGTCGCTGCCGCGCCAGCGGCCATGGAACGCGGTACCGAGTTCGCGCCGGATGGTTTCCGCGACCCGGCACAGGGCCTGGTCGCCGGCATCGTGCGACCAGTTGTCGTTGACGCGCTTGAAGTGGTCGATGTCGAGCAGGGCGAAGCACAAGGGCTGATTGCCCGCGATGGCGACCGCCAGCCGGTTCTGCAGTTTTTCGTCCAGGCTGCGCCGGTTCGACAGGCCGGTCAGCGCGTCGGTGCGCGCCTGCTGCGCGAACGCCGCCGACTGCCGGCTGATGTGCTGGTTGAGCTGCTCCAGCTCCATGTTCTTCTCGTGCAGCGCGCGCGTGCGTTCGTCCACGGTGGCGCTCAGTTCGGCCTCGCGCAGGCGCAGCTGGCGCAGGCGGAAGCGGAACAGGGCGAACATGCCCAACACGCCGAAGGTCAGCGCCAGCGGATAGAACCAGCTGCGTTGGTACAGTTCGGGCAGGATCTCGAACGCGACCCCGTCGCCGCCGTCGCTCCACGGGCCGCCGTGCACCGAGGCGCTGGCGTGGAACACGTACCGGCCCGGCGGCAGGTTGGTGAACTGCACGTTGCGCAGGCGGCTGCGGTAGGTCCAACCCTCGTCGAAACCGACCAGCCGGTAGCGGTACTGGATCTGGTCGGAGGAGCGGAACAGCAGGCTGGCGAACGACAGCTCGATCTTGCGTGAACCGGCAGGCAGGCGGATCGGCGGATCCAGCGCGACCTGGCGGTCGTCGACCAACAGGGTTTCGATCAGCGCCGGCGGCGGCGTGACCTGATGCCGCGACAGCTCTTCCGGCCGCACCACCGCCACGCCGTTGGCGGTCGCGACCCAGATGCTGCCGTCCGCGTCGCGCAGGGCGGCCGGACCGGAGGTGCCGTTGCATTGCGCACTGCCCATGCCATCGGCTTCGGAAAAGCGCACGCTGCGCAGGCGCGGCGCGCGGCCGTCGGCCACCGCCTCCATCTCGCTGCGGGTGACGTAGATCACGCCGCGGTTGGAGGTCAGCCAGAAGTTGCCGGCACGGTCGGTGACGATCTCGAAAATGGAGGACACCGGTAGCCCGTGCCGCACGTTGACCGCCGCCAGCTTGCCGTCGCGCAGGCGCAGCACGCCGCGGTCGGTGGCGATCCAGAGCGTGCCGTCGGCATCCTCGCGGAAGGCATAGACGTCGGCGGCATCGTCGAAACGCGAAATCGGGATGCTGTTGACCGCGCCGTCCTCGACATAGACCAGCCCGGCCGAGGTGCCGACCCAGACCCGGCCGTCTCCGGCTTCATGCAGCGCCATCACATACTCGACCGGCAAGCCCTTGTCCTCGCCGATGCGGCGGACGTCGGCGCCGCGCTTGCGGAACAGCCCGCGCGAGGTGCCGACCCAGAGATTGCCCTGACGGTCCTCCAGGATGGCCCGCACCTGCGAGCCGAACAGCGGGCTGTCTTCGGGCAGACGCTCGCGCACCTTGCCGTCCTTCCAGTTCAGCAGACCGGTGGAATACATGCCGACCCACATGCTGCCGTCGCGCGCATTGGCCAGGCTCAGCACCGCCTCGCTTTCAACGCTCAGGTCGCCGGTCACCGGGCTGGCGCGGTCGCCCGCGAAGCGGCTCAGGCCGCGCGCGGTGCCGATCATGATGCTGCCGTCCGGCCGCTTCAGCAGGGTCCGCACGTAATTGTCGCGCAAGCCGCGGTTGTGGTCGATGGAGGTGAAGGGCAGGTCGGCGAAGCGGATCAACCCGTTGCTGGTGCCGGCCCAGAGGCTGCCTTCGCGGTCCCTGAACAGCGAGCGCACGTTGTTGTTCGGAATGCCGTGATCGGTATCCAGCCGCTCCACGCCGGCCGGGGTATAGCGGTGCAGGCCTTTGTTGACGGTGCCGAACCAGATGCCGTCGGCGCCGTCGTCCTGGATGCTGACCACGGCATCGCCGGTGGCCGCGAGGCTGCTGATTCGGCCGCCGCGCATCAGGAACAGGCCGCGTTGGGCGCCCAGATACAGGCCGCCGCCGGGCGCATGGGCCAGCACATAGACGCCACCGGTCGGCTCGGCGCCGCCGTCGAACAGACGAGCGCGGCCGCGTTCGAGCCGGATCAGGCCGCTGCCGGTGCCGGCCCAGACCGCGCCGTCGCGATCGGCCAGCAGCATGTACACCCGGCCCTCGGGCACGCCTTGGGCGGCACCCCAATGCTCGGTCTTGCCGTCCGCGCCGATATAGGTCAGGCCGTCGCGTTCGTGCGCCACCCACAGTCCGCCCTTGGCGTCTTCGAAGGCGTCGGAAACGTCCTCCTCCACCAGGCCCTGCGCGCGGCCGTAATGGCGCCAATGGCCGTCGCGGTAAACGGCCACGCCGCCACGCGAGGTGGACACCACCAGGCTGCCGCGCGGGCTGACCACCAGGCGTCGGATGCCGTTGTCCTGCAATGCCGGCGTGTTGTCCGGACCGTAAATGCGGAAATCCTGGCCGTTGTAGCGCACCAGGCCTTCCCAGGTGGCGAACCACAGATAGCCGTCCGGCGTCTGGGCGATGGAGTTGACCTGGTTGTGCGGCAAGCCGTTGCGCGTGGTCCAGGTCTCACGCGAATACTCGGAGATGGATTTCCGTTCCGCGGCCTCCGACACGCCGCCGAACAGCGCCATCAAGCTGCACAAGACCCAAACTAAACGCGGCATCCTGCAATCACTCCAAACCGAAACGGCTCCCCCAGCGCGTAGTGTAACGGCATATCGCGTCCAGAAGGGCCTGCGCTAGAATGCCGAAGAGCCCGCACCGACACGCCGACGACCGAAGCCCGCCCATGGATACCGAACACCGCATCGCCATTTCCCCCCGCCCGGCCGTGGATGCGGCCTTGGCCGCCCGCATCGCATCCGACCTGTTCGGCGTAGAGGGCCCGGTGCGCGAGCTGGGCAGTTCGCAGGACCGCAACTTCCGCATCGACACCCCGGCCGGCCCGCGCGTGCTCAAGATCGCCAACCGCGGCTGGGGCCGCGAGACCCTGGAAGCCCAGCATGCGGCCATGCGCCATCTGGCGCGCACGGATCCCGCGCTGAAGGCGCCGGTGCCGTTCGCCGACGCCGCCGGCGTCGAAATCCGCGACTATCCGGTCGGCGACGACCGGCTGCCGGTGCGCCTGCTGTCCTATGTCGAGGGCCGGCCGCTGACCGGCATCGGCTATCTGGCACCGGATGTCATCGCCGACCTGGGCGAAGTCTCCGGCCGCACCTGCGCGGCCTTGGCCGATTTCGACCACCCCGGCCTGGAGCGCGCCGTGCAATGGGATCTGCGCCGCGCCGACGAGGTCATCGCGCGTCTGCATCCGGATGTGCGCAGCGCCGACCGGCGCGAGCGGGTGGTGGCCGCCGCGGCGGCGGCCGAACGCGCGCTGGCGCCATTGAAAGCGCGCTTGCCGGTGCAGGCCATCCACGGCGACATCACCGACGACAACGTGGTCGGCGGCCGTGATGCCGCCGGCCGCATCCGCCCCGACGGCATCATCGACCTGGGCGACCTGACGCGCACCTGGCGCATCGGCGAACTGGCCATCACCTGCTCTTCGGTGCTGCATCACCGGCCGGACGCGCCGCTGTCGGTACTGCATGCGGTGCGCGCGTTCGACCGGCACGTGCCGCTTACCGACATCGAGATCGCGGCGTTCTGGCCGCTGATGGTGCTGCGCGGCGGCGCCTTGGTGGTCAGCGGCGAGCACCAGGCGAAACTGGACCCGGACAATCCTTCGGTACTGGAACCGATCGAAAACGAATGGCGGCTGTTCGAGGTCGCGGCCTCGGTGCCGTTCGCGCTGGCCGAAGCCGCGCTACGCGCGGCATTGGGCCGCGGCCTGACGCCGGAGCAGCAGGCCATGCGTGCCGTGTTGGCCGGCTGCGCGCCGCTGTTTCCCGACATCGCCCGCTTCGACGCGGCGGACCTGTCCAGCACCAGCGACGCCCTGCACGAAGGCCGCTGGCTGCAACCGCAGGCCGACGCGCGCATCCTGGCCACCGCGGCCGTACGCGCTGGCGCGGCGGCCACGCGCTACGGCGAATTCCGCTTCACGCGCACGCCGGCACGTTCGGCCGAAGCGCCGCAGACCTGCGCGCTCGGCATCGATTTCCGCGTGCCGGACGGCAGCCAGGCGGTGGCGCCGCTGGACTGCCGGGTGACGGCGGCGGACAGCGCCGGACTGACCCTGGACAGCGCCGCCGGCCGCATCCGTGTGGACGGGCTGCGGCACACGCTGTCCGTGGGCACGCCGCTGGCGCGCGGGCAACCCATCGGCCGCAGCGACAGCCGCGCCCTGCGCGTGCAACGCTGCCTGAACGACACCTTGGCCATGCCGCGTTTCTGCGACGCCGAATGGGCGCCGGCCTGGCAAACGCTGTGCCCCGACCCCTCGCCCTTGCTGGGCTGCGCGCTGGCGGCGCCGGCCGCCGATGCCGAGGGCCTGCTGGCACGCCGCAAAGGCGCGTTCGCCGACGTGCAGGTGCATTACTACCGCCAGCCGATGCGCATGGAGCGCGGCTGGAAGCAGTACCTGGTCGACAGCGAGGCACGCGCGTACCTGGACATGGTCAACAACGTGGCCGCCATCGGCCATGGCCACCCGCGCTTGGCCGAGGCCGTGCACCGGCAACTGCTGACGCTCAACACCAACTCGCGCTTCCACTACGCCGCCATCGCCGAATTCAGCGAACGCCTGGCGGAGCTGGCGCCGCCCGGCCTGGACAGCGTGCTGCTGGTGAACTCGGGCTCGGAGGCGGTCGATCTGGCCTTGCGCATGGCGCAGACGGTCACCGGCCGGATGGACATTGTGGCGGTACGCGAGGCCTATCACGGCTGGACCCTGCTGTCGGATGCGGTCACCACCTCGGTGGCCGACAACCCCAACGCCTTGGCCACGCGCCCGGATTGGGTGCATCTGGCCTCGGCGCCGAACGCCTACCGCGGCCGCTTCCGCGGCGCCGAAGCCGCCAGCGGCTACGCCAGCGAATTCCGCGCGCTGATCGACGACATGGCCGCGCGCGGCCGGCCGCCGGCGGCTTTCATCGCCGAACCGGTGTTCGGCAACGCCGGCGGCGTGCTGTTGCCGGACGGCTATCTGGCCGCCGCCTATTCGGCGGTGCGCGCGCACGGCGGGCTGTGCATCGCCGACGAAGTGCAGGTGGGCTACGGCCGGCTCGGCCACCGCTGGTGGGCGCACGAAGGCCAAGGCGTGGTGCCGGACATGATCACCGTCGCCAAGGCCATGGGCAACGGCTATCCGCTCGGCGCGGTGATCACCACCCGCGCCATCGCCGAGGCGTTCAAAAAGCAGGGCAGCCTGTTCTCCTCGGCCGGCGGCAGCCCGGCCTCCTGCGTGGCCGGCCTGGCGGTGCTGGACGCGATCCGCGACGAAGGCCTGCAGGCCAACGCCGCGCAGGTCGGCGATTTCCTGCTGGCGCGCTTCGCCGAACTGCAGGCGCGCTTCCCGCTGATCGGCGCGGTGCACGGCATGGGCCTGTACCAGGGCGTGGAACTGGTGCGCGACCGCGACAGCCGGGAACCGGCCAGCGCCGAATGCTTCGCGATCTGCGAACGCCTGCGCGAACTGGGCATCGTGGTGCAGCCCACCGGCGAACGCAACAACGTGCTGAAGATCAAACCGCCGATGTGCCTGTCGCTGGCGGACGCGGAATTCTTCGTGACGCAACTGGAACGCGTGCTGGCAGAGGGCTGGTGAGCGCCATGCAGGCACTGGCCGCCGTCTGGCATTCGAGCCGGGCGCCGTTCCTGCTGCTCACGCCGCTGTGTGTGGCGCTGGCCGCGGCCACCGCCGCGCGCGCCGGCCTGCAGCCCGACTATGCGCTCTTGGCCTTGGCCGGCATCGGTGCGCTGTCGGCGCATGCCGGGGTCAACCTGCTGAACGAATACCTGGACTTCACCGGCGGGATCGACGGCATGACGCGCCGCACCCCGTTCAGCGGCGGCAGCGGCCATCTGCCGGCGCATCCGGCGGCGGCGGGCACCGTACGCCGTGCGGGCTGGTCCGGTGTGGCGCTGACGGCGGCGATCGGGCTGTGGTTCGTCCTGCACCAAGGCCCGCTGCTGTTGCTGCCGGGGCTTATCGGCCTGTCGCTGATCGTCGGATACACGCGCTGGATCAACCGCCATCCCTGGCTTTGCCTGATCGCGCCGGGTACCGGTATCGGGTTCTGCATGATGCTGGGCGCGCATCTGGCGCTGGGCGCGCCGCCCACGGCGCTGTCCTGGCTGTGCGCCGGCCTGCTGTGTGCGGCCGGAAACAATCTGCTGCTGCTGAACCAGATTCCCGACATCGACGCCGACCGGGCCGGCGGACGGCGGCATTTCGCCATCGTGTACGGCGTGCGCGCCGCGTTCGGCGCGTATGTCGGCTTCCTGCTGGCGCAGATCGCATTATGGCGATACGGCTTGCTGGCGGGCATCCTGCCGGATCACGCCGTATGGGCAGGGCTGGCCTTCGTACCCGCGACGGCGGCGGCAATGGGCTTCCGCCGTTTCGGCGCGGATGTCGGCCGGCACCCGTGGGTGCTGGCCGCAAACGTGGCGGCCTGCCTGCTGCTGCCGGTCCTACTCGGCGCCGCGTTGAGCGTCTAAGCCGCCTCGACCCGGATTTCGACGTCGCCGACCCGCACCACCTGGCCGGCGCGGATCTTGGCGGTCTTGCGCAGTTCCTGCACGCCGTCCACCGACACCTCGCCGCTGGCCACGATCTGCTTGCCGATGCCGCCGCTGCCGCAGAGCCCGACCAGCTTCAGCAGCTGGTTGAGCTCCACGTAGTCGCCGTCCAGGCCGAAGCGGACGCGTTGCATCAATTGAACGCGAAGGTGCGGCGGATGGTGGTGTTCTCGCCGTTGCCGCGGTACTTCCAGCGGCGCACGGTGCTGATCACCGTCTTGTCGAACACATTGCGCGGCGAGGCGCTGATGATGCGCACGCCGGTGACGTCGCCGGCGCCGTTGATGCTGATCTCGGCCACCACTTCACCGGTGACGCCCGAGGCCAGCGCTTCGCGCGGATACGGCGGCTGCGGCGTACTGATCGGGGTGACCGCGGCGCGGGTGGCGACGGCCGGCGCCGAGACGGCCGGAGCAGGGGCTTGGGTTTGCGGCGCCGGCGCCTGGACGGCCGGGGCCGGGGCTTGCGCGACCGGTGCCGGCGCGCTGGCCGGTGCCGCGGTCGGCGCCGCGATGCCGGCTTCGCGTGCGCGGCGCGCGGCTTCTTCGCGGGCCTTGGCGTCGGCCAGGGTCTTGGCTTCCTGGTCGGTCTTGGCCTGCGCCTCTGCCGCGGCGGCGGCGACGGCTTGCGCCTGGCGGGCCTTCATTTTCTCCAGGTCGTCCTTGACCCGCGCCAGCGCCGGCGCGTTCGGATCGATCATGCGGATCAGGCTTTCCAGACGCAGGGCTTCACGGTCGTCGAAGTTGGCGATGGCCTGGTCCATGCCGATGACCGCGTACGGCATGATGTCGACCAGGGCCGTTTCCACCGAATCGTCCTTGGTCTGCAGCTTCTGGCGCAGGGCCAGGTAGTATTCCAGGGCGTTGTTGCCGGACGGTTTGTACCAGCGCTGCTCCATCACCGCCTTGCGGGCGCCGTCGCGCAGGTCTTTCTCGGGGAATTGCACCAGACGGTCGATCGAGGTCTGCACCTTCTGTTTCTGGGTCTTGGCCACATTCGCGGCCGCGGCCTGCGGGTCGTCGGTTTTGTCCGAACACGCCGCCAGGGCCAACGACAGGGCCAGACCCATGCCAAGCAGGCCGACCGGGCCCGAAGTGCGGTTTTTCTGATTCATTTTCATTGATTTATTTTCCCCCGAGAGAACCCATAGAACAGTAAATTTTACGGATATTGTCAAGCGATTTAACGGATTTTTACGCCAGTCATCGATATGATGTTAAAAAATCCTTAATATACGGATTGTGCCCCGAACCGTGCGGCAGACGCTGTGCCGAACAAGGCCCCTTAACATGATGAAGCGCAAAATCCTGAGCCTGGCCTTACACGGCGCCCTGCTCGCCACCGTCCACGGCACCGCCTCCGCGCAGGAGCCGGTCAAGGCCTTGGACAGCATCCAGGTGACCGGTTCGCGCATCAAGCGCGTGGACGCCGAAACCGCCAGCCCGCTGCAGCTGATCGACCGCGAGGCGATCGAACGCAGCGGCGCGCTGACCATCGGCGATTTCCTGCAGGACATTCCCGCCATCGCCGGCGCCGCCATCAACCCGGCGGTCAACAACGGCGGCGGCGACGGTTCGGCCACCATTTCCCTGCGCGGCCTGGGCGAAGACCGCACCCTGCTGCTGGTCAACGGCCGCCGCATCGTCAACCGCGACATCAACGCCATCCCGATGACCCTGGTGGCCAGCGTCGAGGTGCTGAAGGACGGCGCGTCGGCAATCTACGGCTCGGACGCGGTCGGCGGCGTGGTCAATTTCATCCTGAAATCGAATTTCGAAGGTGCGGAAGTCCGGCTGGACTGGGGCATCTCGGCACGCGGCGACGGCCAACGGCACGGCGCCAGCGCCACCTGGGGCACCTCGGGCGAACGCGGCAACCTGATCGTCAGCGCCAACCGCAGCGAGCAGCACGAAGTGCGCGCGGCCGACCGCGCCTATTCCCGCGACGCGCTGTCGCTGGGCTCGGAATTCTCCACCGACGTCGTCAACCTGGGCTCCAGCGCCGGCATCACCGGGCGCTACGACCTGGTGCCGACCGACGCCGACGGCGCGCCGCTGGACCCGGCCGCCAGCGCGGCCTTGGTCTCGTACTACGGTTGCGACCAGGTGACCCGGATTCCGGGCCAAGCCGGCACCGGCCTGGCCGACTTCCGCTGCTTCGATTTGGCGCGCGACGCCTACAACTACCAAGCGGCCGGCAATCTGCAATTGACCCCGCAGGAGCGCACCGGTGTGTTCGTGACCGGCAATTTCGACCTCGGCGCCGGCGTCACGGCCTACATGGACGCCTTCGCCAGCCGGACCCGCGCCGCGGCGCAGATCGCGCCCTTGCCGCTCGACGGCCAGTCCGACGGGCTCACGCTGTCGCGCTTCAGCCAGTACAACCCGTTCGGAGTCGACGTCCAGGACCTGCGTCTGCGCCTGGAACGGCTGGGTAACCGCCGCTACGAATACGACACCGATGTCGCCCAGATCAACGCCGGCTTGAACGGCGGCATCGGCGAAACCGGCTGGTCCTGGGATTTCGCGCTCAGCTACGGCCGCATCGCGCAGGACAACCGCGATATCGGCTATCTCGATTTCGATGCCTTGGCGGCGGCGCTCGGGCCCTCGCAGAACGGCGTCTGCTACACCGACGGCGGCTTCGGCACGCCGATTCCCGGCTGCGTGCCGGTCGATTTCGTCGGCGCCTTCGATGCCGGCTCCGCCGCCGGCCAAGCGCAGACCGCGGCCCTGCAGGCCATGGGCCTGGACGTGCGCAACCGGCAGCGCGAGACCCTGAAGGGCTTCCAGGCCAATGTCAGCGGCGAACTGGCGGAGCTCGCCAACGGCAGCGTGCTGGCGGCGTTCGGCGTCGAATACCGGCACGAGAGCCTGCGCTTCGATCCGGCCGCGGCCATCCTGGTCGATCCGGCCGCGGGCTACACCTGCGGCGTGTCCTCCGAGCTGTGCAGCGCGCCGACCCGCGGCAGCTACACGGTGAAGGAAGCCTATGCCGAGGCCTTGGTGCCGGTCAGCGCGCAGGTCAACTTGATTTTCGGCAGCCGCTGGTCGGATTACTCGACCTTCGGCGACACCCTGAACAGCAAGATCGGCCTGGAATGGCGGCCATCCGGCCGACTGCTGCTGCGCGGCACGCATGCCCAGGTGTTCCGCGCCCCGAGCATCCGCGACCTGTACGGCGGCGATGCCGCCTCGGCCGATACCTACAGCGATCCCTGCAACGGCATCCTGCAAAGCGGCGGCGGCCTGTCGCTGAATCCGGCCTGCGCCAACATCGTCGCCGACGGCAGCTACAGCCAGCGCGACACCCAGCTCAGCGCCATCAAGGGCGGCAACGCCGCGCTCGACGCCGAGCAGGGCACCGTCACCACCGCCGGTTTCCTGTACGAGCCGGGCTGGCTGCCGGGCACCGCGGTCAACGTCGATTTCTGGCGCATGCACCTGGATGACGCCATCGGCAGCTACGGCAGCCAGAACATCCTGAACGACTGCTTCAACAGCAGCGCCGCCGATCCCTCGCCGCTGTGCGCGCTGTTCAGCCGGCGCCCGGACGGCACCATCGACCGCCTGTTCGACCGCCGCGCCAACAAAGGCAGCATCGACACCTCGGGCGTCGACCTCGGCCTGGCGTTCCTGCGCGAAACCCGGTTCGGCGAATTCCGCGCTGGCCTGGAAGCCACCTATATCGGCCGTCACGACCTGAGCGTGGCCTATCAGGACGAGGTGCTGCGCGTCATGCGCAACGCCGGCAGCTTCCTGTCGGTGGAGAACGGCGGCGAAGGCAACTTCAGCCGCTGGCGCGCCGCGGCCAACGCCGGCTGGCGTAGCGGCCCGCTGGAACTGTCCTGGAACCTGCGCCATATCGGCGCGTTCCGCGTCGGCAGCCTGGATCCGCAGGGGCCCTGCGCCAACCGCGGCCTGCCGCCCGGCAGCGCCGGTTGCCAGTTCCGCGTCGGTGCGCTCAGCACCCACAACCTGCAGGCCGGCTACCGCTTCCCGCGCGCCACGCTGCGCATCGGCATCGACAACGCCGGCGACAAGCAGCCGCCCCTGCTGTACCAGAACAACACGGTGAACGGCAACACCGACGAGCGCACCTTCGATACCGTCGGCCGCTATTACTGGACCAGCCTAAGCGTCGATTTCTGAGCGGACGGATGCCGGCGCGCGCCTGCCCCTGCGATACCGGCAAGCCGTATGCCGTCTGCTGCGGGCCCTGGCACGGCGGCGAGGCCGCGCCCGACGCGCTGGCGCTGATGCG
>ERZ1645185.851-NODE-851-length-12870-cov-6.295279_pt1 | contig 12870 bp, 14 predicted proteins | sample MGYA00575351_ERZ1645185 | MGnify/ENA primary metagenome ERZ1645185 (study PRJEB40838, sample SAMN11284767) | freshwater sediment metagenome | isolation source: river sediment | host: Sediment | place: India: Jana village, Kanpur | collected 2015-12-17 ...
GCCAGCTGGCCGCCCTTGCCGGGCTTCAGCTCGACGTTGTGGACGATGGTACCGATCGGCATGCCCGAGAAGGGCATCGCGTTGCCCGGCTTCACGTCGGTCTTGGCGCCGGCGATCACCTGATCGCCCACCGCCAGACGCTGCGGCGCCAGGATGTAGGAAAGCTCGCCATCCGCATAGCGCACCAGCGCGATGAAGGCGGTCCGGTTCGGGTCGTATTCGATCCGCTCGACCGTCGCGGGGACGTCGAACTTCGTGCGTTTGAAATCAACGACGCGGTAGAGACGCTTCGCGCCGCCACCCTTGTGCCACATCGTGACCCGTCCGGTGTTGTTCCGGCCACCAGTGCCGATCAAACCCTCGGTGAGGGCTTTGACCGGGCGGCCTTTCCAAAGCTCCGAACGGTCGATCAGAACCAGCCCACGCTGGCCAGGCGTCGTCGGTTTGTACGACTTGAGTGCCATGATTACTGTCTTCCGTCAGCTTGAGGACCATTGCTGGTCCGGTGAAGGGCTCCGAAGATCCCCGATAAAAAATCCACGGCCCCGGAGAACCGGGGCCGCCAGATTCGCGCGGCTTCTATCAGAGGCCGGTGGTGACGTCGATGGTGTTTCCTTCCTCGAGCGTCACATAGGCCTTCTTCTTGTCCGAACGGACGCCGGGGCGACCGCGGAACCGCTTTTCCTTGCCTTTGGTGATGGTGGTGTTGACCGCCTTCACCTTCACGCCGAAGACCGCCTCGACCGCTTCCTTGATCTGCGGCTTCGTCGCGTCCATGGCCACCTGGAAGACCACGGCATTGGCGTCAGACGCCATGGTAGCCTTCTCGGTGATCACCGGCTTCTTGATCACGTCGTAGTGTTCGGGTTTCGCGCTCATTTCAGGCGAGCCTCCAGTGCTTCGACAGCCGCCTTCGTGAGCACGAGCGTGTCACGCTTGAGGATGTCATAGACGTTGGCGCCGATCGACGGCAGCACATCGAGACCCTCGATGTTGCGCGCCGCCTTGGCGAAGTTCTCGTTGACCTCGGCGCCGTCGATGATGAGCACGCGCTTCCAGCCGAGTTCCTTCGCCGCCTTGGCCAGGACCGCGGTCTTGGCTTCGGCCATCACGGCCGCATCCAGAACCACCAGCTCGCCGGCCTGGGCTTTCGCCGAGAGGGCGTGCTTCAGGCCGAGGGCGCGGAACTTCTTCGGCAGGTCATGGGCGTGGCTGCGGGGCGTCGGGCCCTTGTAGACACCACCATGACGGAAGATCGGGGCCTTCTTGGAACCGTGGCGGGCGCCGCCGGTGCCTTTCTGGCGGTAGATCTTCTTGGTCGAATAGCTCACGTCCGACTTGCCCAGCACCGAGTGGGTGCCGGCCTGGGCTTTCGCCCGCTGCCAGCGCACGACGCGGTGCAGGATGTCGGCGCGCGGCTCGAGGCCGAACAGCGCTTCGTCCAGATCGATGGAACCGGCCTTGCCGCCGTCCAGCTTGATCACATCGAGTTTCATGCTTCACCCCCTTCGGCGGCGACTTCTGCTGCCGGAGCAGCCGCAGTGCGGATCGCGGCCGGACGCGGGGCGTCCTTGGCTTCCGGCTTCTTCACGGCGTCCTTGATGGTGACCCAGCCGCCCTTCGACCCGGGGACAGCGCCCTTGATCATGATCAGGCCGCGGTCGGCGTCGGTGCGGACGACCTGCAGGTTCTGCGTGGTCACGCGGACCGAACCCAGGTGGCCGGCCATCTTCTTGCCCTTGAACACCTTGCCGGGGTCCTGGCACTGGCCGGTCGAGCCGTGCGAGCGGTGCGAGACCGACACGCCGTGCGAGGCACGCAGACCGCCGAAGTTGTGCCGCTTCATGGCACCGGCGAAACCCTTACCGATCGAGGTGCCCGCGACGTCGACATACTGACCCGCGAGGTAGTGGTCGGCGGTGATTTCCGCGCCCACGTCGATCAGGTTGTCCGGGCTCACACGGAACTCGGCAATCTTGCGCTTGGGCTCCACGTTCGCTTTCGCGAAGTGGCCCCGCTGCGCGGCCGTGGTCCGCTTGGCCTTGGCAGCACCGGCGCCGAGCTGGACGGCGGTGTAGCCGTCACGGTCGGCCGTGCGCTGCGCGACGACCTGCAGGTTGTCGAGTTGAAGGACGGTCACGGGAACCTGCTTCCCGTCCTCCAGGAACAGCCGGGTCATGCCCAGCTTCTTTGCGATAACGCCAGAGCGCATTGTCATGCCCCCTTACACTTTGATTTCGACATCCACGCCGGCCGCGAGGTCGAGCTTCATCAGCGCGTCCACGGTCTGCGGGGTCGGATCGACGATGTCGAGAAGACGCTTGTGCGTGCGGATTTCCCACTGGTCGCGCGACTTCTTGTCGATGTGCGGACCACGGAGAACCGTGAATTTCTCGATCTTGTTCGGCAGCGGGATCGGGCCGCGCACTTGCGCGCCGGTCCGCTTGGCGGTGTTCACGATTTCCGCGGTGCTGGCGTCCAGCACGCGGTAATCGAAGGCCTTCAGCCGGATGCGGATGGTTTGAGTCGACATGTTCCTGTCCTCGGGCTTTTGGCTGGGGCGGGGGCGGAACCCCCGCCCTTCCCCCGATTACTCGATGATTTTGGAGACGACGCCGGCGCCGACGGTGCGGCCGCCTTCACGGATGGCGAAGCGGAGCTTCTCTTCCATGGCGATCGGCGCGATCAGCGAGACGTTGAACTTCAGGTTGTCGCCCGGCATCACCATCTCGGTGCCTTCCGGCAGCTCCACCGTCCCGGTCACGTCGGTCGTGCGGAAGTAGAACTGCGGACGGTAGTTCGCGAAGAACGGGGTGTGACGGCCGCCTTCTTCCTTCGTCAGGATGTAGGCCTCGGCCTCGAACTTCGTGTGCGGCTTCACCGAACCCGGCTTGCAGAGAACCTGGCCACGCTCGATGCCGTCACGGTCAACGCCGCGCAGCAGCAGGCCGACGTTGTCGCCGGCTTCACCCTGGTCAAGCAGCTTGCGGAACATCTCGACGCCGGTGCAGACCGTCTTCTTCGACGGGCGGATGCCGACGATTTCCAGTTCCTCGCCGACCTTCACCACGCCGCGCTCGATCCGGCCGGTGGCAACCGTGCCGCGGCCCGAGATCGAGAACACGTCTTCGACCGGCATCAGGAACGGCTGGTCAACGGCACGCGCCGGGGTCGGGATATAGGCATCGACCGCCGCGATCAGTTCGCGGATCGCGTCTTCGCCGATCGCCTTCTCGGTGCCGTTCATCGCATGCAGGGCCGAGCCCTTGATGATCGGGATATCGTCGCCGGGATAGTCGTAGGACGACAGGAGCTCGCGGATCTCCATCTCGACCAGTTCCAGCAGTTCCGGGTCATCGACCTGGTCGACCTTGTTCATGAACACGACCATGTAGGGGATACCCACCTGGCGGCCGAGCAGGATGTGCTCGCGGGTCTGCGGCATCGGGCCGTCAGCGGCCGACACCACCAGGATCGCACCGTCCATCTGGGCGGCACCGGTGATCATGTTCTTCACGTAGTCGGCGTGGCCGGGGCAGTCGACGTGCGCGTAGTGGCGCGAGTCCGACTCGTATTCCACGTGCGCGGTCGAGATCGTGATCCCGCGGGCCCGCTCTTCCGGCGCGCCGTCGATCTGGTCATAGGCGCGGAATTCGCCGAAATACTTCGTGATCGCCGCCGTCAGCGTCGTCTTGCCGTGGTCAACGTGGCCGATCGTGCCGATGTTGACGTGCGGTTTCGTCCGTTCAAACTTTGCCTTTGCCATTCGGGGCGTGCCTCGCGGAATTGGGGGGGCCCGGCGGGCCCCGCGGATTTACACGGGGCGCCACTTATCCATTGGAGGGGGGAAAATCAAGCGCCCCCGCGCGGGCGCGCCAAGCTGGGGCGCCGATTGACCTTGCGTCAGTTCCCCACACCGAGGTCGGCGGGACGCGACGGAGGACGGATCGCCGCAGAAGTGGTGTTGGGCAGCGGAGTTGTCGTGACTGCTGTCGCGGAGGCCTGCGCCGCCGTTGCCGCATTCGCAGGGGCATTCGCGATATGTGCGGCGCGCTGGCTGGCCAGCGACTCGGGCGTGTCCGGAGTGGCCTTCGATCCGTCCGGGCGCAGGTCCGGCACCGGCGGATTGGCAAACCAGTTCGGGTTCTCGACAAACCACTTCTCAAGCGCCTTGGCGACGTTGTAGGCCAGCGCATCAAGCTGCTGACGCTTGGTCTTCGTCAGGCCCGAGCCGATGACCATGTTCGGATCGAGATTCTCGAAGATCGTGAACTGCTTCGGTTCGCCGTTCAGGCGGGTCTGGGTCGCATCGTCCCAGATGTTCGCCGTGACGACCACGACCGATTTCGGCGCAGCAACCACCGGAATTCCGGGCGGGGCCAGCGCATAACCGTCGACGGCGATGCCGATGTTGTAGAACCGGCTGCCCGTATAGCGGCCAAACCGGGCCTGCACCGCCTTCTTGATGCCGGTTTCCCATTCGTCGACCGTCGCCTCGCGCGAGATCGGAACCTTCTGCATGTTGTCAGCGAAGACGATGTTCAGACCCAGCTTGAAATCGCCGAGCGCGACCGGCGGTTCTTTCAGGTCGTTGCGACCACAGGCGGCCAGAACGGACAGCCCTAGAAGCAGCATCATCGATCGGAGAAGTGGGGCCAGTGACATCACGCCGCGCCTTTGGGTTCAGGTTCCCCGAGATAGCGTGGCGGGCGGCCCGGCGCAACCGGCGCTCCGACACCGCGCGAAGCCCCGCCGAAGCGCGGCTTTTTCCTGCGGGCGATGGCGCAATCCGGGATAAGGTCGACCAAGGCACGATTCCCGGCGCGCCCGGCAGAGCTGGCATCTTTCTTTCCGGGCGGCTTTCTTTCAAGGCGGGAGCAACCCGCATTCAGCGACAGGAGATTGTGATGAGCCTCGTTTCCACTCTCGCGAAGGTCGCCGTCGGCGTCGTGATAGCCAAGGGCGTGGGAAGCCTTATCCAGAACGCACAGGCAGGAACGGCAGCGGGGAGTGTCCGACGAAGCCCGGGTTCTGCCGATACGTTCGGCGGCACCCATTCGCCTGACCAAGGCGCGAGACTGCCGGGCGGGCTCGAAAATGTGATGAAGGATGTGCTGGCCGGGACACCGGCCGAGAGATCGGCCGGCAAGGGCGGTATCTCGGGAGGCGGCATCTCGGGAGGCGGGTTCACGGAAGAGGTTCCCCGAGGCGGCGCAGCGGGCGGCGGACTTGGCGGTCTTCTGGAAGAACTCGCCAAGGGGTCGGCTCCTGCCGGCCGGACCACGTCCCAGGGTGGCGGTCTTGACGACATCATCGGGCAATTGTCGCAGGGGGGCGGGCTGGGCGATCTGCTTGGCGGTCTCGCGGGCGCCTTGGGCGGGGCGGCGGCAACGCGGGGAGCCGGCGGGGGCGGGTTCGGCGACCTGCTGAACCAGGCGCTGCGCAACGGCGGCGAGCCCGACGCGGATCCGAGCCCGGATCAGGAGGCAGTGGCAGGCCTGATGCTGCGGGCGATGATCCAGGCGGCGAAGTCGGATGGCCGGATCGACGAGGCCGAGAAGAAGAAGATCGTCGATCAACTGGGCGAAGCCACCCCATCGGACATTGCCTTTCTCAAGCAGGAACTGGCGGCACCGATCGACCTGGCTGGTCTGGCCCGGCAGGTGCCAAAGGCCCTTGCCCCGCAGGTCTATGCCGTCTCGGTCATGGCGATCACGCTGGATGACCAGAGCGAGGCGCAATACCTGCATCAGCTGGCGCAGGGGCTTGGCCTCGACCCGCAGACGGTCAATGCCATCCATGCCAAGATGGGCGTCCAGCTGCTTTACGGCTGAGCCGCCTCAGGTAAAGCGGTTCTCGCGCGGGAAACCGCGCGGGGCCATGCGCCCGGCGCTGGCCCGCGCACCCAGCCATTCGCCCAGGTCGGTCTCGGTCCGGGTACGCCCGGCCGGGTCCTTCCAGCTGAGGCCCTGCGCTAGGGTGAAGGTCGTCACGTCGGACAGGCTGCCATCCTTGTACTTCTGCAGCCGCACACCCTTGCCGCGCGCCATTTCGGGCAGGTCGGCCAGCGGGAAGACCAGGACCTTGCGGTTCTCGCCCACCACCGCGACATGGTCGCCAGACGCCGGCTTGCACACCAGAAGCCGCGCATCGCCCGACAGGTTCATCACCACCTTACCGGCGCGGGTCTGGGCCAGCACCTCATCGGCCGAGACGGTGAAACCGTCGCCGGCACTCGACGCGAGGATCAGCTTCTCGCCGCCGCGCCAGGCGAACAGCGCCACGATCTCGGCCTCGTTCGGCAGGTCCACCATCAGGCGGACCGGCTCGCCCATGCCGCGACCGCCGGGCAGGTTCGCGCCAAGAAGCGTGTAGAACCGGCCATTCGACCCGGCGATGACGATGCGATCGGTGGTTTCGGCATGCAGGATGTGCCGCCCCTCGTCGCCGTCCTTGAACTTCACCTCGGCGTCGAGCGGCTGGTGGCCCTTCATCGCGCGGATCCAGCCCATCTTCGAACAGATGACCGTGATCGGCTCGCGCTCGATCATCGCCTCGACCGGCACATCCTCGACGACGCCGGCCTCGGCGAAGGTCGAGCGGCGGGCGCCAAGCGCGGTGGCCTTGCCGAACTGGGTCTGGATCGCGGTCAGCTCCTCGCCGATGCGTTTCCACTGGCGGCCGGGCCGTTCCAGCAGGTCGGCGAGGTCGGCGCGCTCCTTCAGAAGCTCGTCATGCTCGCGCTTCAGTTCGAACTCCTCGAGCCGACGCAGCGACCGCAGGCGCATGTTCAGGATCGCTTCGGCCTGCGCCTCGGACAGCTCGCCCTCGGTGTCGGGTGGCAGCGGACGCGGCGGAACATAGTCCTTCTCGGATGTCGCCCGCTTGTGCGGCTTGCCCCAGGTCTCGGCCATCAAAGCTCGCTTGGGATCGTCATCATAGCGGATGATGTCGATCACGCGGTCGAGGTTGAGATAGGCGATCAGGAAGCCTTCGAGGATTTCCAGCCGCGCGTCGATCTTGTCGAGCCGGTGCTGCGAGCGCCGCTGGAGCACGTCGCGACGATGGTCGAGGAAGGCGCGCAGCACCTCCTTGAGCGAGCAGACCTTCGGCACCTTGCCGTCGATCAGCACGTTCATGTTCAGCGGGAAACGGATCTCGAGATCGGAGTTGCGGAACAGCATCCCCATCAGCATCTCGGGATCGACCGTGCGGGCACGGGGTTCCAGCACGATCCGCACATCCTCGGCGCTCTCGTCGCGGACGTCGGCCAGCGCCGGGATCTTCTTGGTCTGGATCAATTCCGCCAATCGTTCGATCAGCTTCGACTTCTGGACCTGGTAGGGAATCTGGGTAACGACGATCTGCCAGGTGCCGCGGCCCAGATCCTCGACCTCCCATTTCGCCCGCAGCCGGAAGGCCCCGCGACCCGTGCGATAGGCGTCAAGGATCGTCTCGCGCGGCTCGACGATCACGCCGCCCGTAGGAAAGTCGGGACCGGGGACCAGCGCGACGATCTCTTCATCGCTGGCATCGGGAGATTTCAGCAGCAGGTGGCAGGCGTCGATCAATTCGTGCAGGTTGTGGGGCGGGATGTTGGTCGCCATACCCACGGCAATGCCGCTCGACCCGTTGGCCAGCAGGTTCGGGAAGGCCGCGGGCATCACCACCGGCTCTTCCAGCGTGCCGTCGTAGTTCGGACGGAAGTCGACGGCGTTCTCGGCCAGCCCTTCCATCAGCGCCTCGGCGGCGGCAGTCAGGCGGGCCTCGGTGTAGCGGCTGGCGGCGGGGTTGTCGCCATCGATATTGCCAAAGTTCCCCTGCCCGTCGACCAGCGGGTAACGGACGGCGAAATCCTGCGCGAGACGCGCCATCGCATCGTAGATCGCGGCATCGCCATGCGGGTGGTAGTTCCCCATCACGTCGCCCGAGATCTTGGCCGACTTGCGGAAGCCCCCGGTCGAGGACAGCCGCAATTCGCGCATCGCGAACAGGATGCGCCGATGCACCGGCTTCAGTCCGTCGCGGGCATCAGGCAGCGCCCGGTGCATGATCGTCGACAGCGCATAGGTCAGGTAACGCTCGCCGATCGCCCGGCTGAGCGGTTCGGACACCATTTCGCCACCGGGGGGCTCGTGCTCGATCTTGGGGTCGTCGGGGGTCTTGGCCATGGATGTTGATTAGACCGGCACGGGCCACGGGTCCAGACCGAAGCGCTCTGCAAATTGCCGCGAAAACGACATTCGCCGGGCGCTCTGCCGTGCTAGATATCTCCCAAAGTTTGGAATCGGGTGTTTGATGCTTAAGCTCACCACAATTCTATGTGGCAGTCTGTTTCTCGCCATGCTGATCGGCGGGCGCGAAGAAAGCCAGCTGCGCTATGGCCTGCAAGGCCGGATTCCGACCTTGCGCCAGGTGGTCGCCGAGCACATGGACACGAACGCATCCGCAACGAACCTCGCCGTGGCCCAGCCAGCGCCTGTTCGGCCCCGGCCCGAACCTGCCAGCAGACAGGAGGCGGCGGTTGTGCCCGCCTCGCTCGAGACCATCGCGGAGAGCCCGGCAACCAGCACCGCCGGGCCGGCCTATACCGGCTACACTCAGGATGCGCTTGGCGGTGGGATGGCGCTGTCGATGCCGATGGTACAGCCGTCGTCCGAGCCCGCCCCGACTGAGGATACCGCGATCGAACCCGTGGGCGGCTATATCGCCTATGTCGACGGAAGCTCTGTCAACGTCCGCTCGGGCCCCTCTGCCGAGACGGAAGCTGTGGCCCGACTGGCTCGTGGCGAAGCGGTACTTGTCCTGCCTTCGGATACGCCGGGTTGGTCGATGATTCGGATCGAGGGCGACGGCGTCGAAGGCTACATCGCCTCGCGCTTCCTCAGCCAGACCAGCACAAACGAAGCAGGACCGGCGGGCGACTGACAGCCCTTGGCCTGCCGTCCCCCAGCCCCTATCAACGCCCGCGACTCCTTTCGGGCAAGAGGCGGGCCATGGCGCAGAAGAGCATCCTCATCACCGGCTGTTCGTCGGGCATCGGTCTTGACGCCGCACGCGGCATGAAGGCACGGGGCTGGCGCGTTTTCGCAACTTGCCGGCAGAAGGCGGATTGCGAGCGGCTACAGGCAGAGGGGCTTGAAAGCTTCCCTCTCGATTACGGCGACGAGCAGAATATCGCGGCGGCTTTGGACGAATGCCTGTCCCGCACGGGCGGAACCCTGGATGCCCTGTTCAACAACGGCGCCTTCGCCTGCCCCGGCGCGGTCGAGGACCTTCCGCGCGCTGCGCTGCGGGCGATCTTCGAGGTGAACCTGTTCGGCTACCACGACCTGACGCGCCGCCTGATCCCGGTCCTGCGGGCGCAGGGCCACGGGCGGATCGTCAACTGCTCGTCGGTCCTCGGGCTGGTCGGGGCGCCTTGGCGCGGGGCCTATGTCGCCACCAAGTTCGCGATGGAGGGGCTGACCGATGTCCTGCGCATCGAGATGCGGGATACGCCGATCAAGGTGATCCTGATCGAGCCGGGGCCGGTCACTTCTGATCTGCGGCGCAAGGCCATCCCCTATTTCGAACGCTGGATCGACTGGCGCAATTCGCCGCGCCGCGCCCAGTATGAGGAGAGCCTTCTGAAACGGCTCTACGAGGATCGCGGGCCCGACCGGTTCGAGCTTCCGGCTTCGGCAGTAACGGCGAAGCTCGCATGTGCCCTCGAGGCACGTCACCCCAGCCCGCGCTACTACGTCACGACCCCGACCCACATCGCCAATCTGCTGCGGCGCGCACTTCCAACCCGTGCGCTGGACCGGGTGCTGACCAGGGGCTAAGTCCATCTGCCCCGGCAAAGCGACACTTTTTCCCTTCGCCTTTGCCCCGCCGCCCGCTACATCAGGCCGATCGGAGGGCCTGCCGCCATGTTGCATGATCCGCTGTTCTACGTCGTTGCCGCCTCGATGCTGCTGGTTGTGGTCATCCTGATGATCGGCATCGGCAGCTTCGCCAAGGGGGGCGACTTCAATCGCCGCAACTCGAACCGGCTGATGCGCTACCGGATCTATGCCCAGGCCGTGGCCGTCGCGCTGATTCTCATGTTCGTGGCCGTGCGCCGCTATTTCGGGTGGTAAGATCATGGTCGTTCTGTCGAAGATCTACACCAAGACCGGCGATGCCGGGGAAACCGCCCTCGGCAACGGCGTGCGCGTCGCCAAGCACTCGCCGCGCGTTACCGCCTATGGGACCGTCGATGAGACCAACGCCTTTGTCGGCCTTGCGCGGCAGCATTCCAAAGGCGAGATGGACGTCGCGCTGCAGCGCATCCAGAACGACCTCTTCGATCTTGGCGCCGACCTCTGCCGCCCGGATATGGAGCGCGATCACGAGGCCGGCTACGTTCCGCTACGCATCCTGGCTACCCAGGTTGACCGGCTGGAATCCGAGATCGACGCGATGAACACCCGCCTGCAGCCGCTGCGCAGCTTCATTCTGCCCGGCGGCAGCCCTCTTGCCGCGCAACTTCATGTCTGCCGAACCGTCTGCCGCCGCGCCGAGCGTCTGGCGGTCGAACTGGCAATGGTAGAGCAGGTCAACGCCGAGGCGGTGAAATACCTGAACCGCCTGTCCGACTGGTTCTTCGTCGCTGGCCGTATCGCCAATGACGATGGCCGGGATGACGTTCTTTGGGTGCCGGGCGCGACGCGCTGAACGGCGCGGTGGCACGGGCCTGGCAGGTCCTTGACCTGCCGGTTCCGGCCACGACAGGGGTCTGCGTGAATTGCTGCCTCGACCCGCAGATCGAGGCCGACTTCTTGAACCACTCCGCCCGCGACCTTCCGGCAGCCTATGTCCGGGACTGGTACTTCGCCGCCTACTCACCTGACCTCCGTTTTGCCCAGATGGGCTGGCTCCTGCCGCGAGTGATGCAGATGCTGGCCGAAGGCGAAGAGGTGACCAATCTGGGGCTCGAGGTGGTTCTCGCCCGCCTTCCCCTGGCAGGTTTCCCCGACGCCTGGCCAAGAGACGCGGTCCAGGCGGTCCGCGACTTTGCTCATGCCTATCTTGTCACCGCCTGCGCCGAGGAGGGCACCGAGCCGCTAGACGAAGTTCTCTGCATGATCGGCGAAAGCGGCCTGCCGATCGGCGACTTCCTGGCTGATCTTGACCGGCTCGCGGATGACACGCTTGCAGACATGCTTCACCGGTCCTGGGTCGTTGACTGGGGCGGCAAGATACCGCTGTCACCTTTCTGGTCGACGGACACATCCCGCGCAGCCGTATGGGGCTGGTATACCTCTCCGGAACTCTACAAGCGGATGATGCGCGCGGCCGAGAACGGCAACGCGCAGGCCTCCGCTGTTGCCGGGGCCATCGCGCGGGTATGGGACCAGCCGTAAGTCCGCGCGCGAGGCAAAACGTGGCGTCCCTGCGACATGGCGCGACGATTTTGGTCTGTTCCCGTTGCTGCGAAGCAGCTAGAAACGCCCGCGAGAGCTTGGATGGCCCCTTGGGCGCTTGAATTGGAGACTTCCGCCGATGAAGGTATTGGTGCCTGTCAAACGCGTGATTGACTACAACGTTAAGGTCCGCGTGAAGGCGGATGGAACGGGTGTCGATCTTGCGAACGTGAAGATGTCGATGAACCCGTTTGACGAGATTGCGGTCGAAGAGGCGATCCGTCTGAAGGAGAAGGGGATCGCGACCGAGGTGGTCGTTGTCTCGATCGGGGTGAAGCAGGCGCAGGAGACGCTGCGGACCGCGCTGGCGATGGGTGCCGACCGGGCGATCCTGATCGAGGCGGCGGCGGATGTGCAGACCGACATCGAGCCTCTGGCCGTGGCGAAACTGCTCGCTGGCGTGGTCAAGGAAGAGGCACCGGGGCTGGTGCTCGCCGGCAAGCAGGCGATCGACAATGACATGAACGCGACGGGGCAGATGCTGGCGGCGCTTCTGGGCTGGGCGCAGGGCACCTTTGCCTCCGAACTGACGGTCGAGGGCGACAGCGCGACGGTGACGCGCGAGGTCGATGGCGGTCTCCAGACGATCAAGGTCAGGATGCCGGCGATCATCACGGTCGACCTGCGGCTGAACGAGCCGCGCTATGCGAGCTTGCCGAACATCATGAAGGCGAAGGCCAAGCCCTTGGCCACCAAGACGCCGGCCGATTACGGCGTCGACGTCGCCCCGCGCCTGACGGTCGTGAAGACGGTCGAGCCGGCGGGCCGCAAGGCGGGCGTGAAGGTCGGCTCGGTGGACGAGCTGATCGCGAAACTGAAAGACGAAGCGGGGGTGATCTGAGATGGCGGTTCTTCTGCTTGCCGATGTGAACGAGGGCGCGCTGTCGACCGATGCGGTCGCCAAGACCGTGGCCGCGGTGAAGGGCCTGGGCGAGGTCCATGTGCTGGTCGCGGGCCAGGGCGGCGATGCCGCGGCCGCCGAGGCGGCGAAGCTCGAGGGCGTGGCGAAGGTGCTGTTTGCCGGCGATCACGTCTATTGCCACGGCATGGCCGAGCCGACCGCGGCGCTGATCGTGTCGCTGGCGGGCGGCTACGAGCATATCTGCGGCGCGGCGACGGCGTTCAACAAGAACGTGCTGCCGCGTGTGGCCGCGCTTCTCGACGTGATGGTGCTGTCGGACGTGACCGCGGTGCTCGATGGCTCGACCTTCGAGCGGCCGATCTATGCCGGCAACGCGGTGCAGACGGTCAAGTCGGCGGACGGCAAGAAGGTCTTCACCGTGCGCACCGCGACCTTCACCGCGGTCGGCAGCGGCAGCGCGGCCCCGGTCGAGGCGCTGGCCACGGCCGAGGACGGCTCGCTGTCGTCCTGGGTCGAGGACAAGACGGCAACCTCGGACCGCCCCGAGCTGACCTCGGC
>ERZ1645185.852-NODE-852-length-12851-cov-6.621132_pt1 | contig 12851 bp, 12 predicted proteins | sample MGYA00575351_ERZ1645185 | MGnify/ENA primary metagenome ERZ1645185 (study PRJEB40838, sample SAMN11284767) | freshwater sediment metagenome | isolation source: river sediment | host: Sediment | place: India: Jana village, Kanpur | collected 2015-12-17 ...
CGTCCGGGTGCGAGGGAAACACGCCGACCGGCTTGCCGCTCTGCACCAACAGGGTCTCGTCGTCGTTCAAGCCCTTCAGGCTGTCGAGGATGGCGTCGAAGCAGGCCCAATCGCGCGCGGCGCGGCCGATGCCACCGTACACCACCAAGCCTTGCGGGTTCTCGGCCACGTCCGGGTCCAGATTGTTCTGGATCATGCGGAACGCGGCTTCGCTCAGCCAGGATTTGCAGGACAGTTCGGCACCGCGCGGGGCGCGGATGACGCGGGTGGCGTCGAAACGGGAATCGGACATGATGGGCGCTCCAGAAAGAGGCCCCTAGTATAAACCGCGGGCTAGCCGCCCGGCCCGGCCGCGCGCCAGCGGTAGCCGGCATACACCAGCGCCAAGCCGGCAGCCAGACCGGCCGGCACATACAGCACGCCGAAGCCCCAAGGCTGGAAACCGAGCGCGCCGCTGATGCCACCGGCAACGAAGCCGCCGATCACGGTCAGGCTGATGATCACCCGCCGGCGCTCGACCGGGGCTCGACGCAGCAGATGGCCGAAATAGATGCCCAGGTCGGTGAACATGCCGGTGACATGCGAGGTGCGGATGACCGTGCCGCTGAAGGTGGTGGCCATGGCGTTCTGCAGGCCGCAGGCCAGCCCGGCCAGGTAGATGCCCAGATTGGCGCCGTCCTGCAGGTAGCGCACGGCCAACAGCAGCACCGCCGATTCCAGCAGCAGCGCCACGCCGTAGCGCCGGCCCAGGCGCAGGGTGCTGTCGCCGATGATCAGGCCGCTGAGCGCGGCGCCGGCGAAGAAGGCGCCGAGCACCGCCAGCAGATGCAGGGCCATGCCGCCCTGTCCGCCGGCCAAGGCGGCGCTGAGCAAGGTGGTGGTGCCGGTCAGATGGGTGACGGCCTGGTGTTCGAAGCTGAGGAAACCGACCACGTTGATGATGCCGGCCATGAACGCCAACACGGCCGCATACGCCAGCACCCAGCGCGGCAGGCGGGCGATCATCCGGCCAGCAGCTGCTGCATCGCCAGCCGGTAGCCGGCGTAGAACGGTTCGCGGAAGATGTGCCGGCCCTCCAGCACCCGATCGACCCCGTACGAGCGCACGCGCCGCACCAAAGGCCGGTTGCCGGCGAACACGAAACGCCCGGCCACATCGTCTTCGCTGGCCTGCAGCAAGGCCGGCGCCTCGGCGTCGAGCTCGATGTGGTCGTCGCGTTTGGCCACGCCGGCGGCCTGCCAGCCGCCCTTGGCCGCGCCGTCCAGCAGGAAGCGGCCGACATCGGGCTGTTTGTCGTTGGCGGCCAGGTTGCGCTGCTGGTGCTTCAGGCGCTGGCCGTATTCCAGCCAGCGCAATTCCTCGGTCAGCGACACCGACACGTTCGAATCCGAACCCACCGACCAGCGGCCCTTGGCCTTCAGGTATTCCGGGAACGGGAAGAAGCCGTCGCCGAGGTTGGCTTCGGTGCTCGGGCAGATCGACACCACGGCCTTGGATTTGGCCAAGGCGCGGGTCTCGCGGGTGGTCATGTGGGTGGCGTGCACCAGGCACCAGCGCGCGTCCACCGGCAGGTTGTCGAGCAACCACTGCACCGGCCGCGCGCCGCGCACGGCCTCGCATTCGCGCACTTCGGCCATCTGCTCGGCGATGTGGATGTGGATCGGCAGGTCGCGGCCGTCCAGCCAGGGCAGCAAGGCCTTGAGCGTGCCCTCCGGCACCGCGCGCAGGCTGTGCAGGGCGATGCCGACCTTCAGCAGATGGTTTTCCTGGCGCTGCAGGCGTTCCACCAAGGCCAGATAGGCCTCCAGCGTATGGCCGAAGCGCTGCTGGGTGGCGTTCAGGGCGCGGCCGTCGAAACCGCCGGTCTGGTACAGCACCGGCAGCAGGGTCAGGCCGATGCCCGCATCTTCGGCGGCGCGGATGATGGCCTGCGACATCTCGGACGGATCGGCGTAGGGCGCGCCGCCCGGCTGGTGGTGCAGGTAGTGGAATTCGCAGACCTGGGTGTAACCGGCTTCCAGCATCTCGCCGTACAGCTGCGCGGCGATGGCGTACAGCTGCTCGGGGTTGATGCGCTCGGCGAAGCGGTACATCCACTCGCGCCAGGTCCAGAAGCTGTCGGCCGGATCGCCGCGGCGCTCGGCCAGGCCGGCCATGGCGCGCTGGAAGGCGTGGCTATGGCTGTTCGGGATTGCGGGTAAAATGAACCGGTCCATAGGTTGCATTGTAAGCGAGAAGCGATGTCGGCACTCAGCGGTGTGAAGGTACTGGATCTGTCGCGGGTATTGGCCGGCCCGTGGTGCGGGCAGGCGCTGGCCGACCTCGGCGCCGAGGTCATCAAGGTCGAATCCTTCGACGGCGACGACACCCGTGGCATGGGGCCGCCCTATCTGGGCGAGATCTCCGCCTATTTCGCCTGCGCCAACCGCAACAAGCGCTCGCTCTGCCTCGACCTGCACCGGCCGGAAAGCGCCGAGGTCATCCGCGCCCTGATCAAGGACGCCGACGTGCTGATCGAGAATTTCCGCACCGGCACCGCCGAGCGACTGGGCGTGGGCTACGAGGCCCTGCGCGCGATCAATCCGCGCCTGATTTACTGTTCCATCTCCGGCTACGGCCGCACCGGCCCGGATGCCACCCGCGCCGGCTACGACTACGCGGTGCAGGCCGAAGGCGGCCTGATGGCGATCACCGGCGCCCGCGACGGCGCGCCGAACAAGGCCGCGGTCGCGGTGGTCGACCTGGCCACCGGCCAGAACGCCGCCATCGCGGTGCTGGCCGCGCTGCTGCAGCGCGAACGCACCGGCCGCGGCCAGCAGGTCGCGGTATCGCTGTTCGACACGCAGCTGAGCTGGCTGGCCAACATCGGCTCCGGCGTGCTGTTCAGCGGCCAGGACGCGCCGCGCTTCGGCAACGAACACGCCAGCATCGTGCCCTATCAGGATTTCAAGGCCGCCGACCAGCATTTCGTGCTGACCGTGGCCAACGAGAAGCTCTGGCAGGCGCTGTGCGAGGCCGTGGGCCATCCGGAATGGGTCGCCGACCCGCGCTTTAGCAGCAACCGCATGCGCGTGCAGCACCGGGAAACCGTGGCCGCCAACCTGCAGGCCATCTTCGCCACCCGCCCGGTGGCGCATTGGTTGGCCGAGTTCGGCCGCCGCGGTATCCCTTGCGCGCCGATCAACTCGGTCAAGCAGGCCTTGGAAAGCCCGCTGGCCAAGGCCAACGGCAACGTCATCGCATGCGACGGCATCCCGATGGTGGCCAGTCCGCTGAAGCTGGGCGACTCGCCGGTCGAATTGCGGCATGCGCCGCCGCGCCTGGGCGCGCATTCGCGCGAGATCCTGGAACAGGCCGGGCTCGACTTCGACCGCTACGCCGCGCTGGGGGTGGTGAAATGAGCCGGATCCTGCGGCAAGCCAGCGGCGTGCTCGTGAATGCCCATATGGCAACGCTGGACGGCGCCGATTACGGCCTGCGCGAAGACGCCTGCCTGGCCTGGCGCGACGGCATCCTCGCGTACGTCGGCCACGACCCCGACGCGGCCCGCGCCGCGCTCGCCGGCGCGCCGCACGACACGCTGGACGCGCACGGCGCCTGGGTCACGCCGGCACTGACCGACTGCCACACGCATCTGGTGTTCGCCGGCAACCGCGCGCCGGAAGCCGAACGGCGTCTGCGCGGCGCCAGCTACGCCGACATCGCCCAGGCCGGCGGCGGCATCCTGTCCACCGTGCGTCTGACCCGCGAAGCGAGCGAAGACGCCCTGTTCGCCGAAAGCCTGCCGCGCCTGCAGGCCTTGATGCACGACGGCGTGGCCTGTATCGAAATCAAATCCGGCTACGGCCTGGATCTGGCCAACGAACGCAAGATGCTGCGCGTGGCGCGCCGCCTGGGCCGGGAAACCGGCGTCACGGTGAACACCACCTATCTGGCCGCGCACGCCTTGCCGCCGGAGTACGCCGGCCGTGCCGACGACTACATCGCCGCGGTCTGCGACTGGCTGCCGGTGCTGCATGCCGAAGGACTGGTCGATGCCGTCGACGTGTTCTGCGAGGGCATCGGCTTCTCGCCGGCGCAGAGCCGGCGCGTGTTCGAGGCCGCGCGTGCGTGCGGCCTGCCGGTGAAATGCCACGCCGACCAGCTCAGCGACCTGTCCGGCGCGGCGCTGGTGGCGGAATTCGGCGGGCTGTCGGCCGACCACGTGGAATACACCAATGCCGAGTCGGTGCGCCGCATGGCGCAGGCCGGCAGCGTGGCGGTGCTGTTGCCGGGCGCGTTCCATGTGCTGCGCGAAACCCGCCTGCCGCCGCTGGACGCCTTCCGCGCGCACGGCGTACCGATGGCCGTGGCCAGCGACTGCAACCCCGGCACCGCGCCGTTGCTGTCGCTGCGTCTGGCGATGGCCCTGGCCTGCACGCATTTCCGGCTGACGCCGGAAGAGGCGCTGCGCGGCGCCACCGAACACGCCGCACGTGCGCTCGGGCTGGGCGACCGCGGCCGGCTGGCGCCCGGCCAACGCGCCGATCTGGCGCTGTGGCGCATCCGTCACCCGTCGGAGCTGTGCTATTGGTTGGGCGGCGGCCTGTTGGAGGCGCTGGTGCTGGCGCAATGAAAAACGGCCCCGCAGGGCCGTTTTCGCGCGCGTGCCGGAACGGGATTATTCCTTGGCGGCGGCGGCTTTCTTGGCCGGAGCCTTCTTGGCCGGCGCGGCTTTCTTCACCGCTTCCTTCTTCACCGCAACGGCGGCCTTCTTGACCGTACCCGGACGGGCATTGCCGTAGCTGGAGATGTTGCGTTTGCCTTTAGCGGTCTTGCGGTCGCCTTTGCCCATGATTGCGTTCCTTCTAGGGATATGGTTGGAAGTTAAGGCCCATAGAGTACCATCACGGGCCGTCCGAACCAAGCATTCAGTGCCCGTGGCGGCAATTGGCGTCGTGCACGTGGCCGTGGCTCAGGCGCAGGTTGACCAGATGCGCGATGGCGATCAGGGTACCGCCGGCGGTCATCACCACCGCATGCCGCAAGGGCTGCAGGTGGATCTGCGGCACCAACACCCCCAGCCAGACCAAGGCCAAGCCGGGCGTCAGGAACGCCAAGGCGCGATACACGCGGTGCCGGCGGTAGCCCAGCCACAGGCTGAACAGACCGAGCACGGTGGCGAACACCACAAAGCCCCACTCCACGCCGTTCATGGCCAGAACGCCCAGTCCCAGCGCCGGCAGCACCGAGATAAGCACGGGCAGCAGCGCGCAATGGACGGCGCAGACCATGGATGCGGTGGTACCGAATCGATCGAGGAAACGCTGGAAACGCATGGCGGACTGAGGCCTTGTCAAACCGTATCGTTACATAGTAACATTTTTTTCGAACTGTTACACAATAACATCATCCACAGGACTAATCCCGAGCCATGAACCGACTGCCGCTTGCCCTTGCCATCGCCGCCCTGTTGACGCCCGCCTTGGGCCGGGCCCAGAACGCCGACGAACATCCGCACCAAGAGGCCAAGGAGCTTGACCGCGTGCAGGTGACCGCCTCGCCCCTGCGCAGCGCCATCGATGATGTCGCGCGGCCGATTTCGGTGCTGGCCGGTGCCGAGCTGGATACCCGCAAGGCCGGCACCCTGGGCCAGACCCTGGAACGCGAAGCCGGCGTGCAATCCAGCTTCTTCGGCGCCGGCGTCGGCCGCCCGATCATCCGCGGCCAGGAAGGCGCGCGCGTACAGACCCTCAGCGGCGGCATGAGCTCGGCCGACGTGTCCACCGTCAGCGCCGACCACGCGGTCAGCATCGAACCGTTCCTGGCCGACCAGATCGAAGTGCTGCGCGGCCCGGCCGTGCTGCTGTACGGTTCCGGCGCCATCGCCGGCGCGGTCAATGTGGTCGATGGCCGGATTCCGTCCGAACCCGTCGGCGCGGCGCTGAAAGGCCGCGCGGAGGCGCGTTTCAACGACAACGACAACGGCCGAACCGGCGCCCTGCGTCTGGACGGCGACATCGCCGGCACGGACCTGAGCTGGCATCTGGACGGATTCCGCCGCGACGCCGGCGATTACGCCATTCCCGGCTACGCGTTCCACGAACACCTGATCGAGGAAGACCTGGCCGAAGGCGGCAGCCTGGACGAGTTCGTCAAGGGCAAGGTGCCGAACTCGGCGCTGGAAACCCAAGGCGCCGCCGCGGGCTTGAGCTGGTTCGGCGATTCCGCCTGGCTGGGCGCCGCGCTCAGCCGCTACGAATCCGATTACGGCATCCCGCCGGGCGCGCACGCGCACGACGAAGCGCCGGATGCGCCGCCGATGCCGGCGGCCGAGGCCGACGAATCCGTGCGCATCGGCCTGCGCCAGAACCGCTTCGACCTGAAAGGCGGCGTGCGCGAGGTCGGCGCGTTCCGCGAAATCAACCTGCGCTTCAGCAACAACACCTACACCCACACCGAATTCGAAGGCGGCGCCGTGGGCACCCGCTTCGACAACCGCGCGCGCGAAACCCGCATCGAGGCGGTGCAGAACACCTGGCGCGGCTGGGACGGCGCCATCGGCGTGCAGTACGGCACGCGCGATTTCCGGGCCCAGGGCGATGAAGCCTTCGTGCCGCCCTCGCGCTCGCGCGACAGCGGGGTGTTCCTGCTGCAGGAGCGCGAGTTCGGTCCGTTCAAGCTGGAGTTCGGCGCCCGTCACGACCACGTGCGGATCGCGTCCGATGCCGCGCCGGCGCTGTCGTTCGGCGCCGACAGCGCCGCGCTCGGCGGCATCTGGAAGCTCGGCGACATCTGGCATCTGAGCCTGAACCTGGACCGCGCCCAACGCGCCCCGACGCCGGAGGAGCTGCTGTCGGACGGCCCGCACGTGGCCACCGGCACCTACGAAATCGGCGACGCCGGGCTCGGCACCGAAACCGCGCGCAACATCGAGCTCGGCCTGCATCTGCACAGCGGCCGTTTCGAGGGCAAGCTCTCGCTGTACCGCAACCGTTACGACGGCTACATCTACCTGCGCGGCAGCGACGACACGTTCGACGGCCTGCCGGTGGCGCGCTGGAGCCAAGGCGATGCCGAATTCCGTGGTTGGGAGGCCGAAGCCACCATCGACCTGATCGAAAACGCCAGCGGCCTGTGGACCCTGCGCGCCAACGCCGACCGCGTCGACGCCGAACTCGACGACGGCACCAACCTGCCGCGCATCGCGCCGGCGCGCCTGGGCGCCGAGCTGCTGTGGGCGCGCCAAGGCTGGAGCGCGCGCTTGGGCGGACTGCGCGTCAAGGCCCAGAACGACGTGGCCGCCGGCGAAGAAGCCACCGACGGCTATACCTTGGTCAACGCCAGCCTGAACTACCATTGGGACCGGGGCGACACCGGCTACGAAGCGTTCCTGGAAGGCCGCAACCTGACCGACGCCGAGGCCCGCGCGCACACCTCGTTCCTGAAGGAGATCGCGCCCCTGCCCGGCCGCGCGCTGCAGGCCGGATTCCGCGTGTTCTTCTAAACAGGCCGCCGAATTCCTAACTTCCGGCAGGGGCCGGGTGCCGCCTTTGCCGGTAGACTGATGCCTGTTCCGGTACGCCGGAGCCTTCATCCACCGCGAGGACACCCGATGCACATCCGATGGTTCAGCGCCGTGCTGGCGTTCGCCGGCACGGCAACCGCCGCAGGCCCGGCACCGGCCGACACCGCGATCGACATCCGCGCCGAGCGCGGACCGGCCGGCTACACCGCCTTGGCCGTGCGCATCGACTTCCGCGGCGATGCCGACGGCGAAAGCACGCTGCACCTGCCGGACAGCTGGGCCGGGCACAGCCGCTACTACCGCAGCATCCGCGACCTGCGCGCCGACGGCGCCAAGCTGCTGCCGGCCGAACCGGACACGCCGCAGACGCGCCGGCTGACGCATGCGCCGGGGGGCCGGGTGAGCGTTCGCTATCGCGTGGTCATCGACGGCGACGGCCCCGAGGTGGAAGCCAGCCAAGCCAACGACTACCGCGTGCATGTCGAACCGGATTTCGTGTTCGCGCTCGGCGAGGCCTATCTCGCCAAACCCGGGCACATCGCGCAGGACAGTCCGGTGCGCGTGCGCCTCGGCGGCTTCGCGCCGCAGCACCGCGTCGCGTCCGACCTGGAACACGGCGCGCTCGGCAAGCCGATGGATTACGGCGACGCGGTCGAAAGCGTGCTGATCGGCGGCGACATCCGGCTGGTCGACGCCGGCGACGGCACGCGCCTGGCGATCCGCGGCGCCATGCAGGCGCGCAACGACGACCAATGGCGCGAGGTCTTCCGGCGCATCGCGGGCGCGCAGCGGGCCTATTGGCGCAGTGCCGGCGAGCCGTACCTGGTCACCATCCGGATCACGCCGCCGCCCTCGCCCGGCGCGATATCGGTCGGCGGCACCGGGCGCGGCGACGCCTTCGCCTTCTTCGCCACCGACAACGCCGAACCGTTCATGCTCGACCGCATCCTGGCGCACGAGATGATGCATACCTGGGTGCCCGGACGCATCGGCCGCATGCAACGCGACGACGGCGGCGAGAACTGGCTGTCCGAGGGCTTCACCGACTGGACCGCGTTCCGCGTGTCGGCCGGCAGCGGCCATTGGACCGCGGAGCAGTTCGCGCGCGCGTTCAACGAAAAACTCCAGGCCTACGACCTGTCGACGGAACGGGAGGCGGACAACGCCCGGATCGTATCCGGCTTCTGGACCAGCCGCGCGCTGCAGGAGCTGCCTTACCAACGCGGGCTGCTGATGGCCACGGTCTGGAACGCACGGGTCCGGACCGCCACCGGCGGCCGCCGGGATTTCGACGATGTGCTGCGCGCCATGCAGGCCGGCGCCGATGCCGATCCGGAAAAACCCGCGGTGACGCTGTTGGCCGACGCCATGCAATCGGTGGCCGGCATCGACATCGGTCCCGACCTGGAGCGCCATATCGCGCGCGGCGCCGCCATGGCGCTCGCCCCCGACCTGTTCGCGCCGTGCGGGCAAGTGCTCCAGCGCGAACGCAAGCCCTTCCACCGCGGCTTCGACATCGCCAAAACCCAGGCCGACGGCGGCCGCATCGCCGGCGTCGTGGCCGATGGCCCGGCGTGGCGCGCCGGCCTGCGCGACGGCATGCGCCTGATCCGGCGCAGCGACGGCGAGATCGGCAACGCCGCGCGCGAAATCGCCTACGAGATCGACGACGGCGGACAAACCAGGACGTTGCGCTGGCTGCCCGAGGGCGAGGGCTTCGAACGCTTCCGCGAATTCGTGCCGAAGCCGGACATGAGCGCCGAGGAGCGCACGGTCTGCCGGGAGGTGCTCGGTGGCTGAGCGCGACATCGCCTTGATGGATTTCCTGGCCGACCTGGCGCAGGCCATGCACGTCAGCGGCGCCAACGCGCACGAGCTGGAACGGCATATCCGCGAACTGGGGCGGCGCTTCGGGGTCGAGGCGCACTGCTTCGCGCTGCCGACCATGCTGACCATCACCCTGGAAAGCGCGGGCCAAGGCCAGCGCAGCAAGCTGGTCCGGCTGCCGTCGTACGACTTCAACATGGCGCGGCTGATCGCGCTCAAGGACCTGGTGCGCCGGCTGAACGCGCTGGCGCAGTTACCCGAAGCCATCGACCGGCTCGCCGCGATCATGGCCCAGCCCGCGCCGTGGAAGGCCTGGCAGATGATCCTGAGCGGTCTGGCGCTGTCGGCCGGCATCGCCGTGCTGCTCGGCGGCGGCCTGCCGGAAATGGCGGTGGCCGGCCTCAACGGCCTGCTGTTCGTGTTGGCCTACCTGTACCTGGCCACCCGTCCCGGGCTGGCGCCGGTGATGCCGGTGCTGTTGTGCGGATTGGCGGCCCTGTTGGCGTATGCGTTCACGCTCATGGTGCCGGTGACCTCGCCGTTCGTGGTGATCCTGGCCAGCATCGTGCTGCTGCTGCCGGGCTTCACCATCACCATCGCGATGACCGAGCTGGCCACCGGCAATCTGCTGGCCGGCACCGGCCGCTTGGCCGGCGCCTTCATCCTGATGCTGCTGATGGGCGCCGGCGTCGCCATCGGCACCACGCTCGGCACCGAGTGGCTGCCGGTGCGCCTGTTGCCGGATCTGGAAAAGCTGCCGGACTGGACCCTGTGGCCGGCCATCGCCCTGCTGGGCGCGACCCTGATGGTGTTCCTGCAGGCGCCCTTGCGCGCCCTGCACGTGATGATGGGCGCCTGCCTGCTGGCGTTCGCGGTCAGCAGCAGCGTCGGCGCCTGGCTGACGCCGGTCGCCGGCGCCTTCACCGCGGCGTTCAGCGTGGCCTTGGCGGGCCACCTGTACCAACGGCTCAGCGGCGAACCCGGCATCCTGGTTCAGATTCCCGGCCTGATCACCCTGGTGCCGGGCAGCGTCGGCTTCAAAGGCCTGCATGCGCTGATGGAACAGGACAACCTGGCCGGCATCAGCACCATCACCAGCATGGCGGTCACCGGCGTGGCGCTGGTGATCGGCACCCTGCTGGCCAACAGTCTGGCGCTGTCGCGCTTCGCGCGCGGCGCCCGCTCCGAACTCGACGAGGAACCGGCATGAGCACCTACACCCTGTACATCGGCAACAAGAACTATTCATCCTGGTCGCTGCGGCCGTGGCTGCTGCTGCGCGAACTCGGCATCGGCTTCGATGAGACGCTATTGCCGTTCGAAAGCGACAACCACGCGCGCTTCAAGGCCGTCGCCCCGAACGCGCGCGTACCCTGCCTGCATCACGGCGACACCGTGGTCTGGGATTCGCTGGCGATCGCGGAATACCTCGCCGAGCGCCATCCGGGCGTGTGGCCGGCGGATGCCGCCGCGCGCGCCTGGGCGCGTTCGGCCGCCGCCGAGATGCACTCGGGTTTCGCCGCCCTGCGCACCGTCTGCCCGATGAACTGCGGTCTGCGCCTGCGCCTGCATGCGCCGCCGGCCGCGATGCTCGCCGACCTGGCCCGGATCGACGAGCTGTGGTGCGACGGCCTGCGCCGCTTCGGCGGACCGTTCCTGGCCGGCCCGGCGTTCGGCGCGGTGGATGCCTTCTACGCACCGGTGGCGTTCCGGGTGCAGACCTACGGCCTGCCGCTGAGCGCGCCGGCGCAGGACTACGCCACGCGCCTGTTGGCCTTGGCCGGCACGCAGAGCTGGTATGCGGCGGCCCTGCGCGAACCCTGGCGCGAAGCCGAGCACGAACGCGAGACGCTGGCGCAGGCCGAACTGCTGGCCGACCTGCGGCAATGACCGATGGCCCATGCGCGCCGGCGCGATTCGCGCTACCGTAAAGCCACCCCACACGAGGACGAGGACATGAACGATTCGAACCGCAACGAAGACGGCAAATGGGCCGGCGGCGTGCACATCGGCGCCCTGTTGGTCGCCTTGCTCACCTCCTGGTCGGCCGGCGTCGGCGGCATGGTCGCGGCGTTCGCGGTCTGGCTGATCAAAAAGGACGAATCGGCGTTCATCCGCCGGCATGCGGCCGAAGCCTTCAACTTCAATTTCAGCATGTTCATCTACGCGCTGGCGGCGGTGTTCTTCAGCCTGGTCACCCTGGGCCTGGGCCTGCTGGTGGTGATTCCGGTGGCGTTGGTGCTGGCCTTGGCCTGGATCTGGTGCACGGTGCAGGCGGCGCGGGCCGGCTTCGACGGCCAGGACTACCGCTACCCGCTGACCCTGCGCCTGCTGAGCTGAACCCGAAGGTTCCGGATACGCGAACGCCGGCGTCTCAGCCGGCGTTTTTTTCGGCCGCCGCACAATCGCGGCACAGGCCATGCACTTCCAGCACCTGCGCGCGCGGCGAGAAGCCGAGCGCCTGGGCCTTGACGTCCAGGTCGCGGGCGACCGATTCGTCCTCGAGCTCGATGGCGTTATGGCAGACGTCGCAGATCAGGAACGGCACCGTGTGCCGCACGCTCGGGTGATGGCAGGCGACGAAGGCGTTGATCGAGGCCAGCTTGTGGATGAAGCCGTTGGCGAGCAGGAAGTCCAGCGCACGGTATACGGTCGGCGGCGCGTTGGCGCCGACCTCGGACTGCATGCGCTCAAGCAAATCATAGGCCTTCACCGGCTTGCCGCTGCGCGCGATCAGGCCCAGCACCTGTTCGCGGATCGGCGTCAGCCGCAGGCCGCGGGCCGCGCACGCGGCCTTGACCGCCACGACATACGCCTCGGCATCATGCACATGATGATGCGGATGCGTGCAGCCGTGGCCGGCATGGCTCATTGCGGCAACGCCGCCAGCGCCGCATGCAGGCGTTGCAGGGCCTGTTCGCGGCCGCACAGGAACACGGTATGGTCGATCGACGGCGAAGCGGTGTTGCCGGTGATCGCCACGCGCACGGCCGGACCGACCTTGCCCATGGCCAGTTCCAGCTCGGCCAGGGTGTCGGCGAAGGCCTGGTGCACGCCGGCCAAGGCCCACTCCGGCAAGGCCGCCAGCTTGGCGGCGAACAGCGTCAGCGGCGCGCGCACGGCGGCGGTCAGCTGCTTGGCGGCGGCGGCCTGGTCGATGTCGGCGGCGGTCAACGGCACATACCAGCAGCGCGCCTTCTCGGCCATCTCCTTCAGGGTCTGCACGCGGTCGCGCAGGGCCACCACCACATCGGCCGGATCGGGGCCGCCGGCCAGGTCGTAACCGGCTTTCTGCAGGTGCCAGACCAGATGCTTGGCCACGTCCTGCGGCGCGTCGGTCTTCAGGTAGTGCTGGTTGATCCAGTTCAGCTTGGCAGGGTCCAGGCGCGAGGCCTTGGAGTTCACGTCTTCGATGCGGAACAGCGCGAACATCTCGTCCTTGCTGAAGATCTCCTGGTCGCCGTGCGACCAGCCCAGCCGCACCAGGTAGTTCAGCAGCGCGTGCGGCAGGTAGCCG
>ERZ1645185.853-NODE-853-length-12843-cov-5.729121_pt1 | contig 12843 bp, 11 predicted proteins | sample MGYA00575351_ERZ1645185 | MGnify/ENA primary metagenome ERZ1645185 (study PRJEB40838, sample SAMN11284767) | freshwater sediment metagenome | isolation source: river sediment | host: Sediment | place: India: Jana village, Kanpur | collected 2015-12-17 ...
CATGGTCACCGGGGCTGCCACCGATGCGATCAAGGTGGTGATCCGTGAAGGCACGACGGTTATTTTCCTGTTTGCCACCTTGCTCTGGATGAATTGGAAGCTGACATTGGTCATGGTCGGGATTCTGCCGCTGATAGGTCTGATGGTGGTCAGCGCCAGTCGCAAGTTTAGAAAGCAAAGCAAGAAGATTCAGACGGCAATGGGTGATGTGACCCATGTGGCGTCGGAGACTATTCAGGGTTACCGGGTGGTCCGAAGCTTTGGCGGTGAGCCTTACGAGCAAGAGCGATTTCGTCAGGTGACAGAAGATAACGCTAAGCGACAGTTGAAGCTGATCAAGACCAATGCGGTCTTCACACCGTCCCTGCAGCTGGTTATTTACAGCGCCATGGCCGTGCTCATGTTTCTGGTGCTGCTGCTGCGCGGTGACTCTTCAGCCGGTGACATGGTTGCATACATCACGCTGGCCGGCCTTCTTCCCAAACCCATTCGCCAGCTTTCCGAAGTCAGCTCCACGATCCAGAAGGGTCTTGCCGCTGCAGACAGCATTTTCGAGCAACTAGATGAGGCTCCGGAGGTCGATAACGGAACCCAGGTGCGTGAGACTGTCAGCGGCCGTCTGGAAGTGCGCGACCTGACTTTCAGCTACCCGGGCAGCCAGAAACCAGTGCTGGAGGATATTTCCTTTGTTGCCGAGCCCGGGCAAATGGTGGCGCTGGTCGGTCGCTCCGGCAGTGGCAAATCGACCCTGGCCAGTCTGGTGCCGCGTTTCTATCACCACGAGCAGGGACAGATACTGCTCGACGGGCTGGATGTCGAGGATTATCAATTGCGTAACCTGCGCCGTCATATCGCACTGGTGACACAGCAAGTAACCCTGTTTAACGACACTGTGAGCAACAACATTGCTTATGGCGATCTGGCTGGTGCTCCGCCGGATGCCGTCCGTCAGGCTGCCGAGGATGCTTATGCGGCAGAGTTCATCGAGAAGATGCCGCAGTCGTATCAGACTCTGGTTGGCGAGAACGGTGTGCTGCTCTCCGGTGGTCAGCGCCAGCGTTTGGCGATTGCCCGGGCGCTGCTGAAAAACGCCCCGGTGCTGATACTCGACGAAGCTACTTCGGCTTTGGATACCGAGTCTGAGCAGCATATCCAGGCCGCACTGGACAAGGTCATGGACGGTCGCACCACGCTGGTGATTGCTCACCGCTTGAGTACCATCGAGAAAGCCGATCTGATTCTGGTGATGGATCAGGGGCGGATTGTCGAGCGCGGTAACCATCTTGAGTTGTTGGCGCTGGGCGGCTATTACCATCGTTTGCACTCGCGCCAGTTTGCCGAGGGAGATGAGCCGGGCGTTGAGTGCGAGGCCTCTTAGGAGGGGCTGGCTGGGTTTCACGCCAGCGGGCGTTATCTGGAGGGATAGCGCCGCTCTGCCTCTGGGGCGCTGCTCCTGGCATGTTAAGCTGCACGCCTTTTTTGCTGCACCCATTCGTCCCAAGCTGGAGTCGTCATGAAGTTGTCCATGCCCCGTTACGATCAGGCTGCCGTGCTGGTAGTCGGTGATGTCATGCTCGACCGGTACTGGCATGGCGGCACATCGCGCATTTCACCGGAGGCACCGGTGCCGGTGGTCAAGGTCGAGCAGATCGAGGATCGTCCAGGTGGTGCGGCCAACGTTGCGCTGAATATCGCAGCACTCGGTGCACCGGCTGTGCTGGTCGGTGTAACGGGGGATGATGAGGCTGCTCTGAGTCTGCGCAACAGCCTCGCCGCCGCCGGGGTGCAGGCTCACTTTCAGCAGATTGCCGAGCAACCGACCATCGTCAAACTACGTGTGCTGAGCCGGCACCAGCAGTTACTGCGCATGGACTTCGAAGAGCATTTCCGTACCAACGCTACAGCATTGGCTGCCGATGTCGAGCGCCTGCTTTCCGGGATCAAGGTGTTGGTGCTGTCCGATTACGGTAAAGGCGCGCTGCAGAATCATCAGGCGCTGATTCAGCTGGCACGGGCCAAGGGTATTGCTGTACTGGCCGATCCCAAAGGCAAGGATTTCTCCATCTACCGTGGCGCCAGCCTGATCACTCCAAATCTCAGCGAGTTCGAGACCATTGTCGGTCATTGCCGCGACGAAGCCGAGCTAGTGGCCAAAGGGGATGCGCTGATGCGCGAACTGGAACTCGGTGCGTTGCTGGTCACCCGGGGTGAGCACGGCATGACCTTGCTGCGGCCGGAACAGGCTCCTTTGCACCTGCCGGCCCGCGCCCGCGAAGTGTTTGATGTCACCGGTGCTGGCGACACGGTGATCTCCACGCTGGCGGCGAGTATCGCCGCCGGTGAGGCCTTGCCGCAGGCGGTCGCGCTGGCCAATCTGGCCGCCGGCATTGTGGTGGCCAAGCTGGGTACGGCGGCGATCAGCGCGCCGGAGTTGCGCCGTGCGGTGCAACGCGAAGAGGGCTCCGAGCGCGGCGTGGTCAGCCTTGACCAGCTGCTGCTGGCGCTGGAAGATGCCCGCGCCCATGGCGAGAAGATTGTCTTCACCAACGGCTGCTTCGATATCCTGCATGCCGGGCATGTTAGCTACCTGGAGCAGGCGCGTGCAGAGGGGGATCGTCTGGTCCTGGCTGTAAACGATGATGCTTCGGTCAGCCGCCTGAAAGGTCCGGGACGACCGATCAATGCGGTGGACCGCCGCATGGCGGTGCTGGCCGGCCTAGGTGCGGTGGACTGGGTAGTGAGCTTCAGTGAGGACACCCCGGAAAACCTGCTGCGTGCAGTCAAGCCGGACGTGCTGGTCAAGGGCGGCGACTACGGCATCGACGGCGTTGTCGGTGCGGATATCGTGCGTGCCTATGGTGGTGAGGTGCGTGTACTGGGCCTGGTCGAGAACAGCTCGACGACGGCGATTGTCGAAAAGATTCGCAGCAAGGGCTGAGCGACGGCCTTCAGCGTACTCATCGGCCTAACTTCGAAGATACTCAAGCGCTATGTCAGCAGGAATCGACAGCGTTTGTGAATTGAGCTGGCAGCGTTTGGCCGCCGAGCCGGTAAACATCATCAGGATCAGTATTCGTGCCGAATAATGAAATCAGGAGTGGTTCCAGGGAATTTCGCCTGGACATCAATGGGCTGCGCGCTTGGGCCGTGGTGGCGGTGGTGCTCTTCCACTTTGGCCTGCCCGGGGTAAGCGGTGGCTTTGTCGGGGTTGACGTGTTTTTCGTGATCTCCGGTTTTCTCATGACCGGGATCATTGTGTCGGCTCTGGAGCGTGGCAGCTTTTCCCTGTGGAGCTTCTATCTGGCCCGTGCCCGGCGGATTATGCCGGCGCTGATCGTACTTTGCGCCGCGGTTTTACTGCTGGGCTGGTTCATCCTGATGCCCAAGGAATATCAGCCGCTGGGCCGGCATGCCCGGGAAAGCCTGCTGTTTGTCTCCAACCTCACCTACCTCGCAGAAGCCGGGTATTTCGACACGGCCTCCCATGAGAAATGGCTGCTGCACACCTGGTCACTGTCAGTGGAGTGGCAGTTCTATCTGTTGCAGCCGCTGTTGCTGATGGGCATCTGGAGGTTTTTCCCTTCCCGTCGTGCGGTCAGCAATCTGCTGTTGGGCCTGGCATTACTGTCTCTGGGGTGGAGTATCTGGCTGACAGTGGATAATCCGAACCGGGCTTTTTATCTGCTGCAGAGCCGCGCCTGGGAGTTGTTGCTCGGCGCTCTGGTGTACCTGCACGGCGACCGCTTGCGACCTGCAGCGGCCTGGCGTCCCTGGCTGGAGCGTGCCGGCCTGGCGATGATCGTCATGGCGGTGCTGCTGTTTGACGGAACCACGCAGTGGCCGGGTTGGCGGGCGTTGTTGCCGACCATGGGTGCGGCCCTGGTGCTGCTGGCCGCTCAACCGGCTTCCGCCTGGACCGGCAATGGTCTGGCGCAATGGCTGGGAACGCGCTCCTATTCGATCTACCTCTGGCATTGGCCGCTGGTGGTCGGTCTGGTTTACCTCGAGCGTCTGGCGGACCCTGTGTGGGTCCTCGCCGGTGTCCTGTTGACCTTGCTGCTCGGGCATCTTTCCTATGCTCTGGTTGAGGTGCCGGCGCGTCGTCATTTGCAGCGCGTCAGCCTGCGGCAGACGACAGTGGTGCTGATTTCGCTGACCTTGCTGGTGGCAACGGCTGCGCAACTGGTGCGGCGCAGCGGTTTCCCGGAGCGCCTGCCAGCGGCGGTGGCACAGGTGGACAAGGAGCGCGCCAATCGCAATCCGCTGCGCAAAAAGTGTCTGCAGGAGGATGCTGCCTGCGTCTACGGCGGGAGCGAAGTCAGTGCCATTCTGATGGGTGACAGTCATGCCGATGCTGTTGTTACAGCACTGGCTGCCAGTCAGCCGGATGCCTCGCTTCAGGGCATTCTGTTCAAGGGCGTGAGTGGTTGCGCGGTGCTCTTTGGGGCGCAGGATGTCGGCAGCGAAGATTCGGCTTGTGAGCGTTTCAACCTGCAGATGGCTGAACAGATCGACACCCTGCATCCGGGCAAGCCGGTGGTCATCATGAGCCGTCTCTCGGCGACGGTTTTTGGTATGTTGCCCCACGAAGGCAAGGGGCGCCCCGGCAAGCCGGCGGTGTATTTCTCCCAACCCTACGCGTTACCGGAACCGGCGTTTCTCGAGGAGTTCCGCCAGCATTATCTGGATACCGTTTGCCGTATTGCCCGCCAGCACCCGCTGTATCTGGTGCGGCCGATACCGGAAATGAATGTGAAAGTGCCCACTGCCATGGGCCGCGCCCTGATGCTGGGTAATGAGCGCCCGATTTCGATCAGCCGCGAGCAGTACCAGCAGCGTAATGCGTTTATCTGGAATCTGCAGGATGAAGCCAGTCAGCACTGTGGTGCCAGACTGCTTGATCCGCTGCCCTACCTGTGTGACGAACAGCGCTGCTATGGCAGCAAGAACGGCATGCCGCTGTATGCCGATGGCGATCATCTCAGCGAATACGGTAACCGCTTGCTGGTGCCGATGTTTGCCCGGATTTTTCGCGAGCAGCCAGCCGCCGGGGATTGATCTCAGGCCGGTATTTCGCCCTGCAGGGTGTCGATCAGGGCTTGAATGCGTTCGAGCCTTTTTCCCGGCTCGGCCGTCTCCAGTAGCCGCGCTTTGTCTTGTACGCTGAATGGCAGCAGATAGGCCAGCTGGTTGGCGAGCACTTGCTGGCTGTCGGTGTGGCCGTGCATGCCGAGGTTATTCACCAGCGGGTGTTCGGCCAGCGCCTGCAGCAGAGCGGCGAGATCGGCGTATTGGTCCTGCACGGGTTGATCCGGGGTTTCGTCGAGCCATTCAACGTCCGCACAGGTCAGTTGATCCGCCTGTACCCAGCTCGATAGCACGCGAAAACGCCGGCCGCCCTCGACGCGAATGCCCAACAAGCCATTCGGGCGTTGTTGCCAGTCACGGATCAGCGCTTCGCAGCCCACCTGGGCAAACTGGTCGGCAGGCCGACCCGCTTCCTGACCCTGAAAGATGCCCACCACGCCGAAGCCGCAGCCTTGCTTCAGGCAGCGGCCAAGCATGTCCAGATAGCGCGCCTCAAACAGCTGCAGATCCAGCCGGCAACCGGGAAACAGTACGGTCGATAGAGGAAACAAGGCCAGGTTCGGGGTTGTGTTCATCGGCTAAAGCCTACCCGATCAGACTGAGGGCCAGTGGCAGCAGTACGGCAGTACCTACCCCCATCAGGCTCATGCCCAGCGCGGCAAAGCCGCCACACTGCTCGCCTTCCTGAAGGGCGCGTGCCGTGCCGACGGCATGTGCGGTGATGCCCATCGAGAGTCCTACGGCAGCCGGATGGGTTACACCGAACCGGCGCAGCATGGGCGGGCCGATAATGGCACCCAGGATGCCGGTCAGAATGGCAAAAATCGCCGCCAGTGCGGCAATGCCCCCCACCTCATCAGCCAGCAGGATGGCGAGGGGGGAGGTCACGGACTTGGTCAGCAGCGTGCGCTGCATATCTTCATTGGCTCCAAACAACCAGGCGAAACCTGTGCCCATCACGGTGGCCAGCAGACCGGCGAGCAGTAATGTCTGCAATACCGGTTTCCAGAGCCGGCGAATATGCCTGAGGTTCAGATAGAGCGGGACTGCCAGTGCGACAATCACCGGCCCCAGCAGTAAACCGAAAATGGCGGTGGAGTCGAGGTACTCGCGCACTTCAATATCCAGCGCGAAAAGAATCCCGATGACCATCAGCATGGCGATCAGCACCGGCTGCAGCATGGCCCAGCGCGTGCGTTCATAGGCGGCCAATGCCACCTGGTAAGCGGCCAGTGTGATGCCGATGGCAAACAGCGGATGATGTATGACGGCCTGCCAGGCCGCGTGAAAATCAGGCGTCATGCTTGCTCCTTGGTACTTTGCCGGCGCTCGATCAGCTTTTGCATCAGCCAGCCACTGAACAGCATGGACAGCACCAGTGAAACCAGCATGGCGGCACTGACCGCCAGCAACTGACCGCGCAGGGTGTCGATGAACAAGGTCGCTCCGACGGCGGTCGGGATCAGCAGTAAAGGCAGGTAGCGCAGCAGGCTGCCGGAGGCCTCGCCGAGGGCCGGGCTGACTTCGCCGCGGATCACCAGCAGGATAAACAGCAACAGCATGCCGATAACCGGGCCTGGCAGCATGGGCAGCAACAGCACATTGATCGCAGTGCCGAGCAATTGCATCAGGATCAGCAGGGTCAGGCCTCGCAGCAGCATATCGTTCTCCCGTTTCGTTGGCGGCCATTATAGGCAGGCAGCGCAGCGCCTATGTATCGGCATTCGCGGCGCAGTAGCATGCTTGACCCCCGGCCGGCTGCGTGCTGATCTAGGGCCTGTACAGCTGTCATCTCGTGCAGCTGATTATTCCAAGGAGTTGTCATGCCATTTGTACCGGTTACCGACCTCAAGCGCCATGTTGGCAAAGAACTGGGTTGCTCCGAGTGGTTGATTGTCGACCAGCCACGCATTGATCAGTTTGCCGATTGCACGGGAGATCACCAGTTCATTCATGTGGATGTGGAAAAGGCCAGTCAGACCCCATTCGGCTCCACCATCGCCCATGGTTTTCTCTCGCTGTCACTGATGCCCAAACTGATGGAAGACATCATGATCATGCCTGAGGGTCTGAAAATGGCCGTCAATTATGGTCTCGACAGCTTGCGTTTCATCCAGCCGGTGAAGGTTGGCTCGCGCGTGCGTTTGCAGCTCAGCCTGCTTGATGCCCACGAGAAGAATCCGGGGCAGTGGCTGCTCAAGGCCAAGGCCGTCATGGAGATCGAGGGCCAGGCCAAGCCGGCCTATATTGCCGAACCTTTGACCCTGTGTTTCGTCTGACTGCGTCCCCCTGACTTTCCTTGTCCGCTTGCTTCGAGAACTGCATGCGTCTTGCTCTTGTGGTTGTGATTGCCCTGTTGCTGGCGGGCTGTGGCGATGGCGAGCCGCTGACGCCCGCAGATGCCCTGTTGCCCGATGGCGCGCGCTATCGCGGCGAGCTGGTCAATGGCCTGTTGCAGGGCGAAGGCCGGCTCGATTATGCCAACGGCAGCTGGTTCAAGGGGCGCTTCAAGGATGGCCAGCCCGATGGGCCGGGGGAGTGGCACGGGGCGGCCGGCGAGCATTATGTCGGCTCGTTCAGGCAGGGACTGTTCGACGGGCAGGGTCGCCTGACATTCGCCAATGGAGGGCATTACGAAGGGGGCTTCAGGCAAGGCCTGCGCGACGGCGAAGGGCAGCTTGAACAGGGCGCTGAGCGCTACAGCGGCGAATTCCGCGACAACCTGTTTCACGGCTACGGCTGGTTGCAGCAGGCCGATGGGTCGAGCTTTCAGGGCCGCTTTGAACGGGGTGTGCCGAGCGGTGAAGGCGTGCGCACCAGCGCGCAGGGCGATCGCTTCAGCGGCCGGTTCAGTCGCGGCAAACTCAGTGGTGAAGGCAGTTATCTGGGGCGTGATGGCGAGCACTACAGCGGTGGATTCCGGCATGACCAGTTCCATGGCAAGGGACGCTTTGCCAGCCCGGATGGCGCGGTCTGGGCGGGGCAGTTCAAGCACGGTGCGCTGGACGGCGCCGGGGAGTTTCACGATATCGATGGCAGCGTTTACCAGGGGCAGTTTAATGACTGGGAGTTTTCCGGTCAGGGCGTCCTGACCCAGGCCGATGGTCAGCAGGAGAAGGGCGAGTGGCGTGCCGGCGAGCGGGTGCGTGATGCGCAAGGTCAGCGTCTGGCCGATCCGCTGGAAATCGGTCTGTTGCAGCAGGGTGATCTGCTGGCGCGGGCGCTGGATGGTGTGGCGGTTTCCACGCCGGCGATCGAACTCTTCAGTCTCACGGTGGCCGGAGACGGCAACCAGAGTGTTTTTCTGCGTGAGGCACAGTTCGTCGATCAACTGTTGGCCGGGCGCTTTGCAGCGCATGGCCAGATCTCGCTGGTGAATCACCGGGAGCATCTGGCGGACCGGCCGCTGGCCACCCGGGAAGCCATCTCGCGGGCGATTCAGACACTGGCGCAACGCAGCGGGCCGGAAGATCTGGTGTTTGTCTTTATGACCAGTCACGGCTCGCCGGAGCATGAGTTGGCCCTGCAGCAACCGCGTCTGCAACTGGCCGATTTGCCTGCCGCCGAGCTGGCCGAGCTGATGGCCCCCCTGAAGGACCGGTATACCGTGTTGGTGGTCTCGGCGTGTTTTTCCGGTGGTTTTGTGGCACCCCTGAAATCACCCAAAACGCTGATCATCACCGCCGCGCGCGCTGACCGGGTGTCCTTCGGCTGCTCCGAAGAAGCGGACTTCACCTACTTTGGCCGCGCCTTGTTTGCCGAGGCCTTGCAGCAAACGGACCGGTTGGACCAAGCCTTCCGGCAAGCATCCGCAGCGGTGGCTGCGCGTGAACAGGCCGAGGGTTTCGAAGCGTCCGAGCCGCAAATCTGGGCCGCGCCGGCTGTGCTGGCGCAATGGCAGAAAATGCGCGATGCGCAGCTCGCCATACTGGCGCTGATACCCGCCAAAGCAACGCCGCCATAATCTTTCGGGCACGCAAGAAAGCAAGACAGATGCGCGCTGATTCATTAGTCTGTGCGCAGTCAATACGGAGTGCCCCGCATGTCTCAAACGCCCAAGCATGTTCTGATCGCTGGTGCCACTGGCCTCACCGGAGAGCATCTGTTGGATCGCATTCTCAGTGTGCCGGCGGTGGCGCGGGTGATTGCGCCAAGCCGGCGGCCATTGGCCGAACATGCCCATCTGGTCAATCCGGTGGGGCAGCTGACCGATTTGCTCGCGGGTTTGACCGGCAAGCTGGATACGGCCTTTTGCTGTCTGGGTACGACGATCCGCGCAGCCGGTTCCCAGGAGGCGTTTCGCGCGGTGGATCATGATCTGGTGCTGGCTTTTGCACAGCGTGCGCGGGAGATGGGCGCAAGGCATCTGCTGGTGATCAGCGCCCTGGGTGCCGATCCCGCCTCGCGGGTGTTCTACAACCGCGTCAAGGGTGAAATGGAGCAGGCGCTGCAGGCCCAGGGCTGGCCGCAGCTGACCATTGCGCGGCCGTCCCTGCTCGATGGTGAACGCTCGGAGTTTCGTTTCGGTGAGCGTCTGGCGGCGCCACTGATGCGCTGGATTCCCGGCAAGTATCGCAGCATCGAAGCTTCCGTTCTGGCCCGTGCACTCTGGCGCCTGGCGCAGGAAGAAGGCAAGGGCGTGCGCATCGTTGAATCCGATGAGTTGCGCCAGTTGGGGCGCTGAACGCCCGCTACTGGTTGCTCAGTAACTGCTGCAGCAGTTTTTCAGTGGGATAACCGTCTGCCGGCCAGCCCAGTGTCGTTTGATAGGCACGAATGGCCTTGCGGGTGTTGGCGCCGATAATCCCGTCTGCCGGCCCTGGATTGAAGCCCTTGCGAGCCAGGCCTTCCTGCAGTTCGATGCGCTGGCTGCGGCTCAAGGCTTTCTCGTCCCGTGGCCAGCTGGCTTTGATCTGTCCACGGCCTTGCAGTGCGTCACCCAGCAGGCCGACTGCCAGCGCATAGGATGTCGAATTGTTGTACTTGAGGATCGCGCGGAAGTTGTCGAAGACCAGGAACGCCGGCCCGCGATAACCCGCGGGCAGGATCAGTGCGGCGTTGGCACTCTCCAGTTGCGGATCTGTCGCATTCGCCAGCACGCCGAGCTGGCGCCATTCCTTCAGGCTGCGGCGGCTGTCCGGATCGGCCTGTGCATAGTCAAAGTCCTTGCTCAGCTCGACCTCAAAGCCCCAGGGCTGAGCACTGCGCCAGCCGGAGGCTTGCAGGTAGTGCGCCGCCGACGCCAGCGCATCTGCCGAGGAGTTCCAGATGTCGCGTCGACCGTCACCATCGAAATCCACTGCATGGGTGTTGTAGGTGGTGGGGATGAACTGGGTCTGGCCCATGGCGCCGGCCCATGAGCCGCGCATGTGCTGCGGGTCGATATCGCCTTGCTGCAGAATCTGCAGTGCCGCCAGCAACTGGCTGCGGGCGAATGCCTGCCGCCGCCCTTCATAGGCCAGGGTGGCCAGCGAACGGATCACCGATTGCTCGCCCATGAATTGCCCGTAGCTGCTCTCCATGCCCCAGATCGCCACCAGATAGACCGGCTCGACGCCATAGTGCTGCTGGATGGCCGCGAGGCTGCTCTGTTCCTGGGCCAGTTTGGCCTTGCCGTTGCGCACGCGGCTGGCCGATGTGGCACCTTCCAGGTACTCCCAGACGGGGCGGGTGAACTCAGGCTGGCTGCTGTCGGCGCGCAGCACCGACGGGTCCGGCGTAACCCCGGCAAAGGCCCGGTCAAAGACGTCGGCGCGGATGCCCAGTGTCAGGGCTTCTTCACGGAACTGCTCGCGCCATTCGACAAAGCTCAGGGTCGGTTGTGGGGCAGCGGTGATGTTCTGCGGCTTGCTCGTGCTGCTGGTCAGCGGAGCATCGGCGGCGGGGGCTGCGGACTTTTCTGCCGCAGGTTTTGTAGCGCAGGCGGCGAGTGTCAGCGACAGCGCAAGGCAGAGGGGCCATTTCGAGGCAAGCAGATTCATGCGGTTGGTCTCTTGGTGCAGCGTTGATTTCAGTGCTGCCGCGCGGGCCGCGGGTCAAGTGACAAGCGTTGCCCGGACAGTTGCAGGCACAGGTTGGCCAGGCTGATCCACGGATCGCCCGCAGCTTGCCCCTTGATTTGGGCATCAACGGTCTGTGCGTCCAGCAGCAGCTGGTTGAATTGCCTGGCGGTATGGCGTTGCAAGGCCTTGTTCAGCAGCGGTTTGCGTTTGTCCCAGACCGGTGGGCGGGCAGCGGCGAACGCGCGCTCCAGTGCCGTGCCCTGACTCACTTGCTGGGCCAGTCCAGCGAGCAGGCGAACTTCCCGGGCCAGCATGGCGCAAATGAACAGTGCCTCTTCACCCTCGCCGCGCAGACCCTCGAGCATGCGCAAGGCGTGACCGGCATCGCCGTTGAGCGTGGCATCAATCAGACCGAACACATCAAAGCGCGCGCTGTCGGCCACGGCCGCCAGAACATAGGCGGCATCGATTGGCTGGCCATCGCTGAGCAATTTCAGTTTTTCGATTTCCTGGGCGGCGGCCAGCAGGTTGCCTTCTACCCGGTCGGCAATCAGGTCCACAGCGTCCTGGCTGGCGCTCAGGCCGGCTTGCGTCAGGCGCTGGCGAATCCATTGCGGTAGCTGGCTGGTTTCTACCGGCCAGATCTGGATGAACTGTGTGTGCGCACTGTCGATCAGCGCCTTGGCCCACTTGGTCTTCTGCGTACTGCCATCGAGTTTGGGCAGGCTGATCAGTAGCACGGTGTCTTCGGCAGGGCGCGCCAGATAGTCGATCAGTGCGCTGGCACCCTTGTCGCCCGGTTTGCCGCCGGGAATGCGCAATTCGATCAGGCGCTGTTCGGCAAATAGCGAGAGGCTGGCGCTGGCTTCATACAACTGATTCCAGTCGAAGCTGTTGTCGCAATGGAATACCTGGCGCTCACTGAAGCCTTTGCGGCGGGATTCTGCGCGAATCGCATCGGCAGCTTCCTGGCACAGCAGTGGATCGTCACCACTGACGACATAGACTGCCGCCAGTGGGCCTTGCAAGTGCTTGCCAAGCTGCGCGCTGTTGAGCTTCATGGCGTCTCAGCCCGGCTGCGGGCTATTCGCCCGGCAACTCCAGGGGAATCTCGGGCAGGGAGATCGGGGAAGCCTGTCTTTGCAGTTCTTTATCGGCTTTGCGGGCGGCTTCCAGGGCTTCGGCTTCGGCTTTGGCCCGGGCATCTGCCTTGGCTTGCAGGGTTTCCAGCTGTACTGGTGTGATCATCTGGATCCGGCCAAGCAACTGCTGTACTGCGGCCTGAGTCATTTCGCTGTTGAGCTGGGCCCGGCTTTCAGCGGCACCGGCAATGTTGTTTCCGTCGGTGACAAAACTGCGCTGCACTTGAAGTTCATTACTCAGCAGCGGCTGATTGTTTCTGCCCTGGATTTCGTAGACCAGCGTTTTCGTCAACTCGGTCTCCGCACCACGCGCTCCGGAGGTGAAGCTGACGGTGCGTGAGGTCACATCTTCACGGGCCAGTACCAGCTTGAAGGGTGCCGAGTCGCTAATCCGCACGCCATTGCTTTCCAGTCCCCGGCGGGTCAGCTGGACGGTATCTCCAAAGGCATTGCGTGCCTCAAGGTTCAGTTCGCTGAGGCTGAACTGCATGTCGCCGGTGCCGCGCAGCTGGAAGCCGCAGGCTGAAATCAGGGCGCTCAGACCGAGCAGCAGCAAATTGCGTTTGATCATTTCGGTGTTTCTCCTGAAAAGCTCGGGTGCCTTGTTCTAT
>ERZ1645185.854-NODE-854-length-12839-cov-5.231070_pt1 | contig 12839 bp, 13 predicted proteins | sample MGYA00575351_ERZ1645185 | MGnify/ENA primary metagenome ERZ1645185 (study PRJEB40838, sample SAMN11284767) | freshwater sediment metagenome | isolation source: river sediment | host: Sediment | place: India: Jana village, Kanpur | collected 2015-12-17 ...
AAGCGCGCGCGTCGCCTTGATGGGCATACGGTGGCCGGTGCCGTAGGCGCCGCCCGTCCAGCCGGTGTTGACCAGCCAGCAATCGACCCCGCCCTTGGCGATGCGTTCCTTGAGGAGGTTGCCGTAGACGCTCGGGTGGCGCGGCATGAACGGCGCGCCGAAGCAGGTGGAGAAGGTCGCGCTCGGCTCGGTGACGCCGATCTCGGTGCCCGCGACGCGCGCCGTGTAGCCCGACAGGAAGTGGTACATCGCCTGCTCGGGCGTCAGCTTCGCGATCGGCGGCAGCACGCCGTAGGCGTCGGCGGTGAGGAAGATGATGTTCTTCGGCACAGGGCCGAGGTTCTTCTCAGACGCGTTCGGGATGAAGTCGATCGGGTAGGAGCCCCGGCTGTTCTCGGCGAGGCTGTTGTCGTGAAGGTCGATCACGCGGGTGACCGGATCGATCACGACGTTTTCAAGCACCGTGCCGAAACGGCGCGTCGTCGCGAAGATCTCGGGCTCGGCTTCAGCCGAGAGGTTGATGACCTTGGCGTAGCAGCCGCCTTCGAAGTTGAAGACCGCCGTGTCCGACCAGCCGTGCTCGTCGTCGCCGATGAGCGTGCGCGAGGCGTCGGCGGAGAGCGTCGTCTTGCCCGTGCCCGAAAGCCCGAAGAACACCGCGCTCGTCCCGTCGCTGCCGATGTTGGCGCTGCAGTGCATGGGCATCACGCCCTGCTCGGGAAGCATATAGTTGAGGAGACCGAACACCGACTTCTTCATCTCCCCGGCATAAGCGGTGCCGCCGATGAGGATGAGCTTTTCGGTGAAGTTGACCGCGATCACCGTTTCGGTGCGGCAGCCGTGGCGCGCCGGATCGGCGCGGAAGCTCGGCAGGTCGATGATCGTGAACTCGGGCACGAAGCCGGGGAGCTCATCGACGCCCGGACGGACGAGCAGCGTGTGGATGAAGAGATTGTGCCACGCAAGCTCGTTGATGACGCGCACGCGCACGCGGTATTCCGGCTGCGAACCGCCGTAGAGGTCCTGCACGAACAGCGTTTTCTTTTCACCGAGCGCGGCCAGAAAATCGGCCTTGAGCGCGGCGAAGTGCTCGGGGCTCATCTTCTGGTTGCCGCCGTTGAACCAGATCGTGTCCTGCGTCTTCGCGTCCTCGACCGTGAACTTGTCCTTCGCGGAACGGCCCGTGTGCTTGCCGGTCTTCACGACGAACGCGCCGTGCTGGGAAAGGAGGCCTTCCTCGCGCGCCACGGCCTTTTCGATGAGCGGGGCGGTGCCCAGGTTCCAGTGAAGCTCCGCCCCGGTGGTAATGCCCTGTTTATCAAGGGTGAAGGCGGGAATCGGGGACGCGGTCATGTTCACTCCTCAAGGATTCGGGCGGGCTCTTTTGCGGGAGCCCCTACACGATTCGCGCGCGATACGTCAAAAAATGCAAAGTTGGCGTTAAGTGCGATCCGATTTGCGCCGTGATTCCCGTTCGTTTAGGTGATCATTCCATGTCATCCGCGCCCGCAACGATCGCCCTTGTCGACGACGACCGCAACATCCTGACCTCGGTCTCGATCGCGTTGCAGTCCGAAGGGTACACCGTCCGCGTCTATTCCGACGGGGCGAGCGCGCTGAAGGCACTGACCGACAATCCGCCCGACCTTGCCGTGCTGGACATCAAGATGCCGCGCATGGACGGCATGGAGCTGCTGCTGAAGCTGCGCGAGAAATCGAACCTGCCGGTGATCTTCCTCACCTCCAAGGACACCGAGATCGACGAGGCGCTCGGCCTTGCGATGGGCGCCGACGACTATATCGGCAAGCCTTTCAGCCAGCGGCTGCTGATCGAGCGTATCCGCGCCGTACTGCGACGCGCGCAGAACCGCGCCCAGCCCGCGGGCGAAAACGCCGAGGAGGAGGAAGCCCGCACGCTGACGCGCGGCCGGCTCTCGATGGATACCGGCCGCCATCGCGTGATGTGGGACGGCAAGGAGGTGCAGCTCACCGTCACCGAGTTCCTGATCCTCGAAACGCTCGCCATGCGCCCCGGCTTCGTGAAGTCGCGCGATCAGCTGATGGATGCCGCCTATCAGGACGACGTCTACGTCGACGACCGCACCATCGACAGCCACATCAAACGGCTGAGAAAGAAATTCCGCGCGGTCGATTCGACGTTCGAGGCGATCGAGACCCTGTATGGCGTCGGCTACCGCTTTGACGAGGAATAGCGAAGGCACGCGCGACGACACCCAGCTCCGGTGGTCGCGTGGCTGGTCGCTGACGGCGCGGATTCTCGCCGTCAACATGTTCGCGGTGCTGATGCTCGCTGGCGGCATCATCTATCTCGACAGCTTCCGCGAACGCATGCTCGAACGCCGCGCCGAAGAGGCCGGCATCGCGGCGAATCTGATGGCCGCCGCGATTTCCGAGCGGATGCTGCAGGCGCCGGACCGACTCGCACCGATGCTGGAGCGCTTCGGGAAGATCACAGGCGCGCGCCTGCGCATCTACGACGCCGAAGGCGCGCGCGCGCTCGATAGCTGGGCGCTCACGGGACCCACGTTCACGCTTCGCGATCCCAATGCGGAGCCGCTGCGCAAGGACATCGCCCGCTTCCTCGACCGCATCATCGAAGGCGCGGTCGGCGCACGGCAGTTCGAGACCTTCGCCGAGCCCGCCCCGGACGCGCCCCGGGCGTGGCCGGAAGCGGAAACGGCGCTGGACCGCAACGCGGTCGCGACAACGATCCGCTTCGCCCCGGACCGCACGATCATCATCACCGCCGCCGCGCCGCTCGGCGACGGCAGCGTTCTGCACATGACGACCGACGCCCGCGACGTGACGCGCGGGGTGCGCGACGAGCGGCTGACATTGTTCGTGATCTTCCTCGGGGTGCTGCTGCTCTCGCTGCTGCTGTCGAGCTTCCTTGCGCGCACGATCGTACGGCCGCTGCGCCGTCTCGCGATCGCCGCTCAGCGCGTGCGGCTGGGCCGCGCGCGTGAGGTGACGATCCCGCGCTTCCAGAAGCGCCGCGACGAGATCGGCGCACTTTCCCGCACGCTTTCGGACATGACCGCCGCGCTCCGCGCCCGCATCGACGCGACGGAGGCCTTCGCCGCCGATGTCGCGCACGAGATCAAGAACCCGCTCGCTTCGCTGCGCTCCGCCGTGGATGCGATGGGGAACGTGAAGGACCCGGAGCTTTCCGCCCGCCTGCTCACCGTCGTGCGCGACGACGTGCAGCGCATCGATCGGCTGATTTCCGACATCTCCGACGCTTCGCGCCTTGATGCGGAACTCAGCCGCGTGCGCTTCGAGCGGATTGACCTCGGCGTCATGCTCGCGACCTTGATGAGCATCTACGAGACGCAGCCGGCCACCGCGGGCGTGACGCTGGCGTTCGCCCGCCCGCAGTTCGGATCGGCGGTGGTGAACGGCGACGGCAGCCGCCTCGCGCAGGTCGCCCGCAACCTCATCGACAACGCGATAAGCTTCTCGCCTTCGGGCGGCCTCGTGCAGGTGACGGTGGCGCGCGTCGGAGAGCGCGTGCTGATGCGCGTCGACGATGATGGCCCCGGCCTGCCCGCCGAAGGCACCAACCGCATCTTCGAGCGCTTCTATTCGGAGCGGCCGGAGGGCGAGGCGTTCGGCAAGCACTCCGGCCTCGGGCTCGCCATCGCCAAGGCCATCGTCGAGGCGCACGACGGCACCATCGCCGCCGAAAACCGCATCGAGCGCGGCGAGGTGAAGGGCGCGCGGTTCACAGTCAGCCTGCCCGCCACGCAATGACACGCATTCACGCCACCGCTGTTTCCATCGGCGGCAAGGCGGTGCTGCTGACCGGTGCATCCGGAGCGGGGAAATCCGATCTCGCGCTGCGGCTGATCGACCGGGGCGCCGTGCTCGTCGCGGACGATCAGGTCGAACTTACCGTGCGGGACGCGTGCCTGCTTGCTTCGCCGCCCATCACGATCGCGGGGCGAATCGAGGTGCGCGGCGTCGGCATCGTGACGATGCCCTTCGCAGAAAACATGCCCGTCGCACTCATCATCGACCTCGATTCGGCGCCCGAACGGCTGCCGGAAGCGCGACTGCGCGTGCTCTGCGGCGTCACCGTGCCGCTCGCCGCACTCGATCCGCGCGAAATCAGCGCACCCCTCAAGGTCGAACTGCTCTTGAGCGGCTGTCCAACACCACTAGATTAGGGGGCACGATGGCCAATGCCGAACCCGACGTTCCCCACGCGCCTCTGCTGCTCGTTACGGGCATGTCCGGTGCTGGGCGCTCGACGGCGCTGAAAGCGCTTGAGGACAACGGCTTCGAGGTCGTCGACAACCTGCCGCTTTCGCTACTGAAGCGCCTGCTCGCGGTTCACGACAAGGCGGTGACGGGCAGTGATTCGGACCGGCCGCTCGCGGTGGGCATCGACGCGCGCACGCACGCGTTCGATGCCGAATCGGTCGTTTCGCACATCAAGTCGATGCGCGAACACGGCATCGATGCGCGCGTGCTGTTCGTCGATTGCGCGGGCGGTGAGCTCGTACGCCGCTTTTCCGAAACGCGCCGCCGGCATCCGCTGGCGCTCGACCGCCCGGCGGCGGACGGCATCGCGCGCGAACGCGAGGTGATGGCGCCGCTCCGGCGCTGGGCCGACATCGTCATCGACACCACCGACTTCAGCGTCCACGACCTCCGGCGCACGATTCGCGAGAAATTCGCCCGGCACCTGCGGGGCGAGCTGACGCTGACCGTGATGTCATTCGGATTCGCGCGCGGCCTGCCGCGCGACGCCGACATGGTGTTCGACATGCGATTCCTCGCCAACCCGCACTGGCAGCCGCACCTGCGGCCGCTGACGGGAAAGGACGGGGCCGTGGGGCACTACGTCGCTGCCGATCCAGCCTATACTGATGCTTTTGAACGGATTTCCGGCCTCGTACTGTCGCTGATCCCCAGCTACCGGCGCGAGGGCAAGGCGTATCTTACCATCGCCATCGGATGCACCGGCGGCCGCCACCGCTCGGTTTTTGTTGCCGAACGCCTTGCCGAAGCGATAAGGGCCGCCGGCTATACGTTGAACATCGTGCACCGCGACATGAGCGGGCACAGCGAGGGCGTGGAGGCCGAAGGCTTCGCGCTTTCGGATCATGGAGAGAGACTGCCCGCATGATCGGTATTGTGCTGGTGACGCACGGGCGGCTTGCGGCTGAATTCGTCGCGGCCATGGAGCACGTGGTCGGCCCCCAGAAGAATGTCGCGTCGATCTGTATCGACGCCGATGACGATATGGAGGTGCGCCGCGCCGACATCGCGGGTGCGGTGAAGGCGGTGGACGCCGGGCGCGGCGTGGTTATCCTCACCGACATGTTCGGGGGGACGCCGTCCAACCTCGCGATCTCGCTGCTTTCCGGCGGCCATGTGGAGGTGATCGCCGGGGTCAACCTGCCCATGCTGATCCGTCTCGCCAGCGTGCGCGGCGAAATGAAGCTCGCCGATGCAGTGGCGGCGGCGCAGGAAGCAGGACGCAAATACATCTCCGTTGCATCGAAGATTCTGGGAGAGGTCGCCTGAGCGACGACACCGACGGCGTTCCGGTCGGCGACGAGGTCGCTGTCCGCCAGCGCGTGCTCATCCGCAACAAGCGCGGGCTCCATGCGCGCGCCAGCGCCAAGTTCGTGACGCTGACCTCGGAGTTCGCCGCCGCCGTCACGGTGGAGAAGGATGGCCAGCGCGTCACCGGCACGTCGATCATGGGTCTGATGATGCTGGCCGCGAGCCCCGGCGACGAAATCGAGATCATCGCGAGCGGACCCGACGCAGACGCTGCGCTCGCCGCGTTGGTAAAGCTCGTCGAGGACCGCTTCGGCGAGGAATAATGCCCCGTCGCATCACCAGCTTTTCCAACGAGACGATCAAACGCATCCGGTCGCTCGAACAGAAGAAATACCGCCGCGCGGAAGGCCGCTTCATGGCGGAAGGGATGCGCATCGTCGCGGAAGCGGCGGAGGCGGGGTACATCGCCGAAACGCTCGTTTTCGCCGAGGACCTGGCGGAGCACGCGCTGCTCCGGCGGCTCATCGCACAGTGCGAGGCGGCGGGCGGCGAGGCGATCGAGGTGCCGCGCGAGATCCTTCACAAGATCACCGGCAAGGACAATCCCCAGGCGCTCGTCGGCGTGTTCCCGATCCCGGAAGCCCGGCTGGAAGACCTCGACCGGAACGCCGCCGACCTCTGGACCGTGTGCCAGTCGCTGAAGGACCCGGGCAACCTCGGCACGATCCTGCGCACGAACGATGCCGTCGGCGCGGGCGGACTGATCCTGCTCGACCAGAGCTGCGACCCATGGTCGGTCGAGGCCGTACGCGCCTCAATGGGGGCACTGTTCACGCAGCCGATCGTGCAGACGACCGGCACGGCCTTCTTCGAATGGCTGCGCGCCGGGCCGGGCATGCTTGTCGGCACCAGCCTGCGCACCACGCACGACTATCAGGACGTGCGCTACGAGGCGCCGACCTTCATCCTGATGGGCAACGAACAGCACGGCCTGCCGGAGGACTACGAAGCCGCCTGCGACGTGCTGGTAAAGATCCCGATGCGCGGCAAGGCCGATTCGCTGAACGTCGCGGTCAGCTGCGCTGTGATGCTCTACGAGGTGCTGAACCAGCGGCGGCGGTAGCTACTCGGCGGCTTCCGCAGGCGGCATCAGCTTCGTGAGCGCGCGCGGCGTGGCCTCGATGACCGGCAAGCGCTCGATCTCCTTCTTCGGCGGTTCGATCGACAGGTCGCGGAAGCGCTGCGCCGAGGTCAGCACTTGGCTTTCGAGGCTGCCGACGAAGGCGTTGTAGGCGCTTGTCGCGGTTTCGAGATTCTTGCCGAGCCGGCCAACATGACCGCCCATCGTTGCGAGACGCTCGTAAAGCTCCTTGCCGAGCGCGGCGATGTCGCGCGCCTGCTCCTCGATCTTTTCCTGCCGCCACACCATCGCCACGGTCCGCGCGATGGCGATGAGGTTGGTGGGTGAAGCCAGCAAAATCTTCTGGGCGAAGGCCGCCTCGAACAGATCGTGGTCGGCCTCCAGCGCGGCGGCGAGGAAATTCTCGCCGGGGATGAACATGATGACGAAGTCCGGCGTCGATTCGAACTGTTCCCAGTACGCCTTGCGCGACAGCGCCCCGACATGGCCACGAATCGTGGCGGCGTGGATCTTCAGATGCCGCGTCCGTTCGCCCTCGTCCGCCGAATCGACCGCGTCCTGATAGGCGACGAGCGAACACTTCGCGTCGATGACCAGCGACTTGCCGCCCGGAAGCTTGATGACCGCGTCGGGCCGCAGGCGACCGTCTACCGTATCGACCGATACCTCCTCGGCGAAATCGACCTGTGACGACAGACCCGCCATTTCGAGGACGCGGCGCAGCTGGTGCTCGCCCCAGCGGCCGCGCGCCTTGGGCGCATTGCGGAGCGCGTGGACGAGGCGCGCAGCCTCGCCGGAGACCCTTTCCTGCCCCTCGCGCATCAGGCCGATCTGTTCCCGCAGCCCCTCGTAGGCGCCGTGCCGCGCCGCCTCGATCTCCTTGAGACTGGTCTCGTAGCGGGTGAGGGTTTCCTTCACCGGCTGCAGAAGCTCGGTGAGCGCCACCCGGTTCTTCTCCAGCCCGTCGCTCGCTGCTTCGCGGTGGCGCTTGAGCGTTTCCTCGGCGCGCTTGACGAAGCTTTCCTGGCTCTTGTCGAGAACATCCTGTGCGAGCGCGCTGAACTGCTTTTCGAGCTGGCGCAGATGCTCGGCGTGTTGCCGGTCTCGCTCGGCGGCGGCGGCAGTGAAGCTCGCGTGCTCGATTTCCACTGCGCGCAGACGTTCGTTTTCGGCACGCAGCGGGACCAGCGCCTCGACGTCGCGCTTCGCGGCATCAAGATCGCGAATCGCCGCGAGAAACTTCTCCCGATGGCGTGCCGCCGCGCGTCCCCACACCCACCAACCCGCGGCGAGGCCGGCAAGCAGCGCCACAAGGCCGACAAGGAGATGAACGGTCGTCATGCGCGCTCCGAACGTGAACAGATCAGGAACTTCATTGCTAGCGCAAATGCCTGCGGGACGCAAAGACCTTGCATCGAAAGCGCTTTGGCGGACAGGATGCGGAGGGAGGACGGAGCGGAATGACAGTCGAAATCGTCGCCGAAGGCCTGCAGTTTCCTGAAGGGCCGGTGTGGATGCAGGACGGCAGCGTCATCGTCGTGGAGATCGCCGCGGGCCGCATCACGCGCGTGCTTCCGGACGGCCGCACGGAGACGATTGCCGCGCCGGGCGGCGGGCCCAATGGCGCTGCGATCGGCCCGGACGGCGCGCTCTACGTGTGCAACAACGGCGGCTTCGAGTGGATTCGGCAGGACGGGCTGCTGATCCCCGGCCACATCGCCGCCGACTACACGACCGGACGCATCGAGCGGATCGACCTTTCCACCGGTAAGGTCGAACGGCTTTATGCCGAGTGCGACGGCCGTGCGCTCTCCGGCCCCAACGACATCGTGTTCGATGCGGCCGGCGGCTTCTGGTTCACCGACCTCGGCAAGATTCGCGACCACGCCACCGACCACGGCGGGCTTTATTACGCCAGGGCCGACGGCTCGGGCATCCGCTGCGCGGTTTACGGCCCGAACATGAACGGCGTGGGCCTCTCGCCTGACGGTCGTACCGTGTATACGGCGCTCACAATGGAACGGACCCTGCTTGCCTTCGACATCACCGGCCCCGGCGAGGTCGCGCCTTCGCCGCTCGAGGCGCTGCCGGGGCGCGTGGTCACGGCGTTCGGCGGGCATACCCTCCTCGATTCGCTGGCGATCGACGCGGAGGGCAACATCTGCGTGGCGACCCTCGTCGCGCAGCCCGGCATCACCTCGGTCGATCCCGCCACGGGGGCGCAGACCTGGCGGGATTTCCCCGACCTGCTTTCCACCAACATCTGCTTCGGCGGCGCGGACATGCAGGATGCGTGGGTGACGCTGTCGACCACCGGCCGGCTTGCGAAAACGCGCTGGGACCGGCCTGGCCTGAGACTTGCGCATTATGGCTGAGGCGGAAGCCCCCGCGGAGGGCCGGATCAGCGAAAGCCATGCGGACGGCGGGCGGACGGTGCACCTTTCCGGCCGCATGACGATCCGCTTCATCGACCCGATCTCGCGGCGGCTGCGCGAACTCGAAGCCGATCCCGAACCGCTCACCATCGATCTCGCCGACATCGAGCGCATCGATACGGCGGGCGCGTGGGTGCTTTACCGCACGCGCACGGCGCGCGAGGCGGCGGGCCTCCCCTTTCGGCTGACGGGCGCAAGTGGCAAGGCTGAAGAGTTGATCGACCAGATCTGCTCGCACACGAAGCCGACCAAGATCCGGCCCGACCCGATGCCGGGTTTCATCCGCACGCTGGAAAAGCTCGGCGGGTGGATCACCTTTTCGGCAACGACCTTCGGGGGCTTTCTCGCCTTTCTCGGGCTCACGCTCGTTTCGCTTGGCAAGGTCATCGCAGCGCGGCGGGCGTTTCGCTGGCGGGCATTCGTCAACCAGTTCGAAGCCGTCGGCGTCGCCTCGCTCGGCATCATCGGCCTGATGAGCTTCCTTGTCGGTATCGTCGTCGCGCAGCAGGGCGCGGTTCAGCTCCGCCAGTTCGGTGCCGAGGTGTTCGTCATCAACCTGGTCGGGCGCATCACCTTCCGTGAACTCGGCGTGCTGATGACCGCGATCATGGTGGCCGGTCGCTCCGGCAGCGCATTCGCTGCGCAGATCGGCTCGATGAAGCTCGCCGAAGAGGTGGACGCGATGCGGACCATCGGGATGCCGCCCATCGAGGTGCTGGTCATCCCGCGCCTGCTCGCCGCGGTGCTCGCCATGCCCCTGCTCGCCTTCTACGGCTCGATGCTCGGCATCCTCGGCGGCATGCTGCTGTCGTGGGCCTCGCTCGGCATTCCGCCTGCGACCTTCGTGCAGCGTATTCAGGAGGTGGTGCCGCTCACCGATGTGTGGGTGGGGCTGATCAAAGCGCCCGTGTTCGGGCTCGTCATTGCCGTTACCGGCTGCTTCCAGGGAATGCAGGTGCGCGGCAACGCCGAGGAAGTGGGGCTTCGCACCACCGCCGCCGTGGTCCAGGCGATCTTCCTCGTCATCGTGCTCGACGCGTTCTTCGCGGTGTTCTTCTCGGCGATCGGGTGGAACTGATGGTGCCGCAGGACGATCGCCGCGGCCCCGTGATCCGCGTCACCGGGCTTCGCAACAGCTTCGGCGATCAGGTGATCCACGAAAACCTCGACCTCGAGGTCCGCCGCGGCGAGATCATCGGCATCGTCGGCGGATCGGGCACAGGCAAGACCGTGCTGATGCGATCGATCATCGGGCTGCAGCGCTACACCGCCGGCGAGGTCGAGATCTTCGGGCGCCGGGTGAGCGGGCTCGGCGAGCTTGAAGAGCTGGAGCTGCGCCGCCAGTTCGGCGTGCTGTTCCAGAACGGTGCGCTGTTTTCCACGCTGACGGTGGCCGAGAACATCGAAGTGCCGATGCGCGAGTTCTACCACATCGAAGACGCGCTGATGGACGAGATCGCGGCCTACAAGATCGCCATGGTCGGCCTGCCGCCCGATGCCGGCCCCAAGCACCCGAGCGAGCTTTCGGGCGGCATGAAAAAGCGCGCAGGCCTCGCTCGCGCGCTCGCGCTCGATCCGCGCCTGCTGTTCCTCGACGAGCCGACCGCGGGCCTCGACCCGATCGGCGCGGCAGCCTTCGACCAGCTGATCCTGCAGCTTCGCGATGCGCTCGATCTCACGGTGTTCCTCATCACGCACGATCTCGACACGCTGCACACGATTTGCGACCGTGTCGCAGTGCTGGCGGACAAGCGCGTGCTGAAGGTGGGAACTATCGACGAACTTCTGGCTTTCGATCATCCGTGGGTTCAGGAGTATTTCCGCGGTCCGCGCGGGCGCGCCGCGCTTGCCAGCGCCGCAGCAGGGGGTTGAATTTGGAAACGAGAAGCAACCACGTTCTCGTCGGCGCCGTCGCGATCGCGCTGTTCATCGCCGCGTTCCTGTTCATCCTATGGATCGCGCGCGTCGACACGTCGGACCGGCAGAAGTACGACATCTTCTTTGGCTCGGTTTCCGGCCTCGCGCGCGGCAGCGCGGTCAACTATTCGGGCGTTCCCGTCGGCACGGTTCAGGAAATCCGGCTGATGCCGGAAACGCCAAACTTCGTGCGCGTCCGCATCGAAATCGACGAGGGCGTACCGATCCTGCAGGGCACGGTCGCCACGATTTCGAGCGTCGGCTTCACAGGGGTTTCGATCGTCGAGCTGGAAGGCGCCATCAAGGGCGCGCCGGCGATCGACGAACCGGGGCCCTATGGCGCGCCTGTGATCCCGACGAAACCCGGCGCGCTCGGCCAGCTCCTCGATTCCGCGCCGCAGCTTCTTGAGCGGATCAGCACGCTCACCGCGCGGCTGAATGAGGTGCTGAGCCCGCAGAACCAAGATTCGATCGCGGGCATCCTCAAGAACGCGAATACGATCACCGCCGCCATCGCAAGCCGCGACGGCGACATCGCCGATACCGTGACGGAAATCCGCGCGACGATCGCGGAAACCCGGAAAACGGCGGCTGCGCTTGCCGTGCTTGCAGACAGCACCAGCAAGCTCGTCGATGCCGAAGGCAGGCCGCTCGTCGCCGATCTCCGCAAGACACTGCAACGCGCGGATTCGGCGCTCGGCGAGCTGGAGGCGACCTCGCGCGCAGCCCGCGCCGGCGCTGAGACCTTCAATGCGCAGACCCTGCCTGAAGTGAACCTTCTCGTCGGCGACCTGCGCGAAATGTCGCGTTCGCTCGGCGCCATCGCCGCCAAGCTCGACGAAGACCCGGCAGGCGCCCTCGTCGGCGGCCGCACGCTGCCGGAATACAAGCCCGACGGAGATGACCGATGAAACCGATCGCCCTATTCGCGGCGCTGATGATCGCCGGCTGCGGGCCGCTGGTTCAGATCGGCGGCACCGGAGACCCGCCGGACTCGCTGCTGACCATCCGCGCCGAAACCGGCGAACCCGCCGCCCTCACCGGCAAGCCGCTGCTGGTAACTGTGCCGAGCGCGCCGGGCGCACTGCGCACGCTACGCATCCCGGTGACGACAGAGGCAACCGAGATCGCCTATCTTCAGAAGGCGAACTGGGTGGAGCAGCCCGTGGTGCTGTTCCAGCGCCTGCTCGGCGAGGTGGTGCAGGCGCGCACGGGCCGCCCGGTGATCGACGAGCGCAATGCCGATATCGCGGGCGCACACCGGCTTTCCGGCAGGCTGCTGGAGTTCGGGCTCGACGTGCGCGCCGCGCCGCAGGTCCGCGTGCGCTACGACGCCATATTGTCGGCACCGGGAACCGGCTATGTTGCGAGCCGCAGTTTCACAGCGACGCGGCCCGTCTCCGCCGAGACCGGCCCCGCCGTCTCCCGCGCGCTGAGCGATGCGGCGAACGAAGTCGCCGCGAGCGTGGGAGACTGGGCTGCGTCGCACCCGTAACGATACCCGGGAACCGGCGCGGCATGTCGCCGGTTTAAACGGGTGGCAGGTATTTGAGGGACAGAAGTCATATGAGAAAAGAAGCGCAGCAGGCCCTGGGGATCGCGGTGAGCACGATGGTGCTCGGCGCCTGCGTGACTGGGCCCGGAACGAGCGCGAACGCGCAGAAGCCGCGCCAGATCAGCGCCAGCGAACGCGCGCAGGCGGCGCAGGCGCATCCGGAAATCATGGCCGAGTTCGGTGGCGCCTACGAAGGCCCCGGCACGGCGATGGTGAAGCGCGAGGCGATGGTGCGCGAGGCGCGCGCGCGCTT
>ERZ1645185.855-NODE-855-length-12837-cov-3.983727_pt1 | contig 12837 bp, 10 predicted proteins | sample MGYA00575351_ERZ1645185 | MGnify/ENA primary metagenome ERZ1645185 (study PRJEB40838, sample SAMN11284767) | freshwater sediment metagenome | isolation source: river sediment | host: Sediment | place: India: Jana village, Kanpur | collected 2015-12-17 ...
GTCGGGGGTACTGGCAGTGCCGGGCCGCACTTCATAAAACGCCCAGATGGCTTCGTTGCCGTCCGATTCGCGCTGGCCCACCACGGCGCTGCGCTGGATGGCGGGGTGGCTGTTGAGCACGGCCTCGACCTCGCCGGGGTACACGTTGAAGCCCGAGCGGATGATCATCTCTTTGAGCCGTCCCACCACGTACAGCGCACCATCGGCATCCTGGTAGCCCAGGTCGCCGCTGGCGTACCAGCCGCCGGGCTGCATGACCTGGGCGGTGGCCTCGGGGTCGCGGAAGTAGCCGGGCATCAGGCCCACGCCGCGCATCCAGATTTCGCCGCGCTCACCAGCGGGCAGGTCGCGGCCTTCGCTATCGACGATGCGCAGTTCAGCGCCTTCGACCAGGTAGCCCGCCGAGGTGTCTTCGCGCTGGCTGCCCCGGGGCACCAGGCACAGCGCACCCGCGTACTCCGACAGGCCGTAGCCGTGGTGCAGCGGCTGACCAAAGCGGCGCTGCACGGCGTGCTTGAGCGCCATGTCCAGCGGCGCGGCGCCCGTGTACACGTAGCGCAGATGCGGTGCGGCGGGCTGCTCAATACCTTGCGCGTCCAGCCAGGCCAGCAGCCGCGTGAACATGGCGGGCGGCCCTTGCAGGTTCGACAGCCCGTGGTGCGCCAGCGCCTCGAACACATCGGCCGGATCAAAACGGCTGCGCATCAGCAAGCCAGCGCCCGCGTACAACGAGGCCATCAGCACCGTGCCCAGGCCAAAAATGTGCGTCATCGGCAGGTAGGCATACGAGCGGTCTTGCGGCCCCAGCGCACGCGACTGGCTGGACACACGGGCAAATTGCAGCAACCCCGCGTGCGACACCAGCACCCCCTTGGGCGTGCCCGTGGTGCCCGAGGTAAAAATCACCGCCGCCACCTGCTGCGCCAGCGGTGCGGGCTCGGCCAGGGCCTGGGTGCGCACGGGCGAGCGCGACAGGCCCGCCACCACCGAAGGCACAGCTGCTGCATCCTGGGCGTGCCCGGCGGCCACGTCCGACACGCCCGCCGTGAAATACACCAGGCGCGGGTCGGCCTTGGCGATGAAGGCGCGGATCTCGCCGCGCGACATGCGGGCGTTGACGCCGCACGACCACGCACCGATGCGGCTGCACGCCAGAATCAGCGCCACATGCTCGGGGCAGTTCTCGGCCACGATGAGCACGCGGTCGCCCTCGACCACGCCGTGCGCCTGCATCTCGCGGGCCAGCGCATCGACCAGCGTGCCCAGGTCGGCAAACGTCCATTCCCGCTCGGGGGCGTACAAAAAAACCTCTTGCGGCGCGCTGGCCAGGCGCTGGTCAAACAGGGTGTGGATGCGCGCGCTGGCGGCTGCGCTGGGGTGCGTACTGGTCATGCCTTACTCCACCTGGATGCCTTTGGCCACCGTGGCCCACAAGGCGCGTTCGCGGGCGGCGCGCTCGCTCAGCGTCTGCGGGCTGCCGTTCCACTGGTCATAGCCCTGCTCGGCCAGCTTGGCCTTGAATTCGTCCAGGGCCAGCGTGCGCTGCACCGCCGTGTGAAAACGCTGCACCATGTCGGCAGGCATTTTGGGCGGGCCATACAGGCCGTACCAGCCGCCCACGTCGTAGTCGGCAATGCCCAGTTCGCGCATGGAGGGCACGTCGGGCATGGCGGCGTTGCGGTCTTTGGACGTAACGGCCACCGCGCGCACCCGGCCCGTGTTCACATAGTTGCGCCCGGTGCCGATGATGTCGAACATCATGGCCAGCTGGCCGCCAATCACATCGGTCATGGCCGGGGCGTTGCCCTTGTAGGGGATGTGGTTGAGGTCAATGCCCGCGCGGCGCGCAAACAGCTCGCCGCTCAGGTGGTTGGAGGCGCCCACGCCCGCCGACCCATAGGCCAGCTTGCCGGGGTGGGCCTTGGCGTAGGCCACCAGCTCGGGCAGGCTCTTGAAGGGCAGGTCTTTGTTGATGACCAGCACGTTGGCATAGCTCAGGATGGGCGCCAGCGGCGTCAGGTCTTTGGCCGGATCGAACGGCATGGCCTTGAGCACGTTGGGGCTGATGGTGATGGTGGGGCTGGCGGCAAAGTACAGCGTCAGGCCGTTGGGCGCGGACTTGGCCACGGCGTCACCGGCCATGGTGCCCCCGGCACCGGCGCGGTTTTCTACCATCACCGTCTGGCCCAGGGCTTTGGCAAACAGCGGCGCAAACTGGCGCGCCACCGCATCCACCGGGCCACCGGCGGCGTAGCCCACCACCAGGCGGATGGGCTGGTCGCTGTTCGGGGCCGGGGCATTCTGTGGCCAGGCGCTGCCACAGGCCAGGGCCAGGGCGCTGGCTATCCAGAGGCGGCGCGATGCGCCCGCAGTGTTCTTGACGGTCATGCTTGTCTCCTGTTGTCGTTGTAGAAATCCAAAATCTCAGGGCCGCACGTACCGGAAGGTGCCCATGGCGCGGGCCACGGTGTGGCCGGCCTCGTCTTCAATGCGGCATTCGCAAAAACACACCGATTTGCCACCGCCCTGCACGCTGGCGTGGGCCACCAGGCGGCCATGGGCGGGTTTGAGAAAGCTGCTGGTCATGTCGATGGTGACCACGGCCTTGGTAAAGCCCGAGGCCGACAGCGCCGCGCTGGACATGGCGCTGTCCATCAGCGACATCAGCACGCCGCCATGGACTGCCTGGTGGTTGTTGGTCAGGTCGGCGCGCGGCTGCAGCACCAGGCGGGCCACGCCGTCCTGGGCGTACTCGCGCTGCAAGCCCAGCAGGTGGTTGAAGGGCACCTGGGCAAACAGCTGCGAGGTGTCCACACCGTCCGAGGCCAGGTCGGGCGCATCGCCGGGCAGATCGGCCACGGCGCCGCTGGGCAGGGCGGCGTTCATGCGCGGGCGGCGCGCACCATGTTGCGCGCGATGATGAGCTGCTGGATTTGTGTGGTGCCTTCGTACAGGCGAAACAGGCGCACGTCGCGGTAAAAGCGCTCGATGCCGTACTCGGCCATGTAGCCCGCGCCGCCCAGAATCTGCACGGCGCGGTCGGCCACACGGCCCACCATTTCAGTGGCAAACATCTTGCTGCAAGATGCCTCGGTGGCCACGTTCTTGCCATCGTCGCGGCGGCGGGCGGCGTCAATGGTCATGCACTCGGCGGCATACAGCTCGGCCTGGCTGTCGGCCAGCATGGCCTGCACCAGCTGGAATTCGGCAATGGGCTGGCCAAACTGCTGGCGCTCCAGCGCGTAGTTCAGCGCGTCGCGCAGCACGCGCTGGGCCACGCCCACGGCCACGGCGGCGATGTGGATGCGGCCTTTTTCCAGCACCTTCATCGCCGTCTTGAAGCCCTGGCCTTCTTTCAGGCCAATCAGGTTGGCGGCGGGCACCTTCACGTTGTCAAAAATCACGTCGCAGGTGTGGGCGCCGCGCTGGCCCATTTTTTTGTCGTACCGGCCAAAGCTGATGCCGGGCGATTTCGCATCGACGATGAAAGACGAGACGCCGCCCGCGCCCTTGTCCTCGGGGTTGGTGCGCGCCATCAGCGTGAACATGCCCGCGTGCGGTGCGTTGGTGATGTAGCGCTTGGTGCCGTTGACGATGTAGAAGTCGCCCTCGCGGCGGGCCGAGGTGCGCAGCGAGGCGGCGTCCGAGCCCGCCTCCGGCTCGGTCAGCGCAAACGAGGCAATCACCTCGCCCGTGGCCAGCTTGGGCAGCCACTGGGCCTGCTGCTCGGGCGTGCCGTCCATCAAGATGCCCTGCGAGCCAATGCCCACCGTGGTGCCGATGATGGAGCGAAACGCCGGTGCGGTCTGGCACAGCTCGAACAGCACGCGGCATTCCTCCTCCATGGTCAGCTCCAGGCCGCCAAACTTTTCTGGAATGGTCATGCCGAACAGGCCCAGATCGCGCATCTCTTGCACGATGGCTGCGGGGATTTCGTCGGTTTCGGAGACTTCGTTTTCGGCGGGCACCAGGCGCTCGCGGACAAAGCGGCGCACGCTGTCGAGCAGGGCTTCAAGGGTTTCGTTGTCGCGGATCATGTCAATTTCCTTGGGGTGCGCAGGCCGCCGGGGCGGCTGCGGGGGGTCAATGCACAGGGGCGGTGCGGGGGCCAGAAGGTTTCAGGTCTTTTTGGCCTCCAGCGCCCGCCGGATAAGCGCGAGCAGCTATCAAAAAAAGAGTGCTTGCGCAGGCCGCAAAAAGTTTTAAGTGTTTTGGTGCTGCAAGGCCCATGCGGCGGGCGCTAGCAGCTATCCAATCCATAGCGTTACAGCGCCTCGGCGGTGCCCAGAATGGCGGTGGACTGGCTCGACAGCGTGCCGCCGTTGCCGTGTGCCAGCGCGGTCTGCACACCGGCCACCTGGCGCGCACCGGCCTCGCCGCGCAGCTGGCGCACCGCCTCGATCACGGTGAAGATGCCGTACATGCCCGGGTGGGTACACGAGAGGCCGCCGCCGTTGGTGTTGACCGCCAGCCGCCCGCCCGGGGCGATGGCGCCGTTCTCGACAAACGCGCCGCCCTCGCCCTTGGCGCAAAAGCCCAGGTCTTCCAGAAACAGCAGCGTGTTGATGGTGAAGGCGTCGTACAGCTCGACCACGCCCATGTCCTTGGGCGCCAGCCCGGCCATGGCAAAGGCCTCGCGGCCCGACTGGCTGGCCGCCGTCACCGTCAGGTCGTGCATGGAGGAGATTTGGCGATTCCAGTTGGCGGTGGCGTTGCCCAGCACATAGACGGGTTTTTTCGGCAGGGTCTTGGCGCGGTCGGCGCGCACCAGCACGAAGGCGCCGCCGCCGTCAGTGACCAGGCAGGAGTCGCGCACCGTCAGCGGGTCGGACACCATGCGCGCCTTGAGCACATCGTCGATGGTCAGCGGGTCGCGCATAAACGCCTCGGGGTTGAGCTGCGCCCACTGGCGCGCGGCCACGGCCACCTCGGCCAGCTGGCGCCGCGTGGTGCCGTACTGGTGCATGTGGCGGCGCGCGGCCAGCGCGTAGGCCGACAGCGGCTGCATGGGCTCGAAGGGCGTCTCGTAGGGCTGGGGGTCCATCACGCGGCGGGCCTTGGCGATTTCGGCGCGGCCAAAGGTGCTGCTGCGCTGCGTGCTGCCGTAGCACACCAGCACGGCGTTGCACTGGCCCGCTTGCAGCGCCATCATGGCCGGCAGGATGTGCGCGACAAAGCTGGAGCCGCCAATCATGGTGCTGTTGATGTAGCGCGGGTTGATGCCCAGGTACTCGGTCACGGGCATGGGCCACATGGTGGAGAGCACGCTGGCGGTACACAGGCCGTCGATGTCGCTCATCTTCAGGCCCGCATCGGCCACGGCGGCGCGGGCGGCATGGGCGAGCACTTCCATCTCGGTAAAGCCTGTGGCCTCACCGCAGCCAAAGGTGGCCACCCCGGCAATGGCGGCACTGCCGCGCAGCGCCTGCAAACCCGACGAGGTGTGGATGGCCGCCGACGCTGCCGGGCCGCGCGGCACGGGCTGCGCGGCGGTGGCGGCGGGCGCACCGACCACGGGGTCGAACACGACCACGCCCTGGTCGCCCTGTTGCACCACGCGCGCCTGCACGCGCTGGCCCATCTGCACGGCATCGACCGGCTGGACTTCAACGCGGCTCATCAGGCGCACGCCTTCGTCCAGGTCGATCAGGCTGACGTTGTAGTTGCCGCCCGCCTCGGGCTTGCGCGCAATGGTGGTGGTGGAATACACCGTGCCGTAGCCGCTGGGCGCTACCCATTGCAGATCGTGGGCGCCGCAGTGCGGGCAGCTCTCACGCGGGAAATAGACATGCTGGCTGCAGCCGGTGCAGCGCTGGATCAGGAACTGGCCCGCGTTCAGCTGGGCCTGGTGCTGGGCCTGAACGCCCGGGGTGGTATCGCTCATGGTGCGTGCTCTCGTGGCGCTGCGGGGCTCAGATGGGGTCCCAGGTGAACACGTCACCCGAGCGGTCGAGGTCAAAGTAGCTGGCCTTGAGGGCGGGCAGCGCGTGCGCGGCCACGCTTTGCGGCGTCCAGCCCTCGCTGCGGTGTACCGAGCGCACGGGGCGCGGCTGGCTGATGAGGAAGATTTCGTTGTTGCGCACGGCAAAAATCTGGCCGTTGGTGTCGGCAGACACATCGCTGGCCAGGCACACGGCCAGCGGGGCAATCTTGGCGGGCGTCATCTGCTTGATGCGCTCGACGCGGGCTTTTTCGGCATCGGTTTCGGTGGGAATGGAGCCGATCATGCGGCTCCAGGCAAACGGCGCAATGCAGTTGCTGCGCACGTTGAACTTCTGCATGTCCAGCGCAATGGACTTGGACAGCGCGGCCACGCCCAGCTTGGCGGCGGCGTAGTTGGCCTGGCCAAAGTTGCCGATCAGGCCCGAGGTGGAGGTCATGTGGATGTAGTTGCCACTGCCCTGCTCTTTGAAGTGGTTGGCAGCAGCGCGGCTGACGTAGTAGGCGCCGTACAGGTGCACCTTGATGACGGCATCCCACTCGTCCAGGCTCATCTTGTGGAAGAAGCGGTCGCGCAGAATGCCTGCGTTGTTCACCACCACATCGATGCGGCCAAAGGTGTCCAGGGCGGTCTGGATGATGCGACCTGCCGCCACCACATCCGAAACGCTGTCGGTGTTGGCAGCGGCCTCGCCGCCCAGGGCCTTGATTTCATCGACCACTTTTTGTGCCGGGCCAGCGTCGTTGCCTTCACCGCTGACAGAGGCTCCGATGTCGTTGACCACCACTTTGGCGCCTTCGCGGGCCATGGCCAGGGCGATGTCGCGGCCAATGCCGCCGCCTGCGCCCGTCACCACCACCACTTTGCCTTCAACCATGCCTTGTGTGCTCATTTGTGCGTGCTCCTGTAAGTTGTCCGGGCTGTGCTGCCCCTGTGGCCCTGGGGCCTGTCGGTGTTTCAACGTCCGGCGCGGGCCGTGTGGCAGGGCGCTGGCCCGGTGCCCCACGCTGTGGCCAGCGGGTGGCGCAGCCGGTGTGTTGTCGGGTTCTATGTTCGTGTGCGGACGGGCATCCCACAATCACTGATTTCAGTAGCAAGCCTTCGCCCATACCGAACACACCCCGTCGCGCCCACAAAAAAGCCCCGCCATGGCGGGGCCGGGTGCGCACAGGGGCGGCGCCCAGGCGCGCTCAGGGCTGGGCGGGCCAGACAAAGCTGGCAGGCTCTTTGCGCAGAAAACGCTGCACGGCGTCACGGTGGTCTGGGGTGCCCATGGCCAGCGACTGGGCGTTGGCCTCCAGCTCCAAGAGCGTGGCCAGGTCGTGGCCGGGCGCAGCCAGCGCACGCTTGATGAGCGATACCGCCACCGGCGAGGCCTGCACAAAGCTGCGCGCCAGGGCCTGCGCGCGCGCCTGCAATTGCTCGGGCGGGTGCAGCTCCATGGCGATGCCCAGCGCCAGCGCCTCTTGCGCGCCCACTTCGCGCGCCGACAGCATCAGCTCACGGGCGCGCTGCGGCCCGACGATGCGCGGCAGGGTGTAAAACGCCGCGCAGTCGGGCACCAGCCCCACCTTGATGAAAGACATGCAAAAACGCGCACGCGGCGTGGCGATGATGAAATCGGCCAGCAGCGCCAGGCTGAAACCGGCGCCGTAAGCCGCGCCATCGACGGCGGCAATGATGGGGCGGTCGAGCGTCAACAGGTCTTGCAGCCAGTCGTGCAGGTTGGTCAGGCGCTCGCGCCAGCCCGCGTTGTCCAGGCCCACGCTGGCGATGTTGCCCAGGTCGCCGCCCGAGCAAAAATGCGTGCCTTCACCCGTGAGCACCAGGGCGCGGATGCTGCGGTCGCGGCGCACGGTGGCCACCACCTCGGCAATTTCTTCGCGCATGCGCGGCTCGAAGGCGTTGCGCTTGGCGGGGTTGTGAAAAGTGAGCGTGGCGACCTGGTCGCACACCGCAAAGCGGATCAGTTCGTAAGGCTGGGGCATGGGGGCGTCTCCGTCAGGCAGCCAGGGCGTGGCTGAGGTCGCGCCCGCCGTGCAGCGAGCTGCCGCCATCGACCGGAATGACGGCGCCCGTCACAAACTGCGCGCGCGCCGAGCCCAGGAACAAGGCCATGTCGGCAATTTCTTCGACCTGGCCAAAGCGGCGCAGGGGCACGGTGCGGGCCATGGCCTCCAGCGCTTCGGGCGAGGGGGCCAGGCGGCGCACGCCTTCGGTGTCGGCAATCGGGCCGGGCACGATGGAGTTGACGCGCACGCCATCCACGCCCCACTCCATGGCCAGCACGCGCGTCAGCATGTCCACCCCGGCCTTGGCAGCGCACACATGGGCCTGGTACATGGTGGGGTTGAAGGCCTGCGGCGCAGAGATGTTGAGCGCACAGGCGCCAGGCTTGCGCAAAAAGGCGTGGCCTTGGCGCAGCACGTTGAAGGTGCCCACCAGATCGATATCGACCACGGTGCGAAAGCCCTTGGCCGACATGCCCAGCGCCGGGGCGACAAAGTTGCCCGCCGCGCCCGAGACCAGCACGTCGAAGTCGCCGATCTGGTGGTGGGCCTGCTCCAGTGCGGCGCCGATGGCATCGGCGTCGCGCACATCGGCGCTGTAGCCCCAGGCCTGTAGCCCCTGGGCGCGCAGACCGGCCACAGCCGCCTCGACGCGCTCGGGGGAGCGGCTGGCAATGGCCACGCGCGCGCCCTGGCGGGCAAAGGCCTGGGCCAGTGCCAGGTTGATGCCGCTGCTGCCGCCCGCCACAAATACGGCTTTGCCGGTGTAGTTTTCACGCTCTGCCATGGGTGTCTCCTGTGTTGTGCTGGTGTGGTTGCAAGGTGGGCGCTGCGCTCAGGCGCCCTGGGGTGCGCCGGGGGTGCGGTGCTGCGCTTGCAGCTCGCGCCACAAAATTTTTCCGGTGCCGGACTTGGGCAGGTGCTCCACAAACTCGATCAGGCGCGGCACCTTGTAGGCGGCCATGCGCTCGCGGCTCCAGTCGATCAGTTCCTGCTCTGTCACCTGGCCGCGCTGCGGGGGCTTGAGCACGATCAGTGCTTTGACGGTTTCGCCGCGCTTGGCGTCGTCCACGGCAATCACGCAGGCTTCGTGGATAGCGGGGTGCTCGTACATGGTGCTTTCCACCTCGGCGGGCCAGACCTTGAAGCCCGAGGCGTTGATCATGCGTTTGAGGCGGTCGCGCATGAAGTAATAGCCGTCTTCGTCGATGCTGGCCAGATCGCCGGTGCGGAAAAACCGCTTGCCATCGCGCTCAAAAAAAGCGGCGCGGTTGGCCTCTTCGTTGCGCCAGTACCCCTGCATGACCTGCGGGCCATGGGTGACGAGTTCACCGACTTCGCCCAGCGGCAGGTCTTCCAGCGTCTCGGGGTCCACGATGCGCGACTCGACGCCCTGCGTGGGCATGCCCAGGCACTGGCGCTTGCCGCGCGAGAGGGGGTTGCCGTGCAGGAAGGAGGCGGTTTCGGTCAGGCCGTAGCCCTCGTTGTAGCTCAGGCCAAAGCGCTCGGCCAGCATGGTGGCCACGGCCTCGGGCATGGCCGCGCCGCCGCCCGACAGCAGCGTCAGGCTGGAGAGGTCGCATTGCTGGGCCTGCGGCTGGGCGAACAGGTCGATCACCATCGACGGCGGCGCCGTCCAGACGGTGACGCGGTGGCGCTCTATCAGCTGCGCGGCCTGCACCGGGTTCCAGCGCGGCATCATGATGATGGTGCCGCCCAGCGTGATGGGCACGTTCATGCCGTTTTGCAGGCCCAGCATGTGGAACATGGGCGCCACGCACAGAATGACCGAATCCACATTGAGCTGGCGCCACACCTGGGAGGCCACGTTCGACGCCAGCAGCGTGGCGTGCGTGTGCATGCAGCCCTTGGGGTGGCCGGTGGTGCCGGAGGTGTAGGGAATCACGGCCAGGTCGTCGGCGCTGCCCGTGGCGGGTGCAGGCTGCAACCCGGCGGCGATGGCGTCTTCCAAACCGTGCCAGGCCGGGCCGGGCAGCGGCAGGCGCGGGGCCAGCACCACGTCGGGCAGTTCATCGTGCAGGGCGGCGCTGTCGCGCGTGGTGCTCAGGGCGTCGCTGTAGGCCAGCACCAGGGCGGCGTCCAGCAGGCCCTGGGCCATGCAGGTTTGTACCGGCGCGGCCAGCTCCTGGGCCACCACCACCACGCGGGCGCCGCTGTCTTCGGCGTAGTAGCGCAGTTCTTCGGCGGTGCTCATGGGGCTGACGGGCACGATGGCCGCACCCGCACGCAAGGCGGCATAAAAGGCGGTGATGAACTGCGGGCAGTTCTGGCCCATCAGCAGCACGCGGTCGCCCTGGCGCACGCCCAGGCGCTGTTGCAGGTAGGCGGCCAGCGCATCGACACGCGCCCGCAGGCTGCGGTAGTCGGTGGTGGCGCCGCCATAGACGATGGCGGGCTTGTCGGGGTAGCGGCGGGCCGCTACTTCCAGGTAATCCACCAAGGTCACGCGCGGCACGCGCACATCGTGCGGCACGCCCTTGGGCCAGAAGCGGTGGTGCAAAGGCGCCATGGAATGTCTCCAGTTGTTCTTGAGGTGCAAGGAATGCAGGCGCGGGCGGCCAAGCGGCTTAGAGCTTGCGCGAGATCAGCTCTTTCATGACCTCGCTGGTGCCGCCGTAGATGCGGTTGACGCGCGAATCGACAAAGGCGCGCGCAATCGGGTACTCCATCATGTAGCCGTAGCCGCCGTAGAGTTGCAGCAGCTCATCCAGGCTGCGGCCCAGCTCTTCGGTGGCGTAGAGCTTGGCAATGGCGGCTTCTTCCACCGTCAGCTTGCGCCGCATGTGTTCGGCCAGGTACTGGTCCACCATCATGCGCAGGGCCGTGGTGCGGGCCTTGATCTCGGCCAGCTTGAAGCGGGTGTTCTGGAAGTCGAACACGGTTTGCCCGAACACCTTGCGCTCTTTGGTGTAGCGGATGGTCTCGTCCAGCATCACCTCCAGCTTGGTGGCAGCCCCCACGGCGATGATGAAACGCTCTTGCGCCAGCTCCTGCATCAGGTAGGCAAAGCCCTTGTTCTCTTCGCCCAGCAGGTTGCTGGCGGGCACGCGCACGTCCTCAAAGAACAGCTCGGCGGTGTCGGCGGCTTCCTGGCCCATTTTTTCCAGCTTGCGGCCTTTTTTGAAGCCCGCCCGGTCGGTCTCGACCAGGATCAGCGACACGCCCTTGGCGCCCAGCTCGGGCTGGGTCTTGGCCACGACCACGATGAGGTCGCAGTTCAGGCCATTGGAGATGAAGGTTTTGGCGCCATTGATGACGTACTCGTCGCCCTCGCGGCGGGCCGTGGTGCGGATGGCTTTCAGGTCGCTGCCCGCGCCGGGCTCGCTCATGGCAATCGCCAGAATCACCTCGCCGCTGGCGGCTTTGGGCAGCCACTGGCGCTTTTGCGCTTCGGTGCCCAGGCGCTCGATGTAGGGCGCCACGATGTCCGAGTGCAGGCCGAACCCCAGACCGCTGATGCCAGCGCGGGCGATTTCTTCGACGATGACGGCAGAGTGGCCAAAGTCGCCACCGGCGCCGCCCCACTCGGGGTCAAGGGCGGTACACAGCAGACCCTCGCGCCCGGCCTTGAGCCAGGTTTCGCGATCTACCTTGCCATCTTGGTCCCATTGGGCCTGGCGCGGCTTGCACTCGCGTTCCAGAAAACGGCGCACCGTCTGGCGCAGCATTTCATGGTCTTCACGGAACACCGTGCGGGGAAAAGTCAGAACGCTTTCCATGGTGTCTCCTCAGGGTTTGCCGCCGCCGCAGACCAGCACCTGGCCGCTGACGTAGTCGGATTCAGGGATGCAGAACAGGTACACGGCGCCCGCCGCTTCTTCGGGCGTGCCGCCCCGGCCCAGCGGGATCGTCGCCTCGGCGTTCTTCAGGATATCGGGGCGCACGCCCACCTTGATCTGCTGGCCCGCGATGTCGATCTTGGCATCGGCGCTGGCATCCACCTCGGTCAGGCGCGTCATGATCAAACCGAAAGCCACGCTGTTGACGTTGACCTTGTAGCGGCCCCACTCTTTGGCCATGGCTTTGGTCAGGCCGTTGATGCCGGCCTTGGCCGCCGCGTAGTTGGCCTGGCCCGCGTTGCCGTACACGCCCGAGGTGGACGAGATGTTCACCACCTTGCGGTGTACCGGCTTGCCTGCTTCGGCCTCGCGCTTGGCGGCGTCGCGGATAAAGCCCGACGCAGCGCGCAGGATGCGGAACGGGGCCGTCAGGTGGACTGCCAGCATGGCTTCCCACTGCTCGTCGGTCATCTTTTGCACCACGTTGTCCCAGGTGTAACCGGCGTTGTTGACGATGATGTCCAGGCCGCCATAGGTGTCGATAGCGGTGGCCACAAAGCGCTCGGCAAAGCCCGCTTCGGTCACGCTGCCCACGCAGGCCACGGCCTGGCCCCCGGCGGCGATGATGTCGGCCACGGTCTGCTGGGCGGGGGTGGCATCGAGGTCGTTGATGACCACGCGCGCACCCTCGGCGGCCAGCTTGAGGGCGATTTCACGGCCAATGCCACGGCCAGAGCCCGATACCAGGGCCACTTTGTTGTCGAGTTTGCGAGTCATGTGAGAAGCAATCTTGAAGAAGGAAGGAACAAAGAAGATCAGGCGATGGCCAGCACGGCCTCGCCCGCGAGCTTGAGCAGACCATCCTGGTTGGTGGTGGACAGCTCCACGCGCACGCAGCGGCGGCCCGCGCGCTCCAGTTTTTCAACCACCTTGCCCGCGCAGGTGATGCGCTCGCCCACATGGGTGATGGCGGCAAAGCGCACGCTGTATTCGAGCAGGTCTTGCTGCGGCACCCAGTTGGTGAGCACGCGGCCCAGCCAGGCCATGGACAGCATGCCGTGGGCAAACACATCGGGCATACCGGCGG
>ERZ1645185.856-NODE-856-length-12829-cov-4.402850_pt1 | contig 12829 bp, 15 predicted proteins | sample MGYA00575351_ERZ1645185 | MGnify/ENA primary metagenome ERZ1645185 (study PRJEB40838, sample SAMN11284767) | freshwater sediment metagenome | isolation source: river sediment | host: Sediment | place: India: Jana village, Kanpur | collected 2015-12-17 ...
GGATCGTCGAGCTTGACCGAGAGATATTCGGCGCCGGTGTCGCGCGCCGCCTTGGTCCAGCACGCGCCGAACTCGACCCCGCTCGTGCTCACCCGATGGTCGGGCGCCTTGTCATTGTCGCGTTCCACGGGCCGGATGCTGGCCTTGACGCGAAGCGTCAGAGTGCGAATTTCGCCGGTGTAGATGCCGTTTTCGCCGCGTGTGAATGTGCCGATCTGTGCCATGATATATACTCCTTTGATGTCGAGCGCCGCCCGAATGCGGCCTCGATGGCAGTCGATGGGGCGGCGGAATGGACGGGCTGCACCCAGCTTGGGGTCCCATCGCGTTCGCGCGATGGGTGGGGGCCGAAGCGTCAAGCGGAGGACGGCGAAGCCGGTCTTTCTTGCTGCGCGAGGAGGCGCGGAACGCGCCGGGGAAGAAAGTCCGGCGCAGCCGTTGCAGGCCTGGCAAGACTAGCCGCCAGACCTGCCATGCAAGAGGCCGTGCGGGCGGTCGATTATCCAAATGGAGGAGCAAATATTGGCAATTGTCGGCTGTCGCGTGGGGACAATTCAGCCTATAGCCGGAGCGAAAGGGGCATATATGGCGACCGTATTGGACAGGGTCAGGGCATTGATCGAACGGCTGGCACCCGAGCCGGTGTGCGACGATTGCATCACGGAAAAGCTGGACCTAACCGTGCGCCAACATGCCAATCACAAGACGCGGGAACTGGCCGGCACCCATGGCTTTGAGCGGCGCAAGGCAAGCTGCGTGCTCTGCGGCGCGGAGAAACTGGTAATCCGCGCCAAAGGACGCTGAGCGGATAGCAGGGCAATGTCAGGAAGCCGGGAGGCGGTTTCCCGCCTCCCGGATGAGTGTCAGGCGGCGATCCGCTCCGGCTCTGTAGGACGCTGATCTTCGTCCAGATCGGCATCGGCACCATCCGGTTGCTGCCGTGCGGCTTCGAACCTTTCCTGCGCCGCCACGGTGCCGACACCGCCGCGCGCGGTATAGGCGGTGGGCGGGAAACGCATCCAGCGCGGCACCCAGCCAATCACCTTTTCGCGCCCGTCCGCGCCGTCGAGATGATCGCGGACGATCTTTTTCAGGACCTTCGTTTTCTCGCCAACATTGGCGCTGGCGACGGCATGTCCCGCAACCTCGGCGACGACAAGCCCCAGCACTTCCCTATCACGCAGCAGACTGAAAAAGGCATCGTCCGCCTGCCAATAGCGCGCCATATCGATGCCGAGTTCCTGCCCCACAGCCTCAACGGCGGCGCTGCCGCTCGCCAGAGTTTCGCCCATGACAATGGCGATCACGTCCATCAGCACGGGATCGGGAAGGTCGAGCAGGCGCAGGAAGACACCGGCCAGATCATAGTCGTCACCATTGCCACCCGTCACGGTCGGTTCCTCCGCCGAGAAGCCCAAAACGGCGAGCACCGCGCGGCGCTTCTCGTCGAATTCCGCTTCGGCGGCGCAAGTTTCCACCGACTCCCGGACATCGTCATTGCGAGTGCTCTGCGGTTCGGGTTTCACGGTCCAGAGATGCGATCCGGTGATAGCATGGGCGACCATCAGGCGCAGTGCGACAGCGGGATGCGCCATCAGTCTTGCCCGCACGGCGGCATGGCGGTGGAGATCAACATATGTCTGCATCGTGCCGGTAACCTCCGGCCGGACGGCCTTCTGGCCGATGCCAATATGCTCCCCACTCTCGATGCTCCGCGCCTCTTTGCGCGTCACATAGCCCTCATGAAAGGCGACTTCGCCGGTGCCGCGCACGTCGATATAGACGCGCCCGCCCTTGCGCTTGCCTGCTTTCTCATATTCCCAGACATGGAAATGGTCGGATGACGGAACGATCACCGCATCGCTCCAGCCCGCCTCAAGATAGGCGGTTCGGCGTTCTTCGATGGCGGCGTTTTGCGCATCCCAAAAAGCGTCGGGATCCGCGAAATAGCGGTCCTCTCCGAACAGGTCCGCGACCAATGTACCCTTTAACTCGGCAAGGTCGAACAAAGCGACGCTCGCTTTGATCGACTGCCCACCGAACAGCCATGATTTCAACTGATGCCCGGTCGGCACATAGGTGTCCGGGTCATCGTTGAGCGCCAGCCATGCCTGCTGCTGTCGCTTGCTCGCCATCGTCAGATGGCGCACGGTCGCCGCATCGATTTCCTCGCGCCGGTAGAGGTCGCGGATGCGCGGCAACAGGTTGCCGAGCGCGAGAATGCGCCGCACACTGGCATCGGGAAGCCCGAAGGTCGCGGCGATGGTGTCGATGCTGCGGCCTTCCTTCACCAGCCGGGTGAACGTCTCCCACTGCGTCACCTCGTCGGGGTCGAGGCGGGCGAGGTTCTCGATCAGTGAGGCTTCGATGGCAGCGGCATCGTCGCCTTCTTCGAGGATCGCGCAGGGCAGTGGTGAGGCCTCGCCGGTTTCCGCCGCGACAAGGCTGGCGGCATGAAAGCGCCGCGCGCCCGCGACGATTTCATAGGCGTCTGGCGCGCAGTTGGGCCGCACGATCAGCGGCACGAGAACGCCGCGCGCGCGAACGGTCGGCAAGATATCGGACACGTCCGGGGCCTTTTTGGCGTAGCGCATATTGGCCTTGCTGACACTGAGCTTGCCAAGATCGATAAAGTCGAGTTTCATGGTTTTCACCTTTCATAAGGTGCCGGTCCGTCGCTCTTTCCGGGGTTGGCGGACCGGCTTTCATTGGCGGGAAACGCCCGCCCGCGTCAGGGACCCCATCAAAGTAATACTTTGATGGGAAACCCTCATCCGCCTTGTGGCGGAATCTTATTGGCTCCGGCGCTGCGAAGCTCCTGTTGCGCTGACAGGATCGATCCGGCTCGACGGGCGGCATCTGCCCATACGGAGAGCGAATGCAGCGTTTCGAAAGCGATATCGCGCTCGATCCGCAGGCCGTATGGCAGGCGCACGGAAGTGATTTCGGACAGGCTGAAAGAGCCGAGTTCGGGGCACCCGAAACCAGGATCGGCGAGGCCGAAAAGCGTATCGCCGTCCGCGTCCAACTCGCTCGCCAGCCATGTCGCGGCCCCAAGCGGATTGAAGAATTTGACGACCGGCACCGGATCGGGTTCCGGCTGATCCTCTCGCGCGGCTGCGCGACGGGCCATGTCGTTCGCGCGCAGCGCGAAGCGAAGTTGAGGTGTCAGTAGGATCATGCCGCGATCCTCCTCTCGGTAGCTTCCCGGTGACGTGCGAGCAGCCAGTCGGCGGCCTTGCTGGCGGCGGACGCCGCGCGGAAGATGGCGCGCCCTCGCGGACCGGCAGTCCCCCGGACTGCCGGGTCATCGCTCAGGTCCTCGCGCAACACTTCCAGCCATGAGCCGAGATAATCGGCATGGCGCACGGTCGGGGACAGCCCAAGAGCCGCGCACAGGAAGGCCGATCCCATTTCGGCGACCAGTTCCTCGCGGGCATAATCCTTGCTGCCGAAACTGTTCAGAAGGTTGCGCCCCAACCGTTTCGGGTGGCCGGTGGCGTGGGTAAGCTCGTGGAGGCAGGTGCGATAATAATTGATCTGATCGAAAAACGCCGGTTGCGGCGGCACCTGCACAAAGTCGGGTTCCGGCGCATAGAAGGCGCGATCCCCACCAATACGGAAGTCCACGCCCGATGCGGCGATCACCTCCTCGGCAAGGGGCACGATCTCGCGTTCGGGAAGCGGCGCGGGATCGGATGCCAGTCCCTCCCTCAGCCCCTCGCACTGCGCGACATTGAAGACGGTAAAGCGTTTGAGAAAGGGAACGGTCTTGGCGTCGGCGCCGTCGCGCATCGCGCGCTCTTTCTCGGCGTCCGGCGTAAAACGGTCGGCATAAACGACCGTTACCCCGCGCTCGCCCTTGCGGACGCATCCACCTGCTTCCAATGCCTGCCGGAAGGTCAGCCAGCTTTGCGAAGGCCAGCCATGCTCGATCACCGCGCCCCAGAGGATGAGGATATTGATCCCCGAATAGGGCCGCGCGGTCAGCGCGTTCCTCGGCAGTCCGGGTCCAGTTCCCTCCGCTCGTCCCCATGGTTGCACCCATGGGAAACGCCCCGCTTCCAACTCGGCGATGATCTTGGCGGTCACCTCGTCATAGAGGTTCGCGCGCTCGCGGTTCGCGTCCTTTGCACCCCCGTCGGTCTTGGCACTGCGGCTGGATCGTCTCGGCATGGTCTGACCTTCCCGCCACCCCGAAAAGGCACACAGCCTCCCCGCGAAGGCGGGGGTGGGCGGCACTCAAGCGGCCGGCAGGCCCGGGCAAGTGGACGAAGACACCGACAGGGCGCAGCGCAGCGCAGCACCCCGGAAGCGCAGCTGTAGGGGTTGGCTTCGGCCGCGACGGGCCTAGAGGCAAGCGCCGCCCGCACCCGCCTTCACGGGAGAGAACAGACAGCGCCGCAGCGCCGTGCATAGAGTTACAGGGATTTCCAGGCCATGCGCACAGGGCGCTGCGTCATCATAAACTGCGTCAGCGATCGAAACCGTCAGGCCGAGAACGGAACGGGCTCGGCGGCGAAGCATCGAGCGGAGCCGTAGAGCGCGGTCGCGGCATCGCCGCGAGACGCCATATACTCGCCTATACCTCCCGGCGACCGAACACCTCGATGGCCGATGCCAGCCCCTCGCCGACAATCCAGCGTGCCCTGTCGAGATGCGACTGCCAGCAGGCCATCGCATCCGGCCCATCCGCATCGATACCCATCAGGCCAGTTGCCGCCTCGCGCCAGTCCTGCCCGGCATCTGCCGCGTCCAGTAGGGCCGCATAGAGAGCGAGATGGCGTCGGTCATAATCGACCGCGACGGTTTCGAAAGGAGCCAGTGATTCGACCAACATGCGACGCGCCTACTTTAAGTTCGACACGTCTTTCTACCATGCTCCGAGACGAATAGGAACTATCGTTCCTAGAAGCTTCGTTCCTGTTCCCCGATCCGTTGTTTATGGATCTGAAGGATGTTCTTGCAACGAATCTGCGCCGCCTGCGCCATGAGCGCACGCTGACGCAGGAAGATATTGCGGAACTGACGGGTCTGAGTTCCCGCTATGTCGGTTCGATTGAAAGGGCACGCGTATCGCCCAGCGTTACGGTGCTGGGCAAGCTGGCGAAAGCCCTCAAAGTTGATCCCTGTAAGCTGATTTCGCGCTAGCCCGGACAATCACCGCAGCAAATCCTTATATTCCCCGCTTGCCATAGCCCGTGCCGATGCGATGAACCTGCGGCATTGGGATTTCAGGGATTCTCCCGGATCGCGCCATTCGGCTTCGATGCGCGCCAATCCGTACAGCATGATGCCAATATCGCGAATGCTCGCGCCCGCAGTCAATGCATCATGGACGCGCAGCATTGATATGGCGCGATGCCTCATCCGGTCAGGGACAGGTCTGTCGGGGAGCTTTTCGCCCGACCGGCACAGATGTAAAATTCGCCTCAGCGTGAAAATTACTGGCTCAAACTGATCAGACCAGTCGATATCGAAACGCAACTGGACGGGACCGTCAAGCAACGTTCCATCAATGACGTGCATATGAATATGATTGCGACGTTCATACAACAGACACTGTTCGTCGCCACCGTCTTCCTTGATAAGTGCGGCTCTGGCACTGTATTGATCCAAATCGAAACTATTCGATGTACCTGCCACTGCTGCGCGCGCCTCCACCCGCAAAACGGAAGCGTCCAGTCCAGGACTCCACAACATTGGAACATCCGGGACACGCACATTCGGGTCTTCAATGAAGAGACAATTCCAACGATCCCGGCAGATGCGTGGCGCCGGTTCAATAATTATCAGGCCGCTTGCCGTTCTGCGCCGGATAGATGGGACCAGCTTCCGATAATTTGGATCGCGCCGCAACCATTCCCATGCGAATTGGGAACGGCTGGCACCTTCAAGATAACAATAGTCTGCGGCATCAGGCCATGAGCGATGCGGAATATCCTGCATCGCAGCCGAGCCAAATCATCTATCTTCAGCCCATATCGCCCATCTGGCTTCGGACGAACAGTTCTGCCGCCTCGGCTTGATCGGGACGCAACGCATCGATTGCGGGTAGAAATGTCGACACATGGTCGAGCAGCAGGACGGACGGACATTGCCCCTCGACATTGCCGAGATTGGGTCGGTGCTGGGCATAGCCGACCAAGGCTGCAAGCTCCGGTGAGAAATGCCGCGCGACAGCGGGCGGGTAAACCAGCCATTGCAGCTCGAAGGGTTTGATCCAGCCCAGGCAATAGCTGACAACAATGCCACGCCGGGGCGCATCGCTCACATTGCCTCCACCGCCATGCAACGTTGATCCGAGAAAGAGCAGTGCATCGCCGGATGAGATGTGCGGTACGACAGCCTCATCCTCGGGCGGCGCCGGCGCGTCCTGATCGCACTGGCTCCCGGTCCAAAGCCGCGTGCCTCCGTTCTCACGTGTGAACGGTGTCAGCGGCCACATGACGTTGACAAGATATTCGAGACTGCCCTTGGGTCCGGCCCACATATCCTGATCGCGATGCGGCAGTTGCGGCAATGCGCCGGGATGGATTTCGATGGCCTGGGTGAGGTTCAGCGCGATCCGGTCGCACCAGGGCAGCAATATCTGCTGGACGACATTCAGAATCAGCGGATGTATCACCAACTGCTGTGCCAGCGGCGAACGGGTCAGTAATGAACCGAAACGCCGCGTGCGCTCACCATAGAAGGCGCCCTGACACAGCGGCGTCTTCGCAAAAGGTTCTACCAGATCAGCTTCGAGAGCGCAGAGAAGTGCCGGATCGAGCGCCCGTTCGATCACACACCAGCCATCGCGATTGAGCGTAGCTGAATGACGATCTACGACCGTGCTCATACCTGCCCCCATATGGTTTTGCCGGTATAGGTTCCGCTCCAGCCAAGGCGCTCGGGTGTGTCGGCATCTATAGTCACGGCAAACGCCCCGACCGGACCGCCCGGCATCCGCACAGCCGGTCCAAGCGGCTCGGCCTGCCAGCCCATCGCCAGCACCTCCTTGCGAAACGGGTCGGGCAATACACCTGTATAACGCTCGATGCCGCGTTCCAGCGCCCAGTCGGCCATTGCCGATATCAACCTGTTGCGTAAGGTTTTACGTCCAGCAGCGCCGTAACGCTGCGGCAAGCATAGCCGCGTGCTTTCCCAGATGGTCTCACCGGATGGTACACCGACTGGGCATAGGTACGGAAACAATGTGTCGAGCATATGCGGTCGGCTGGTCGGCAAAAGACGGAGCGATGCAGCATGCTCACCGGCTTCGGATATGACGATATACACTGCATCTGCAGTGTCGAACTGGTCGATCTCATACTGGCCATCAACCACTGGTACGTCCCATTTGAACAGGTCGACGAACAGGCGCTTTCGATCGGTGAACATGGAGCGCAGCAACGGCTGGCATCCGGCTGCAATAGGGTTGTCGATGATATGGATCATGGGGATGCTCCCGCTTCATGGCTTGCGTACATGAAGGGAGCACCGCCTCGCCGGTAGCGATAGGGCGGTCAATCAACCGGGTTGACGGGATTTCAGTTCATGGAGGCCGATCTCACCGGCCAGCACAGCGCTGACAACAAGCTCCGTCCGACCATGAACGTTGAATAGCCGCCGTGCCTCAGCGAGGTAACAGTCGACTGTCTTGGGCGCGAGGGAGAGCGCTCGTGCAATTTGTTTGTTCGTATACCCCTGACCCAAAAGAATAACGCAATCACGGGGTCGAGGATGAAGGCGAGGGTGTTTCGTCAGCATTGCCGGACTGCCGATCAGTCGGTGCGCTGCCTGAAAGGCGAAAACACCTATCATCTGGACAGGTCCAAGATAGCGACCGACACGATCTGGTTCCCGGGACCCTGCGAACGTACAAGACCCCGCACATTCATTGTGACGATGGTAGGGCACGGTAATGCCCTCGTTCAAACCTTCACGCGCACCCACTTCGAAACTGACTTGATCTTGCTTGTCGAGGCGAATTATTCGCGGAAGATCGGACCAAAGGAACGCACTATCGGCAAATATACACCCGCGAATGATCGGATCGCGTTTATAGTGGCGCTGGCCAAATAGCCGTTCGGTAATTGCTGCCGGATAATGCTTGATGTCGACGAGGTCGGGCCTTGTAGGGCTGAGATCGTCATGATGGATCAAGGCATAGTAGCCAAACCCTAAATCTTGAGCAATCGCCTGCATAAGCGAGGCGATCTCTTCCCGTGTCGTGGCAGTCTGCAATGCCCGAACGATCGTGTCAGCGAACTCAATCCAGGCGAAGCTCCTCGTCAAAGATCCTTCGCATGGCATCCTTTCAACTCACCAAATTCTTGATATTTTGAGATCGAAATGTAGCCTTCCGTTACTTGTTTTATTGCTTCGCCAGACTTCAGATGAAAATACTCACGTGACGACTTCAAGACATTTTTTATAAGAGAATAACGTTGAATAATTCTGTGACCATGTTTCATTCTGAAACCGTGGGAGTCCATGACGTCAGGAGACCGCCATCCGCCACATAGGTATTGCCGGTGCAATAGCTGGATTCGTCGCTGGCGAGAAAGAGCATGAGCCGGGCGATCTCGATGGGCGCAGCATATCGGCGCATCGGTACAGTCTTCGCCCAATCGTCCATTATATCCTGCGATGTTTGTCCCGATTCCTCGCCAAGCTGGCCATGCAAGCCGCCCATCATCCGCGTATCTGTGAGTCCGGGGTGGACCGTATTTACACGAATATTATATTGAGCCCCTTCGAGGGCCGCTCCGCGCATCATACCGACGACGGCATGCTTGCTTGCGGTATATGCAGTGGTGAACTGGATCGCCGATAGCCCTTGCACCGATGAAGTCATCACGATGCTGCCACCACCACGGCGCTTGAGATGAGGAAACGTAGCGCGCAACCCCAGCCAGGCTCCGCGCATATTGACGGCCGTGACGCGGTCGAACAGTTCGACGGGATATTCCGTCAATGGTAATAACTCTCCCAACACACCTGCGTTCTGCAGGACAATGTCCAACCCGCCATAGCGGTCGACCGCAGCTTGGGTATAGGCGTCGACGTCTGCTTCGCTGGTCACATCGGCCACAAAATAAGACGCGTCCTCCGGATTGAGTCCTTGAACGGCCGACGCCAGTTCTTCCTCTTTCAGATCGACGGCCAGTACCTTGGCGCCTTGCTCCACAAACAATCTTACTGCGACCGTGCCAATTCCGCCGCCCGCGCCCGTGATGATTGCGACCTTGTCCTTTAACTGATCTGGCATAGAATTATCCTCTAAAAATTGACCCGGTCCCCGCCTTTGAGATCAAGCATGGTTCTCGCGTCCTCGGGCGTTGCTATATCGAGACCCAAATCCTCGATAATTCTGCGGATTATGGAAACCTGTTCAGCATTGCTCGATGCCAGTTTCCCCTTTCCGGCCCACAGGCTGTCCTCTAGGCCAACGCGTACATTCCCACCCATCAGCAGCGACTGGTTGGCGATATGCATCTGCATCTTGCCGGCCCCGAGAACCGACCAGATGTAATTATCGCCGAAAAGGCGATCGGCAGTCCGCTTCATATGCATGATATCTTCGTGGTGGGTGCCTATCCCACCGAGCAAACCGAAAACAGACTGTATGAATAGGGGCGGCTCGATGAGCTGCCGGTCAAGAAAATGCGCCAGATTATACAGATGGGAAATGTCGTAACATTCGCACTCAAAGCGCGTGCCATTGTTTCGGCAGGTTCCGAGAATATACTCTATATCCTTGAACGTGTTGCGAAACACAACGTCACGACTATTCGCCAGATACGACTCTTCCCAGTCATGTTTGAAATCTTTGAAACGATCGAGCATCGGATAAAGACCGAAATTCATCGACCCCATATTGAGTGAAGCTATTTCAGGGGCGAACTGGGCTACGGGTTGGAGCCTTTCGTCCAACGTAAGCGTGACGGCTCCACCGCTTGTGATGTTGAGCACTGCGTTGCACGCCTGTTTGATCCTGGGTAGAAACTGTCCATAGATTTCAGGATCCTGCGTTGGCCGTCCGTCAGGTGGATTGCGGGCGTGAAGATGCAAAATAGCGGCGCCCGCCTCCGCTGCCTTGATCGCATCATCTGCAATTTCGTCTGGCGTAACGGGCAGATGGACCGACATCGAAGGCGTATGGATGCTGCCGGTAATCGCGCAGGAGATAATGACTTTCCGTCTTTTCGCCCCAGCAGCGTTCGTTGCTTTTTCTTCCAATGTTGCGTTCATCTTTCCTGCTCAATCATCCTCGCCGGGCAAGCGTGTACCCAAGCCGACATACTGTTAAATGCCCGACCACAAGTCTTGGTAGCCAGCGACATTCGACTTGGTTGTGTGTGACTTCGCGAATTGCGTTACGGTATTCGTTCTCGAAGAGAGAGCTTTATTTCATCTGCGTCTTGAAACCATTTGGGCCTGCGCGTGAACTGACAAAAGGCGACATTATAGCTTACGCGTGATCCGGTCGCTTCAAACTGACGGACGACACGACGCAACTCGGGCGCACCTAGTGGTCGATGGCCCGATAAAGCTGTTCCCGCACCGATCGCGCGAAGTGATCGCAAAAATGTAAATCCGTCAGCCGGATGGTCGACAAAGATATGTTCGTCAACATGACCCGTGGCGCTGGAAAACCTCATTTGGCGCAGTGAAGCAATTTCCGGATAAACGGGCGTTCCCGCCGCGTATCCGCAGGCGGCATGTGCGGAAATCCATTCGCGAAAGGTTCCTTGCGCCAATGTCGATATCAGCAGAAAGCCCCCCGGTTTCACGAATCCGAGGAGTCGGTCGAGAGCATGCGGCAGATCGGTGAACCATTGAGCAGCAAGGCTTGAGCATATAAGGTCGAACTGCTGCCCCTGTCCAAGTGCGCCCGGCGTTTCGCCATCGAGTTGTGCGAAACGAATATTGCGCTGTCCAACGAAGCGCGCTCGGCATCTGTCGAGCATGGCTGGAGCGATGTCTGTCATCAACCAGTCTGCCTCAGGAAACTGCCCAAGCAGTGCCTCGCCGAGAAACCCCGTCCCGGCACCGATTTCAAGAATCCGGGCATTGTTGGCGAGGGGAAGCTTGCCAATCTGCTGCGCAAGCCTGGAGGCGACCTGCCGCTGAACATTGGCATGACGATCATAATCGTCAGCTCGGTCGAAGGCACATTTAACCTGTTGCTTGAACGAGGGTATCTCCAACAGGCCCTCTTGCGGCTTGGCGCATATTGTCTGTGGCCGCATGGACTTACTCGTAACCGGAACGGGCCAGTATCCCAATCCCGTTCATGCGCCGATCCAATTTGGTTTCCGTTTCTCGATAAAGGCGCGCGGCCCCTCGGCGAAATCCTGTGTTGTCATGTTCAGCAATTGCCGTTCCTGACTCAGGGCATAGAGGGCCTCGTCGGTCATGTCCGGCGAGAGCCTTGCAATGCTAAGGCTTTCCCGAACCGCGATGGGCGCATTTTCGCATATCTTCCGCGCAAGTTCGATGGCTGCATCCAGCGCACCAGTTGCTTCGGCAATGTGATTGACCAGACCGAACGCATGTGCTCTCACACATCCGAGACGATCGCCGGTGGCGATAAGTTCGTTCGCGATGTTAGCCGGGATTTTGCGGGACAATCTGTAGACCCCGCCCGCAGAAGCAAGGAGTCCACGCTGGACCTCCGGAAGCCCAAACACGGATTGCCCGGTCGCAATGATCATGTCGCACGCGAGCGCGATCTCGAATCCTCCGGCCAACGCAAAGCCGTCTACGGCTGCGATCCATACTTTGTTGCGTGGGGCCTGTACGAAACCCGCAAACCCGCCATCGGGCAGAAATAACTGGTCCAGATTTCCATCCGCGACAACGTTGAGATCGGCGCCGGTACAAAAAGCGCGTCCACCACGCCCGGTCAGTACCACCGTCCAGATGTCGGGATCCTCTTCGCTGACACGGATGGCGTGGGCGAGCCCAAGCGCCACTTCAAGATTGACGGAATTGTGAACATTCGGGCGGTTTATCGTAACTACGAGAAGGTGGTGCTCGGGACGATCGAGGGTAACTGCGCCGTTACTATGTTCTGTCATCGAATGCTCCATAGTCACGAGCACCCGCCGAGCTCTTTTCCCTTGCCTGCATCGTTACAGTCGGCCTCCAGCAAACCTTAGCCGGGAGCGAAATATTGAAATCAGATACCTCGTTCCCGGCAAGTTTTCTTAATTTATCAAGGTCGTTTCATTATCAGAACCTGACACCGAACTCTGCGCCATAGTATCTCGGTGGCGCGTAGTTGACTTGCCCCGTATTATAAAGGCTAGCGAAATTGAACTTTTGGAGCGGCTTCGTGTTGTTTGTCAAATTCTTGACATACAAAGACACATGCCACCCAGTATTCGCTTCGTATGTGATATTGTAATCCAGATTGAAATAGGCTGGCAGTTTAGTCGCCGGATCGTTTAGCACGTCCACAAATCTTGACGCGGTGTAGCTCAGTGACGCCTGATTGCTCAAATTACCGTCAAATATTTCTTTCTCATAGCGTAGAGTTCCGCTTCCTTGAAAATGAGGTGCAGACCCTAGTTCCCGATTTTGTGTGATGGCCACTCCCGCACCAACGTTAGTAACATCTTTGACTTTTGTGTGTACATAGCCTGCACCGAAGGTGAGATCCAAGCCTTCAGCCAAATTGGCCCAGGTATCGATTTCCGCGCCATACACGATAGCATCCTTGTTGATGACCTGGACGCCAAGCGTTCCGTTTACCACCGTAAAGGCCGTCGCCTGATAGTTTTTGTAGTCATAATAGAATATTCCGGGATTGATCCGGATACGGTGATCGGCAGTC
>ERZ1645185.857-NODE-857-length-12819-cov-6.652460_pt1 | contig 12819 bp, 14 predicted proteins | sample MGYA00575351_ERZ1645185 | MGnify/ENA primary metagenome ERZ1645185 (study PRJEB40838, sample SAMN11284767) | freshwater sediment metagenome | isolation source: river sediment | host: Sediment | place: India: Jana village, Kanpur | collected 2015-12-17 ...
GGCAGCCTGCGCGACGGCCTGTCGCTGCTCGACCAGGCCATCGCCTACACCGGCGGCAGCCTGCAGGGCGAGCTGGTGCGCGCCATGCTCGGCACCGTCGACCGCAGCCAGATCGAGCAACTGCTGACCGCCCTGGGCGCGCGCGACGGCGAGGCGCTGATGGCCGCCATCGAGCAATTGGCCTCGTTCGCGCCGGATTTCGGACAGGTTCTCGACCGCTTGGCGCAGGCCCTGCACGAAACCCAGTTGGCGCAGCTGGTGCCGAACTACCGTCCGAGCCTGACCCGCGTGTCGATCAAGGCTTTCGCGCAATCGCTGGAGCCGCAGCTGGTACAGCTCTGGTACCAGATGGCCGTGGCCGGCCGCCGCGACCTGCACCTGGCGCCGAGCGCCCGCACCGGTTTCGAAATGGCCTTGCTGCGCATGCTGGCGTTCGTGCCGGTCGATGCCTCGTCATCGGGCGACGCCGCGCGTCCGCCGACGACTCCGGCCGCCGTTCCGGCTTCAGCCCAGCCCGCCGCCGCACCGTCCGTATCGAAAGCGCCGGTCGCCGCGCCGAAGCCGTTGCCGGCCGAATCCATCGCGCCGCCGACGCCAGCTCCCGCGTCCGCTCCGGCTGCCATGCCACCGCCCGCGCCGGATGCGCCTGCGGCCGCCTTGCCCGACAGCGCCGAGGACTGGTTGCAGCTGCTCAAGCGCCTGAACCTGAAGGGTCCGCTCGGGCAGGTCGGCGCGCACAGCGCCTTCATCGGCCGTCAGGGCCGGCAGCTGACGCTGGCCTATCCGGCCGATCTGATCGACAGCCTGACCGACGGTCTGCGCGAGCGGTTGCGTGAGGCCCTGATGCAAGCCGTCGGCGGCGAGCTGCAGCTGAAATTCGAGAAATCGAGCGACGCGCCGGCGGAAACGCTGTTCGCGCGCGAGAACCGGAACCGGCAGAACCGGCAGAGCGATGCCGAAGCCGAGTTCCAGAACCATCCGGTCGTCAATGCCCTTCTGGCCGAAGGCGCGCAGATCGTGCCGGATTCCATCCGACCCTTGGAATGAAGTGAGAACGCCATGAGAGGCAACATCGCCCAAATGATGCAGAAAGCCCAACGCATGCAGGAAAACATGCAGAAGGTGCAGGAAGAACTCGGCCAGCTGGAAGTCACCGGCCAGGCCGGCGGCGGCGTGGTGAAGGTCACCATCACCGGCAAGATGGAGGCGCGCAAGGTCGCCATCGACCCGTCCGCGCTCGGCGACGCCGAGATGCTGGAAGACCTGTTGGTGGCGGCGCTGAACGACGCCGTGGCCAAGGCCAACGAGGAAAGCAACCGGCGTATGGCCGCGGTCACCGCCGGCATGCCGCTGCCGCCGGGCATGAAACTGCCGTTTTGAGCCAGAGCGATCTGTTGACGCAACTGATGGAATCCCTGCGCTGCTTGCCCGGCGTGGGCCAGAAGAGCGCGCAACGGATGGCCTATCACCTGCTCGAGCGCAACCGCGAGGGCGGCCTGCGCCTGGCCACGGCCCTGCAGGAAGGCCTGCAGCGCATCGGGCATTGCGCCTTGTGCCGCGATTTCACCGAGCAGGAGCGTTGCCCGATCTGCGCCAGCAGCGCCCGTGACGGCGCCTTGCTGTGCGTGGTGGAAACCCCGGCCGACCGCCTGGTGATCGAACAGGCCACCGGCTACCGCGGCCTGTATTTCATCCTGCAGGGACGCTTGTCGCCGCTGGACGGCATCGGTCCGCGCGAACTGGGCCTGGACCGCCTGGCCCGGCGCCTGGCCGAAGGCGAGGTGCGCGAGATGATCATCGCCACCAACCCGACCGTGGAGGGCGAGGCCACCGCGCATTACCTCGCCCAATTGGCCCGCCAGTTCGAGGTCAAGCCGTCGCGCCTGGCGCACGGCGTGCCGATCGGCGGCGAACTGGAATACGTGGACCGCGGCACGCTGGCGCACGCCTTCGGTTCGCGCACCGACATGCCCTAAGGAGGCTCCCGTGACCGACAGCATCTTCGACCGCATCATCCGCCGCGAAATCCCGGCCGACATCGTGTTCGAGAACGACGAACTCATCGCCTTCCGCGACATCGCGCCGCAGGCGCCGGTGCATGTGCTGTTCGTGCCCAAGCGCGGTTTCGCCACGCTCAACGACGTGCCCGAGTCCGAGGCCGCGCTGGTCGGCCGCCTGCTGCTGGCGGCGCGCGATTACGCCCGGCGCGAAGGCTTCGCCGAGGACGGCTACCGCGTGGTGATGAACTGCAACCGCGACGGCGGGCAGACGGTGTTCCACATCCACCTGCACCTGCTGGCCGGCGCGCCGCTGACCGGCGGTTTCGCCTGAGTCAGTCGGCGTAACCCCAGGGCGCCGGCGGTACCGGCACCGGCTTAGTCAGATCGAAATCGACGCGGAATTCGCGGCCTTCGCGCACCAGGCGGTAGGTGAATTTCGTCGGGTAGACGTACATCTGCCAGGTGTTGCCGTTCGACTGCGGGTTGCCGGCGGCGGTGAACAGTTCTTTCGAATAGGCATCGGCCGGGAACGACTGCGCCGTGGCCCAGCCGGCGTCCACGGTGTGGCCGCCGTACATGGTCGAGGCGTCGCTGCTGCCGTCGGCGTGGCGGTGGTCGTGCTTGAGCTGCAGGCCGGAACCGGTCTTGCTCAGGATCCAGGTGCGCGAGCGGTCGTCGCCGACATGGAACGGGATCTGCAGCTGGCGGTCGCTGCATGTGCGCACATGCATCAGCAAGCGGCCTTCGAAGCCCGGCGAGGCCGGGTTATCGACCGAGACCTTGCCTTCGAAGGCCTTGCCGCAGTGCGCGCGCAGGGCTTCGAAAAACGCGTCCTGCACCGGAATCGACACCAGCGGCGCTTCCGCCACGGTGGCGGCCGCGGCCGTGTGCGGGCCGAGCAGGGCGATGGTGGTGAGATAGGCGATGCGGCGCATGACAGGACTCCTGGACGTAGTGGACCACTATAGCCGCTAAGCGTGGAGAGTTGTGCGGCCTCTTCAGCGTGCGCGCCGGATGCGGCGCGCCAGCGCGCGCAGGTCGTCGGCCAACGCCCGGACGTCACGTGGGTCGACGGGCGTTTGGCCGTACCGCAGCGCGGTGTAACGGCGCGCGGCATCCGTCAGCGACGGCGACCACGCGGCCCGTCCGGCCAGGCGTGCGGCGTAATCCGGCGCGGTCTCGTGCCGGCGCTTGCCGAGCCCGATCCGCTCCAGCTTCGCCAGCACGCGGCGCCAGGCCTTCTCCAGCGGGTCGACCGGTTCCGGCATGCGGCCGGCCAGCAGGAACACGGCGTACGACAGCAGCGCGGCCAGCGCCATCAGCACCAGCAGCATCTGCCAGCGTTGCGCTTCGGCCAGGCCGATGTTCCGGAACAGCTGTGTCTGGCGCGCGGCATTGAAGCCGAGCATCCAGTCGTTCCAGCGCGTGCGCAGCAAGTCGCCGATGTCCAGCAGCGGCGACAGCGCGCCGCCGCCGGCAGCGTCCTGTCCGTCGCCGGTGCCGGTGCCGAGGGTGTCGAGGATGTTCTCCGGCGCCACCGCGGCGGTCGGGTCGACGCGGACCCAGCCTTCGCCCTCCAGCCAGACTTCGTTCCAGGCGTGCGCGTCGCGGCGGTACAGCAGCCAGTAGCCGCCATAGGGGTTGCGGTAGCCGCCGGCGTAGCCGGTGACCACGCGCGACGGGATGCCGGCGGCGCGCATCATCAGCGCGAACGAGGAGCTGAAGTGCTGGCAGAATCCGCGCCGGTACCCGAACAGGAAGTCGTCGACGCCATGGATGCCGGGTTCGGGCGTGTCCAAGGTATAGGCGAAATCGCGTTGGATCCACTGCAGTACGCGCGCGATGTAGGCGCGCTCATTGGCCGCTTCCGCCCGCCATTGCCGGGCCAGCGCCTGGGTGCGCGGGTTGAACGCGCGCGGATAGGCCAGTGCGCGCAGGCGTGCGGCCGGGGCCAGCGTGTCGGCCGGAGGCGACGGCAGCGCCCGCGCGCGGTATTGGGTCAGGCGTTGCACCGGCTTATCGCCGTAGGCGCCGCCGTCGGCGCTCAGGTAATAGCCGGCCGGCGCGGCTCCGGGCCAGTCGAGCACCGGCAGGTAGCGTTTTTCGGTCGGTTCCAGGCTGACCGAATAGCCGATGCCGGCGCGCGTGCCGGCATCGCTCGGGGGCTGGACCGCCGGCGTGCTGTCCTGCCGGGTGCGACGCCACTCCAGGCCGTCGAAGTCCCACAATACCGGCCCGCGCCAATAGCGTTGCGCGGGCGGCGGGGCGGGGCCGTCGAAGCTGACCCGGAATGCGATGCGGTCGTCGGCCAGGGTATCGAGCCATTGTCCGGGGCGCATGCTGTCGCCCAGGCCGGCGCCGGTATCGGACAGGCCGGGCAGCCCCCACAGCGGCGTGGCGATGCGCGGAAACAGCCAGAACAGCGCCGCCGCCAGCGGCAGCGCCATCAGCAGCTGTCGGCCCATGCCCGAGGCCACCTGCCGCCAGCGGCCGTGCGGCCATTCCAGCGCGCCGGTGCTGGTGCTCTGCAGCGCGAACAGCCAGGCCAGCATGCCGATCAGGGCCAGTGTCAGGGTCAGCGGCCCTTGGTTGTCGAGCAAGGCCGCGAACGGCAGGAACAGCGCGAAGCCGAGCAAGGCCCGCAAATCGCGCAGGCTACCGGTTTCCAGGCATTTCAGCGCCAGCATCAGCGCCAGCATGCCGGCCGCGGTGTCGCGCCCGAAGCGGCCGTGAAAGGCCAGCATCAGCATCGCCAGCGAGACCAGCAGGGCCGCCAACACCAGCAGGCGGTGCGGTTTCGGCAACAGGTAGCCGGCCAAGCACAGCAACAGCACCAGTCCGGCCAGTAGCGGCGGCAGATGCGGCAACAGGGGCAGGGCCGCCAAGGCGGCGGTCGCCGCAGTCAGCCGACGCAAGGCGGTGTCCGGCTTATCCATGCGGCATCAGGGCCAGGGCCTTCAGGCACCGGTGGCGGTGTTCGGCGCCGGAATCCGGACCGATCCGGTTGCCGGGCAGCAGCAGGGCATAGCGTCGCTGGCGGCGTTCGGCCTCCAGCACCCAACGCGTCAACTGCGAGATGCGCGCCTCATGCGCCAAATGCGGCAGGCTGCGCCAGTCCAGCGCCAGTTCATCGGCGCTGGCGCGCTCGTATTCGCGCACCTGCAGGTTGCCGGCGCGCGCGCTGGCCTTCCAGGCGATCTGCTTGCGCGCGTCGCCCGGGCGGTATTCGCGCAGGTGGTGCGGCTGTTCGCTGCGGTCGCGGTGGCGGCGGCCGCGCTCGCCGTCTGCCGCCGGAGGCAGCGCGGACAGCGGCTTTCCGGACGGCGCGGGATAGACCAGGGCGCGCGCGTGCAGGTTGAGGTGGCACCAGGCGCGTGCCAGGCCGAGCGGATGCCGGGTCGAGACGCTGAGGCGCTGGATGTCCTGCCAGCCGCGGCGCGCGGTGGCGATCGGCAGGGTTGCGCGGGTTTCCGCGGTTGCGAGCGCCAGCTCGCGGCGGTCCGTTCCGCATTCGAGCAGCAGGCGCCGCCCGTCCGGCTTGTCGGTTTCGAGCACCACCGGCAGTTGCAGGGCTTGGCCGGCGAACACCGGCGCCGGCGCGTCGGTCGACAGGCGCAGGCCGAGCAGGGCCAGGTGGCCGGCGATCAAGGCGTTGGTGCACAGGCTGATGACCAGGAAGCCGAGCAGCAGGGCGGCGTTGTTGTTGTAGTTCAGGCTGCCCAGGTTCAACACCGCCAGCGCCGTGCCGACGAACAGGCCGAAGCCGGTGGGCAACACGTAGATGCGCCGGTTGCCGACACTGAACGGCTGCGCGTCGCGCGCGCCGGCGCGCAGCCAAGGCATGCGCTGCCAGCGTTCGCCGAAATATCCGCGCCAGGCGGCCAGCGCCCTCATGTCAGGCGATGGCGACGCTTTCGAGCAGGGCCGCGGCCAACTCCCGGTTGCGGCCCTCGATGTCGGGATGGATGCGATGCGCCACGGCGTCGAGGAACACCGCCTGCACGTCGTTCGGCGTCACGAAGCCGCGGCCGTCGAGGAAGGCGTTGGCCTTGGCCGCCGACAGCAGCGAAATCCCGGCGCGCGGCGACAGGCCGACGCGGATGCCCGGAAACCGGCGCGAGCGCGCGACCAGTGCATGCACGTAATCGATCAGGGCGTCGGTGCAGGGCATGGCCTGCACCTGCGCGCGCAAGGCGCGCAGGGCTTCCGGGTCGGGGAACGCCGGCGTCAGCGGCGCCTGGGGCGCGCCGCCGCCGCGCAGCAGGGCGCGCTCCTGCTCGGCCGGGATGTAACCCATGCCGATGCGCAGGGTGAAGCGGTCGAGCTGCGAGTCCGGCAGCGGAAAGGTGCCGGACAGGTCGGCGGGGTTCTGTGTGGCGATCACGAAGAACGGTTCGGGCAGGGCGTGCGTGTGGCCGTCGATGCTGACCTGCTGTTCGGCCATGGCTTCCAGCAGGGCGCTTTGCGTACGCGGCGGGGCGCGGTTGATCTCATCGGCCAACAGCACCGCGGTGAACGCCGGGCCCGGATGGAATTCGAAGCGGCGGCGGTCGGGGTCGTACACCGAGACGCCGAGGATGTCCGACGGCAGCAGGTCGGCGGTGAATTGCACGCGCTTGAAGTCCAGCCCGAGCGTTTTGGCCAGGGTCCGCGCGAGCGTGGTCTTGCCCATGCCCGGCAGGTCTTCGATCAGCAGGTGGCCGCCGGCCAGAAAGGCGATGAAGGCCGATTTCACCGCCTGCGGATTGCCCAAGACCTGCCGGTTACAGGCGGCCAGCGCCTGTTGCAGCGGGGTTTGGCCGGTTTCGGCGGATTGTGGCGTGGCGTGGGGCATAACGGAATCCGGGCAAAGAAGTCCATTCTAATACGCCCGGCGCACCGTATGGCGAATCCGGGCGACTCCGAATAATGTCTTTTATAACAGTGGCTTGTGGATTCGTCCGGGCGCGCACCGACGGTCTTTCGGCCGGCGGTTGCGGGTTTGCGGCCGTTCAGGCGCGGATGCGTGGATGGATTGACTCAGGTCGATGAATCCATTAGTATTTAGCGCTTATGTCTGCCACCTTGCCCCCGCAATTGGATGTATGGCGCATGGTGGCGAACCAGCGCCGCTTCGAAGGAAGCCTGCCGTTGGCGCAGATGCCGCGCCTGATGGAGCTTCTCGCGGACGGCGAGGGCGACTGCCGCTATACGGTCGATTTCTACCGCGATCCGCTCAAGATCGATGTCATGCACATCCGCTTGCAGACGGTGTTCCACCTGGTGTGCCAGCGCACGTTGGAGCGCTACGCCCACCCGGTCGAAATCGACCAGCGCCTCGGCCTGATCAGCGACGAGGCGCAGGAGGCTTCCCTGCCGGAAGGCATGGAGGCGGTGTTGATCGAAGGAAGCGGCGAAGTCTCGCCGGTCCAGCTGATCGAAGACGAGCTTCTGCTGGCGGTGCCTCTGGTGCCGATCAACCCGGACGCTTCCGGCCTGGATCCGAAATGGAGCGGGGACGAAGCGGTCGAGGAAGAAAAAACCAATCCCTTCGCGGCCCTTGCGGCGCTGAAGGACCACACGTAACATCGCATTTCGTTCCGGAGTCTAATCCATGGCCGTTCAAAAATCCCGTCGTACCCCTTCCACCCGCGGTATGCGCCGTTCGCACGACGCCCTGTCCGCCAAGCAGCTGGCCACCGATCCGACCACCGGCGAAACCCATCTGCGCCACCACGTGACCAAGGACGGCTTCTACCGCGGCCGCAAGGTCGTCGACGTCAAGTCGGCGGTCGACACCGACGAGTGATGCTTGCCCGGTTTCCGGGTATGCTCTAAGGTAATTAAGGCGAGCTCGGCTCGCCTTAATTGTTTACGCCACGCCAGAACGGGATTCCCACTATCATGCCTATCTATTCGCGCATCGCCGGCACCGGCAGCTATCTTCCGGAGCGCGTGCTCACCAACGCCGACCTGGAGAAGATGGTCGACACCAACGACGAATGGATCGTCAGCCGCAGCGGCATCCGCGAGCGCCACATCGCCGCCGACGGCGAGAACACCAGCGACCTCGCGTACCAGGCCTCGCTCAAGGCGCTGGAGGCCGCCGGCATGCAGGCTTCCGAGATCGAGCTGATCGTCGTCGGCACCACCACGCCCGACATCGTGTTCCCGTCCACCGCCTGCCTGCTGCAGGACAAGCTCGGCATCGCCGGCTGCGGCGCCTTCGACGTCAACGCCGCCTGCTCCGGCTTCCTGTATGCGCTGAGCGTGGCCGACCAGTTCATCCGCGCCGGCACGGTCAAGAACGTGCTGGTGGTCGGCGCCGAAACCCTGACCCGCATCGTCGACTGGACCGACCGCGCCACCTGCGTGCTGTTCGGCGACGGCGCCGGCGCCGTGGTGCTGAAGGCCGATGCCGAGGCCGGCATCCTGTCCACCCACCTGCACGCCGACGGCGGCAAGAAAGACCTGCTGATCTGCCCGGCCGGTCCGTCCAAGGGCTTCGACACCACGCAGGTCAACGCCGGCGTGAAGGTGCTGATGGCCGGCAGCGAAGTGTTCAAGCACGCGGTCAAGGCGCTGGATTCGGTGGTCGACGAAACCCTGCAGGCCAACGGCCTGGACAAATCCGACCTCGACTGGCTGATTCCGCACCAGGCCAACCTGCGCATCATCGAAGCCACCGCCAAGCGCCTGGAGATGTCGATGGAGCAGGTCATCGTCACCGTCGACAAGACCGGCAACACCTCGTCCGGCTCGGTGCCGCTGGCGCTGGACGAAGCGGTGCGCTCGGGCAAGATCCAGCGCGGCCAGCTCATGCTGCTGGAGGCCTTCGGCGGCGGCTTCACCTGGGGCTCGGCGCTCATCCGCTACTGACCGGACTTGTGGGTACGGGGCGGCAGCTGGTTTAATGTCGCCCTCAATCCATCCGGAGTCACCGCGCGCATGATCAGCCAGTTGGCATTCGTCTTCCCGGGGCAGGGCTCGCAGAGCGTCGGCATGCTGGCCGAGCTCGCCGACGCGCACCCGTCCATCCGCGACACCTTCGCCGAAGCCTCGGAAGGCGCCGGCGTCGATCTCTGGCAGATCAGCCAGGAGAACCCCGACGACCGCCTGAACCAAACCGAATTCACCCAGCCGGCGCTGTTGGCCGCGAACGTGGCGCTGTGGCGTCTTTGGCAAGCCCAGGGCGGCGCGCAGCCGGCCATGCTGTCCGGCCACAGCCTGGGCGAGTACGCCGCGCTGGTCGCCGCCGGCGCGCTCGGCCTGGCCGACGGCGCGCGCTTGGTGCGCCTGCGCGGCCAATTCATGCAGGACGCGGTGCCGGCCGGTACCGGCGCCATGGCGGCGGTGCTCGGCGCCGAGGACGCGCAGGTCGAAGCGGTCTGCGCCGACAGCTCGCAGGACGGTTCGGTGGTGGTGCCCGCCAACTACAATTCGCCCGGACAGATCGTCATCGGCGGCCATGCCGACGCGGTCGACCGCGCCATCGCCGCCTTGCAGGCCGCCGGCATCCGCAAGACGGTCAAGCTCGCGGTCAGCGTGCCGTCGCATACGCCGCTGATGCGCGCCGCCGCCGAGCGTCTGCAGGAAGCCATCCTGTCCGTCGCTTGGCGCGCGCCCGATCGTCCGGTGGTGCACAACGTCGACGCCGCGCTGAAGGGCGACGTGGCCGACATCCAGCGCGCGCTGGTGGCGCAGCTGTATCTGCCGGTGCAATGGACGCGCTGCACGCAGGCGCTGGCCGCGGCCGGCGTTCGGCATGCCGTGGAATGCGGTCCGGGCAAGGTCCTGGCCGGTCTGGTCAAGCGCGTCGACAAGACGGTTTCCACCTATAATCTGGCGACGCCGGCCGACTGGCAGGCGACGTTCACGCAAACGTTCGATTGAGGATTCGCGATGGGCATGGATTTGAGCGGTGAAGTGGTTCTGGTGACGGGCGCCAGCCGGGGTATCGGCGCGGCCATCGCCGACCTGTTGGCGGCGCGCGGCGCCACCGTCGTGGGCACCGCCACGACGCAATCCGGCGCCGACGCCATCGGCGCGCGCCTGGCGCCGCACGGCGGCGCCGGTATGGTGCTGGACGTGACCGACAGCGCGGCGGTCGATGCGGTCGTCGACGGTATCGCCAAGAGCCACGGTCCGGTCAGCGTGCTGGTCAACAACGCCGGCATCACCCGCGACCAGATCCTGATGCGCATGAAGGACGAGGACTGGGACGCCATCCTGAACACCAACCTGAGCTCGGTGTACCGCACCAGCAAGGCGGTCATGCGCGGCATGATGAAGGCGCGCAAGGGCCGCATCATCAGCATCGCCTCGGTCATCGGCCTGACCGGCAACGCCGGCCAGTCGAACTACGCCGCCGCCAAGGCCGGCATCATCGCGTTCTCGAAATCGCTGGCCAAGGAAATCGGTTCGCGCGGCATCACCGTCAACGTGGTGGCGCCCGGCTTCATCCAGACCGACATGACCGACGGCCTGCCGGAAGACGCCAAGCAGGCGCTGATGGGCCAGATCGCGCTCGGCCGCCTGGGCAGCACCGCCGACATCGCCGAGGCGGTGGCGTTCCTGGCCAGCCCGGCCGCGGCCTACATCACCGGCGAAACCCTGCACGTGAACGGCGGCATGTACATGCCCTGAGCCATTGGCGGCGGAAACTGATAAAATACTCTAAAATCCCGCCGGCGCGAGTCCTGGGCCGAACGCCGGCGGAAACCATTCCATAGCCCAATATCGTCACTCCTCGGGAGGAGAAAGTTTCATGAGCACTATCGAAGAACGCGTCAAGAAAATCGTGGTTGAGCAGCTGGGCGTCAAGGAAGAAGAAGCCACCGCCAACGCTTCGTTCGTTGACGATCTGGGCGCCGACTCGCTCGACACCGTGGAGCTGGTGATGGCTCTGGAAGAAGAGTTCGAGTGCGAGATCCCGGACGAAGAGGCCGAGAAGATCACCTCGATCCAACAGGCCATCGACTACATCAAGGCCCACGTCAAGGCCTGATCGTCCGGTCACGGATCGCCACAGGGCCGCATCATGCGGCCCTGTTTGCTTCCGGCCGAATCCGCACATGCCCGTCGTCCGCGCCGCCGCACTGACCCTGCTGACCGGGCTTTGGCTCTGGAGCGGCTCGGTGTTCACGCCCTGGGCCGAGGACCTCGATCCGCGCCTGTGGCTGTACGACCTGCGCTACTACGCCGGTTTCGGCCTGCTGTTCTGGGGCGTGGCCGAGGCGGCGTTGCTGTTGCGGCGTTCGCGCCAAGGCGGCGAAGTCCGTGCCCGCCGGGCCACCGTCGCCGGCCTGCTGTCGCTGTCGGCGGCCGCGGTGCTGGCGTCCGCTTGGCTGATGCACACCGAGGCCGGCCTGCGTTGGCGGCTGCGCGCCAGTGCCGAGGCGCTGGCGCCGCTGGCGTTGCCGGCCTACGCCGACCGCCGGCAACGCATCGGCTGGTTTCTGGTCGATACCCGGCGCATGCCCTGCGGCGACCAGGCCTGGCTATGGCTGGGGCGTCCGTTCGGCGGCGGCACCGGCATCAACCAGGCCTTGGTGCATAGTCCGCAGACGCTGCCGAAGTCGCCGCAGGCGGCGGCTTTCCGCTTCCGCGCCCTCGATGCCGGCTGGTGGTTGGCCTACCAGCGCGCGGGCTCCTATTCCGCGGCGGCGGACGGTACAATGACCTGCATTCCGGGCCTGCCGGCGGCATCGCACGCCAGCGGCCTACGCTTCATCGATCCACCCTGAGCGCGGCGCGCCCGCCGTCAACGATTCTGGAGTCTTGCATATGAAACGTCGTGTTGTAGTCACCGGTATGGGCGTCCTGTCGCCGCTGGGCAACGATCTGGCCAGCAACTGGGACGCCGTGCTCAACGGCCGGTCCGGCATCGGCAACATCACCCACTTCGACGCCAGCGCCATGGCGACCCATATCGCCGGCGAAGTCCGCGATTTCGACCCCAAGACCTGGTTCAGCCCGAAAGACGTGAAGAAGATGGATATCTTCATCCACTACGGCCTGGCCGCCTCGTTCATGGCGATGCAGGACGCCGGCCTGGAGATCACCGAAGCCAACGCCGAACGCGCCGGCGTGCTGGTCGGCTCCGGCATCGGCGGCATCCGCGGCATCGAAGAGACCGCCGTCGACCTGCATCTGGGCGGTCCGCGCAAGGTCTCGCCGTTCTACGTGCCGAGCACCATCATCAACATGATCTCCGGCCAGCTGTGCATCATGAAGGGCTTCAAGGGCCCGAACTTCTCGGCGGTCTCGGCCTGCGCGTCCAGCAACCACTCCATCGGCATGGCCATGCGCATGATCCAGTACGGCGACGCCGACATCATGGTCGCCGGCGGCGCCGAGCACGGCTGCACGCCGACCGCGGTGGCCGGCTTCTGCGCGATGAAGGCGTTGTCCACCCGCAACGACGATCCGACCCGCGCCAGCCGCCCCTGGGACAGCGAGCGCGACGGCTTCGTGCTGGGCGACGGCGCCGGCATCCTGGTGCTGGAGGAATACGAGCACGCCAAGGCCCGCGGCGCGCGCATCTACTGCGAACTGGCCGGCTTCGGCGCCAGCTCCGACGCCTACCACATGACCGCGCCGAGCGACACCGGCGAAGGTCCGGCGCGCTGCATGAGCATGGCGTTGAAGGACGCCGGCATCAATCCCGACCAGGTCGATTACCTGAACGCGCACGGCACCTCGACCCCGCTGGGCGATCTGGCCGAAACCAACGCCATGAAGCTGGCGCTGGGCGACCACGCCTACAAGACCATGGTCAGCTCGACCAAGTCGATGACCGGCCACCTGCTCGGCGCCGCCGGCGGCGTGGAGGCGGTGC
>ERZ1645185.858-NODE-858-length-12813-cov-6.681298_pt1 | contig 12813 bp, 10 predicted proteins | sample MGYA00575351_ERZ1645185 | MGnify/ENA primary metagenome ERZ1645185 (study PRJEB40838, sample SAMN11284767) | freshwater sediment metagenome | isolation source: river sediment | host: Sediment | place: India: Jana village, Kanpur | collected 2015-12-17 ...
CCAGCGCGTAGCCGAGTCGCTGGGGGCTACGCGCGAGGGGATGGCGCGCAACCGGTTGGTGGTGCACGGAGTGGCGCATGATGCGGTGATGTACTCGTTGGTGCCGGCGGATGTAGTGGGGTGGGGGGCGGTATAATGTCGATTCTTCGTGGAGTCTGATACATGGTGGTTCTCCGCTCCACACAAAAGTTGCGTCGCTCTCTACCAACGACTGAACACGTTACCCACGAGTCGGATACCGCGCTCGGCGACTGGTACGTGAACCGCTTGGTAGTAGACCGACGTCCGCTGCTTTTACTGATGAGTAGTCGGGGGCTACTTCCGCTTCTGATATCGGCTCGTGATGTGAGCTCGCTGCCTGCGCGTCTGCCGTCGATGGTCGCATCGGCGTTGCGCCGCCTGAGCATTCCCGAAGTGCTCGTGGTCGCTGAATACAACGCCATGTCGCCGGTAGTCGTGGCACCAACGCGTGACCGCTCTGTCCTTGGCGTGATGGTAGATGCGGCCATGAGCATCCCGTATCACCTCACACCCGGGCAGTGGAATGAGGAGACATTACCGATGGTTGAATACCAGTTGGCACACACGCCGTGGTTTGCCAAGAGGCAGGAAGAGCGTGTGACCTATGCCATCAAAGCTGTTCCGCATCTACTTGAGGAACGGTGGAGGTCGCTTTGAAGTCGCGTGGAGTAGTCTCCCGCTGAACTAATTCTGAGCGCGCCGCTGCAGGCAACCCCGGCGATACGAAGCTGGTGAAGCATTTCAAGTTTGCCTTCGAACACTATCACGTCGAACCACGAACGGTCGCGCGAACCGAACGATTGGTGGCAGTGACGATGCTGTGCTGCCTGAGAACGCGTCTGGAGCAGCTCCTTGAGCGGGGTGCACTTGAGGCGCGAGATGACAAATGCCTTACTCGCATCGATGAGATGCTGGCCAAAGCAAACTTGCGCACAAGCTGAACGCGGGAGTCGTGGGGTCGAGACTCGCCGCGAACTGCCGGTGGGATCACTTACAACCGGAGTCCCTGCGTTCCAGCGCATCCAGTCGCGCCTCGATACGTGTCAGCCGATCATCGGGGGCTGCTGCAATGGCGGGTGCCGGCGCCAACGCTGTGGCCTGCGGCGCGCGACTGCCGCTCACGGCGCTTCCCTGCGTAGGCGTCGACGCGCCGGTGGTCTTGGACCCCAACGCCCGTCGCAATACGGCACGGCCGAGCCCGCCAAGCCAGATCCGCCGAAAGGCACGTTCGCCGAGGCTGGCGCGAAAGGGGCTGCGAGCAGCGATGACCGCAGCTACCGCCAACAACGCCACCGCGCAGAAAAAGAGGGCGACACCAAAAATGGGGACGTCGTAGTTGCCGTTGCCGATGGGGCGTCGAAGCAGCAGGACCGCCACGAAGCACCCTACCGCCAACGCCAACATGAACCCTGCTGTGCGCAGCGCACGACGGCGATCGGCGCGGGTCGCCTGATCGAGCGCTGCCGCTGCCCGTACCGACGCGGCCTCATCGAGCGCCGCCTGAAGTCCGCGCACCACCGCATCGAGATCGAATCCAAGGCGACCAAGTCGCGCTACCTCGCCCAGCGCCTGCAGCACGCGGGCGAGAATGATCGACCCGAAAAACACGAGCGGAATAAGTTGATCCGCGACCGAGAAGCCCTTCAATGCTCCCCGACTGGCGAAGGCCCACGCCAGTCCACCGCCGAAAACCGCGACCAGCCCGGCGGTGCGTAGCTCGTTGGCCGCCATGCGGATCGTCACCGGAACTTCCGGCGCCGCCAGCTCGGCATCATCGAGCGCCGTGGCGAGTGTGGTGGCATCCGGAAAGCGGGCGTCCCGTTCCTTGGCCACACACTTGTCGATGGCAGCCGCGAGCGATGGCGGCAGGTCGGTGCGCAGCGTGGCGATGGGTGGCAAGAACTCGCTGAGCTGTCGAGCCAGAACCCGCTGCGTAGACTCGCCGCTCATGGCCGTGCGTCCCGTGGCAGCGAACCACAGCACCAACCCGAGACTGTAAAGATCGGAGCGCCCGTCGAGCGGCTCACCACAGGCCTGCTCGGGACTCATATACTCTGGGGTCCCAACTACCTCACCCACACGCGTGAGCCCTTCGCCAACGGCAACGGGCGCGCTGATCGGGCGGGCAATACCGAAGTCCATGACGAGCGCGCGTGATGTGGCGCGTTCGAGCATCACGTTTTCAGGTTTGATGTCACGGTGCACGATGCCGCGACCATGCCGCCAGCGCCGAGTGGGCGAACAATGCGATAGCGCGAGCCGAGCCGAGCCTCGAGGTGTGCCGCGTCAGTGGTGGTCATTAGGACTCGCGCATTCTGCTAACATCGCTGCATTTCGGTGATCCGGCTACCTCGCGCACCAAACGGAATGCCACTACAGCCGTGTCGCTGTCAGGCAACAATTGCATCACAACCCACGCACCAGAGAAGCCGTGACGCTCTGTTCACGCGACCGTGACGAACCTGCCCGATGCTCCACGCTTCACCGGGTCATGTCTCATTACCAGGGTCTCGCTGTGTCACTCCCTCCAATTGCGCGCCGCGCCGCTGCGGCGCACCGCAGCGCCACTTCCACGGCGCTGGCCGTTGCCGCCGCGCTCGCCTTCGCGGCCTGCTCTCCCGACATCCGCACCACCGAGCCCTCCCTCGCCAACGCGCGCGCCAACATCGCGCCCTCGGCGCTGGTGGGGTCGCTGTTCATCAATGAAGTCGAGTCCAACCAGGGCGTGCCGGGCGACTGGATCGAGTTGTTCAATGCGGGCAGCGAGCCGGTGGACCTCGGCAACTTCCTGTTCAAGGACAACGACGACAGCCGCACCAGTCGCATTCCGGAAGGCACGATCATTCAGCCGGGTGGTTTCCTGGTGCTCGAGGAAGAGCGCGAGTTCACCTACGGACTTGGCGCGGCCGACGCGGTGCGCCTGTATGGCGCCGACGGCACGACGCTCATCGACAGCTACAACTGGATCGCCCACGCAGCGACGACCTACGCGCGCTGCCCAGATGGGTCGGCCACCTGGGGAACGGCCACGACGGTCACCAAGGGTGCGCCCAACGATTGTGCGCCGCGCATTGCCATCAACGAGATCGAGTCGAGTGGTGGCGAACCCGGCGACTGGATCGAGTTGTACAACCCCACGGCAGCCGCGGTCGACATTGGCGGCTACGTGGTGAAGGACAACAATGATGCGCAGGCGTATGCCATTCCCGCCGGTACCACCATTGCCGCGGGTGGCTATGTGGTGATCGACGAAAACCAGCTCGGCTTCGCCTTGGGCAGCAGCGATGCGGCGCGTCTGTTCCGTCCCAATGGCACCACGCTGGTGGACAGCTACACGTGGACCACGCATGCGGCCACCACGTACGGCCGTTGCCCCGATGGTGCCGGGGCCTTCGTGACCACCGCCGCACCCAGCAAGGGGTCGAGCAACAGCTGCGCTGCGCCCGCCAATACGGTGAAGGTGAACGAAGTGGAGTCGAACGGAGACCCTGCCGGCGACTGGGTAGAGTTCTACAACACGGGCAGCGCGCCAGTTGACCTCGGTGGCTATGTGTTCCGCGACAACGATGGCACGCGCGGCTACACCATTCCCGCCAACACGGTGATTGCCGCCGGTGGCTATCTCGTGCTGCTCGACAGCCAGTTCGGCTTCGGCCTGGGCGCGGTCGACGAAGCGCGCCTGTTTGCACCGGGTGGTGTCACGCTGGTCGATGCGTACTCGTGGAGCGCGCACGCGGCCACCACGTACGGCCGCTGCCCGGATGGCACGGGTGACTTCCGCACCACGACCACTTCCACGCGTGGCTCAGCCAACGACTGCGCCGCTGCCGTGCGCATCAACGAAGTGGAATCGAGCGGCGGGGTGCCGGGCGATTGGATCGAGCTGTACAACGCCGGCCCCGTGCCCACCGATGTAAGCGGCTGGGTGGTGCGCGACAATCAGAGCACCAGCACGTACAGCATCGCTGCGGGCACCACCATTGCCGCCGGTGCGTATCTCGTGCTCGACGAAGCGCAGCTTGGCTTTGGGCTTGGGGCCAGCGATCAGGCACGACTGTTCGCGTCCGATGGCACCACGCTGCTCGACAGCTACACGTGGACGGCGCACGCCACCACCACGTACGGCCGCTGCGTCAACGGCACTGGTGCGTTCACCACCACCAGCGAAGCGACCAAGGGCGCGGCCAACCGCTGCCCCGGCGAGATCGTGTACAACCTGTGGCCAGGCGCACCGACGGTGGCCACCGCCGACTTGAGCAACACGTTCGGCAGCAACATGAGCGGCCTGTCCTTACAGCCAGTGGCGGGGCAGCCCAAGGGCGTGTTGTGGGCGGTGAAGAACGGGCCGGGCACTTTGTATCGTCTGGCGAATGTGAACGGCGTGTGGACGCCGAACAGCTCGCGCACGTGGACCGGCGGCAAGGCGCTGCGCTACCCCGATGGTACGGGCGATGTGGACGCCGAAGGGGTGGTGGTGCGCGGCAGCTGGGCGTATGTGTCGGCCGAGCGGAACAACGCCGTGAGCGGTACCAGCCGGAACAGCATTCTGCGCTTCAACGTGGGCACGGCCAGCGGCGCCACGGTGATTGCCACGCGCGAGTGGAACATTACGGCGGACTTGCCGGTGGTTGGCGCAAATCTTGGTGCCGAAGGTATTGCCTTCGTGCCCAATGCGTATCTCGTGGCCAACGGCTTCTACGACGACAGCAAGGGGCGCACGTATGTGCCGGCCGACTATCCAAACAGTGAAGGCGGGCTGTTCCTCGTGGCGGTGGAGGCCAACGGCATGGTGTACGCGTACGCGCTCGATCACGTCACGGGCGGTTACACGCGTGTGGCGAGTTTTGCTGGCGGTTTCAGCGGCGCCATGGACGTGAGCTTCGACGCCGAACTTGGGCAGCTGTGGGTCGTATGTGATGACACATGTCAGGGGCGAACCACGGTGCACAAGATCGACACGCAGGTGGGCAGCCCCACGCGTGGTCGCTTCGTGATTGCCACGCGTTTCGAGCGCCCGGCGGGCATGCCCAACACCAACAACGAGGGCTTCACCTTCGGTCCACTCAGCAGCTGTGTGGGCGGTCAGCGACCGGCCATCTGGGCCGATGACAACCAGCTCGGCGGCTTCGCGCTGCGACAGGGCAGCGTGACGTGCGCGCCGTTCTGATGCGGCGCGCGTCCAATCTTTTGAGACACTTCGGGACCACACACATGATGCGTTCAGTTCGTTCTGCCATTGGCGCCCTGATGGCCGCCAGTGTCCTTGTTCTCGCGCCGGCAGCAACTCAGGCGCAGACGACATTCACATCGTTCGACGACTTCGTGGCTACGGTGGGTGTGATCGGTACGGACGGCTTCGACGATCTCACCGGCCTCTATGCGCCGGGCCCGCTCGACCGTACGGCCGGTGCGGCGGCGTACAGCGTACAAGCGTCCGGAGCGCCGTTCGACGTGCTGCTCAGTTTGGAGAACCCGTCGGAAGCCGGCGACCTGTGGCTTTCCACCGAAGAGGCCACGGCGCCGCTGTCATTTGGCGGCTTCGGCAGCGAGGTGTTCGCCATTGGCGGCCACTTCTTCTCCACGGATTTGGGTGGTAGTGTGACCGGCACAACGCTGCGCATTGCGGCATTCGATGTGAAGGGCAACAGTATCGAGACGATCATCACGCCCAACACGGCAGATGCCTTCTTTGGCGTGCGCTTCGAGTTTGCGTTGGCCTCGTTCACCATCACGGCCGACAACGAGACGTTCTCCGGCACGGCGTACTTTCCCACGGTGAACAACCTCGTATTGGGCGGCGCGCGCACGGTACCCGAGCCGAGCTCGACGTGGTTGCTGGTGATGGGTGCGGGTGGGCTTCTGGTGCTCGCGCGGCGGCGGGGTGGGGCGGGGTACGACGCGCGATAGCGCACCAGCGCGCGCAGTCAGGCGGACGAGGCCGCTCCGGCAGAGTTACGCTGGGGCGGTTTGCATTGCACATTCGGCGTCTCCCCTCTCCCACAGGCCGCCATGATTCGCAAGCTGCTGCTCGGCGTCGTCGTACTCATCATTGCCGTGCTCGCCTTCGCTACCCGCCAGCCCGACACCTTTTCGGTTGAGCGGCGGCTGGTGATGAACGCCCCGCCGGAAAGGATCTTTTCGCAAATCAACGACTTCCATGCGTGGGAATCGTGGTCGCCGTGGGCCAAGCTTGATCCGGCCATGACGGCCACCTACAGCGGCGCCGCGCAGGGTCTGGGGGCCGTGTACGAATGGAGCGGTAACAGCGATGTAGGCTCAGGGCGCATGGCCATCAAGTCGGCGACGCCGCCGAGCGAGGTGGTGATTGCGCTCGACTTCATGACGCCCATTGAAAGCCACAACGTGACCACGTTCATGATCACGCCGGTGGCGAGTGGCACCGAGGTGCTGTGGACCATGAAAGGCGACGCCGGCTACATGACCAAGCTCATGACGATGTTCACGAGCATGGACAAGATGGTAGGCCCCGATTTCACGCGTGGTCTGGAGCAGCTCAAGGCGGTGGTGGAGAGGCCGTAGCGCGTGTGATGGCCTGCAAGACTTCACCCGGCGTCAGCACGGCCGAGAGGACTTCCGCGTTGGCGGTGGTTCCGGCGGGGTACACGACGTACAACGGCACGCCGCTGCGCCCAAAGCTGGCCAACACTTTGGTGATCTCCGCATCGCGCGATGTCCAGTCGGCCCGCAACAGCACCACGTTGCCATTGGTGAACGCGCGCTGTACGCCGTCGGTGTGCAGCACGACCCGTTCGTTCACCTGACAGCTCAGGCACCACGCGGCCGTAAAATCCACGAACACAGCTTGGCCAGCGGCACGCGCAGCTGCAACTCGCGCCGCTGACCATGGCTCCCATCCTGCAGGCGTGGGGTTGGCAATTGGTGGCGCGGCTGGTTGTGACGCAATCAAGGCACCGCCGCCGGCAATGCTGAGCACCAGTCCCACCAATGCGGCGGTGCTACGCAGGGCGCGACCGGCGAGTTGCGCACGTCCCGCCATCCACGCGACAAAGGCCACCACGACCGCCACGAGCAGCGCCAGCGCCAACTGATCTGCACCGGCCTGCCGGCCGAGTACCCACAGCAACCACACCACGGTGGCGTACAGCGGAAAGGCGAGCAACTGCTTGAGCGTTTCGAGCCATGGCCCAGGGCGCGGTAGTTTGCGCAGCAAGGTGGGGTTGCTGGCGAGCACGATGTATGGGGCTGCGAGCCCAACGCCGAGCGCGGTGAAAACAGCAAGCCCAATGGCGGCATGTTGCGTGAGAGCGTAGCCGAGGGCCGCCCCCATGAACGGCGCCGTGCAGGGCGTGGCAACGATGACGGCCAACAGCCCCGTGAGGAATGAGTCGGCGTAGCGTTCGCCGCCGCCGACGGCACCGAGCCGCGTGAAGCTCATGCCCATCGTGAACACGCCACTCAGATTGAGCGCGAGCGCGAACACCACCAGCGCGAGCACCGTGACCACAGCCGGTGATTGCAGCTGGAACCCCCATCCCAATTGCGCACCGCCGGCGCGTAGCGCGTAGAGTGACCCCGCCAAGACCCAGAACGTGGTGAGCACGCCCACGGTGAACACCATTGCGTGGCTGCGCCCCACGGAACCGCGGCTTTCATCGCCGCCACGTTCGACAAACGAAAGAATCTTGATGGACAGCACCGGAAACACACACGGCATCAGATTGAGCAGGAGCCCGCCCACGAAGGCGAGCCCGATGGCCAGCCATACGCTCATGTCGGTACTGTTCGACAGGGCGCCGAGTGCGGTCGGTGCTGCCGTGCCTGACGTGCCGTTGGCTCCACCGGTGGTGGCGGCACCACCGGTGTGCGTTGCGGCCGGGCTGTCCAGCAAAGCACGCAAAGCATCGGCGCCAACGGGAGGGGCCCGCAGCAACACGGCGTGCAGCTGCGTCCCAATCGTGGGTGCTTCCACATCGTGCAACAGCACACCGGACAGCTGTGACACGGTGTCGGCGAATGACTTGGCAACTGTCACGGCGAGCAGCAGCGTATCACCCGAAACCACGACCTGCTGCACGGCGGCGTGCTCGAGTACACCGGTTGAGTCGGGTACGATATACGCAGCGCGTAGCGTGTTGCGCGCCGCTGCGGGCACTTGGGCCAACAGCAGTACTTGTGCGCCATCGCGCCAGGCGCGCACTTGCCAACCGGTAGCCGGTGCGACCAGACGCGCGCGCGTGTCCGCGATGGCTGTAGCCCACGATGAAGGCGCCGAGCGGATAGTAGTTGGCGCGGCGAGCGCAACATGTCCGCTGGCCGGTAGACAGACATCGGCGCACACCAGGAAGTCGACATCGGCTTCGATGCGCAACGTGGTGCCAACCGGAACAGACGCCGCAACGGTGAGATCGGCCAGCACCAACAGCTCGCGCTCGTAGCCGTAGCTCATGAGCGGTGGTTGCGGCAGCACGTGCGGCACGGGATAGCGCAGCGCCGATACCGTGACGCCGGCCGGCAGCGTCCAGTTGGCATTCAAGGGCAACCCGGCATCGCCCGGGTTGGTCCAGTAGGTATGCCACCCGGGATCCATTGTAATCCGAAGCGCGACGGTGGTGCTTGCGCCGGGCTGCAGCCCTGTGCGCTCGGCGACGAGCGTGATATCGCTGTTCGGCGATAGATCCTCACCGGCATCGGCCTGCTGCGACTGGGCAGGGATCGCCACACAAAGGGCGGTGACGAGACGCAGCAACGAGCCGACGCGAGCGGTCATGAGCACAGGGGAATCGTGGAAAATCGTAGTGAGCAACGTTCAACCGAATGGCATGATGACGGAGACCGGGCCGCTTCGAATAGTTCCCCGCATCGCGGCCGTGACGGCCGCGGTGCCCGTATGTACCTGGCGCGGGAACCAACTGCGCGACCCCCGTCTACGTCAGTCGGAAGCCAGCGTGCCTCATCGGTGCGCAGCACTCGCCGCCGTTCACCTCACGCCCTGAATATCATGTCTCGTGCACTTCGCCGTTCTCCGCGCCCGCTGTGGCGTGTCCTTGTCCCGTTGGCGTTCGCAGCGGCCACGAGCATTCCGGTGGCCTCCGCCTCCGCGCAGTCATCGACGACGCTGGGCCCGGTCGACGGCAAGGAGTTGGCCCCTACCGATCTCGAACGGGTCGTGGTGGGTTCCACCGCTCCCGCCTTCACGCTCGGCAAGTTTGGCGGTGGTACGGTGTCGCTCTCGTCGCTGCGTGGCGCGAAGAACGTGGTACTCGTGTTCTATCGGGGCTACTGGTGCCCGTATTGCGTGGCGCAGCTCAAGGAAATGCGTACGCTGCTGACAACCGAGCTCAAGAAGGACACGGAGCTGCTGGTGGTGTCTGTCGATGATGACGCGGGCACGCAGAAGGCCATCGATCGCATTGCCGCCGACGGCACCAAGCCGGACTTCACGTTTCTTTCCGATCCTGATCACGCGGTGATTGCCCGCTACGGCATTCTCAACCCGGCCGGCACGCGGCGCGGCATTCCGCATCCGGCCACGTACGTGATCGACAAGCAGGGTGTGGTGCGCTGGCGTGACATCCAAACGGACTACAAGATCCGGCCGGCCAACGCGGCGGTACTCACGGCGGTGCAGGCGCTCCGCACGCGCTGAACGCGGTGGCGGAGTGGCCGTAGGGGCGGGCGGGTCCAGCCTCACCGGAGTCTCGTGCCGGTGATCAGGAGTCGGAAGAACTCGGGGCTGTCGTCGATTTCGCGTGTATCGAAATCCAGTGGCCAGCCCGCCACCGTGATGACCCCGGATAGCTGCAGACCATTACGGCTCGCACTGAACTGCAGGCCGTTGCCGGGCCCGTTCTGACTGCCTCCACTTTCGAACGTCCAGCTTTGCGTGGCGCCGAAGGTGGAGGTGCCGGTAAAGGCGCCGGAGTTGAGATCTGGCGAGCTCTGACTCCACACCGTTTGCGCCCACCGCGAGAAGTATCCGCCAAACGCGTTCGGGCGTGCCGGGCGCATACCCAACACCAGTTCGCGTTCGAGTGCCGGGTTGAAGGCGGCCACGGGGCAACAGTCGGCCGCCGTCCACACACCGCTGCGCTTTACTCTGAGGCGCAGCACCGTATCGGCGCCCGCGGCTTCGACGATCAGCAACCCGGAGCCGACTCGTGGCACCAGATCGGCCCACACATCGGTCGGTGGGAAGTCTTCGTCGAAAATACTGTCGGCGTCCACGAGGCTGGTGAGTCGCCACGCGGCCACCGCACTTTCGACCTTCATCTCCACCGAGTCACGCGCGATCGGCCGTTTGTGTTCGCCCTCCAGCGCGGTCACGATCAGCCAGCCACTGGCGTCTGCTTTCAGTGAGCGCGTGTGCGATGGCACGGACGTTTCCGCGCTGTCCTGTCCGGTCTCGGTCTTGAGGTGCCACCGATATCGTGTCCCTGCCGGTGGTGTTTCCGACGCCGCCACCGTGACCGTAATGCTGGTGTCCTTCGAAAACGCAATAGTACGGGCAGACGGTGTCAGGGTCAGCTTGCGGTATGTCGTCGTGATGTAGTCGAGCCAGCCAAGGGCGACGCCAAGCTCGGAACTTGCGGCAAGAGGATGCAGGATGACCGAGCCGACCTTCAGCGAGGTCGCTGTGCCTTTGAACATGTCGTTCGATGAGAACCGCATCGATGAAAATGCACTGGCCGTGAGCCCGCCGAACTGCCCATTCTCGAATTTACCGAACTGCGTGCGCAGGACGTGGGATGCCGTCACAGGCAGCGGTTCAGGTCGCGGCAGTCGTTCCTCACAGGTGGTGCATTGCCACCAATGCTGCAGCTCATCGAGCAGATACACCTTGGCAGTGTCGAGCGGTGCTTTCTCCCAGTGCAGTACCGGGGTGGGCCACCCTTCCGCGTTGCCAATGGTGCCGTTGGCCACGCGTGTCCATTGCTCGGCAAGCTTGGTGTTGTTCACCACGTTGATATAGTGCACACCAGCTACGGCCAGAATTTCCTTGGTCGTACCAGACGGTCGAGCAACGCGGAATGGCACCATACCCTGCTCGGTGAACTGCACCTGGAATTCACGCCCCGGTTCGTCAGCAATCGCCAGTGACAGCGTGTTGCCTTCAATCTTGTACGCAATGGCCAGCGGTGCCGACTCGGCATTGAACTCGTTCGGATTGTTGGTGCTGAGCAAGACGACCGGTGTTGGGCGTTCCGTGGTCAGCATCAGCGCCTTGATGGCGAGAAACTGCAAACGCGCAAAGCGTGCCCGATCTTCCGTGAAGAAGTCGTCCCATTCGAGTGCCGCCAACGAGCCGGTCTGGTTGAATGACGGTACGTTCGCCTCGGCCAACGCCGCCCACTTGATGCCGCGGCGCGCACTGAGCGGCTCACTGGCAATTTCCTGTGTCAGCCCGTTCAACGGAGGCCCGCCTTGTTTGCGACGATTCGCGTAGTACCACAGGGCCGTGGAGACCATGCCGTCGTTCGCGACGCCAACCTTTCCGACGATCTCGTCTTCCACGAGCGTGAGAAAGGGCAGCGCCGCAATGCCAATGGGTCGGAAGGGCCAGTCGTCGGCTCCGGGGCGGAATCCTACATCGATGGGGCCGGCCAGTAGTTCCTCGTTGATACCGATCAGAAACGGAATCGACTTGAGCTCTTCGGTCTGCGCGCCCACCGCCAGAATTTTCGACGGCAGCAGCGCGCTCACGACTGACACCGTGCGGGCGTCCAGCGCGGGAAGGAGTGCCGTGATGCTCGTGGTGGTGGCGGATACGGTGGGGAGCAGGGAAATCCGGCCCGAACCGGGATCGGCGACAGCCATCATGAGCACCTTGCCAGAAACCGGCGTCGCCGGAAAGGTGATCAATGCCGGCGCCATCAATTCGCTCCCGCTTCCAGCAATGCCGAGTCCGGGAGAGAGCACCTGCATGCCGGCCGGAACGGTGATGCCGCGCATTGACGTTTCGACCAGTCTGATGGTGGTCGCCGCGTTGACCGCCGACTTGTCCAACTGCAGTTGGGCACCATGAATGGGGGAGCCGATGCGATTCACCGTGAGTGTACCACCGGCAGCATCGACCGTTTGGGTGACCACGGTACGCTGAACGATGCGCGCGGTGGCGCGAATGCGTACCGGCGCAAGCGAGGCGACCGTTGCGGTAAGCAGCTGTGGACCTTCGGCGGCGCCAAGTCGCCAGGATGACACGCTGGCGAGGCCGTTGGCGTCGGTCGTCGCAGTTGGCGAGGCGACGGATCCGCCTCCGGAATCAACGGCGAACGCGACGACGACATTGGGCACGGCAGCGCCACTGCTGCTGCGTACTACCACGGTAGGAGCCGTGGCCACAAGACCATTCGGCTCCGCCTCCTGTCCATCGCCGGCCGATACGCTGAGGGTGGCGGGCACGAGCGGCGGCGGCTGTGGCGGCGCCGTTGGCGGCGCCGTGTCGCCTCCCCCGCCACAGGAAGCAATCAAGGCGGCGAGCAGCAGCAGACCGGCAGCGCGAATTGAGATGGCCATACCGAAACGTCCGGGCAAGGGTGATCGGTGTACTCGTCAGGTCGCTGACGACAACACCTCCTCCTGTGCCTAGCGCAGTTTTCCTGAAGTACGGCTCATCTGCTTGAAAATCGCTTCAAATTGGGCGGCGAAACTCCGGGACTCACCCACAACCAGGAGTTCCTGTGCGCAATTCGCCTCGCCTTGGCCGGTTCGTTGCTGTTCAGTCCTTCCGCACTTGAGCGACGGCGTGTTTGAGCGTGACCGAACTACCGAAGTAGTACTGGCTGCCTTTGCGCTTGCCCTGCGGCACCGTGA
>ERZ1645185.859-NODE-859-length-12812-cov-7.233127_pt1 | contig 12812 bp, 16 predicted proteins | sample MGYA00575351_ERZ1645185 | MGnify/ENA primary metagenome ERZ1645185 (study PRJEB40838, sample SAMN11284767) | freshwater sediment metagenome | isolation source: river sediment | host: Sediment | place: India: Jana village, Kanpur | collected 2015-12-17 ...
GCGTGCACGTTACGGCGCTGTGCCCAGGCTTTACCTACACCGAATTCCACGACGTCAACGGCATGCGCGCCAATGTCTCGAAGCTGCCGAAATTCCTGTGGCTGTCCAGCGTGGAAGTGGCCAGGATCGGCGTGGATGCGGTGGAAGCCGGCAAAGTGCGGGTGATCAGCGGCGCGGCCAACAACATCATCGCGTGGATGACCCGCTATCTGCCGGATTTCCTGAGCAACGCGCTGGTGGGCGGCAAGGCCAAGCAGTTCAGGAATGCGGATTGACCCTTGTTGCGTGATGCGCAACATGCTATATTGGCCTCATGATTAAAACATTCCGGCACAAAGGTCTTCGCAAATATTACGAAAGCGGAAGCACTGCCGGCATTCAGCCAAATCATGCCAAGCGTCTTCGGATGCAATTGGCCGCTCTGAATTCAGCTGTGACAATCGACGATATGGACATTTCCGGCTATGGTCTACATCCATTGAAAGGTGAAATGAAAGGCCGCTGGTCCATATCGGTCAACGGCAATTGGCGGCTGACCTTCGAATTCAATGATGGCAACGTTTACATTCTGGATTATGAGGATTATCACTAATGAATATGTACAACCCTCCCCACCCCGGTGAATTCATCACCGATGTTTACCTGGAACCGAATAGCATAAGTGGCCGCGAACTGGCCGTGAAGCTGGACGTTGCCGCTTCGACGCTCAGCCGCATACTGAAAGGCAGTAGCCGCGTGACTCCGGAAATGGCATTGCGCCTGTCCAAAGCCATAGGCCGTTCACCGGAAAGCTGGCTGCTGATGCAGGATGCGCATGATCTTTGGGTTGCGCGGCAGAATGTCGATTTGAACCGCGTCAGTAAACTCAAGCTCGCGGCGGCGTGATTGATCGGCAAGGCCAAGCAGTTCAGGAATGCGGAGTGATTACTATGATGCGCAAAACGTGCGGCAGTCTGTTGTTAGCGCTGTTTTCGATGCATTGCCATGCCATGACGCTGCACAATACCGAGCTGACCTGCCCAATTGGAGGTGAGAAGTTCGAGGCTGTGCTCGCAGGTTCCGGAACCAGTTTCGGGAAATATCTGGACCTTAAACCATACGGACCAATGCCCGCGCCTTGGCCGATCGCAAAATGCCCAGGCAACGGGTTTGTTATGTTCAAGGATTCGTTCACTGCCTCGGAACTCAAGGAACTCGAATCATTTGTCAAAACGGCGCAGTATCAAGCTATGCAGGAACGGTTTTCCAATTATTATCTCGCTGCAAAGCTGAGCGAACAAATCAATGTGAAGAAGCGGGACTTGGCATACACGCTGTTGTACGCGACTTGGGAAGCGGACAATGACAGCGAATACAGGAAATATGCGCTTGAGGCACTGACCGCGTTCAAGCAGGCATTGATGTTGAAATACAACGACCAAAAGAACTGGTCAACCGACCAGCTCATAGCTGGAGAGCTTGAACGAAGAACGGGCGATTTCAGCGCGTCCAAGAAGCGTTTTACCGAACTTTCAGAAAAACCGGAATTTCAAACCGGAATAGAGCTTGAGATCGTAAAACTGCAGCTGAGCTTAATCGATTCAAAGAATAGCAACCCGGAAAAAATCCCGCAATGACCGACTCTGCCTAAGCACTAAGCCGCCTAAAACAAAACCCGGCTCTCGCCGGGTTTATCGCTCTAGACCAGCTTGATTTCGCGCAGGCGTTCCATCAGGTATTCGTGGCCGGTTATAGGCTCCGGGTAGCGGTCCGGGTTATCGGCCGAGATGCACTGCGGCAGGGTCTTGATCAGGAAATCCGGGTTCGGGTGCAGGAAGTACGGAATCGAGTAGCGCGGCTTGCGGGCATCCGGACCCATCGGATTGACCACCCGGTGGGTGGTGGACGGGTACACGTGGTTGCTCAGGCGCTGCAGCATGTCGCCGATGTTGACCACGATGGTGTCGGCGTCGGCGGTGAAGTCGATCCACTCGCCCTTGCGCGACAGCACCTGCAGGCCGGCCGCGCTGGCGCCGACCAAGAGGGTGATGAAGTTGATGTCCTCATGCGCGCCGGAGCGCACGTTCGGGACATCCGGATTGGTGATTTCCGGGTAATGGATCGGGCGCAGAATGGAGTTACCGTAATGGGTCTTGTCGGCGAAATAATCCTCCGCCAGGCCGATGTGCAGGGCCAGCGCCGACAGCACCTTCGAGCCGAGCGCATCCAGCGCGGAATACAGGCCGTACATGTAGGTCTTGAACTCCGGCACTTCCAGCGGCCACAGGTTTTCACCCATGATGCCGGCGTATTCGGAATCGCGCGGAATCGCGCGGCCGACATGCCAGAATTCCTTCAGATCGGGGTATTGCGAATCCTTGGCGGTTTCGATGCCGAACGGGGTATAGCCGCGCGCGCCGCCGGTGCCGGCCTGGTGGTATTTCATCTTCACCGCATCCGGCAGGGCGAAGAACTCCCGGGAAACCCTGTAGGCGCCCTGGATCAGTTCCTCGCTGACGCCGTGGCCGCGGATGCCGCAGAAACCCCATTCACGGTAGGCGGCACCGAGATCGGCGACGAACGCCTCGCGGTCGGTATCAAAGCGGCGGATGTCCAAGGTCGGGATCTGGCTCATGTTCTACTCCGAAATAATCAGCGCCCATTGTAATGACGTGCCGGATTTCCAGCCTTGATCTGGCTCAAACGGCGGCCTGTACCGCCGCCGACAGCTCGGCCAGCACGCTCTCCATCAAGGCGGCGTCGTTGGCCTCGACCGTGACCCGAACCACCGGCTCAGTGCCGGAAGCGCGCAATACCAGACGACCCTTGCCCTCCAGACGCGCCTCGGCCTGCGCCTGCGCGGCCGACACCGACGGACTGGCCAGCGGCTTGGCTCCGGGCTGCAGTCGTACATTGACGGTCTTCTGCGGAAACGGCGCATAACCGGTCAATGCCGCTTTCAGGCCGAGCTTCTGCGCTGTCAGCGCTTCCAGCACCTGCAGCGCGGCCACGATGGCATCGCCGGTCGAGGTCCGGTCGAGCACCAGCAGGTGGCCGGAAGCCTCGCCGCCGAGCACCCCGCCGTTTTCGGCCAAGGCCTGATGCACGTAACGGTCACCGACCTTGGTGCGGATGAAGGGTATGCCTTGGTTACGGCAATGCAACTCCAAGGCGTAGTTGCTCATCAAGGTGCCGACCACCGGACCCCGCAGGCGGCCGATGGCCTGCCAGTAATTGGCCAGGATGTAAAGCAAGGCATCGCCGTCGTGTAAATTGCCGTCGCCGTCGACCATCTGCACACGATCGCCGTCGCCGTCGAAGGCGATGCCGAGATCGGCGCCGGTTTCGCGCACAAACGCCTGCAGGGCTTCGGGGTGGGTGGAACCGACGCCTTTGTTGATGTTCAGGCCGTCCGGCTGCATGCCGATGCCGACCACTTCCGCGCCGAGTTCGGAAAACACCTCCGGCCCGAGTGTGTAAGTCGCGCCGTGCGCGCAATCGAGCGCGATCTTCAGGCCGCGCAACGAGAAATCCTCAGGCACCGTGGTCTTGCAGTACTCGGCGTAGCGGCTGTGCGCATCGTTGATGCGTTTGGCCTTGCCGAGCTTTTCCGATTCGACCGTTTTCAGCGCTTCCCCGAGCTGCGCCTCGATGGCCAGCTCCATGGCATCGCTGAATTTTTCGCCATCGGCGGAAAAGAACTTGATGCCGTTGTCGAAATGCGGGTTGTGCGAGGCCGAGATCACGATGCCGGCATCGGCGCGCAGCGAACGGGTCAGATGCGCCACCGCCGGGGTCGGCACCGGGCCGAGCATGCGCACATCGGCTCCGGCCGCAACCAAGCCCGCTTCCAGGGCCGATTCGAACATGTAGCCGGATATGCGGGTGTCCTTGCCGATCACCACCACGGGTTTGCCGACCGTCTGCCGCGCCAGCACGGTGCCGGCGGCCCAGCCCAGCTTGAGCATGAAATCGGGTGAGATATCACCCTCTCCGACCCGGCCGCGGATGCCGTCGGTGCCGAAATGCCTGCGCGCTGCCATGACTCAGCCGGCGTCCGCGGCGTGCTTCGGCTGGGCCATCATCAAAGCCAGCAGATCGGCCAGACGGTCGCGCATCTGCCGGCGGTCAATGATGAGATCGACGGCGCCGTGTTCGACCAGGAATTCGGAACGCTGGAATCCTTCCGGCAGGGTTTCACGCACGGTCTGCTCAATCACCCGCGGCCCGGCGAAGCCGATCAGGGCTTTCGGTTCGGCCACGTTGAGGTCGCCGAGCATGCCGAGGGACGCCGAGACGCCTCCGGTGGTCGGGTGGGTCAGCACCGAAACGAACGGAAGGCCGTGGGAACGCATTTTGGCGATCGCGGCCGAGGTCTTGGCCATCTGCATCAGCGAGAACAGGCCTTCCTGCATGCGCGCGCCGCCGGTGGCGGAAAAACACACCAGCGGGCAGTGGACTTCGATGGCGCGTTCGGCCGCCAGTGCGAACCGCTCGCCGACCACCGAACCCATGGAACCACCCATGAAGCGGAATTCGAAGGCGCTGGCGCAGATGTCGCGGCCTTTCAGCTTGCCGTGGATGGAAATCAGCGCGTCCTTCTCGCCGACCGCCTTCTGCGAGGATTTGATGCGATCGGCGTATTTCTTCTGGTCCTTGAAATGCAGGGCATCGACCGGGCTGAGTTCGTCGCCGATCTCGAATACCTCGCCTTCGTCGAGGAAGGCCGCCAGCCGTTCACGGGCACCGATCGGCATGTGGTGGTCGCACTTCGGGCAGACGTGCAGATGCTCATCGAGCTCGGCGGCATACAGGGCCGCCCCGCAGTTATCGCACTTCTCCCACAGCCCTTCGGGCACGCCGCGCTTGACCGTACTTTGGGTCCGGATCCGGGCCGGCATCAGTTTGCTTAACCAACTCATCGGGTCAACCTGAATGGATAAGGCAACAGTTTACTGCAAACCGGGCGGCTTAGACGCCATCCAGGGCCGCCCGGATGGGCTGCAAAAACGCGACCGCGGCCTTGGCCGCTAGTTCCGGGGTGCGGCATTCGGCCAGAACGGAAACCAACGCGCTGCCGACGATGACACCATCGGAGTAAGCCGCGCAGGCTTTCGCGCTGTCGGCGTCCTTGATGCCGAAACCGACATACACCGGCACCGGAGCGGTGGCACGGATGGCGCCGACGCGCCGGCTCAGATCGCCGGACTGCGCCAGATCCTTGCCGGTCACCCCGGCCATCGACACGTAATACAGGTACCCCTGCGCTTGCGCGCAGGCCAGCGCCAGCCGCGAAGCGTCGGTGGTCGGCGCCAGCAGGCTGATCAACTGCAGCCCGTGCGCGTTCAGCAGCGCACGCACCGAGGAGGCTTCTTCCGGCGGCAAGTCAACGATCAGCAGCGCATCGACGCCTGCGGCGGCGGCCTGTTCGGCATACCAGGGCCAACCCCGGCGCTCGATCGGATTCAGGTAACCCATCAGCACCACGGGCGTATCGGCATCGCGTTGGCGGAACTCGGCCACCATGGCGAAAATGGCCGGCGCATTGACGCCGCGCTCGAGTGCGCGCTCGGAACTTTTCTGGATGACCACGCCGTCGGCCATCGGATCGGAGAACGGCACGCCGAGCTCGAGGAGGTCGGCTCCGGCCTGCACCAAAGCGTGCAGCACCGGCACCGTGGCCTCAATCGATGGATCACCGGCGGTGACGAACGGCACCAGCGCTTTGCGCTTGGCCGCCGCCAGGGCTTCAAGGCGGTTACCGAGACGGCTCACAGGGCAATGCCTTCGCGCGCGGCGATGGTGTAGATGTCCTTGTCGCCACGGCCGGACAAATTGACCAGCACGATGGCGTCTTTCGGCAGCTTGGCGGCGGTTTTCATCGCCTGCGCCACCGCATGCGACGATTCCAATGCCGCCAGAATGCCTTCGGTGCGCGCCAGCAGGTGGAAAGCCTGCATGCATTCGGCATCGGTCACGCCCACATACTGCGCGCGGCCGGTGTCTTTCAGGAACGCATGTTCTGGGCCGACGCCGGGGTAATCGAGGCCGGCCGAGATGGAATGGGTTTCAGTGATCTGGCCATCGTCGTCGCAGATCACGTAGGTGCGGTTGCCGTGCAGCACGCCCGGAACGCCGGCGGCCAAGGAAGCTGCATGCTTGCCGGTGGCCAAGCCCTCGCCCGCCGCTTCGGCGCCGATCAGTTGTACTGCGGCATCGTTCAGGAACGGGTGGAACATGCCGATGGCGTTGCTGCCTCCGCCGACGCAGGCAATCACCGCATCCGGCAGACGGCCGTGCTGGTCCAGCATCTGCGCGCGCGCCTCGATGCCGGCCACGGCGTTGAAATCGCGCACCAGACGCGGATACGGGCTGGGGCCGGCGGCGGTGCCGATGATGTAGAAGGTGTCGTGGATGTTGGATACCCAATCGCGCATGGCTTCGTTCAGCGCGTCTTTCAGGGTCTTCGAGCCGGAGGTTACAGATACCACTTCCGCTCCCAGCAGCTTCATGCGGAATACGTTGATGGCCTGGCGTTCGATATCGACCGCGCCCATATACACCACGCACTTCAGGCCCAGACGCGCGGCCACGGTAGCCGAGGCCACACCGTGCTGCCCGGCGCCGGTTTCGGCGATGATGCGGGTTTTGCCCATGCGCTTGGCCAGCATGGCCTGGCCGATGGTGTTGTTGATCTTGTGCGCGCCGGTGTGGTTCAAATCTTCGCGCTTGAGCAGAATGCGCGCGCCACCCACATGTTCGCTCAGGCGTTTGGCTTCGTAAATCGGGCTCGGGCGGCCGACGTAATGCGCGTAATCGTGGGCCAGTTCAGCTTTGAAAGCCGGATCGGCCAGGGCCGCTTCATAGGCGGCTTCCAGTTCGGCCAAGGGCGCCATCAGCGTTTCGGAAACGAAACGGCCGCCGTACACGCCGAAGTGGCCTTGTGCGTCGGGGTATTGGGAATAATCGAGGGGGGAGTTGGGCTGGGTATCCATAGGCTTCTATTATTAACCAAAAGCCGTGGTGTAGAGATGGAAATTGGTTCTGATTTCCAAAAAATCCACCTAATGACCAGTCCTAACTAAATGGATAAGCGAAATAGGCTAACAACAGCGCAAAAGGAATAAATCCGAACCACATGGTTCTAAATGCGTAGATATAAAATTTTGTCTTTTGAAAGTGGTCGTGAAATGGGTATTCAAAATCAAAAACCAGTTTGACTCCCATCAAAGATTTTTTGATTTCATTCAGCTCCACGTATTCTACTAGTGCATTCTGAATAGGACTCTCTTGTGCAATATTCCAAAGCGCCATTCTGCCAAATTTATGCATAATGAAGCCATATGCGACGAGCGAAAACAAATATCCGTTAGAACTCATTTTTATGCCACCCCAATTATCGTGGCTTGTACAAATTCTCTCATCTTGAGTTCATCCTTCATACCCGGTGCCGATTCAATCCCGCTCGACACATCCACCGCATACGGCTTCACGATGGCGATGGCCTCGGCCACATTGCCGGCATGCAGGCCGCCGGCCAGATACACCGGCTTGTTGAGTTGAATGGGATCACGCCAAGCAAACTGCTGGCCGGTTCCGCCCAAGCCGCCGGGCGCGTGGCCATCGAGCACGAACGCTTGCGCACTCGGGTAATCCTTCTGGCGCAGCACGATATCACCGGCGCCCTCGCCCATCGCCATCGCCTTGATGAATGGCAGGCCGAACTGGGCGCAGAAGGCATCGGCTTCGTCGCCATGGAATTGCAGCAGGCTCGGTTGCAGCGCCGCGATGACCGCGCGCACGCTGTCAGCATCCGGGTTTACGAATAAAGCGACTAAATCGATGTGCGCCGGAACGGCAGCGCGGATGGCCAGCATCGCTTCCAGCAGCACATGCCGCTTGCTGCCCGGCACATGCACCACACCGATGGCATCGACTCCGAGGGTTGCCGCCAATGCGGCGTCTTCGGCGCGCGTGAAGCCACAGAATTTGATGCGCACACTCATTTCAGCGTCACCGTATCGGGCAGTTGCCACTCGGGCGGGTACAGTGCTCCCAGGAACATCAGTCCTTCGGCTGGCGCGGTCGGCCCGGCTTGGGTGCGGTCTTTGCCGTCCAGCAGGGTTTTCATCCACGAAACCGGCTGTTCGCCTTTACCGATCAGCAGCAGGCTGCCGACCAGATTGCGCACCATGTGGTGCAGGAAGGCGTTGGCCTGCACGTCAAAATAAATGGTATCGCCCTCGCGCCTCACATCCAGCCGGTGCAGGTTGCGGTTCGGGTGCTTGGCCTGGCACTGTACGGTGCGGAACGCACTGAAATCCTGTTCACCGAGAATCGTCTGCGCCGCTTCGTGCATGCGCGATGCATCCAACTCCTCGCGGCTCCAGCTCAGGAACTGGCGGTTGATGGCCGGTTTCACCGGGCGGATCAGCAGACTGTAGCGGTAACGGCGCGCGCGGGCACTGAAGCGTGCATGGAAATCATCCGGCACCGGCTGCACCCACAGGGCGCGGACGCTGTCCGGCAGTTTGGTGTTGGTGCCGAGCAGCCAGGCGCGGGCATCGCGGTCGGCGTCGCTGTCGAAATGAATTAACTGGCATTGCGCGGAAACACGGGCATCGGTGCGCCCGGAGCAGACCACTTCGATGGGTGCATCGGCGACAAACGAAAGGGCTTGTTCAACAGCGGCCTGAACGGTATCACCGGTCAGATGCCGCTGCCAGCCCATGAACGGACTGCCGTCGTACTCCAATGCCATTACATAACGCATGCCTGTCCAGTCAGCAGCGCGTGCGCTACATGGTGTGGGTCGGGGTATCGGACTCCAGCATGCCGGCCAGGGTGGCTTCGATTTTGGTACGGATTTCCTCGTTCTCTGTGGCATCGCTGAGCTGCACGCCGACGCCAGGGCGACGTCCGCCCATCTGACCGATCGGCGACACCCATACCACCTTGCCGACAACCGGCAGGCGCGACTTGTCTTCCAGGAAACTGACCATCAGGAATACCTCGTCGCCGAGGTGGTAACGCTTGGGCGTCGGAACGAAAATGGCACCGCCTTTGATATAGGGCATATAGGCACTGTAAAGCTCCTTTTTGTCCTTGATCTGCAGCGAGAGCAACCCTTGTTTTGCGGAAGGTAAGGCCATGGCTTCAATCCTGTCGGAAATCGTGCAGCAGTTGGCGCCAATCATGCAGCAGGCCGGCCAGCCCGAGATCGTGACGCAGCGGTTGGCTTAAGCTTAACCGCAAACGGTTGATGCCATCAATCCAAACCTGCAGGCGGTTCAGCGCCAACGGCGGTTTCGGGCCGCTTTTGCCGCCCAAAGCCCAGGTTCCGGCCAGGCGGTAGGCGATGCCGGCCGCGAACAACAACCGCATCGCGGTCTGCTCATCGGCCAGCCAGGCGCGTGCCGCTTCGCTGGCACCGAGACGATCCTTGGCCAAGGCGGCAAGATCGCCATGAACCGCTTCATACAGAGCCATCCCGCCGCGGCCGTACCAATCCAAGGCCAAACCGGGATTGCCGCCGGCGATGGGCAACAGGCGTTCGGCTGCCTCGCCTGGAACACCCTGCTGGCCCAACCACAGGCGCGCCTGTTCAACCGATGGCATCGGTAATTCAAGCCGCTGGCAACGGCTGCGGATGGTAACCGGCAGGGCTTTGGCCTGATCGGTGACCAGCACCAGATAACGGCCCGGCATCGGCTCTTCCAGGGTTTTCAGCAGGGCGTTGGCGGCCTGAACGTTGAGCCGGTGTGCGGTTTCGATGATGACCACGCGTGCGCCATCCAATTGCGCGGTCAATGCCAGCCATTCGGCCATGTCGCGGATCTGCTCGACGCCGATGGCGGTTTTCAGCTTGCCGGTTTTTTCGTTGAGTTCGATGCCGATCCGACGGAAATCACCGTGGCTGCCCTGTTCAAAACGCTGGCATGAAAGGCAGCGGCCGCAGGCCGGCAGTTCGCTGCCAGCCTCACGGCACAACAGACGCTTGGCCAGCATGACGGCCAATTCCAGCTTGCCCAGGCTTTCCGGGCCGGTCAGCAGCTGCGCGTGCCCGAGCCGTCCGGACAGGTGCGCCTGCAATGCCCGGCTGTATGCCGCCTCCTGCCATGGAGACGGCATCATGAAGGCAACCAGGCGTGGATGGCGGCCAGCACCTGACTGACCACCGCTTCCGCGGATTGCGAAGCATCGATGACTTTGATGCGCTGCGGGTCTTCGGCGGCACGGCGCAGATAGGCCACACGCACATTCTGGAAAAAATCATGGCGTTCGCTTTCGATGCGATCGAGCGACTGGCCACGGGAATGCGCACGGGCCATGCCTTGGTCGATGGGAAGGTCCAACAGCAGGGTCAAGTCGGGCTGGATGCCGACAAAGCGATTTTCCAAATCACGGATATCCGACGCATCGATGCCGCGGCCACCGCCTTGATAGGCGAAACTGGCATCGGTGAAACGGTCCGTGATGATGTAATCGCCGCGCGCCAATGCCGGCTTGATCAGGGCATTGACCAGCTGCGCACGCGAAGCGAACATCAGCAGCAGTTCGGTCCGGGCATCGATTGACCGCCCCGGCATCAGCAGCAGCTGCCGTATCTCTTCGCCGACATCGGTTCCGCCCGGCTCTCGGGTGCAGACCACGGCCTTGCCGGCCTGCTCGAGGCATTCGCGGATGGCCTGCAGGACCGTGGTTTTACCGGCGCCTTCGCCGCCTTCGATGCTGATCAGTTTTCCGGGGTTCTGCGGCATGTCATGGTTTCAATTGATGGGTTGCGACGGCTTTTTTGTGCGCCTCGTAGGTGGCCGAAAACACATGCCAGCCCTCGCCGCTGGCTACGAAATACAGCGCATCGCCGTCGGCCGGATGCGCTGCCGCCTGCAATGCCGCTTTCCCTGGCATGGCAATCGGAGTCGGCGGCAGACCGGCACGGGTATAGGTATTGTACGGGGTATCGGTGCGCAGATCGCGGCGGCGGATATTGCCGTCGTAGGATTCGCCGATGCCGTAGATCACGGTCGGATCGGTCTGCAGGCGCATGCCGAGCTTGAGCCGGCGCGCGAACACGCCGGCGATCTGCGGCCTTTCCGCCGCCTGCCCGGTTTCCTTCTCGACGATCGAGGCCAGAATCAGCAATTCCTCCGCCGACTTCAGCGGAAGCTCCGGATCACGGCCCTGCCAGGCTTTGTCCAGAGCGCCATCCATGGCCTCGGCGGCCTGTCTCAGCACATCGCTATTGCGACCGGACTTCGGGATGAAATAGGTATCCGGCAGAAACCGTCCTTCCGGGTGGATTCCGGGCCGGCCGATCGATGCCATGATCTGGGCATCGGATTTTCCGCCGATATCATCCTGAAGTCCGTCCAGCGCCAGCAAGGCCTGTTTCAGTTGGCGGAAATTCCAGCCTTCGATGAGGGTGAACTTGATGCGTGCGGTGTCGCCGGTCGCCAGTTTGGTCAAGATATCGGACGGCGTCGATTGACTGGCCACCTCGTAATCGCCGACATGGATTTTTCCGGCCATGCCCATCCGCGCCGCCAGCAGTTTCCATTGCCAGTCATAACCGGCCGTGATGCCGGCGGCGCGCATTTTCGGCAGCACTTTGTTCAGTCCATCGCCGGGGTTGACGGTAAACGCCGCAGGCGACGGATCGATTGCCAACGGCATTTGGCTGAAGCGCTCGAAATGCCGATACGACAGGAACAGCATCACGGCGGCGAAAATCAGCAACATGCCGAACCGGTTAACTCTGGATGCTTTTTTAACCATGCTTCAAGTGTTACCGAAAAACGGATTGGCTGCCAGAAAAAACGCCTGCATGGCATCCAGCGCTGCGGTTTGGTCAAGGCGCCTGGCGCCGATACCGGCAACCGGCATGATGCCGCGCACGGCATTGCACAGGAACGCCGCCTCGGCGTTCCCCGCCATGCGCCGCGTCACCGTCCCGACGCGGACATCGCCGACATGCGAAATAATCCACCCGCGGGCGATGCCTGCGATGCCGCAGGCACTGACATCCGGCGTAAGCCACTGACCATCCGCGTGCACGAACACGTTCGCGGACGTTGCGCAGATGACCCGGCCTTCGCGGTCACTCATCAGGCCTTCCGGATGGCCGGCCAATTGGCACTCCTTGCGCGCCAGAACATTCTCCAGCCGGTTCAGATGCTTGATGCCGGCCAACACCGGCTGCTCGGTCACCACGGTGCGGCACCAATGCAGCGTCAGCGGCTGCGGCAAAGCCGGCGGAAGCGGATGGACGCTGACGATACAGGTCGCCGGTCCGTCGCACGGCAGATAGCCGCGTCCGGACTCGCCGCGGGTCAGGATGATCTTCACCACGGCAGGTTGTGCTACGGCCAAAGACAGGGCGGCCTGATGGATTGTGTTTTCGTCCGGCAATTCGATGGCCAGGCGCTGTGCGCCCTGCGCGAGACGGTGCCAATGCGCAGGCCACCACGGCAGCCCGCCATCGACGGCAAGCAGGGTTTCGAACAATCCATCGCCGTAGGCCAAACCGCGGTCCTGGGGTGACAGGACGCCAATGCGTTCATTTCCGCAGAAAAGTATGCTGCTCATTCGACAGCTCCCAATGCGCGCAGCAGTCCCTTGGCTTTGGCACGCGTTTCCAGCAGCTCCTGCTCGGCGACGGAGTCGGACACGATGCCGGCACCGGCACGCAGTTCCAATGTGTCGCCGTGCAGCCACAGGCTGCGGATCAGGATGTTCAGATCCATGTCGCCGTTCCGGTTCAGGTAACCGAGCGCACCGGTATAGGGGCCTCTGCCGGTTTCTTCCAGCTCCGCGATGATCTGCATGCAGCG
>ERZ1645185.860-NODE-860-length-12812-cov-4.616759_pt1 | contig 12812 bp, 13 predicted proteins | sample MGYA00575351_ERZ1645185 | MGnify/ENA primary metagenome ERZ1645185 (study PRJEB40838, sample SAMN11284767) | freshwater sediment metagenome | isolation source: river sediment | host: Sediment | place: India: Jana village, Kanpur | collected 2015-12-17 ...
GCCCAGGGCCCAGGCGCCGCCCAGGCAGGCGAGCAGGGTCAGGGGCAGGGTCAGCGCCAGGCCCGGCAACAGGCCGCGTGGGCGCAGCATGATCAGCCACGGGCAGGCCAGCAGCAACCACAGGCCGATCAGGGGCTTGTCGAGGTCCTCCGGGGTCAGCCCGGTGGCGCGCAACATCGCGCGCGCCGGGGCGTGGTCGGGTCCGTGTTTGATGGCGTTGCTGCGCATGGGTCGGCTCTCGGTCGGGAAACCGCAGCCCATAAACGCGAAACCCCCGCTTCCTTTCGGAGCGGGGGTTTCGGTGTGGGGCCTGGTTCCGGTGTTCTAGATCAGGTCAAGCACTCGTCCCGCTCCTGTGAGGGCGTAATGAGTACTACGAGGTTGAGAAGGCGGCTCGCAGCGACGCGCGGCGACGACATCGCGATGTCGTGGCGGAGCGCAGAGGTGGCGAGGAAATTCGTCATGGGTCCGAACCTAGAGGCGAAGTTCTGGAGTTGTCAAGCGTGGATCTTCCGCGTCGCATCCAGTCGCTCCGAGCCGGTTCAAAGCTCGCACGCGAGCGCTCGCGCGAGCCTTAGACGAAGGTCGAATACGTGCGCCGCACATGACGCTTCGTCATCTGGACTGCGCTTGACAGCTCGCGCGAACGCTGCGAGCTTCGGGTCATGAACACCGCACTGCACCACGACCGGAATCACTCGCGCGACACCGCGCGAACGGTCGCGTGCGCGGTACTTCTTGGCCTGCTTCTTATTCCGCCCAGCGTGCGGGATGGAGCCGTTTCGACCTAGAACACAGCGACGAAACCAGGAATCCAGAACCCCGCACCGGCAACGGCGCGGGGTTTTTTTTCGCCCCGAATCGAACCACGAGGACCGACCCATGACGCTTCTGCTGGCCCTGATCGACCGCCTGTTCGCAACCTTCCACACGCCGCGCCTGCGCCTGCGGCCGATCCCGGTACGGAGTCGACGCCGATGAGCGAGCGCCTGCTGATCTTCGACACCACGCTGCGCGATGGCGAGCAAAGCCCGGGCTGCACCTTGAATCGTGCGCAGAAGCTGCGCATCGCCGAAGCGCTGCAATCGCTCGGCGTCGATGTCATCGAAGCCGGTTATCCGAATGCGTCCGAGGATGACTTCGAAGCGGTGCAGGCGGTGGCGCGCAACATCCGTGATGCACGGATCGCCGGGCTGGCACGCTGCAACGAAGCCGACATCCGCGCCACTGCCGCGGCGTTGAAGGATGCGGCGCACCCGCGCATCCACGTCTTCATCGCATCGAGTCCGATCCATCGCGAGATGAAGCTGCGCATGAGCAAGGCCGAGGTGATCGAACGCGCCATTGCCGGCGTGCGCCAGGCGCGCGCACTCTGCGCCGATGTCGAGTTCTCGGCCGAGGACGCGACGCGTTCCGAACCGGACTTCCTGGTGCAGCTGTTCGGCGCCGTGATCGAGGCCGGCGCGACCACCATCAACGTGCCGGACACCGTCGGCTTCACCACGCCGGGCGAATACTTCGAACTGATCCGGTTGCTGAAGCGTGAAGTGCGCGGCATCGATGCGGTCACCGTCAGCACGCATTGCCACGACGACCTCGGCCTCGCCGTCGCGAATTCGCTGGCCGCGGTCGAAGCCGGCGCGCGCCAGGTCGAATGCACCCTGACCGGCATCGGCGAACGCGCCGGCAACGCCGCACTCGAAGAAATCGTGATGGCGGTGCGCACGCGCCCGGACCGCTATCCGGTGTTCACGAACATCCGCTCGCCACGTCTATACGGCAGCGCGCGCCTGCTCGCCTCGTTCATCGGCCAGGCGGTGCCGCGCAACAAGGCCATTGTCGGCGAGAACGCCTTCGCGCACGAATCCGGCATCCACCAGCACGGCATGATCGCCGACCGCAGCACCTACGAAATCATGAAGCCCGAGGACGTCGGTGTGCCCGGTTCCTCGCTGGTGCTCGGAAAACACAGCGGGCGCGCGGCGGTGCGCGATCGGCTGGGGACGCTCGGTTACGCCATCGAGGACAAACACCTCGATGCCTTGATGGTTGCGTACAAGCGCCTGGCTGATCGCAAGAAGGAAGTCTTCGACGCCGACCTCGAAGCGCTCTGGCTGGGCGTCGAGGACGAGGCCGAGCAGCCTTGGACGCTGGATGCCTTGCATGTCGCCACCGCCGTCGGCACGCGCAACGAACCGACCGCGAGCATCGCACTCTGCGATGCCGCCGGCCGCACCGTGCGCGAAGCCGCGGTCGGCGATGGCCCGGTCGACGCGATCGCGAACGCGTTGACGCGTGCGACCGGCATCGCCATCAGCGTGCAGGATTTCGCGCTGCAGAGCGTGACCAGTGGTGGCGACGCGCAAGGTCGCGCCAGCGTCCGTGTGCTGCACGACGGACGCGAATACCGCGGCCAGGCGGTCAGCACCGACGTCATCGAAGCCTCGGCGCGCGCCTTGCTGGAGGCGATCAACCGCATCGCCAGCGTCAACGCGGCACGCAGCCGCCATGCCCAATTCGCGGAAACCGGACCCTGACATGACCGCAACGACCTTGTTCGAAAAACTTTGGCAGGCGCATCTCGTCGAAGCCGATGGCGACGGCCTGCCGGCCGTGATCTACATCGACCTGCACCTGGTGCATGAAGTGACCTCGCCGCAGGCATTCTCGGTGCTGCGCGAGCGTGGACTGCGCGTGCGCCAGCCGCATCGCACGCTCGCGACGCTCGATCATTCGACCCCGACCACGCCGCCGCGCGCCGACGGGTCGCGCGACTACCTTGATGCCGCGACCGAAGCCCAGGTCAACGCGCTGATCCGCAACTGCGCCGACTTCGGCATCCGCCTGCATGGCTACGACTCTCCGGATCGCGGCATCGTGCACGTGATGGCCCCGGAACTCGGCGCGACCCAGCCCGGCATGACCATCGTCTGCGGTGATAGCCATACCAGTACGCACGGCGCGTTCGGCGCACTGGCCTTCGGCATCGGCAGCACCGAGGTCGGCCACGTGCTTGCGACGCAATGCCTGCTGCAGCACAAGCCGAAGACGATGGCGGTGAATGTGCGCGGCCGCTTGCCCGCGGGTGTCAGCGCCAAGGACCTGACCCTGCACATCGCCGGCCAAGTCGGCGTATCGGGCGGCACCGGCCATGTCATCGAATTCCGTGGCGATGCGATCCGTGCCCTGACGATGGAAGAGCGCATGACCCTGTGCAACATGTCGATCGAGATGGGCGCCCGTGCCGGCCTGATCGCACCCGATGGCACCACGATCGAATGGTTGCGTGGTCGTCGTGAGGTACCGCAGGGCGATGCCTTCGACGCGGCCGCAAAGCGCTGGCTGGCCTTCCGCAGCGATGACGGTGCCGCTTTCGACCGCAGCATCGACATCGACGCGGTCGCGGTGACGCCGAGCGTGACCTGGGGCACTGACCCCGGCAAGGTCGTCGCCATCGATGCGCCCTTGCCGGCGCAGAACGCCGCGAACGCGCGCGCCTTCGACTACATGCGGCTGCAACCCCAGAGACCGATCGCGGGTGAACGCGTCGACGTCGTCTTTGTCGGCAGCTGCACCAACTCACGCATCAACGACCTGCGCGACGCCGCCGCGATCCTGCGTGGTCGCCGTGTGGCCGAACACGTGCGCATGCTGGTCGTCCCGGGTTCCGAACGGATCAAGCGCGAGGCCGAGGCGGAAGGTCTGGACCGCATCATCCGCGCCGCGGGCGCCGAGTGGCGCGAACCCGGATGTTCGATGTGCCTGGGCATGAACGGCGACATCGCGAAACCGGGCGAACTGGTGGTCAGCACCAGCAACCGCAACTTCGAGGGGCGACAAGGCAAGGGGGTGCGCACCGTGCTGGCGAGTCCCGCGACTGCAGCCGCCTCGGCGGTGGCCGGCGTCGTCGCCGATCCGCGCGCGTATCAAGCGGAGGTGGCGGCATGAGCGGCATCGAACGCATCGAATCGCGCAGTGTCGCGCTGCCGGTCGCGAACATCGACACCGACCAGATCATCCCGGCGCGTTATCTCACCACGACCACGCGTGTCGGCCTCGGACAACACGCGTTCCAGGACTGGCGTTGGCGCGCGGATGGCTCCCCGAACCCGGACTTCGTGCTGAATCGCCCGGAGCACGCGGGTGCGGCCATCCTCATCTCCGGCGACAACTTCGGCTGCGGTTCCTCGCGGGAGCACGCGCCTTGGGCGCTGCTCGACGCCGGGATTCGTGCGGTCGTCAGCACCGCCATCGCCGACATCTTCCGCAACAACGCGCTGAAGAACGGCCTGCTCGCGATCGTGGTCTCGCCTGCGGAACATGCGAGCCTGCTCGAAGGCGCCGGCGAGTCCGTGTCGATCGATCTGCGCGCGCAGCGCATCGAACGCGCGGGTCACGCGCCGATCGGTTTCGCGATCAACGCATTCGCGCGTCAATGTTTGCTCGATGGCGTCGACGAGTTGGGCTATCTGCTGGCGCGAACCGATGCGATCGCTCGTTATGAAGGAGCGCGTGCATGAGCCGCCATGTCGTGGTCCTGGGCGGCGACGGCATTGGTCCGGAAGTGACCAATGCCGCGGTCGAGGTGTTGCGTGCGCTGGATGCGCGTCTGCCATTGGGCTTGAGTTTCGAAGCGCAGCCGTTTGGTGGTGCAGCGATCGATGCCCATGGCGATCCCCTGCCCGAACACGTGCTCGCGGCCTGTCGCAAGGCCGACGCGATCCTGCTCGGTGCCGTCGGCGGTCCGCAGTGGGCGAAGGTGCCGACCGAGATCCGCCCCGAAGCGGGTCTCCTGCGGCTGCGCAGCGAACTCGGCCTGTATGCCAACCTCCGGCCGCTGCAGGTGCATCAGGCGCTGGTCGATGCCTCGCCGCTGAAGCGCGAGCGCATCGAAGGCGTGGACCTGATCGTCGTGCGCGAACTGACCGGCGGCATCTACTTCGGCCAGCGCACGCGCAGCGATGTCCGCGCCACCGACGAATGTGCCTACACCGTGGCCGAAGTCGAACGCGTGGCGCGCACCGCTGCGACGCTGGCGCGCCGTCGCCGCGGCAAACTCACTTCGGTCGACAAGGCGAACGTGCTGGAAACCTCGCGGCTGTGGCGCGAAGTCGTGACGCGCATCGTCCGCGACGAGTTCCCGGACGTCACGCTCGACCACCTGCTGGTCGACGCGATGGCGATGTACCTGGTCAGTCGCCCGCGCGACTTCGATGTCATCGTCACCGAGAACCTGTTCGGCGACGTGCTCACCGACGAATGCGCGGCGGTGTCGGGTTCGCTTGGGCTGATGCCGAGTGCGTCCGTCGGCGACGATGGCCCCGGTGTCTACGAGCCGATCCACGGCTCGGCTCCGGACATCGCCGGCCGGGGCGTCGCCAATCCCTACGGCACGATCCTGAGTGCGGCGATGATGCTGCGTCAGTCGTTGCACGCGGACGCCGCCGCGACTGCGCTCGAAGCCGCCGTGCAGCAGGCGATCGCCGACCGGGTGTGGACCCGCGATCTCGGCGGTTCGGCGACGACGGCCGAGGCCGCGGCCGCGGTGACGGCACGATTGGGGCGCTGACGGGCATGACTCCCGGCGCTCGTTGTTCGAGAAGGGCGTCGGTAGAGTCGCGTTTTTCCGACGGAGCCGTGCATGTCGATCGAAGTCGCCTCCTCGCGAGGACCACGCTGGCGCGCCCGGCTGGGGCGCATGCTGAAACGACTGGTCGCGGTGGCGGCCATCGGCCTGCTGGCGCTCTGGATCTATGCCGCGACGTTTGCGCCGGAACGCGAAGACTGGGACGGGCAGCGCGCGCTGCTGGCGAATCGCGTGGTGCAGCCGCTGCCGGTGCAGCCGGACCGTGAGCGTCTGCTTGCGGACGTGCGCGAACTGTCGTCGGCACAGTACGCGGGTCGTGGTGTCGATACCGCAGGCGGGCGTCTCGCGGCCGACTATCTGGTGGGTCGCCTGCGCGATCTCGGCATCGAGCCGCTGGTGCCGGACTATCGCCAGCCCTTCGTTTTCCAGCGCAAGCGCATTCGCCAGTTCTGGACCGGCGGCATCGAAACGCGCGGCGTGAATCTGCTCGGCGTGATCCGCGGACGAACGCGACCCGATGCGTACCTCGTGATCAGCGCGCATTACGATCATCTCGGTGTGCGCGATGGCGTGATCTATCCCGGCGCCGACGACAACGCGTCCGGTGTCGCGACATTGCTGGCCGCCGCCGCGCAGTTCAAGGCGCACCCGCCTGCGCACAGCCTCGTGTTCGCGCTGTTCGACGGCGAGGAAACCGGCATCGCTGGTGCGCGCCATTTTGTCGACAGCGGCGTGTTGCCGATGGCGAGCGTGCGCCTGAACCTCAACTTCGACATGCTGTCGCGAAGCAGTGATGGCGTGTTGTTCGCGACCGGTACCTGGCAACATCCGGAGCTCAAGACCCTGGTCGATCCGCTGCGTGCGCAAGCGCCGGTGCGGGTGCTGTACGGGCACGACCAGCCGCGCCCGTTCTGGGACGCGGACGACTGGGTGCATGCCTCGGATCACGGCCGCTTCCATGATGCCGGCGTGCCCTTCCTGTATCTCGGTGTGCCCGACCACGCCGATTACCATCGGCCCGGCGATACCTTCGCGGCCATCGATACCGACTTCTTCGTCGATGCCGCGGCGTTCGCCTTGAGCCTGATCGCGGCCGCGGATGCCGCTGCGCCGGCTCAGCCCTGATCGAACAAGGCGGCGCGCCACGCCGCCAGTTTTCGCGCGCGATCGACCGAGGCGTTCGCGGGGCTGGTCGAGGGCAGGGTGACGTGGTCGATCCGCAAGGTCGGGAAATGCCGTTGCAGGCTGGTGGCCGCCTTCTGGCCATTGAGCAGCACGCGCCGGATCGAGGTCTGAGCGGCGAGCAGGCCCGGGATGTCGTTCGGGTGTTCGCTGCGGCGATCGATTGCGGAGTCGAGGCTTCCGTCGCGTTCGCATTCGGCCAGTACGTCCCAGACCGCGATGCCGGCCGCGTGCAGCGCGTGCACGCGCTGCGCATAGGCCTCGTTTGCATCGAAGCCGAGCAGTTCGCCGAGGATGGGCCAGAACTGGTTGCGTGGATGGGCGTAATAGCGCTGGGCGTTCAGCGAGGCGATGCCGGGCATCGAACCGAGGATCAGCACGCGCGGGTTTGCCGCGACCAGTGGCGGGAAACTGCGGACACGCAAGCTCATGTGCGTTCGATGATGCGATCGACCTCGCCGAGTGCCGCGCCGTGCGGGCCGAACCGGCGTTCGACGAAGCGGACGTGGTCGTCGCCGACCAGCACCACGGTGCTGGCGCGTGTGCCGTACTCGGCACCGACGATGAAGGCCGCTGAAAGCCGGCGTTCCCAGTCGAGCGGAACCCCAGTGCTCGGCAAGTCGTGGTCGGGTGCCGTGCGCGGGTCGGCGAGGGCATCGAACAGCGGCGAGAGGTCGTCCTGCGTCCGGTCCAGCCAGGTGTCCAGGGCCGAACGCAATCGCCGGGTTTTTGGCCAGGGCGTGTCCAAGGTGGCGTTCGACAAGCTGTGCACGCCGTCATCGACGGCCAGGAGTCGCGCTTCGGGATGATTGCCGGCATACCAGAGCGCGTGGCCATCGTAGGCCAGCAGGTTGAAACGGCCGTAATGCCGCGCCGCTGCATGCAGTTGCAGCAACTCATCGTGCAACGGGGCGGCGGCGACGGCGCGGCGGACCAGTTCGCCGCGCGAACGCAGGCCGGATTCCGGTTGCCCGGTGCGCACGTTCGTCACCGCGGCGACCTGGCCATGCCGCGCCGCCAGCAACCAGCTGCCGCCGGCCTGAAGGTCGCGGCCGCCGAACAGGTCCGGGGCATCGGCGTGGAAGTCCGCGGCCGCACTCGGGCGGGCATGGAACTCGTCGCGATTCGCGGCCAGGACCAGGCGGTAACGCGGATGGACATTGAGGGCGAAGGCAATCAGGCACATGGGCGCTGCAGCGGGACAAATGGCGGGAATGCGTCTATAAGCCGCGTCGGGAACTGCAACATGGGGCGTGCAGAATCCCGACGCAAGCCCGGCGGTTCGACCGCCGCCACCAACGGACCTGGGGAGAACCTGATGACGACCAAGACCACCCGCCGCGAGATCCTGCGCATTCTGACCGTTGCCGCCAGCGCCAGCGCGCTGGGCCTGAGCGGTTGCGACAGCGATTCCAACAGTCCCGATCCGGGCACGCCTCAGGGCAGCGGCGCCATCGTGCCGAGCGAGGCCCTGTTCCCGCAAGGCGTGGCCTCGGGCGACCCGCGACCGGACGCGATCGTGTTGTGGACGCGTTTCTTCGAGAGCGGCCAGCACGCGGACGTGATGCTGCGCCTGCAGGTCTCGACGACCGAGAACTTCGCGCAACTCGTGGTCAACCACGACTTCAGCGCGCGTGCCGCGGCCGATGGCTGCCTGAAGGTGCGCGTCACCGGCCTGACCGCGGGCACGCGCTATTTCTATCGTTTCCTGCTGGCGCGCAACGGCGACTTCCTCGCCTCCGCCACCGGCCGGACCAAGACCGCCCGCGCCGCCACCGACGAGACGCCGGTGAAGTTTGCGTCGATCAGCTGCAACGACTACATCGGGCGTTACTTCACCACGCTGATGCCCTTGCTCAACGAAGACCTCGACTTCGTGCTGCACCTCGGCGATTCGATCTACGAAACCACCGGCGACCCGAGTTTCCAGGGCGGCGCGGCGGCGCGCGGCATCACCTTCGATGATCGTGATGGTGCGATCACGCTGGGCAGCGCCGGGTCGACCTACCAGGCCGCGAAGAGCCTCGACAACTATCGCCAGTTGCATCGTGTCTATCGCAACGATGGCCTGATGAAGCAGCTCTACCAGCGCTTCCCGGTCGTCGCGATCTGGGACGACCATGAGTTCTCGGACGATTCCTGGAAGGCGATGGGGACCTATCGCGACGGCCTGTTCGAGGAACTCGACGAGGAACGCCGCCGCAATGCCGAGCAGGCCTACTTCGAGTTCATGCCGGTCGATACCGACCTCGGCGGGGCCCAGGGGGCGCTGGGCGTGGATCGCGCCAACCTGTATCCGCGCGCGACGCTGTACCGCAAGCTGCGCTTCGGTCGTGACCTCGAACTGTTCCTGAGCGACTATCGTTCCTATCGCCCCGACCATCTGATTCCGGAAGATGCCTTCCCGGGCGGCGTGGTCATGGATCGTGCCGCGCTGACCCAGTTCTTCGCAGCGCAGAACATTCCCTACGAGGCGGTCAAGGCGCAGTTCTCGCCCTACCTCGACATCGACCAGCCGCAATACGCGGTCTACAAGCAGGTCCTGCAGGCGACGCTGACGCAGGCCTACATCAACGAAGGCATCGACCTCGGCCAGGCCGCGCTGCGTGCGCAGAACGCGGCGCGTGGTCATGTCGCGACGACGATCCTGAATTCGCTGTTGCAGCAGTACAACGCGGTGGTGGCCGCGCCGCAGCGGGTGCCGCTGATCCCGGATACGCTGATCGCGACGCTCGACACCGGCATCGCCTGGTACACGCTGGGCAAGACTTCGCTGTTCGGTTCGGTCGGTTCGCGCTACTTCGTGGTCGAGCAGACGTTCCGCATCTACGCCGCTTGGCTCGCGATGACGCGGGGCCTGCACACGCAGAACGCGTTCGGTGATACGCAGTTGAACTGGCTGGGCTCGCAGATGGCCGCATCGACGGCGAAGTGGAAGGTGCTGGCCAGTTCGGTCTCCACACGCTCGCTGGTGCTGGATCTGACCGCGCCCGCGCTGGGTGTGCCGGCCCCGTTCAATCAGCGATTCCTGCTCAACGTCGATCAATGGGACGGTTTCCCGCAGGGACGCGAGGCGCTCTGGAACGCCCTGCCAAACGGGACGGTAATTCTCTCGGGCGACATCCATGCGGCACTGATCGGCGGCGGCACATTCCCGATCGCCACGCGGCGTCTGGTCGAATTCACGACGCCTGCCGTGTCCTCGGCGAGCTTCCGCTCCCTGCTCGCGAACACCGCCGCCAACGATCCGTTGCTGGCGCCGTTGGCGGCCCAGTTGTTGCCGCTGCTCGACCAACTGATCGTTCCGGAAGGATTGAACTACATTGAAACCACGCGTCCGGGTCATATCGTCCTCACGACGACGCCGACCGAGGTTGCCGCGACGCTGCGTCAGTTCGACGAAGCGGTGGTGTTGACGCCACCGCCCGCGCAGCCGCCTGCGCCGACGCGCACGGTGTATTCGACCTACGACGGCAATCATCTCAGCGTGTCATTCCAGGACTGAGGATCGGCATGATGTGGCGGAAATGACTCTGCTATAGTCGTTTCCGCCACTCCGCCGGCACGAACCGGCGCGGCAAGCTGTCGGCATGCGGACATCCCGTCCGCCTTTCGGAGCGTGTCATGCGTGTTTCTTCCGTCGTTCGTGCCTTCGGTCTGGCTGCCTTGGCTGCGGCGTTGCAGGTCGCCGCGACGGTGCCGGCCGACGAGCCGGCCTTCATTGCCGATACCCAATACACCGCCGTGTTCACCCAGTCGCAGAATGCGTGGCTGCTGCATCCCGCCGCGGCGGGCGCGCTGGTCCGCCAGGACGTGCGCTGCCGCGACGACGCGCCGGTCGCCCCGGGCCTGTGGCTGGTCACGACCGATGCCGTCGGCCAGGTCGAACTGGTGGCCCCGTCGGTGACGCCACTGCCGCCCGGTCATCCGGATCGTATTCCTTTGCTGGCCTGTGATTCGGCGGTCAGTGGCGGCCTGCACCTGCCGGCCAAGCTGATCCAGACGCTGGCGCGCGACCACGGCGCGGTGCGCATCGATGGCTGAGCGGCCGACTGCGCTTCGGCTCGGCATCCTCGTCTTCGACGGCGTGATGATGTCGAGCATCGCCGCACCGAGTGACGCCTTGCGTGTCGCCGACAAGCTCGCGCAACTGCGTTTCGGTGCGGCGGCCCCGGCCTTCCGCACCGAGTTGATCCACGCCCGCGGTGCGGGCTCGGTGATGACGTCGAGCGGCATGACCCTGTCCGGCATCGTCGCGATGGAACGCGATCCGGACCTGCTGCTGATCCCGGGCGTGATCCACGGCAGCGCCGGCGAGTTGTTGCAGACCACGGTGGGGCTGACGGCCGAGATCGCGCTGATCCGGGCGATGCACCTGCGCGGCGTACGTGTCGCCGCCAGTTGCACCGGCACCTTCCTGTTGGCGATGAGTGGCCTGCTCGATGGCCGGCCTGCGACCACGAGCTGGTGGCTGGCCGCGGCCTTTCGCCAGGCCTTTCCGCTGGTTGGCCTGCAGGCCGATGAACTCGTGGTCGAATCCGGCGAAGTCGCGACCGCGGGCGGCGCGTCGGCGGTGCTCGACTTCGTGTTGCGCCAGATCGCACGTGTCACCGATCCGGCCTTGGCGCAGCAGACCGCGAAGCTGCTCCTGGTCGATCCCGAACGGCAAAGCCAGGCACCCTACGTGTCGGCAGCGCTGATTGAAAAGCCGCGCTCGACGCTGACCGAGAAGATCGAGAAGTTCCTGTCGCACGAGATGCATCGCGCGCTCAGCGTGGCCGAGATTGCCGCCCATGTCGGCACCAGCGAACGGACCTTGCTGCGGCATTGCCAGACCCAGTTCGGCGAAGGGCCGCTGGCACACTTGCAGCGGCTACGCGTCGAACGCGCCAAGGCCCTGCTGGAGACCAGCCGACTGAGCTTCGACGAGATCGTCGAACGTTGCGGCTATTCCGACACCGCCAGCTTCCGCAAGCTGTTCAAGCGTGAAACCCACCTGACGCCGGCGGATTATCGCGAGCGCTTTACTCTGCGCGCGCATTGAGTGTTTGTCGCGGGACGGAGCCCGCTCCCACAAGAGCTGCAAACCACTGGGTGGTGAGTGCTTCTGTGGGAGCGGGCTCCGCCCCGCGATCATTCTTCAGTCATCACTGCCCATGAAGCCGAACAGGTTCAGCAGGTGCGAGAACATCACCGCGATGTCGGCGAACAGTTCGACCACGATCATCAGCGCATCGGCGGCACCGTCATGCACCAGGCGGCTGACGTTGTAGAGCATCGAGCCGGCGCAGAGCAGCACCACGGCGCCCGAGATCGCCAGCGACAGCACCGGGATCTGCAGGAAGATGTTCGCGACGATGGCGACCAGGGCGACGATGAAGCCGACGAACAGGAAGCCGCCCATGAAGCTGAAGTCGCGGCGCGAGACGATGGCATAACCCGACAGCGCGACGAACGCGACCGCGGTGGTCGCGAGTGCGTTGAACAGGATCGCCGGACCACCCGCAAAGCTGAGGAAGCGGCCGATCATCGGGCTCATCATCAGGCCCACCAGTCCGGCCCACAGGCAGGTCACGAGGATCGCGGTCTGCAGGTTGCGGATCGAGCGGATCAGGAACGGCCCGCCGATGAAGACCGCCATGAACACCAGCCACATCATCTTGAAGCGCGGCAGCTCGATGCCGAGGCCGAGGAAGGTGCCACCCGCCGCGCAGGCGAGCACGATGGCGAGCAGGATGAAGGCCGAGCGCAGCGTCTTGTTGATCGACAGTTCAAGGCCGACGGACTGCGGGATGGCGCGGGGATCGGTCATGGCGGAACTCCGTATCGATGGATGGCGCGATCTTAGGCGAGGTCCACCCTCCGCCGCGAGGCGGAGGATGTGAAGGCGATCTTCACCAGATCTGCACCTTGGTGGCGTCCGGGCGCACCATCGCATCGCCGGCCTTGCAGGCGAAGGCTTCGGCGAAAGCGTCGAGGTTGGCGTAGGGACCGTTGACGCGGAACTTGCCCGGCGAATGCGGGCCGACATTGACCTGGATCT
>ERZ1645185.861-NODE-861-length-12806-cov-4.461925_pt1 | contig 12806 bp, 12 predicted proteins | sample MGYA00575351_ERZ1645185 | MGnify/ENA primary metagenome ERZ1645185 (study PRJEB40838, sample SAMN11284767) | freshwater sediment metagenome | isolation source: river sediment | host: Sediment | place: India: Jana village, Kanpur | collected 2015-12-17 ...
TCCTCATATTGATCACACCTAGGAGGGTTGCCTGTAGCAACCTTAGCAAAGAGCGGGGGGTTGTCAAGAAACAGGACGGTGCCTTGTGGTTTGATTCAGCTCGCTGTGGATGTTATCGTAAGCCGTCCGTTGGAACCGCTTCACGAGCCGAGCGACGCGGGACATCACATGGCCACCGGGATGCGCCGCATCAATACCCAAGTCCCACGCAGAACAAAAGTGCAACCCGCGACGCCCATGGAGTCGGAGTGGGACATCAGCACCGGAATTCCACCGAACGGATTGCGAACGCCCGCCAATAAAATGATCGCAACCACCGGGAAGGTTCAGGCTTCGACGAACGATTGCTCGGAATCGCACGAGAAGATCCCAACGAACCCCCCTTCCTAATCACCTCCGATGACCATCTCCCTCCCTGCCTCCTAACTGCTGGACAGTATTCACTTTCTAGGACTTTCGGGACTAAAGACCTAGGTCCTTTGTGCGCTTGCTATTAAAAATAACCAGGGGCTAAGATTCCGACCTCTTCGATAGCCTTATAAGTCCTCAAACCCGTTGAGGTTCGAGTCAATGGCCGGTTCCGAGCTCCTCTTAGAGTATCTAAGCCGATACTTTCCCGTATTGGTCTTCGTGTTCGTGGCCCTTGCATTCGGTGCCGGCACGCTACTGATCAGCTATTTCGTCCAACCGAAGTACCCGGAGCCTGAGAAGCTATCTACCTATGAGTGCGGATCTGAACCCTTTTCCGACGCCAGAATGCCGTTTCCCGTGCGGTATTACATCTTTGCCATGCTGTTTGTAATTTTCGACGTAGAAGTGATCTTTTTATATCCCTGGGCCATTGTCTTCAACAAAATCGGCCTCATCGGCCTGCTCGAAATGCTGATCTTTATCGGTCTTTTCCTCGTCGCCTATGTGTATGCGTGGCGAAAAGGAGCCTTGGAATGGGACTAATTCAACTGGGTGGCCACGAGAAGGACGGCTCCCCCGACGTCATCACCCTCACGGTGGAAAAAGCCGTGAATTGGGCCAGGAAGGGGTCCTTGTGGCCCATGACCTTTGGACTCGCCTGCTGCGCCATTGAAATGATCGCGGCCGTCTCATCCCGGTATGACATGGATCGCTATGGAGCAGGGGTCTTCCGAGCCAGTCCTCGCCAATCCGATCTCATGATCGTCGCGGGAACAGTGTGCCGGCGGATGGCCCCGGTGATCCGAAAAATCTACGACCAGATGCCCGAACCAAAATACGTCATTGCCATGGGCTCTTGCGCCACATCAGGCAACATTTACGACAGCTATAGTGTGGTGCAGGGAGTCGATCGATTCGTGCCGGTCGACATTTATGTGCCGGGATGCCCTCCGACTCCAGAAGCCCTATTCGATGGCATTCTGAAACTGCAAGAGCGCATCATGCAAAAGCGCGTGTTCCTCTCGCAACCGAAGGAAGTCAAGGACGCACTGAAAGTCTAACGGACAGAAGCCGGCTTCATGAGTCAACTAGCAAAACGCATCGAGGACACCTTTCCCGGCGCCTGCACAAGAGTCGTCGAGTGGCGCGGAGATCTCGCCGTCACGGTGAAGTCTGAGACCCTGCGGGATGTGGCGCGGTTTCTGCGAGACGATCCCGCCATGCGGTTCGATTATATCGTCCATGTCAGCTCAGTCGACTGGCCTGACGATGAGGAACGGTTTGAAGTCGTATACGAAGTCTATTCAATTCGCACGCGACAGCGGATCCGCCTCAAAACGCGGGTGCCTGAATCAGACTGTATCGTGGATTCCCTGACTGACATCTGGAAAGGGGCCGATTTCATGGAGCGCGAGGTCTACGACATGATGGGTATCCGATTCCGGAACCATCCCGATCTTCGCCGCATTCTGATGCCGGACGAATACGACGAAGGGTATCCGCTGCGCAAAGACTTTCCGCTCCGTGGAAAGGGCTGGCGTGACACGTTCGAATTTTTGGATGAACCGACCCGGTAACGACAGCCTGGTAGGACGATTACACGATCATGGCGCAGTTCGAAGATCAACGAACAACCGTTTATAAAGTCGATCCCGAACACCCGGAGAGCGAGACGCTCCCGACACTGAGGACCGAAGAGCTCCTCCTCAACATGGGACCGCAACACCCGAGCACTCACGGGGTGTTGAAAGTCATCCTTGAGTTGGAAGGCGAGAGGCTGGTCAAGTCAACCCCGGTCATGGGCTTTCTCCACCGAGGAGTGGAAAAACTGGCCGAGGAGGGAACCTATCATCAATTCATCCCGCACACCGATCGCCTCGACTATGTATGCGCGATGTATAACAACTTCGCCTACTGCCGGGCGGTTGAAAAATTGATGAACATCACAGTGCCGGACCGAGCCGAGTATCTGCGGACGATCGTGGCGGAAATTCAGCGCATCATCGGCCACCAGTTCTGGCTGGGCACTCAGGCACTCGACATTGGAGCGATGACGGTCTTTTTTTACTGCTTCCGAGACCGTGAAATTCTGCTGGACTGGTTTGACGAGCTGTGCGGCGCGCGACTCACCACCAGCTGGTACCGCATCGGGGGTGTGGAACGGGACTTTACACCATCCTTGTTCGCCAAGTTGAAGCAATTCCTCGATTACTTCCCGCCGAAAATCGACGAATACGTGATCTTCTTGGAGAAGAACCGCATCTGGCTCGCGCGAACCAAGGGCGTGGCCGTGATCTCGGCCGAGGATGCGTTGAGCTTCGGGCTGAGCGGACCGACCCTGCGCGGCTCCGGCGTCGACTACGACCTTCGCAAATACGAACCCTATTCGGCCTATCCGAAGTGTGAATTCAGCGTCCCCGTCGGCAAGAACGGCGACACCTATGATCGGTATTGGATTCGCGTGCAGGAGATGTACGAAAGCGTCAAGATCATCCGCCAGTGTCTTGAACAAATCCAGGACGGGCCGATCATGGCCGACGTCCCCAGCGTGACCCTGCCTCCCAAGGAACGCGTGTTCACCAACCTGGAATCCATGATTCAGCAGTTCAAACTGTTTTCACAAGGATTCAACGCGCCTCCCGGAGAAATCTACTGCGGGACCGAGGCGCATAAAGGCGAGCTGGGCTTTTACATCGTGAGTACGGGCGGCGGAAAGCCGTACCGACTCAAAATTCGCGCGCCCTCATTCATTCACATGGGCGCGTTCGATCATATGTCGAAAGGCTATATGATCGCCGACGCCGTGACGATTTTTGGAACCTACGACATCGTCATGGGCGAATGTGACCGTTGACGCATGGAGTGATCTGAAAGAATGACAACCCTGTCGTTCGACGGATCGCCGAATCGATAAATCGTAGTTGAGGAACCATGGGCCTGAAACCAGCGACCAATCCCGACGTCGAAGCCGCTACCATAGAACTATCTATTGATGGAAGAACGGTATCGGCAAAGGACGGCGTCTCGCTCTACGACGTCATTGCCAGCACGGGCAAGATCATCCCTGCCATGTGCTACCACTATACCTTTGATCCTTTCGGATCTTGCGGCATGTGCCTGGTGATGCAAGAAGGCAAGAAGGCACCGGTTCGCTCCTGTACCGCAAAGGCCGCAGCCGGCATGGTCATCCGAACCGAGGGCGACGATCTGTTCGCGGCGCGCAAGAAAGCCGTCGAAAAACACCTATCCGTCCACCCACTGGATTGTCCGGTCTGCGATGCCGACGGACATTGCGAACTCCAGGATATGGCGTTCCAGCATGGCGTCACCAATCTCGCCAACGCCAAGCAAAAATTCATTCCCGAGGACACGCGAAGTCTGGTGCTGGACTTCAACATGAATCGCTGCATCGCGTGCGCAGAATGCATCAACGTCTGCAAAGACGTGCTGATGATCGACGCGCTGCAATTCATGAAAAAGGGCGGTTTCAACCAAGTCGTGGCCAAGGGCGACCAGCCGCTGGCCTGTGAATTCTGCGGAGACTGCCTGGCGGTCTGTCCCGTCGGAGCCATCACGAACAAATACTCCAAGTATTTGTACAAGCCCTGGCAGATGAAGAAGACTACGACCACGTGCAACTATTGCGGTGACGGCTGCCAGATGCACCTGGAGACCAAGGACACCGAAGTGGTCCGCGTCACGTCGCCGCTCTCGTGGAAGAATAAATGGGGTGATCGCTCCGAAACTGCCAAGGGCCACGGCGGGCTCTGCGTCCGGGGCCGATTCGGCTTTCAGTACATCGACAGCGAGCAGCGGCTTCGACAGCCCCTGGTCCGCATTGGTGACACCTTGACGGAAACGCCTTGGCTGGACACCATGCAAACGGTTATCGACCGGCTCTCCGACATCCACCGCAAGCATGGCCCTGAGTCCATCGCCGGACTCATCACCGCCCGCTGCACGAACGAAGAGCTCTACTTGTTCCAAAAGCTCATGCGGGCCGGTCTCAGAACCAACCAACTCGACAGTAGCGCGCGGTACGGTCATCTGAATTACGTGCATGCCGTTCGACATGCCGTCGGCATCGGCCGCCCGCTAAATGATTGGGAGGATCTCACCAAAGCCAAGGCCATCCTTGTTATCGGCTCGAACATCACCGAAACCAACCCGTTGACGGCCGTCCGCATCAAGGAAGCTATCCGCGTCTATCACTCCCAGGTGATCGTCGTAGACTCGGCCACGACCAACATCGCCCAACTCGCTTCGCATCCGCTCTTGGTGAAGCCTGGGACTGAACCACTGCTGATCGATGGACTCGTCAAGGCCGTCATCGAGCAGGATCTCGTGGATGAAACGAGCACGGCGCAGCACCCGCAGGCGTTTGCGGCGCTCAAGGAGGCGGTCGCACAGGTTTCACTCGACCAGGTTTCCGCTCAGACCGGCATCCCGATCGCTCAGATCCGCGAGGTAGCGACCATATTCGCCGAAGCCCCGCGTGCCATTGCGTTGTGCGCTGAAGGCATCGTTCGTCGGTCGAATGGCTACCAGAATGTCCTCAAGTTGATCGACCTCGCCTGGGTGACAGGGAAACTGGGACAGCCGGGATCCGGCGTGACGACCGTTACCGAAGAGGGCAATGAACAGGGCGCCATCGACATGGGTGTTGCGCCCGAATTTCTGCCCGGACAGGCTCGCTTCGATGATCCAGGCGCACGTGAACGCTTCGGCAAGGCTTGGGAAGTCACCCTGCCCGCCACCGGGACTGGTGCCAACCTGCTTGAGATTCTGGCGCGCATTCACAGCGGCCAAATCAAAGCCCTCTACGTAATCGGAGAAAACCCGTTAGCCACTTTGCCCGCCTCGATGAACGTGAAGGGCGCCCTCGAAAAGCTGCAACTCCTGATTGTCCAGGATCCGTTCCTCACTGAGACGGCCCAACTCGCGCACGTCGTGCTGCCCGCAGCTACCTATGCCGAAAAAGACGGCACCTTCACCAACCTTGAGGGGAAAGTATTGCGCGTCCGACAGGCCCTCGATCATGTCGGCGAAAGCCTGCCGGATTGGCACATCATGACCGCACTGGCCAACGGCCTTGGCTACGAGTGGCCCTACCAATCCCCTCAGGACGTGCAGAACGAAATCATGAAGCTGCTGCCCGGTTACTACAATCTCGGCCAGCCTCGGCGGATCTCGCCCTCGCCAGACGCCTATCTCTCGAACGGCTATGCAGCCGAGGTCCCCAAACGTTATCGTCGCCCTGCAGCAGAAGCTTCTCCAGGTGACGATGTCCGGCCATTTGTCCTCACGATGGGGCAAGTGCTCTATCACTCAGGGAAAATGTCCACCCAGGCTTCGGGACTCATCAACATCGAGCCCAACAACGGACGGATACGAATGAATCCGGCCGATATGGAGAAACTCGGCCTCACCGAGCAGTCCACCGTTCGACTGACGTCTCGACAAGGCTCCGTGCAGGCGGGGGTGAAAGCCGACCCGGACATTCAGGCCGGGTCCTGCTTCTTCCCTGAACATTTCAACGAACCGCCGGTGAAAGATTTGATGACCACGGAGGCCGATCCAGTGACCGGGGTGCCATATTTCAAATCGACTCGTGTAACGATTGAAAAGGTTGGTGCGTAAGAGTAAGCTCGTCCGTCTTTTTGATGTCGCTAGAGGTGGTGGGAATGAGTGTCGGGGCGTTGACCAAAAAAATTCTTCATGCCGCGTTGTTCTACGAAATATGGGACGCCATGAAGGTGACGTTCAAACATATGTTTCACCGGCCCATCACCTTCCAGTACCCTCGCGAGCAACGCACGATTCCTGATGGTCATCGCGGCGCGCTCGGGTTGCTCCGTTATGCCGACGGACGGGACCGTTGCGTCGGCTGCGACCTTTGTGAAGCGGCCTGTCCATCCCGCTGCATCAAGGTCATCAGCCAGGAAGATCCAGAACGGCCCTTACAACGATTCGCGAGTGAGTTCTATATCGATATTACCAAATGCGTGTTTTGTGGCTATTGCGTGGAGGCCTGTCCGGTCAATGCGCTGGCCATGACCAAGATGTATGAATTCTCCACTCACGACAAACGTACCCTCCTTTTCGACAAGAAGCGCCTCTACGAGGTCGGCGCACGCCATCTCGACGACGCCAAGAAATATCTCTATACGCACAACCAAGAAAAGAACTCGGACGAGAGTCGAGAGTATCGCTATTACTTTCCACAATCAGTCCTCAAGCCTACACAGTCACAACCCAAACATTTGAGCTGAACCGTACCGTTATGGCTTTCCTGTTTTTCGCGTATTTCGCAGTGGTCAGTATTGTCGCCGGCATTCTGACGGTCTCGCTGAAGAACCCGGTCCAGTGCGGCCTCGCCCTCCTGGCCCTGCTCCTTCACGTCTCAGGCCTGTTCGTTATGCTCAACGCCGAATTTCTCTGGGCGGTACAAGTCATCGTCTACGCCGGAGCGATCTTGGTGCTCTATTTGTTTGTCCTCATGCTGCTGAACCTCAAAACCGATGACCGATATTTCCACGCCAAGACTCCCTATCTGCTGGCTCCAGCTGCGATCGGCTTGGCCTATCTCGTGTTTCTGCTGGTCCGCTCGCCGTTTAGCGGTTCACGCGGCGATGCGTCAACGGCTGCCATCCTCCTCAACGGAGACGCCCATGCCGTCGGTATCAAGATGTTCAGCGACTATCTGCTCCAGTTTGAAATCATCGGTGTGTTTCTAACAGGGGCCATTGTCGGCGCGATTGTGCTGGCCAAAACTCCCAAGTCGATTGAAACGAGGCGGGACGCATGATTCCCTTATCCGCCTATGTCGTGGTCAGCGCCATCCTGTTTACAACAGGTCTCCTCGGGGTGCTCATCCGTCGCAACTTCATTATCGTGCTAATGTCCGTCGAGATCATGTTGAACGCGGCCACGATCAACCTGGTCGCCTTTTCGCACTATCTCGAATCCATGCAAGGACAAATCGTCGCCTTGTTTATCATCGCCATTGCGGCGGGGGAGGCGGCCATCGGGCTCGCGATCATCATTGTGGTGTTCCGCGGAAAAATTTCCACGAACGTCGACGAAATGAACCTATTGAAGTGGTAACGTGTCTGACTCTATCGATCTGATCGTCAAATTGATTCCCCTGTTTCCGCTGATGGCTGTCGTTGTCAACGGCCTTTTCGGACACCGCTACTCGCACGACCTTGCGCATCGCTTCGCGTGGGGATCGGTCCTGATGTCCTTTCTCTGTGTCCTGGCGGTGTTTACGGAAACGCTCCGCACGGGCGCGGCGCGTGAAGTCATCGCCTATAAATGGATCTTCGGCGGCGACCTCACCATCAACCTCGCCTATTTGATCGACCCGCTTACTTGCATCATGCTGCTGGTCATCACCGGCGTCGGCTTCCTCATTCACGTCTATTCCGTCGGTTACATGCATGGGGAAGCGGGGTTTACGCGTTTCTTCGTGTACATGAACCTCTTCATGGTGTCGATGCTGCTCCTGGTCATGGGCAACAACTACGTGGTGTTGTTCATCGGCTGGGAGGGAGTGGGCCTTTGCTCCTATCTGCTGATCGGCTACTACTACGACAAAGTGTCAGCAGCCAAGGCCGCCACCAAGGCCTTTGTGGTCAACAGAATCGGTGACGCCGGATTCCTCCTGGCCATTTTCCTCGTCTTCGTCAACTTCCGGACACTCGATTACACGCAAGTCATGCAGAACGCGGCCAAGCTCTCGCCAGAAATGGCGACAGCCATCGCCCTCTGCCTTCTCGTTGGTGCCGTCGGAAAATCCGCACAACTTCCTCTCTACACCTGGTTGCCGGATGCGATGGAAGGCCCAACGCCGGTCAGCGCGCTGATTCACGCCGCCACCATGGTCACCGCCGGCGTCTACATGATCGTTCGTAACCATGCCATTTTCGACCTGGCGCCCATCGCCATGACCACAGTCGCCTGGATCGGGGGGCTGACGGCCCTGTTCGCCGCCACCATCGGGCTCGTCCAAACAGACATCAAACGGGTCCTGGCCTATTCCACGGTCAGCCAGCTCGGGTATATGTTCCTTGGTTGCGGTCTTGGTGCCTACACCGCCGCCGTGTTCCACCTCATGACCCACGCATTCTTCAAGGCCTTACTGTTCCTCTCGGCCGGATCCGTGATCCACGCGCTCTCGGGCGAGCAGGACATCCGGAAAATGGGCGCCCTCAAGTCGAAGATACCGTGGACCCATACCCTCTTTCTGATCGGTACCATTGCTATTGCCGGAATCCCGCCACTCGCGGGATTCTGGAGCAAGGACGAAATCATGGGTCATGCGTTCGTCCACCACCATTACCTGCTCTACGGTATGGCGGCAATCGGCGCATTCCTGACATCGTTCTATATGTTCCGCCTCACCTACCTGACATTTTATGGAACTTCCCGGCTCGATCATCACACGGCCGAACACGTTCATGAATCACCCATGGTCATGATCGGACCATTGATTGTCCTTGCCACCCTCTCGGTCGTCGGAGGCTTTCCAGGTGTGCCGCCTGAAAACGGCTGGTTCCACCATTTCCTCCATTCCGTCGCAGGGGTCGCAGGCGAGGAACATGCGACACCGCCCGCACTGATGTTCGGCCTGATGGGCACGGCTACGGTCATCGCACTCCTTGGCTGGGGACTCGCACATTATTTCTATAGCGGCCCATCGACCGCGGCCACAGCCCTCGCCGAACGCATGCCCGGCGCCTACACCACGCTGCTCAACAAGTATTATGTCGACGAGCTGTACGATACCGTCTTCGTGGAGCCCACAAAGCAGTTGGGGAAACTCTGCGATTGGTTCGATCGAACCATTATCGACGGACTCGTCCGGGGTATCGACCGGGGCACAGACCTCAGCTCCGCCGCGATCACCTGGACGGAAAAACACGTCGTCTATGCCGGTCTCAATATTATCGGCTACGGGAATCACCTCCTGGCGCGCTCGTGGCGCCGCCTACAAACCGGCATGGTACATCAATATGCGGCCATCATCGTGGCGGGACTCTTCATCCTCGTCCACCTCATCTTGTTAATTTGGACCGGAGGCGGATCCACCGGGTATTCAGCACGCTGACGCGGCAGATTTTTTGGATTTACGATGCTTGAAGAGTTCAGTTTCGGGTTTCCCATCCTGTCGTACCTGATCTTCCTCCCCTTGGTCGGGGCGGCAGTCCTCTGGCTGATTGACGACGAGGATCTCCTCAAGTCCATGACCCTGGGCATCACCCTGGTGGAACTGGCGCTCGCGTGCCTCGTCTTGGCACGATTCGTCCCCGACTCTGCAGCCATGCAGTTTGCAGAACATGCGCGATGGCTTCCGGCGCTCGGCATCGGTTATCACCTCGCCGTGGACGGGATCAGCGTGCTCTTCGTAGGGTTGACGGCATTTCTCACTGTCCTGGTCGTCATTTACTCCTGGGACACGATCCGCCACCAAGTGCGCCTCTATTTTATGGCGCTCCTCGCACTCGAAACCACGACCATCGGCATCTTCGTATCGATAGACCTCATCTTATTTTTTGTGTTCTGGGAACTCATGCTCATCCCGAGCTACTTCCTGATCAAGCTTTGGGGAGGCGGGGCCGATCGCCATTATGCCGCCCTCAAGTACGTGCTCTATACGTTGTTGGGCAGCGTCTTCATGCTGGTCGGCATCGCACTGCTCGACATCAACTATCACCAATGGGCCGTCACGCATCACCTTGACCATGTCTATTCTTTCGACCTGCTGGAACTGTTGTCGGTGCCGATTCCGCTCTCTCAGCAGATCTTGATCTTCTGGCTCATGTTCATGGGCTTCGCCTTTAAGGCCCCGGTCTTCCCCTTCCACACTTGGCTCCCGGATGCCTTGGTCGAAGGGCCCATCGGCATGGCTGTGATGTTGGCAGGCATGAAGCTCGGCACCTACGGCTTCCTTCGATTCACCTTCCCGCTGGTTCCTGAGGCATCGAAAAGTGAGGGGGTGATTGCCATCGTCATGGTGTTGGCCCTCACCGCGATTTTGTATGGGGCGGTTGTGGCGTTGGTCCAACTCGACTTCAAACGGCTACTTGCCTTCAGCAGCATCAGCCACCTTGGCTTCGTGGTGGTCGGACTCTTCGCCCTGAATTTCCAAGGACTCCAAGGCAGCCTGCTGACCATGATCAACCTCGGTTTCAGCACGGCAGGACTCTTCTTCATGGCCGGCTTTCTCTCGACACGGCAACAGAGCTCCCACCTCGGCTCCTTCGGGGGATTTGCCAAACAAGCGCCGCTCTTAGCCACCTTTCTCCTCCTGATCGGCATGGCGTCCATCGGATTGCCGGGCACCAACGGATTCGTCGGAGAATTCTTGATCCTCCTGGGAGCCTTCAAGGCCAAATGGTGGTTTGGTGCGGTAGCGGTCCTCGGCGTAATCTTCGGCGCAGCCTATTTCCTCTGGTACTACGAACGCTCCATGCTGGGCCCTGTCGGCAAACACGTCTCTGCCGCCATCAAGGACCTCCACATGAGGGAAATCACCATCGCGCTTTCGCTGTCCATTATGATTTTGTGGATCGGCCTCTACCCATCTCCATTCCTGAGGATGATGAATGGCTCAATCCAGGCCCTCGTCGACCGGCTGGATCGCGCCAAAGTGGCGTCCGTAAACACTGTGACTCACGTGCCCTCGAAGTAAGACCATGGCTGAATACACGCTCCTCATAATTTTATTCTCCCCATTCGTCGGCGCACTCGCGCTCATCTTCGTCTCTAACCGCCAGGTGTCGCTGGTGCGCGGCGTGGCGGCCGGCTCAGCCTTCGTCACACTGGTAGCGTCGGTCTACCTGTTTTATGCCTACGACCCGGTAAAAGGCGGGTATCAGTTCATCCAGCGCATTGAGTGGTCGCGACAACTGGGCATCTCACTCCACCTGGGAGTTGATGGCATCGGCACACCGCTGGTGCTGGCCTCGGGTATCCTGCTTTTTGCCGGCATATTCGTATCCTGGCACATCAAAGACCGGATGAAAGAGTTCTACATCTGGATCTTGATTCTCGCTGCCGCCACGATCGGCGTCTTCATGTCGCTCGACCTGTTCTTCCTCTACTTCTTCTACGAAATGTCCGTGATTCCGATGTACTTGCTCCTGGGGATGTGGGGTAGTCACACAAAGAAGTACCTTGAAATGACCGACCCAGAAGGCTTGAAACTTCGGGATTCCGTCGGCTTCATTTTCAACTTCGGCGCCAACAGCAAAGAATATGCGGCGATGAAATTGGTCCTCTTCCTTTCTGCGTTCGCCGTCGCCGCACTCATGGGCATCTTGCTCATCTATAAATTCTCCGGGCTCAATACGTTTGATATCCTGGTGCTACGCGAAAAGGCCCATTTCTCCGGGCCATTGGCCACGCTCATCTGGTTACTCATCTTTTTCGGGTTTGCGTCCATCGCTCCGATCTGGCCATTACATTCCTGGTCTCCCGTCGGACACGCAGCGGCACCGGCTGCAACCAGCATGCTGCACGCCGGCGTGCTGATGAAACTCGGGCATTTCTCCATCATTCGCGTGGCATTTGAAATTCTGCCAGAGACGACCCGTGAACTGATGCCGATCGCCGCCGTTCTGTGCATTTTCAGCATCATTTATGGCGGCCTCGTCGCCTACTACGCTAAGGACACCAAATACGTCATCGGCTACTCCAGCTCCAGCCACATGGGATACGTCTTCCTGGGCATGGCAGCCTTGGATTACATCAGCCTCAGCGGTGCCGTGATTTACATGTTCGCTCACGCCATGGCCACCGGCATGCTCTTCGCTATGGCGGGTTGGGTCTATGACCAAACACATACTCGGGACATTCCGTCACTCGGCGGTCTTTCCAACCGGATGCCGTTCATCTCCGCTGCCTTCGTCATCGGCTGCATGGCTTCCATCGGGATGCCAGGGACCGTGAACTTCATTGCCGAAGTCATGATCATTGTCGGTAGCTGGAACAAGTACCCCTTCCAAGTCGTCGTCGCCGTCCTCGGCATCGTGCTGACCATGGCCTATCTCTTCAAGATGATGCGCGGGCTCTTCTATGGATCGATGGCGGAAAAATATAGCCACTCCCACGACGCCGTCGCCGTGGTCGATCGGATGCCGCTCCTCCTCATGATTATGGTCAGCGTGAGCTTTGGTATCTTCCCCGGCCACCTCTACTCGGTCGTCCGCTCCGGCGTCGACCCGCTCATCGCCCGTATCACGAGAGTCGTGCCGGTCGCGGAGCAGCCGACTCACATTCCACTTGCCAGCTCGCCCATTACGCCGGTGTCGGCTTCGCATGAGGCGATCGCGAAGGTGACCCCGCGATGAACTTCTCCCTGACACTTTCCGCCAGTGACCTCTTGCTCC